>Ga0307487_1002570_pt1 | contig 11473 bp, 5 predicted proteins | sample CBIW12metaG_FD_203665 | JGI IMG/M metagenome (GOLD analysis project Ga0307487, IMG submission 203665) | Sea-ice brine microbial communities from Beaufort Sea near Barrow, Alaska, United States - CBIW 1.2 | ecosystem: Environmental > Aquatic > Marine > Coastal | place: USA: Alaska | collected... | reverse complement strand
CGGACTGGAGCGTCCCGATGTTGATAAAATTGAAGGATTGTCCCCCGTTATTGCAATAGAGCAAAAAACCACCAGCAAGAACCCGCGAAGTACCGTGGGCACCATCACCGAAATTTACGATTTCCTGAGATTGTTGTTTGCCCGTACCGGCGATGCCTACAGTTACAACACTGGCGAGAAAATGGTGAGCTATAACGACGAACAAATAAAGAAGCTGATCCTTGAAAATTTTCACGATAAACGCATTAGCATTCTGGCACCCGTGGTTCGGTCCAGAAAAGGGCATTATCGCGAACTCTTTGAACAAATTGCAAAACAGGGATTTGTAAAAGTTCGGGCAGATGGCGAGATCCGGGATTTGGTAAAAGGAATGAAACTGGACAGGTACAAGATCCATGAGATTGAAATTGTGGTGGACCGTTTAAAGATTGACGAAAATGCCGAAGCCCAAAAGCGATTGGATGAAAGTATAAAAACGGCAATGTATCACGGAGATGATGTTTTGATGGTTCTGGAACAGGAGAGCGGAGATATTCGCTATTTCAGCCGGAATTTAATGTGCCCCACCACCGGAATTTCCTATCCCAATCCGGAGCCAAACAATTTTTCCTTCAATTCACCCAAGGGCGCCTGTCCAACCTGTAACGGGATTGGCACGCTTCATAAGGTGAACATAGACAAGCTTATTCCGGACAGGACAAAGTCCATAAAAGCTGGTGCACTGATTCCTCACGGACCTCAAAAAAAGAATTGGGTATTTTCCCAAATGGAACTTATTGCCGAACGCTTTGATTTCAAACTGAGCGAACCCGTAAATAAAATCCCGCAGGAAGCCCTGGATATGATATTATTTGGCGGAAAGGAAAAATTTTCCAAAGAATCCAAAGCACTCGGGATTACCCGCGATTTTAAAATAGATTTTGAAGGGGTCGCAACTTTTATTGAAACCACCTACAATACAAATGACTCAACTTCTTTAAAACGTTGGGCAAAAGAATATATGGACAAAATTGTTTGTCCGGATTGTGAGGGAGCAAGGTTAAAAAAGGAATCTCTTTACTTTAAAATAAACGATCAGAATATTGCCGAATTGGCAGAAAAGGATATTACCGATCTGGCCGATTGGTTTGCTAATTTAAGCGTCAACTTAACCCATAAGCAACTTCAAATCGCTACAGAAGTAATCAAGGAGATCAGGACCCGTCTTCAATTTTTGATAGATGTTGGCCTGACGTATTTATCTTTAAACCGGGGTTCTAAATCCCTTTCCGGTGGGGAAGCCCAGCGCATTCGGTTGGCAACTCAAATTGGTTCCCAGCTCGTAGGTGTTTTGTATATCCTGGACGAACCCAGCATAGGCCTGCATCAGCGGGACAACGAAAAACTAATAAATTCCCTGGTTTCACTCCGGGATCTCGGGAATTCCGTGATCGTGGTGGAACACGATAAGGATATGATAGAACGCGCCGACCACGTAATTGATATTGGTCCGCATGCTGGAAAAAATGGAGGGGAGATCATCAGCCAGGGAACCCCTGCCGAAATTAAAAAACACGATACCATTACTGCTGCTTATTTAAACGGGACAAAACAAATTGAAGTACCCAAAGTAAGAAGAAAAGGAAATGGGAATTTTATAACCCTAAGTGGTGCGACCGGAAACAACCTTAAAAATGTTTCGGTAAAAATTCCGCTGGGAAAAATGATCGCAGTTACAGGAGTATCGGGCAGTGGGAAATCTACCCTGATCAATGAGACCCTCTACCCTATTATGAACGCTTTTTATTTTAACGGGGTTAAAGTTCCAATGCCTTATAAGAGCATTAAAGGGTTGGAACATATAGATAAGGTAATAGACATCAATCAATCCCCTATTGGCCGGACCCCGAGATCGAATCCAGCCACTTATACCGGGGTGTTTTCAGAAATAAGAAATCTGTACGCAAAAACCCCGGAAGCACTTATACGGGGCTATAAACCCGGAAGATTTAGCTTTAATGTAAAAGGAGGGCGTTGTGAAACCTGTCGCGGCGGTGGATTACGGATTATTGAGATGAATTTTCTTCCGGATGTTTATGTAGAATGCGAAACCTGCCAGGGAAAGCGATTCAACCGGGAAACCCTCGAGATAAGGTTCAAGGGAAAATCCATATCAGATATTTTGGAAATGACCATTGATGATTCCATTGGTTATTTTGAACTTATCCCTAAGATTTATCGCAAATTGAAGACCATCCAGGATGTTGGCCTGGGTTATATCACATTGGGACAACAAAGCACCACCCTTTCAGGAGGAGAGGCGCAACGGATAAAACTAGCAACCGAACTTTCAAAACGCGATACCGGGAACACTTTTTATATACTTGATGAACCAACTACCGGCTTACATTTTGAAGATATACGCGTTTTGATGGGTGTTTTGAATAAATTGGCCGATAAAGGAAATACCGTTTTGATAATTGAACACAATATAGATGTCATAAAAATGGCCGATCATATCATCGATATTGGATATGAGGGAGGAAAAAACGGCGGAAAGATAATTGTTTCCGGGACTCCGGAAGAAGTTGCAAAGCATAAAAAGAGTTACACCGCACATTTTTTGAGAAAAGAATTAAAATAAAGTAGCTTTAGTAAAATTGAATTATTAAGTTCGTGACCATTATGTTTTTTAATAAGAGTTTAAAAAACATAATGGTCACGAACTTGCTTACCGGCAGGCAGGTTAGTGGCTAAAAAGTGGAATAACAAAATTCTTCCGGGAAGTTCAATATTCCAGCACTTTTAATACTTTAATAATACCTTCAAAATAAATATAAAACACGAAACTTTAATTAATAACGCAATCGATAAAAATTAGAATGAGAGCACAACAAGGAAATAAAGCCTGGAACGAAATTAAGACCAACGATTCCTGGGCGATTTTTAAAATAATGGGTGAATTTGTGAAAGGCTATGAAAAGCTGAGCCAAATTGGTCCCTGTGTCTCTATTTTTGGTTCTGCACGTACAAAACCAGATCAAAATTATTATAAGTTAACCGAACGAATCGCTAAAAAAATTGTAGATCACGGCTACGGAGTAATCACCGGAGGTGGTCCGGGAATTATGGAAGCGGGTAATAAAGGGGCGCACCTTGGCGGAGGAACCTCGGTTGGACTTAATATAGATTTGCCATTTGAGCAGCACGACAATCCATACATCGATGGAAACAAAAGCCTGGATTTCGATTATTTCTTTGTTAGAAAGGTAATGTTTGTTAAATACTCCCAGGGTTTTGTGGTAATGCCCGGCGGATTTGGAACTATGGACGAACTTTTTGAAGCAATTACCTTAATTCAAACCAATAAAGTAGATGCATTCCCCATTATTTTGGTGGGAACCGAATTTTGGGGCGGATTGATGGATTGGATCCGCAGCACGGTTATGCAATCCTTTGAAAATATAAATGAAGCAGATCTGGATCTTATTAAATTAGTTGATACAGAAGATGAGGTTATTGAAATCCTCGATAAGTTTTATGGTGAATACAATTTAAGTCCTAATTTTTAATTAAAAAATTTAACAAATCATTGCTTAAAGGGACTATAGTCCGAAATACGTTGGGTTAAACCAAAACAGACCTATACTAGTAAAAATGGAATAGTTTAGGCGAGAAATTGGAATGAACACGTTAAAAAATTTCCGACTTTTATTTCAAATTAAAACTGAATCCTACTTTACTTTATGCGTTTTAGACACTCAATATTTTATATGCTGACTAGTTACAAAACTATAGAATTGTTTTTAAATGTGTGTTTTTCTTTAATTATCTTTAACCTCAAATTCAATTCTATTAATTAATTTCTATCGTAATTTGAATATCAAATTTTTTCTTTTTTTGGCAATCGGATGTTTATTTGCAAATCCTGGATTTGGGCAAACTAGCATGAATATTACTGCTGTTCTAAACGATTCTACCCATACATTTGATATAAGGCAGGAAATTGAATATGAAAATTCCAGTTCAATAGAGCTTTCTCAAATTTATTTAAATGATTGGGCCAACAGTTTTAAGGACAAGACCACCCCGCTTGCACACAGGTTTGCCGAGGACTATTTAAGGCGGTTTCATTTTGCAAAACCTGAAGAAAGGGGATTTACCAAGATTTACAGTATTACAAATAAAGATTCGGTTAACTACACCTGGAACAGGCCCGGGGGCCTTCCGGATATTATTCGGGTAACTTTGGAGCAACCTTTACCTCCCGGTGAAAAAGTGTCTATTAAATTATTATATCAGGTTAAAATCCCTTCAGAAAAATTCACAAAATACGGATATGGCGATCAGGGGAATTTTAAACTCAAATACTGGTACATTACCCCGGCCGTATTTGATGGTAAATGGCAAATTTACAGCGATAAAAATTTACGCGATCAGTTCACCCCTCCGGTCAGTTTAAAGATAAAATTATCGACCCGTCCCTATTTATATGTGGCCTCCCCGCTTAAAATAGACCGAATGGTGACAGAAGATGAATTCAAAACCACTTATTTATCGGGAGAAAATAGCGTCTCATCAGAGTTATACCTGACCAAAACTTATAAATTTGAAGTATTCGATGTCAATTCAAAAGAAGTATTAACCAATCTGGACGATGATGGCCTGATAATAGGAATGAAAGGTTATGTATTAAACAGGATTCTTAAATTCCTGGAATTACGGCTTGGCCCTTATCCCCATGAAACTTTGATGGTAACCAAGGATGATTATCTCACAAATCCGGTTTATGGATTAAACCAGTTACCCAGCTTTTTTAGACCCTTTCCGGATGGATTTCAGTATGATATTAAGCAGTTAAAAGTCATGACCGCAAACTATCTAAGGAATACTGTTTTTTTAAATCCCAGGGAAGATCAATGGGTTTATGATGCCATTCAAATCTCCCTGATGAAGGATTATGTGGATAATTACTATCCAAAAATGAAACTTTTGGGAAGTTTTAGCAACATAATTGGAATTCGGTGGTTGCACGCTGCCGATCTTGAATTCAACGATCAATACCCTTTTCTTTATTTGCATATGGCGCGGATGGATATGGACCAACCGCTTCGTATCGCACAGGATTCCCTTATGAAATTTAATTCAAATATAGCCAATACATATAAGGCCGGGATAGGTTTAAACTATATAGACGATTTCCTGGGAGGTGAAGAAGTAAAGAATTCAATTTCAGAATTTTATGAGGAGTATCTTTTAAAGTTCGCCAAGGAAGAGGACTTTGTGCGTATTTTACAAAAAAATTCAGATAAGGACATCAACTGGTTCTACGAGGATTATGTGGTTACCAATAAAAAAATAGATTTTAAAATCAAAAAGGTTACTAAAACCACCGATTCTTTAGAAGTAACCATAAAGAATAAACGGGACAATAAGATGCCGGTTTCCTTATATGGGCTTAAGGATGGAAATATAGTTTTTAAAACCTGGGTTGAAGATATTGATGAAACCAAAAAGATCACCATTCCCAGGGACAGCATAGAAAGGCTGGCATTAAATTATGAAGGAATAATACCTGAAGTAAACCAGCGCAATAATTACAAGGGAGTCACCACCTTATTAAATAAACCAATTCAATTTAGATTGCTTCAGGATGTTGAAGACCCTCATTACAATCAAATGTTTTTTATGCCGGAGCTTGATTACAACCTGTATGACGGCATTTCCATAGGACCTAAATTGTATAATAAAACCATTTTAAACAGAAATTTCAATTATAAAATATCGCCTAAATTTGGTTTCAACAGCAAAACAATTGTGGGCTCTGCCTCTATAAGCAACACCCATTATTTTGAAAATCAAAATTTATATGCCCTGGCATATGGGTTCAGTGGCAATCGTTATTCTTATGGTTTTGATTTGTTTTACCAAAAATCTTCCCCTTTTATGGGATTTTATTACCGGAATTCAAATTTAAGGGATAATGAGCGCCAAAGACTTCTAATTAGGAACGTAAATGTGAAACGGGATATCAATCCTGTAAATCCCGTAAAACAACCGGATTATAATGTTGTAGACATAAGTTACCGATATAGCGACACAAATTTGGTGGATTACATTTCAGGAAGCCTGGATTATCAAATAGCGAAAAATTTCAGTAAAGTTTCATTGAACCTGGAGTATAGAAAACTTTTCAGAAATAACCGTCAGATGAATTTAAGGTTTTATGCGGGGACCTTTTTATATAACGATGAGCAGGATAATGATTTTTTCAGTTTTGCGCTGGATCGCCCCACCGACTATCTTTTTGATTATAATTACTACGGAAGAAGCCAGGATAGTGGTCTTTTCAGTCAACAAATTATTCCTGCAGAAGGAGGGTTTAAATCCCAACTGGAACCTGAATTTGCCAACCAATGGATCTCAACGGTGAATGCAAGCACAAACATCTGGAAATGGATCTTTGCCTACGGCGATGTAGGATTGGTTAAAAACAAGGGGGACAAAGCAAAATTTTTATACGATTCAGGGATACGCGTGAGCATGGTAGCCGATTATTTTGAATTGTATTTCCCGGTATATTCCAATTTAGGCTGGGAAATTGACCAAAAAAATTACGACCAAAAAATAAGGTTCATTGTTACCTTAGACATCAATACCCTTATTAAATTATTCACCAGGGAATGGTATTAAAAAAGATTTAACAGTAGGTATTCCCGGCTTAAATATAGCCGAAAATTATTAGGAGCATTATACAATTCGCAATTTTATTCCGATTTTATTACTATTATTATAAAATTTACAATCATTTCAGCTAATTCAGAATTAAATCTAAAAATATGGACTAATTGATGAATTGCATTTACGCTTAGTTTTTGTTACATTTGTTTTTATTCAACGCATTTATTCAAACTAATTCCATGCAAATCGAAACACCATCAAAAAAATCCATTTCTTTTGAAGACTTTAAAACGGAGGTTTTAAAGGACTATAAAACTGCTGTCACCAGTCGCGAATGCAGCTTGCTTGGAAGACGGGAGGTGCTTACGGGAAAAGCAAAATTCGGAATTTTTGGCGATGGAAAAGAAATCCCTCAACTCGCTCTTGCTAAGGCATTTAAAAACGGGGATTTCAGATCTGGGTACTATCGTGATCAAACCTTTATGATGGCCATTGGGGCATTGAGCATCGAGAATTTTTTTGCGGGTTTATATGCCGATTCTTCAATTGAAAATGAACCTATGTCTGCCGGAAGGCAAATGGGCGGGCACTTTGGTACTCATAGTTTAAATGAGGACGGAAGTTGGAAAAATTTGATGTTACAAAAAAACTCCAGTGCCGATACCTCTCCTACTGCCAGCCAAATGCCCAGACTTTTAGGTTTGGCGCAGGCATCAAAAATTTACAGAAATGTAGATGGGATCCACGCTGAAAAATTTTCGGATAATGGAAATGAGATTGCCTGGGGAACTATAGGGAACGCCAGCACCAGCGAAGGCCATTTTTGGGAAACCATCAATGCCGCGGGAGTATTGCAAGTGCCAATGGTAATTAGCGTTTGGGACGATGAATATGGAATTTCGGTCCATGCAAGGCATCAAACCACAAAAGAAAATATCTCCGAGATCCTGAAAGGTTTTCAACGAGATGAAGAAAATAAAGGATACGAAATTATAGTTGTAAACGGCTGGGATTATGCAGCCCTGATCGAAGCTTACGAAAAAGCGGCTGAAATTGCACGGGGATCACACGCTCCCGTTTTAATTCACGTAAGGGAACTTACCCAACCACAGGGTCATTCCACATCCGGATCACAGGAACGCTACAAAAATGAAGATCGTCTGGCCTGGGAACGTGAATTTGACTGTAATGTCAAATTCCGGGAATGGGTTATTCAGAACAATTTTTCCACCCAAGAGGAGTTGGAAATAATAGATCAGGAAATAAAAAAACAAGTTAGGGATGGAAAAAAAGCGGCTTGGATTGCTTACACCCAACCTATGGTCAAAAAGCAAAAAGAACTTCTTCCCCTTTTGGAAAACGCAGCTGAAAGCAGTGGTAAAAAAGATACGATCCTATCCTTAAAAAATGAACTTGCTGAAATAAAAGACCCAATAAAGAAGGAAATTTTGATAGCTGCCAGAAAAAGCCTTCACTATTTGATAGGATCACAAAGCGATGCAAAAAGGCAGTTAATAGACTGGATTGATGCTTATACCTCAGAATCCCAAAGTGAATTTAGCAGTAATCTTTACAGTGAGTCCAATCATAATGCATTGTCAATAAAAGAGGTGAAACCAACCTATTCCAATGACGCCCGGGGAGTAGATGCCAGAATTATACTTAGGGATAATTTTGACAAAATATTTGAAACCTATCCCGAATCCTTGATCTTTGGGGAAGATACCGGCAAGATTGGCGATGTGAACCAAGGTTTGGAAGGTCTTCAGAACAAATATGGTTCCCATAGGGTTGCCGATACCGGAATACGGGAAGCGACAATTTTGGGCCAGGGAATTGGAATGGCTATGAGAGGTTTAAGACCAATTGCCGAAATTCAATATTTGGATTATATCCTTTACGCGCTCCAAACCATGAGTGACGACCTTGCAACCCTGCAGTATCGCACAAAAGGGAAACAAAAATCCCCGCTTATTGTAAGAACACGCGGCCACAGATTGGAAGGAATCTGGCATAGCGGATCGCCTATGGGAGCTCTTGTGCATTTATTGCATGGAATCCATATTCTTGTTCCAAGAAATATGACCAAAGCAGCAGGTTTTTATAATACCTTATTGAAAGGCGATGAGCCTGCATTGGTAATAGAATGCCTCAATGGATACAGGTTAAAGGAAAAACTTCCGAATAATTTTGGGGAATTCAGAACGCCTATAGGTGTTGTTGAAACCATCAAAGAAGGAACTGATATTACTTTGGTCTCTTATGGCTCTACCTTAAGACTGGTGGAAGAAGCCGCACGGGATCTGGAAGAAGTGGGAATCCATGCTGAAATCATCGATGTGCAATCCCTGCTTCCGTTAGATATCAATAAAGACATAGTAAAGAGCATTGAGAAAACCAACCGGCTTTTGGTGATAGATGAAGATGTCCCAGGTGGCGCTTCTGCATATATCCTTCAAAATATTCTGGAGGTGCAAAATGCCTATCTTCATTTAGACAGCAAACCTCAAACCCTGACAGCTAAAGAGCACAGGCCATCTTACGGAACAGATGGGGATTACTTCTCAAAACCTTCTGCCGAAGATATTTTTGAAAAGATTTATGGAATTATGAATGAATCAGATCCGGAGAAATATTCTGCTCTAAAATAAGTACGCTTCATATATATTAAAAATAAGCCACGAACCTGCCTATTCCGGCAGGTTCGTGGCCTTTATTTTACAGAATCATCCTGAATCTACATCCAGCTTCGTGAATTCGATTCAATTTTATAAAACATATAATTTATATACGGGAGGACATTCTTGCTTACGGTCCTAAATGAAATATCTCCCCCGGCTGTATGAAAAATAATATTTACCAAGTTCTTTTTTTCATACCATAAAGGCTGAAATACGCTTATAGATTGAATTTTGTATATCTCCAAACGTTCCTCTGTTTTATTCCAGACACCGTATTTTTTATAAACCAAATCTTCAGAAATAATCAATATTAAGGATCTGAACATTAAAATCTGCCAGATTACAGCGATAATGGCATATAAACCGGCCAGCAAAAGCCAGGTTGTTAAAGATAGCGCATCCACAAAAAATACTGCAAAATAACTCACCAGAGCAGGAATCAGTGCAATGATTAACCGTCTCACCAATAAGATCTTATCCGGTGAAAAGGTTTCCCCAAAACCGCTGATCTGGTCTGTATACAGGAATGAATTCACCTTCTCAACTGTGGCCTGATCCAGGCCCGGAATTTTAATTTTACTTTTCTGCAGCTCATTTTCACTGTTTGCAAGTGAAATACGCACTTCGTACAAATTCAGCCATTTCTGGACAGGGTTTGTGATCACCTGCAATAATTGCACACGCCTTGGCTGTAAAGAAACTTTCGTATTGGTCTTTAGGCCCATTTCCAATTCAAGGCTATCCTTTGTTTGCGTTAATTTTAAGTTGAAATATTTTATAAAAACTTCAGCAACCGTTATTAAAACACTTAGTAACAGAACAATAACAGCAATGAACATAAAAATGGAAACCGATTCCATAGGACCGGGCAATTGGTCTAAATATTTCTGAATAGTTTCAGAATGTTCTTCAGAAACTGTCCTAACTTCATTGTAAATAGTCGTAAAAAAAGCGGCTATCAATGCCAATCCCCTCAAATAATTGGTGCTTATTCCTATTTTAAGCAGGGTTAAAAAACTCAATTCATGAGTCCATAATCTATTTTCCGTTGGTTCCCCGGCAATTCCGGGATCGATAATTTCTTCGGAATGCCGATCTTTGGCCTCGATCAGGATAGCCAAAAGCTGGTTTGCTTTTTCATTGGAAATAGCCTTAATACCGATTTCCTCCTTTTTACTCCCCGCAGTTTCCACTACAAAACTGTTTACATTCAGAATGCGTTGTAGAATGGAACGTTTAATATATACCTGCTGAATCCTATCAAAGGGGATCGCGATATCTTCTGTATTGAAGACTCCTTTTTGTAGCACAAATTCCTGATTTTTATAATCTATATGAAACAGGAATTTTCGGTAATAAACAAAGCTGTAAATTAGGATCAGGACAGACATTACCACCAATCCCAATACAATGTAAACCAGGGTTGCCTCACCTGGACCTGTGAATAGGAGGTATACGATAATAGCCCAAAACCCTTTAAATAAGTTAAAAATCCTGGTGAGAAAAATTAGAAGAATCCCAATTTCCGATTGCCTTTGCGGGACTTCAAACAAATTAGATTTCATTTGCGGTGAGCTTTTCGGCCAAAGCCTCTTTTAACCTTAGCGCAAGGTCCGGCGCCAATCCGGGGATACTGATATCACTGCCGCTACCGCCCGCAGTAAAAATTTTAAGGGTTGAAATCTTGAATATCTTATCCAGTACACCCCGGGAAATGGAGGCGTGCTGAATCCTATTAAAGGGAACAACCGTAGTTTTATTTACCAGATAGCCCCTTCTGTACAAAATGTCCTTTTCCCTGAGCGCAAATCCATAATTCTTCTGTAGCCGGGAAATGTTCCAAAATTTGAAACCAAAGTATAAAACAATCCCAATAAGAAGTATAATTAATTGGATCTGATTTATATCATAATAAATTAAAACCGCCCAACCAATCATCGCCACGCATAAAAATGCAAGGTTTTGAAGATTGGATTTTATGAGATAACTCTTTGAAATTGGTTGGAAATCCACCTCTTCAAATTGAGGCAGGGAAGCGATATCAATTGATTTATTGGTAAAATTTTCCATTATGGAAGCCATTCCTTTTTAAAATTAGGTTTGCGTTTTTCCAGAAAAGCATCTCTTCCTTC
>Ga0307487_1002568_pt1 | contig 11476 bp, 12 predicted proteins | sample CBIW12metaG_FD_203665 | JGI IMG/M metagenome (GOLD analysis project Ga0307487, IMG submission 203665) | Sea-ice brine microbial communities from Beaufort Sea near Barrow, Alaska, United States - CBIW 1.2 | ecosystem: Environmental > Aquatic > Marine > Coastal | place: USA: Alaska | collected... | reverse complement strand
GTCCGTGTTGCTTTGGTCAACGATTACGAGGTCGTCGCTCGTGGAGTCGTGGGAATGTTGCGCTCGTATCAGAACAGGATCCGGGTAGTCGAGCTTGACCTAAACAAGCAGGTCAGCGAGGACGTGGACATCGCCCTGTATGACACTTTCGCCGCCACTCGAGGCGACCGTTCCGCGGTTCGAGAGCTTGCCGCGAACCCGTTAATCGGAGCGGTGGCTGTCTACTCATGGAATCTCGACCAAGAACAGGTCGAAGCGGCATTCGCTAACGGCGCTGGCGGCTACATTTCCAAAGGGCTGTCGGCCTCTGGGCTGGTGGTTGCTCTGGAAGCGATACGATCCGGCAGCCAACGGATCCACACCGGCACCAAGGGTATTCCGACGATTGTCGCCGGCGACTGGCCCGGCCGCGAGGAGGGCCTGACCGAGCGCGAAGCAGAAATTTTGGCGTTAATCACGCAGGGGCTATCCAACGCGGAGATCGCCGAGCGAACTTACCTTTCGATCAACTCGATCAAGACCTACATCCGGAGTTGTTACCGGAGCATCGGTGTGAGCAGCAGGACTAACGCGGTGCTCTGGGGTATCGAACATGGTTTTCGCCCGGACCGCATCAGAATCGAACGTCCTGAGCCTGCGCCGGGCGGCGCTGAGGTCGTAGTGAGCGCCTAAAGCGTTAACGCGCAGTACGATGATGGGCACCGAACGCCCCGTGAGTACTGCGATCGAACGGAACGACAATGACAGGCATCACGTTGCAGCCAGTGAAAAATGCGGCGTGGCGGCTGAAATCGCAAATAACCAGATCGCGCATGCTGCAGGCAGCCAAAGCTGCAATTGCCGTCGCCCTTGCTTGGACTCTCGCGCCGTACCTGCCTGGAGTCGCCGACAACTACCCCTACTATGCGCCGCTCGGCGCCCTCGTGAGCATGTATCCGACGCTCATGGGTTCGATGAAGAATGCCCTGCAAACTCTCGGAAGCCTTGGCATCGGAATTCTCCTCGCCGCAGCAGTGATCATCTTCAGTTCGCCGAACGTCGCGACCATGTCGCTTGCGGTAGGCCTCGGCGCGCTGATCGCCGCCACCGGATGGTTCGGTGCTAACCGCGAGTTCATTCCCGTCACGGTGCTGTTTGTGCTCATCATCGGCGGCCCCGAGGCCGACAATTACTCGATTGGTTACGTTGAGCAAGTCAGTCTCGGCATCGTGATCGGGCTCCTCGTAAACCTGCTAATTTTTCCCCCGTTGAGTCATGCGGCTGTGGATCTGCAGCTAGCAAATTATCGCCGAGTGCTTGCCGATCATCTCTCGGAGGTCGCCGAAGCCCTTGCCGACAGCTGGCCGCCGGAACGTGACGGTTGGGCCTCCCGCAAGGACACCCTCATCAGCGTTTCCCGCGACGTTCGGGCAGAAGTTCTCTATGCCGACGACAGCCGCAAAGCGAATCCGCGTGCTCGCCGTCACCGCCGAGACCTGAGCGCTGATTATGAGGATCTCGCTGCCCTCGAAAACGTCACCTTCCACGTGCGCGACCTCACCGACGTGCTAACCGGAGCAGTCTGGGGCACCCCGATCACGGTTGAGCTGCGACCAGAGATGCGCCCGTCGCTGAGTGCCGCGCTCGACACTGTGTCGGCGCTACTGCGCGATTGGGATTCGGAAGAGACGCGACGGGTGTCCTACTCCGCCGCCACGGATGCACTTGCGGCCCTCATGGCGGAATTGGACAAACGGAAGGCCTCCGCCCCGGTGGCGTCGATGAGCGCCTCGGCCGCCATCTCAATGGATATAACCCGTATTCTCGCGGCGTTGGAATCCCGTCTCGAACAGCCCGCGAGTGCGACAAAAACGTAGCCCGGAGACCTCACGCCAACGGTGGTGACTTCGTCATCGCTTTCTGGCTAGCTCGTACTCGACTTGTTGGCGGTCTCAGATTTGGACTCTGGCTCGGGTACTCGCATCCGAAGGCCAGCCTCTTTGATCGTGGCCTTGAGCGCGACGGCTTTACCAAAGGGGTCTCCGTCGAGCTCAATTTCTTCGGCGTTCTGCAGACGCAGAGTCATCTTCTTCGCTTTCACGTAGTTCAAAGCGCTCACATCTTTAGTGGTCAGCGCTTCGCCACCCTTGATGCGGCGAAGAACACCGTTTTCCCAGAAGACTTTCCCCATGATCTGCAGCCAGCCAATGACTCCTTCGGGTCGCATCACCGCAACATCGAAGAGTCCGTCATCCGGGGCCGCATCGGGCAGCAGAAGAACATTGGCCGTCAGGGATCCGCAGTTTCCGATGATGATGGTGTGAGCACGAGCGGCACGCGTCCGCCCGGCATCGAGCTTGTATTTGACGTGGAGTTCGCTCTCATCGGTGAGAGCCTTGGCGATCGCACTGACGTAGGCCAGCCACCCGATCTTCTTCTTAAGGTCCTCGTCGGTGTTGACCAACATCTTCGCGTCAAGCCCCAGGCCCGCCATGACCAAGAAGGCATGCTTAGTCAACGTCTCGTCTTCATGGCGAATCTCAATGAGCCCAATGTCGAAGGGCTGATCCACCCCAGTGAACGCCGTGTGAGCCGAAGCCTCGACGTCATTCAAAGTGAGCTTGAGGTTGCGTGCGAAGAGATTGCCCGTGCCCGATGGCATCATGGACAGCGTTGCGTCACTGTCGTGCACAATTTCCGCGACCGCCCGCACTGTTCCGTCGCCGCCCGCGACAATGACCAAGTCCACTCCGGAGTCGAGCGCTTGCCGCGCCGCGCCCTGGCCTGGATCCTCCTCGGTGGTGGGAAAGTACTGTGTCGGATTCCAGCCCGCAGCCTGTTCTTCGCCCGCAATTGCGGCCTTGATCTCCTCAAGGTCGACTTTGATCGGGTTATAAATCACGGCCGCAGACTGAGGGGAAGACGTGTTCTTACGGGTCGTTTCAGCCATCGATCCACCTCAATCTTTCTTGGGTTATCCACCCGTGGCAGTTCTCACATGCCTGGCGTGCCGTCGAGCCGGTCCGACGGTGAGATGACTATAACGGTTGGAGAATGAAGGCGTGCTGTTTGTCTGCCCTTCACAGGAATAAAGTTTTAGCATTACCTCATGGTGAACAAACATCCGGAAGTTGCCGCCACCCCGAAAGCGAAACGCGTCCGTCGCCGGTGGCCCCTGATCAGCGGAATCGTTGCACTAGTTTTGGTCGTCCTGTTAGGAGCCCTGATCACTGTGCGTGACCAGGGGATGCCCTTCGCCATCGACACATTGTGGATGAGGGTGTTGGGCGAGAATCGTGCGCCGCTCTGGGAATTCTTAGCGCTCGTAATGAACTATTTGGGCGCGGGCGTAGTGGCCTCGTTTGTCATACCCGGTGCAATCATCATCGCGTTGCTCCTCATCAAGCGGCCATGGGCTGCTCTGTACTTCCTGATCGCCACCGTGGTCACAGGGGGCACCGTTCAGCTTCTCAAGCACCTCTTCGGACGCGCACGGCCAGACACCATCCTCGTTAATGTGGATTTCGGCTCGTTCCCGTCTGGGCACGTCGCCAATGCCGCCGTCATGGCTCTTGTCTTGTCGATTCTGTTTCCCCGACTTTGGGTATGGATTGCCGCTGCGGTCTATACCGTGATGATGATGCTCAGCCGCACCTACTTGGGAGCGCACTGGCTCAGTGACACTCTTGGCGCGGTGCTGCTCGGAGTCGGCATTGCGATCGTGGTGGCCGCACCACTGGCCGCGAAAATCGACGGTGAGCGCCGAATCAAAGGTGGGCAGAGTACTGGACGGCAGCCACGTTCAGAGTCACGCCCAGAGCCACGTTTACAGCCGAGCGAACCACGCCCTGACGAAACAATATAGCCCGTAGGCAATAAGGCCGATTGCGATCACGATCAGGACGACAGCGCCAAACGGGAGAGCAACCAGACTTGTAAGCGCCCCGTCGAGCCCGGTGGACTTGCTGGGGTCGTTCGTGAGCGCGGCAGCGATGACCAGTATCCCCACAATGCCGATCGCGATTCCTTTGGAGACATAGCCCGCAACGCCGAGGGCGAGCACAAATTTTCTCATCGGCTCGCCGGGCAGAGAAATGTCCTCAGTGAATTTTTTAGTCACGCCCTTGCGGATGAAGTACCCGCCGACGGCGAGAACAATGACGCCGACGAAAATCAGCACAACGATTCCGCCCGGCGATGACATGAGAGTCGCGCTGGCACTGCTGGTGCTGCTCGACGAGCTGCTTGAGCTGCCGAGTGCGAACGGAATCGCTGTTGCTCCGAGCGCTAAGTAGGTCAGGCCCTTGGCGACTTCGGCGCCGCGCCGCGCCCATTTGCGTTTGGAATCGCCGCCAGGCATGAGGAAAGCGGAAATGAGCAGCCACAAGCCGAGAGAAAACATGCCGATTACCACCGCCCACAGTAGGAAAACACCGCCGGGGCTTGAGGCAAGTTGACTGAACGCGCCAGACTGGTCCGCCGACTCGCTGCCACCGCCCACAGTGATGCCGATAGCTAACAAACCGATCAAAATATGGAGCAGACCGTTGACGGCGAAACCCAACCGGGCCAGACCACGAAGTGGAGTGCTGTTCTTTGCACTGCGGGCTGCGCCCGTCACTGAAGCATCATTCATGACGCACAGTGTATGCGAGCATCCCAACGAGTTACTATCACTTATGCCAAAAATGAGTTGGTCAAAAGAGCCAAGCGAAATTCACCGGGTGGGTTCAGGCTTCCTGTTGTCGGAGGTCGACCCGACAGCAACGCCGGGCATCGATGCCTCGAAAAAGTCGGGCACAAAGCTGCTCCTCAAGAAACGTCGCACTCTTCGTAAACTGCAAGGCAAGCTCTTTGCCGACAGCACAGTCGACGGTAAAGGTTCGATGCTGATCATCCTGCAAGGAATGGATAGTTCAGGCAAGGGAGGAATCGTCAAACATGCCCTCGCTGGGATGAACGCCTCAGGCGTTGTCGTGCATGGCTTCAAAGCACCTACCGATGAGGAACTGCGTCACGATTTTCTGTGGAGAGTGCGTAAACACCTTCCCGAGCCCGGAATGGTTAGTGTTTTTGATCGATCCCACTATGAGGACGTGCTCGCGGCCCGAGTGCAAAATCTCGCCGACCCGGAGACGATCGAGAAACGGTACGGCAAGATCAATGACTTCGAGCAGCGGGCCATCGCCAACGGAACCTCTGTCGTCAAAATAATGCTCCAGATCAGCGAGAAAGAGCAGAAGAAGCGACTGGTCGCCCGACTCCACCGCAAATCGAAGCTGTGGAAATATAACCCGAGCGACGTCGACGACCGCGAGCGCTGGCGGGCGCTGCAGGAGGCCTACCAAATCGCTCTCGAACGAACATCCACGAGCGAAGCGCCTTGGCATGTCATTCCCGCCGACAACAAGTGGTACGCGCGATTGGCGGCGCAGCAGATCGTTCTCGCAAAGCTACGCGAGCTGGAATTGGACTGGCCGAGACCTGAGTACGACCTGAAAAAGGAGCGCAGACGGGTCGCCGGAGCATGAATAGCAGCAGCCCAATGTCGACTTCGCAGAACACTCGGAGAGCGCGACTCTACACGCGACTCTTCGTCGATGAACGAAGTGTCTCGGCCGCGACGAAGTCAAGGCTGTACGTGGTCGCGGGTATCCTGATTTTCCTCGGTGTGGTCAGCCTCCTCACGCTCTGGTGGTCGGTTCTTCAGCCTGATGCCCTCACAGCAATGGACACCGCAGTTCAAGCATGGCTAGAGCAGAGTCAGTCAGAGTCACTGACCCTACTTATGATCATCTTCACCGAGATCTTCGGGCCAATTGCCCTACCCATCATCGTTTTGGCAGTCACTGTGACATGGGGCGTGCGGTCCAAGAATTCGTGGAGACCTTTCCTTCTGGCAGCAGGCACGCTCAGCGGAGTAGTCATCGTGCAGATCATCACCCGCGTTGTTGGGCGGAGTCGTCCGCCCGAAGACCTCATGCTGTACGGCGTCGACGGAACATTCTCATTCCCGTCCGGGCATGTGCTTGGCGTCGCGGACTTTTTTCTCATCCTGACGTTCTTGGTGTTCTCGCGACGCAATAACCCCGGTATGGCTGCGCTCTCCTACATTGTGGCGATTGTGTTTGTGGTCGGCACAGCGCTGAGTCGCCTGTATTTGGGCTACCACTGGACGAGCGACGTCCTCGCCTCGATGGCGCTGTCGATGGTCATAGTCGGCACAGTGATTGCTGTTGATACCTATCGAACAGCGCGCGTCCTTCCCAAATAGCCGCTTAGGCGGTAACGAGGGCAGTGATGCTGCTGCCGGCGACAAACACGGCGACAGCTAAGACGATGATCCCGAACGTGATCTTGATGGTTCGATCGGGAAGCTTGTTGGCGAACCGCGCCGCGATGAGTGAACCAACTACGGCGGCACCGGTGAAGGTGAGAACGACGGGCCAATTGATGTCCAGGTTGCCGACGTGAGCAGTAATTCCGGCCGCCGAGTTGATGATGATGATCACCAGCGATGTGCCGACAGCTTTACCTGCCCGCAACCCCAGAAGGAGGATGAGTGCAGGAGTGATGATGAAGCCTCCGCCGATTCCGAACAGACCGGTCAAGAATCCGACCGCCACTCCAACGGCAAGCGCCTTGGGAATAAACGTGCGCATTCGGCGAGTTTCGGAGCCGTCTGTTTCAGCGTTTCCCGGTTTTGCGGTCAGCATGCGGATCGCTGCGACGACCATGAGGGCCGCGAAGGCCAGCAGGAGCATGTTTGGGTCGATCAGCCGGCTGGTTGCAGCACCTAGCCATGCGGCGGGGATTCCGGCGGCGCCGATGACAAGCGCGGTCGTCCAGTCGATGTTGTTTCGGATGCGCGGCAAGATTGCCGTAATCGCAGCGAAGCCAACGACAATCAGCGATGACGGGATGGCCTGTGCCGGGCTCAACCCGACCCCATAGACAAGTGCGGGAATGGCAATAATGGAGCCACCAGCACCGACGAGTCCCAGTACTGCTCCGATCAACAGGCCGAGTGGTACCGCTATAAGTGCTGCCATATTAGTTCTCCTGCTGTGTGTTCGTGGTGAGGTCTGAAAAGCGAATGCGCTGGCTGATGTACGCGTACGAGTTTGATAGCCCCACTGGACTAATCAGTGCGGTCATGCGCTATCCCCGCATCCTCAAGGACGCTGTCGTCGGCGCGGACGCGAGGTAGTGGACATGCCTCTTCGCTGGTCAAACGGCGGGTGAGCGCCCAGATGAGGAGGCCGATCGAAGCGGCGGCGAGGTAAGGCTGAATGGGTTCGAAAAATTGCAGTGCGCCACTCGTGCCAAGCGCGATGAGCACGAGCTTGTTGCACACGGGGCATCCAACGGCGAAGAACGAGACCATCGCCCCGGCCCCTCCCAGCCGCACGGTGCTCTTTCGGCCCTCGCCCTCGGGCCGTGACACGTAGGTGGCGGTGAGCAGTCCGGCGAGTATCGCAGTGATGATCAGTGCGGGCTGTGCCCACCAGGTGGGAGCAATTTCGCGTGAAAACACGGGTGTGTCGATGAGGTCCGTCGGGATCGCCACCACCACATAGGTGAGCGCTGCGGTGCCGGCAGCGACCAGCCAGCGTCGTAGCGGCCACCCCCGCAGATTGTTGCTCAGTGTTGCTAAGCGACGGTTCATCGGTTTCCTTTGCTTTCGGTGAAGTATGTGGATTGGCCTAGTCGAAATTCGGATCGGTGTTGTCCGCCGCGCGTCATCGCAGGACCTGTTCCGCTTCCGCCTCACGAGCACGTCGCTGCCGACGCGATTGGACGGTGTAGACGGTGACGACGACCGAAATCGCGAGCAGAGCAATGATGCTGAAGACCAAATTAGAGACGCCGGATGACACGTTTAGCGCCCAGCTTTCTGCAGCGAACTGGTCTGAAATAGTCAGAATACCGCCGAGCCCCGCCGTTCCTTCTGTGGCCAAAAGGAGAACGCCAATTCCCACAGACAGTAGACCAGAGACGATCATCAGCCAAGAATTCTGCCACCGTCCTATGTGCAAAGAACGCGGCCGCATCCACTTACGTTGGCCAACTTTGGCTCGATCCCACACCAGTGCGAGAACAACCAGTGGAACGACCATGCCGAGGGCATAAACGGCAAGCAGCATCCCGCCGTAGAGGGCATCACCGCCGATAGCGGCGATCGTGAGCACCGATCCGAGAATGGGGCCAGCGCACACCCCGGCAACACCATAGACGGCTCCAAGCAGAAAGACCGAAACCTTCGATGTTCCTTCTGCGCCGCTGCCGCGCGAGAAACTCGGCAACCGGACTCCGGAGAGCTGTACAAGACCAATGGCAATGATTGCCGCGGATGCCACCGCTACGAACACCTCACGATTCTGCGTAAATAGGGCCCCGAAGGACCCCGCTAGGGCCCCGATCGGAACTAGAGTCGCGATCAAACCAAGGTAGAAAATTCCGGTACGGGCCAATAATCGGGTGGGCGAACTGAACGCGTACGCGAAGAATGCCGGGAGCAGCATCACCGAACACGGGCTCAATAGAGTCAGGATGCCGCCAATAAACGCACCGGCGTAGCCAATATCCATTAGTTCTTAGCCTGTTCGAGCTCGGTTTCGATGACGTCACGGAACACGGAGATGGGTTGTGCTCCACTCAGCGGGGTGTCGTTGACCAAAAACGTTGGTGTGCCTGTGGCACCTAGCGCGCGTGCCTCCGCAAGATCTGCTTCGACGAGCGCCATCAACTCAGGATTCGTCAGATCGGCTTCGAAGGCGGCTATATCTGGCACCCCAATTTCTTGGGCAATTTCGATCAGGCGCTCCCGCGGCAACGCGACGTGGCCGCGTTCGGGCGCGTCAGCGAATACCACTTCGCCGAACTCCCAAAACAGACCTTGTTCTCCGGCCGCACGCGCGGCCACTGCCGCGGCGACCGACTCATCTCCGAAGACGGGAAGGTCGCGCCACTCCATCCGCACTTCTCCGGAGTCCACATACTCTTGAATGAGTTGCGGCATCGTGTCGCGAGCGTAAACTCCGCAAAATGGACACCGAAAGTCGGCGTACTCAATAAGTACTACTGGAGCGTCTACCGCACCGAGGGCGGTGGGATCGCCGTCGATCCGTCGAGACATATCAAGTTCCGCCGCGCTTCCAGATTCAGACGGGTTTTGTTTGGTGCCCGATGTCGTGCCGGGCGCTGCATCCCCACTCGGTTGAGCCGCAACGCCGACCCCAACTACACCGGCAACCACCAACAAGCCAGCCACCGCTAGGGCATATCCTTTCCAAGGTCGACGTGTCGAATTACTTGAGGTGCGTGGCGATGACATTGGCTCTTCTCGTGAAAGTGAACAGTGCAACTTAAAATGTACATACATTTGCTGAAGGAAGAAAGTGGGCGAGCATGAAAGAGGCCTCGATCCACGGCATCGAGCGAGTCGCACCGTTATGGAAAACGATTTCTCTCGATCTGGGCGAGCGTGTGGCAAACGGAGAATTCTCCGATGGGTTTCCGGGAGAGTTAGAGCTGGCGCAGACCTATGGAGTGAGCCGCGGCACGGTGCGCAACGCGCTTAGGCCGTTGCGGGACAGCGGTGCGATCACAGCAGAACGCGGGCGCAAGCCACGCGTTGTGGAGTCAGAAGAGGGCCTTCTGTTTGGTCCGCTCCACAGCCTGTTTGCCTCTGTTCAGGCTGCCGGGATGATCCAGCGAAGCACTGTCCTTGAGCAGACGGTCACGACAAATCCGCGCGTGGCAGCGCTCCTCGAACGCTCCCCATCAACGCCACTCTTTCATTTGACGAGGATTCGGTACGCCAACGCTGAGCCTCTCGGATGGGACGAGTTGTGGTTGCCGAACGAATTCGCCGAACCCCTTCTCGAGGTCGACTTCTCCAACACGGCGCTGTACAAAGAACTTCGCGAACGGTGCGGCATCACGCTTGAGGGTGGGCGAGAGGAACTTCGCGCGGATATTGCTGGCGCGTTGGACATTCAGCATCTCGCCTGCGAACCAGGTGAACCGATTCTGCGCATCAACCGTATTGGGGAGCATGGTGGCGCGCCGATCGAAGTGCGCCAGAGCCGAATTCGAGGACGCCGCTACGCTGTCACCACGAAGTTCGGTGCGACACCAGCAGACGACTAGTGCTGCCTCGATAAAAACCTCACGTGCGCCTAAGTAGGGAATGACAATGACCGCCAACACACTCAACTCTTCGGCAGGCTGGTTTTCGAACCCGACCGCGCGCTCGTGGCGCACTGTGCCACTCGGTTCGACAACCCGCGAGTTTCACCGGTCGCTGCCGGGCTACGCGCCAACACCCCTTACCTCCGTGCCTGAGTTGGCAGCAGCATTGAATGTCAGTGCCGTATTCGTCAAGGATGAATCGCAGCGACTTGGCCTGCCAGCATTCAAAATTTTGGGTGCGTCCTACGCAATTTCGCGCGCACTTTCGGCACGGTTGGGCTCCCCAGGATCAGCCCTCACACTCGATGAGGTACGCGATCGGCTCGGCAGTGCGTCCCCGCTCTCGCTTGCAGCGGCGACAGATGGCAATCATGGCCGTGCCGTGGCGCATGTTGCGAAGCTACTCGGACTGCCAGCCACTATTTACGTACCCGCCGGGGTATCCCCGGCCGCGAAGGATGCGATTGTTGCCGAAGGCGCAACGTTGGTCGACCTCAGCGTGCCCTATGACGACGTCGTCGAACACGCCAAGAAGGCCTCCGGCGGTGACATAGTGCAAATCCAAGACACAGCCTGGAGCGGGTATCAGGACATTCCCCAATGGATTGTCGATGGTTACGACACCATGTTTGCCGAAATTGATGAGCAACTTCGTGAGGCGGGGACCGACCGCATCGACCTCGTCGTAGCCCCCTCCGGAGTCGGATCGTTCGCGCAAGCAGTTGTCGCCCACTACCGCTCCACCGAACATACGCCTGCAGTTCTCTCGGTTGAACCTGACACCGCGTCCTCAGTGACGACTTCGCTGTGTGCCGGGCGACTCACATCCGTCACCACCGAAGACACGGTGATGACTGGCCTCAATTGCGGCACCGTTTCGGAGCTCGCGTGGCCAATTCTGCAGTTCGGGTTGGATGCATCCGTCACTGTCACGGACACTGAGGCGGTGACCGCAGTGCACGAGCTCGCTCGCCTCGGAGTCGATTCTGGACCCTGTGGCGCCTCAACCCTCGCCGGAGCGCGCGCCGTGCTCGCTGACCCTGATCGTCGGACGGCTCTTGGCATTGCTGACGATGCCGTCGTCGTGCTGTTGAGCACCGAGGGTCGCGCCGCAAACCCGAAAGGTTTCTCGCCGGATGTCTAACAGCGCACATCCCGTGGTCACTCTGCTCGAAGATCTCATCCGTATCGATTCATCAAACCCTGATCTGGTGCCCGGGGCGCCGGGGGAGTCGGCGATTGCTGACCACGTGACCGGATGGCTCTCCTCGCGTGGTTTCGAATGCCAGCAACTCGAGGA
>Ga0307487_1002566_pt1 | contig 11485 bp, 9 predicted proteins | sample CBIW12metaG_FD_203665 | JGI IMG/M metagenome (GOLD analysis project Ga0307487, IMG submission 203665) | Sea-ice brine microbial communities from Beaufort Sea near Barrow, Alaska, United States - CBIW 1.2 | ecosystem: Environmental > Aquatic > Marine > Coastal | place: USA: Alaska | collected... | reverse complement strand
CCTATTCCACTCCATTGAGGAGGTTCAGGAATATGCAACTCGGTGGCTATGGACCTACAATAACGAACGGCCCAACATGGCCCTCGGGGGCATTACCCCACAACAGAAATTGGCCATGGTGGCCTGAACTCTCCTTTTGGTGCCCTCGTAAAATGGGGGGATTACCAAGCTTTGGGCGGAAAAAGCCTGTTCCAGTTGACCAAACAAGAATTTATTATGGCGACTGGAAACCCTAAGGCTATCTTGATTTTTACAGCCTTTTTCCCTCAGTTTGTCGACCCCGCGAGCTCTGTTGGATTCCAGTTCTTTATTTTTGGTGCACTGTTCTTGACGCTTGAGTGGGTGGCGATTGCCGCTTATGCATTCTTTGGAAAGGCATTGCGCCATTGGTTTTCTCGCCCGTCTATGCGTCGTCTGTTCAATAGAACATGTGCCGGCCTTCTTGGGAGTGCTGGGGGCGGACTTCTGCTGGCGCGCCGTGAGTGAACTAACAATACGCGTCACCCGTACGGCCTTTTCAGGCCACAGGTGCGCTTCGCATTAACAGTGAAAAGGATAATCATGCTCCAACATTCAAACTCTATTCACGTTCTTCGAGGCTCACTGGAACTTCCTTGTGGTGCGGTTCTTAAGAATCGACTAGCAAAATCACCAATGTCGGACTCGCTAGCAAACGGTGAAGGAGATCCCACCGAAGCACAGATTCACCTTTACGAAAGATGGGCGGACGGTGGCGCCGCAGTGTCCTTTATCGGTGAAGTCCAAGGCGATCCTCGCTTCCCGGAGAGACCGGGAAATTTGGTACTTTCAGAACACGCAAACCAGGAAATGCTGCGGTCGTTAGTCAGCCGAGCGACGATTAAGGGCGCGCATTTATGGCCGCATTACTTGCAAAGACTGTGGGCTTTAACGGTGTTCAAATTCACGCGGGGCACGGTTTTTTACTCAGCCAGTTCCTATCTCCATTGTTTAACCACAGGCGCGATGGCTACGGCGGTTCCATTGAAGCACGATGCCGGATAGTACTCGACGTGATACATGAAGTAAGGCGGGTCGTTGGTCCGTCGTTTCCTGTTGGGGTCAGGATTAACTCAACGGACCAGCTTGAAGGTGGATTGACAGAAATTGATGCTTTAGAGGTGGTACGCCTTCTCGATCGCACCTCGATCGATCTGATTGATATCAGCGGAGGCACCTATTTTCCTGGCGCGAAGGCAAGTTCCGATAGTTCAAGTCAGGGACCATACTTTCTTGATTTCGCTCGACGTGCAAAAGAGGTAACTAAAGTGCCCGTCATGTTGACGGGTGGATTCAAAACGCGTGATCAAGCAGTCGATGCGGTAGCTAGCGGCGCTGCCGACATGGTGGGTTTGGCACGCGCCATGGCGATTAACCCCCGGGTTGCGGAAGTCTGGTTGACTGACGAGGGGGGTGATCCCGAGTTTCCAAGATTCGCTTCCAATCCGCCAGGGGGAATAACGGCTTGGTTCACCATGCGTTTAACGGCTTTGGGGGAGGATCGGGAGGATGCTTCCAAGCTAGACCTTCCTACGGCTATCCGTATTTATGAAGACCGCGACGCTCAACGGTGCATTAAATGGCGAGAAAAATTTTCCCATTTGCACAGCCATGAAAACTAATTCTCAGAAATTGCTAACAAAAAGCGTAACGCAGATTCCGGCGCTGGCGCGCATAACCGAGTGTCTACTTTTCGTGGGTAAGACCACGTTGCCATATGGAAGTTAATATCTGATTTTAGGTGGAAAAGGTCAGAAGTTTATTTGGAGCAAGCTAAAGAGTTTTACGAAAAATTGTACAACATTCTGGAAGTTGACCCTCGGGCTGGCTATCCCATAAATTTACGTCAGACTTGGTTATCTTGCTCAAAAATGTTGCTTTCGACTCAGGCATTGGGGAATAAGATCTCAGACTCGCGCCATCGTGAAACCTTTAACGAGTACACCGAGTATTGGCGGGTCCGGTTCAGAGAGCTTCTTAACTTTGACGGCGAGAAATCGCCAAGTGAAAACTATTCTTATGAGAAAAATGCACTGCATGCTTGGCCTGAAAGGGTTCGCGCTCCGATTGCGGAAAGGTCAATAGCTGTTTTCTACCGTTTCACTGAGTGGCCAGAAAACCAAGTAGATCGGTCACTTATGGCTGAATTGCAAGATTACAACGCCCGCTGCCACAAGACATGCTGAGAAAATTCGGCGCCCACCTAAAGGTTCTTTAAGCAGCCGGGTTCCAAGGAACGCCGCCACGATAACACTCGTTTCGCGCAACGCGGACACGTAAGTCATCGGAGTGACCGACATGGCCCAGACCACGAATCCATAAGAGGCTGTATACATCACACCACTTGCAACCCCCTGCAGCCAGTGGAGCTTGACGAACTCGGGAACGGCGCGACCATGACGGGCAAGCACCCAGAGCGTTAGCAAGAGTCCGTCCAGGACAAACATCCAGGCGATATAGGCAATCGTATGATCAGTCAGGCGCGCGCCCATACCATCCATAACCGTATAACTTGCGATTAACACACCAATAAACAGTGCCAACAATACCGATCGGATACCGCCGTTTCCATGCGGTATCCGATAGGCCATGAGCCCGATGGCGAGGGAAATCAGTCCAATGCTGGCAATTCCCAATGCGGAAAGCTGCTCACCCGCAAAGATGAACGCACCCAGCGCCACCAGCGGCGGCGCCGAACCGCGCGCAATCGGATATAAGAGCGACAGATCTGCGACACGATAGCCGCTTGCGAGCAAGAGATAATAGAAGAGATGCACGAACATTGACGCGATCAAAAATGGCCAGCTTGCGGCATCGGGAAACCCAACAAACAGGCCCACCGGGAGCATGACCAACGCGGCAAATCCATTGGTAATAGCGAGACGAATTAATGGCGCCCCACCGCTTTTGATAAGTGTGTTCCAGCCGGCATGCATGATTGCCGCAGCCAAAACCAGCCCGAGAACCAGTGGGTCCATGGAAAACTCCTGAAATCAATCCTTCGGAGTAGATACTCCAGAATGACAGTGAAAAAGAGGCGGGAAGAGGGACCATCTGGCCGGGAAAAATAAGTGTTCAAACGGACAAAATAAGTGTGAGAACGGGCAAAGGAGCGGACCGTTGAGGCGGTCCAGCTGGCTAGTACGCTAAGGTTGCAGCGGCATGCTGTTGCGTAAGATGCTCAAGTGAGGGGGCGAAGTCTGCAAAAGCACGAGTCTGGACGCCCGTAATTTTGCCTTCGTCATCCCATACCCGCAAACGAAGCGCATCTTCGTAATACTCATGGGTGCGAAACGTCGCAACTTCTTTCGCATTCATCGGACCTCCCTGTACCTTCAAGGATTGCACCGATGCGGGAGAAAGACGCGAAAAATATTTATCGTTTACCGCGCACAGGTAGCGTTTGGCGGCAACATGCAGCTCTATGGGCTCGGTGACAGATTTTGGGAAAAAAGCTTTGAGCACGTCTGCGCCTGCCGTTTCGTGATAATTATCCTGACCGGAAGCCAGTGCATCCTCGGGGAACTCGCTGGTGTAGTGACCAATATCGTGTAACAAAGAGGCCGCAACCAGCGCTTCCGACGCATTGGCCTTCTGTGCCAAAGTCGCAGTTTGCAGCATGTGCTGTGACATCGTCACAGCTTCGCCCATATAGGAGTCGTCGCCGCGGCGCGCCAGAATATCAGCGATAAAGGCCACAATATTATTATGGTTAAGCGTGTCAAACGACATCAGATTGTCCCTTTTTTTGCGTCCTCGTTGTGCTCCAGTACCGCCAAGGTTGACAGCAGGCTGTCCTTATCGGCATAGGCGCCCTGGAGCCACCGGGAGCCTGTACTCTCGTAGGCAACCCGGCCATGGGTTACCCGGGTATTGTCCACGATAAACAACTCGCCCGGACGCAGCTTAAAGGTGATGGCCAGTTCCGGACGCTCCATGATCTCCGCAAGCTTGCGATAAGCGTTATAAAAATTTGACATCTGATCGAATGGAATATCAGTCAGTGGCCCAAGCGACCGGTTATTGAACCTGACGGCCAGCAATTCAGAATCCGGGCCCAATTCGATCATGGGTCGCTTGGAGTGCAGGTGAACATCTCCGTTGCCGGAATAGGTGAAATTTGCGGGCTGACTGGCCAATACAGCAAGCAACTCCGGCGCTTCTCCACGCAGAATTTCGACCGCACGGAAGCTGTCGACCAGCACGGAGTCCCCACCGTCCACTGTGTTTTGCAGGCAGGACAGCAACTGCAGGGTTGGCACCGGATCCCGGTAAGGATTATCGGTATGCACCTGAAGCCCCAACCCGGTGTAGGCGAGATTAACGGGGTTCACCTCGGTGCGAACCTCGAAAAACCGCCCGTAGTTTGTTTCCCGTACATAGCCGAATAACTCCACGACGCCACAGATAGCTTCGCTTTCAATAGGCATGTCCGTCATTTTGGCGACGCCATAACGGGCAATATCAGCAAGCCAGCCACGCAGCACTTGTGGATTCTGGCGTGCAGCTTCAAAACTGGCCGCAGGGAGGTCGTTCTGAAAGCCCCCGTCCCATCGGGTAATGGCGGGGCCGGTCCATGCCAGCTCTCCCGCGTCATCACGAGGTTTGTCATAGCGATTCCGGTAAAGCCAGCCACCATCAAATATGACGGTTTTGTTCTCCGGACCGAACGTAAGTTCCAGCCGATGCTGATCCATTACGATTGCCCGCTCGATACGCACATCGCTTGGCAAATCCTGAATACGAACAAGTTTTTGTCTGTTTCCTGGCGACAGGGTGTCCGCGTCTGGCGAATGGTCCCGAAGCCAGATCGAGTGGAAACGGGAACGACTCCCGTCGTCCCATTCAACCTGCAAGGCTTTGCCCTGCATTAGCGTCTCGATATTGCTTAAACCCAGCATTTTTTACTCTCTTTACTTGTCTTGTCTAGCGCACGGTCGAATAGTAGAGAAATTCGTGGCAATATAAAAACAATGCTTTTAGGGTCTAAGGGGTCAAAAAATCAATGGGGGACACGGCGATGGACGATTCAAAACTGCTGTCTTATCTGCCGCCGCTGGGGTGGCTGCAGGCCTTTGAAGCGGCTGCACGGTTGGAAGGCTTCACGTTGGCTGCTGAGGAGCTGGGACGATCCCAGGCAACGGTCAGTCAGCAAATCCGAAATTTGGAAAAAAGGCTCGGGTCTGATTTGTTCCATCGTTTGCCGCGGGGTGTTGAGTTGACGCTCGATGGCGCAGCCTATCGACCTCATGTCAGGGCTGCATTCCGTATCATCGCTGCGGCAACGCGGGATTTGTTCGCCACCCAGCGTCGACTCACCGTCACGATTGCCACGCCGGTGTCACTTATTGCCACATGGCTGGCCCCCCGCCTGCCCGACCTGAACGCCGTGAGCAATCGCCTGAATATTAGCATCGCAACGATTAATCGACCGGTGGATTACGAGATGGAAAATGCCGATCTGGAAATCCATTATGGCGATGGTAACTGGCCAGGTATTGAGCGGGGCCTGTTAGTAGAAGAGCGGCTTTCCCCGGTTTGCGCGCCCGCTTTACTGGAACTGAACGACGACTGGACTCGACTACCGGTCATCGGTCTGGCAGGCGCAAGGGCTGGCTGGTCGGACTGGTGCGCGCTAGCGGATATTCCCCCGCTAGCGCCGCCGGTGTATCGCTTTGATAGCTTTATTCTTGCCCTGGAAACCGCACGGGCAGGCGCGGGAGTAATGCTGGCTTCCCTGCCACTGATTGAGGCGTCTTTGCAACGGGGGGACTTGGTGCGCCTGTCGGATGTGGAGCTGCTGACCCGATCCGGTCACTGGCTCACGCGGGACAAGAGTAAGCCGGCGTCTTCTGAAATAGACGCCGTGTGGTCTTGGATGCTTGGTCAGAGCTGAGCTCTGATGGCGTATCAATCTGCCGCAAGAATCCTGTCAAGCCACTGTGGATCCATTTCCGGCACGGAATCCAGAAGCTTACGCGTGTACTCCTGATGCGGGGGCGAAAACACACTTTTCCTGCTGCCTTGCTCCACGACACAACCCTGGCGCATCACAACGACCTCATCGGCAATCGCATCGACCGTTCCCAGATCGTGGGTGATAAAGAGATAAGACATGCCAATCTCTTTCTGTAGCTTGAGCAGCAGGTTCAGGATCTGCTCACCTACGAGCTGATCAAGCGCAGATGTGACCTCGTCACAAATGATCAGGTCCGGTTCGGCTGCCAGGGCGCGAGCGATACCGACCCGTTGTTTCTGGCCGCCGGAAAGCTCGTGGGGAAACCTGTCGAGAAAGCACTCGTCAAGCTCGGTCATTAACGCCAGCTCTTTCAGCCGACGTTCCAAATCCTGGCCTTTAATACCCAGATAAAACTGCAGTGGTCGGCCAATGATTTCACGAACTTTCTGTCTCGGATTCAGCGACGTGTCCGGTAACTGGTAAATCATCTGCATGCGCCGCAGTGTATCTTTGTCACGCGCCTTCAGCGCTGCCGGTAGCGGTTTTCCGTGCAGTTTTACTTCACCGCGTATGGGCGGTAGAAGACCGGTAATGACACGGGCCAGTGTGCTTTTCCCTGACCCGGACTCGCCCACCACCGCGACTGTTCGGCCACGCTCTACATTGACAGAAACATCCTTTAGCACCGGTATTCCCCGCTGGTATTCAGCACTGACCGCATCAATGGACAAGACAATGTTTCCGGCTTCGGTGTCGGCTTTATGAAGATTGCGAACGCTCAGCAACTGGCGTGTGTATGCCTGAACCGGTTGTGTCAATAACTGTTCTGTTTTGCCTTCTTCAACCAGTTCACCGCCGCGCAACACCATGATGTGATCGGCGATCTGGGCCACCACAGCCAGGTCGTGGGTGATATAAATGGCTGCGGTATTGTGGCGACGAATGGTCTGGCGAATGGCTGCCAACACCTCAATCTGAGTGGTTACATCGAGCGCCGTTGTGGGTTCATCGAAGACGATAATTTCCGGATGACATGCCATTGCGGAGGCCACCATGGCCCGCTGAAGCTGGCCACCAGACACTTGGTGAGGGTAACGCTGGCCAAATACTTCCGGTTCAGGTAACCCCAATTGACGGTAGAGTTCGATCACTTCCTTTTGTGCGCTGGCCGCGTCAAGCACGCCGTGGGCTACTGCTGACTCGATGCATTGATCGATGAGCCGGTGAGCCGGGTTGAATGCCGCAGCCGCGCTCTGGGCCACGTAGGCGATACGTTTGCCCCGATACTGACGTCGCTTGTGCTCGGATAACTTAAGCAAATCTGTGCCGTCAAATAGCACCTCACCACTGCTAATGCGCATGCCATCGCGAGCATAGCCCATGGCGGCCAGACCGATGGTGGATTTGCCGGCCCCCGATTCGCCGATCAGCCCCAACACTTCGCCTGGAGCCAAGGAAAGGCTCACTGACTTTACCAGTTGCCGCTTCGCTTTACGGCCCTCGGTCGAAATGACCAGATCGCGAATTTGCAGAATGGGACGGCTGGTGTCTTTTTCTTTTTGTGCAATCATTTGGACAACCCGCTTGCCTTGTGGGTAAACCAGTCCACGACCAGGTTTACCGCAATGGTCAGCACTGCAATGGCCACCGCCGGAAGCAGCGGGGTCATGCGCCCGAATGTAATCAGCATGGCATTTTCACGAACCATCGCGCCCCAGTCAGCCGTTGGTGGGTGTAGGCCTAGGCCGAGAAAACTGAGCGAGCTGATCAGCAAGAAGATAAAGCAGAAACGCAGACCGAATTCGGCAAAAAGCGGAGCGAGAATGTTCGGCAGAATCTCCCGACGAACAATCCAAAACAGATTTTCACCTCTTAACCGTGCGGCCTCGACGTAATCCATGACCGACACATTCATTGCAACCGCTCGCGTCAAACGGAACACACGCGTGGATTCCAGGCAACCCAGAATCAGTACCAGAGCCGTTACAGAGCTACCGAAAACCATCAGCAGGAGCAGCGCAAAGATCAGCAGCGGAATCGCCATAAGCATATCCACTAGCCGCGACAGAACCTGGTCCGTCCAGCCCCCCATCACTGCCGCAATCATGCCCAGGCCCGCGCCAATGACGAAAGCCAGCACGGTCGACAGCAGCGTGATGCCTACGGTATTACGAGCGGCATAGATAATCCGGCTGTAAATGTCGCGCCCGAGGCTGTCGGTGCCCAGCAAGTACTGGCCGCCCCAGGGCTCGTATACATCACTCACCACGGCGGCTTCGCCGAACGGAGCCAGCCAGGGCGCAAAGATAATAACAAAAAGATAGGCGAACAGGACCACCAGGCCCAGAAGCCCCGTTGGGGGTGCCTCAGCGAGGCCGCGCATGACTTTACGCCATAGCGAAACCTGTCCGTCGGGGTTAACCGGAGCCTCCCGGCATTCTATGGAGTGCGCTTTAGTCATCATCATTTGGGGTGCAACAGTCGGGGATTACTGACAATAGAAACCACATCAGCAATCAGATTTAAAAGAATATAGGCTGTCGCAAAAATCATGCTGGCGGCCTGTACCACGGGCAGGTCACGTTTAGAGACGGAGTCCACCATCAACTGTCCCAGCCCTGGATAGACAAACACCACCTCAACGACCACTACACCGGTGATCAGGTACCCCAGATTCATGGCAATAACGTTCACAATGGGCGCCCAGGCATTGGGCAGCGTGTGGTGAACGATAACGCGCCACGGGGCGAGCCCCTTGAGATAAGCCATTTCAATGTAGGGGCTTGAAAGTAGGTTGATAATGGCAGCCCGCGTCATGCGCATCATGTGCGCACAGGTCACGAACGTCAGCGTGATGGCCGGCAGGATGGTCAGCTGCAACCGCTCAAAAAATGACTGGTCCGCATCGACTTTTGACAGACTTGGAAGCCAGCCCAGCTGAACCGATATGAACATTATCAGCACATAGGCAATGAAAAATTCCGGCATGGAGATAGCTGAGAGCGTGAACATCGACACAGCTCGGTCAATGACCGTGTTCCGGTACAGTGCTGCCAAAATGCCAAGGCCCAATGCAAGAGGTACGGAGAGCACGGCCGCCGTTCCGGCCAGATAAAGGGTATTGATAAGACGATCATCGATAAGCCCCAGAACCGGCTGGTCTGTCGCCAGCGATTGTCCGAAATCGCCCGTCAGCAAGCCGGTCAGCCACTCGACATAGCGGTAGAGTACCGGCTGATCCAGCCCGAGTTCTTGGCGAATGGCGGCAACCGCATCCGGCGTGGCCATCTGCCCTAATATCTCAGTGGCGATGTCCCCCGGAAGCATTTCCACGGCCATGAATATGACCAGTGAGATAACGACCAGCGTAAACAGGCCAAGCCCGAGACGCCTGGCCACAGTAATCAACAATTGGTTCATAAGTTAGCCCTCGAACCACCAGCGCTCAGCGATTCGATTTCCATCCATGTCCCGGTTTGTCGCGATCTTTCCATGCTGGACTTTCTTGGTAGCGGCACTGACATAGGCCGAGAAGGCCGGTGCAATCCAGCCGCCCTGGTCGCGGACCAGTGCCTGCATTTCGGCATACATTTCTGTGCGCTTTTCCGGATTCAGCTCAGTACGGGCTTCAGTCAACAGCCTATTGAATCGATTGTTTTGCCAATTGGTATCGTTCCAATTGGCATTTTCTGCAAAATACTGAGAAAAGAACCAGTCTGCGGTACCGCGTGGACTGGAGTACGACATACTCCACGGGCGCTTCATCCAGACGTTATCCCAATAGCCATCGGCAGGTTCACGTTTCACGTTAATATTGATGCCAGCCTTGGCGGCATGCTCCCGGTAAAGAACAGCCGCATCGACAGCGCCGGTGAAGACGGCACTTGATGTGCTGAGCTCCAGGTTTAGCGAGTCGTAGCCGGCTTTTTTGAGATAATGGCGGGCTTTGTCCGGGTCATACTGGCGCTGTGAAAGGTCCGCAAAATTGAGGTACGAGGCACCTATAGGCTGGTCGTTGGCCACTCGGCCATAGCCTTTTAGCACGCGGTCCACTAGGTCCTGTCGGTCAATCGCGTACTTAAGCGCAAGCCGAACATTGTTATCGTTGAACGGCTCGGTCTGGGTGTTCATGGCGAAGTAATAGATCTGGTCGCTGTCCACATCATTGATGATGAGACTCGAGTCCATCTTCAATAGATTGACGGTCTTCAGGTCCACCCTATCCATGGCGTCAATCAGCCCGGTCCGCAGGGCGTTGGTGCGCGCTGCGGTATCGGTAATGGCAAGGAACGATACTTTATTGAACCAGGCGCGATCCGACTTCCAGTAATCTGGATTGCGAGTAACAACGGCTTCGACACCAGGCTCCAGTTTATTCAGGACGTAGCCGCCAGTGCCAACACCGGCATTCGGATCAACCTTGCCGTCTTTCGCTGGCAGAATGGCCATGTGGTAATCAGAAGTGATGGCGGGAAAGTCGGCATTCGCGCTCTCAAGCGTAAAAATGACGGTATGTGAGCCGTCAGTTTCAATGCTTTCGATCGGGTCAACAATACCTTTGGCTGCAGATTGGGAGTCCTTGCCACGATGGTGGTTAAACGTCGCGACAACATCAGACGCTTCAAACGGTTTGCCATTGTGAAAAGTAACACCCTGACGCAGCTTGAACACCCATCGTTTCGCATCGGGTGCAGGCTCCCAGCTTTCTGCCAGTTCGCCTACCAGTTTGCCGTCGGCGGTCACTTCCGTCAGGTAGTTATAGATGGCAAAGCCGACACTCTGCATGAACACATCAGAGAATTTAGCCGGATCGAGGCTGTCAGTGGTGGAGCCGTTCGATAAGCCCAACCGAAAATGGCCGCCACGGATGGGCGATGGGCCGGCTTTACCGGCAAAAGCGGGTAGCGCAAAAGAGCCTGCGGTGGCGGATAAAATACCAAGCGCCGCAGCGCTTTTCATAAACCCACGACGCGACGTCAGTGCCTTGCGGGCCTGTTTATCCAAGTGCTTGCTATCAATCATTCAATACCCTTGCTTGTAGTGTTTAGGAAAAATCACGAGAGCAAGGCTGGGTGCGTGCGTGCGGTAGACAAGGTCGCTTGGACTAACAAGTAATTGATCTACGTCAAACGACGAGCACATCTTAACCTCGGGATTCCCAAAGTCAAGAAAGCCGCATTTAGCTAGAACGTAAGGACTACAGGTAGTTATGGGGAGTCAGGTTGGATTTCGGCGGCCAGTGAAAGCCAGCGAATGCACCGGGGTATAACCTTGTGCCCGTGGCTGGAGGATGCGCGGGTACCGCTTTTTGTCGACCATCAGACCTAAATCGGGCTTGCCATAAATGACTTCCTGAAGCACCATCGTCTTTTACTTGAGCCGATATGCAAAACGAACCTGTTCTTTTTTATTGCGCATCAAACTGACGTAAACTGCATTTTATAGATTATAGGTGTTAGCGGGAGAGACTGTGTCGCACAGCTGTGTGACCGGCGCCGAAGGAGCAAC
>Ga0307487_1002565_pt1 | contig 11488 bp, 7 predicted proteins | sample CBIW12metaG_FD_203665 | JGI IMG/M metagenome (GOLD analysis project Ga0307487, IMG submission 203665) | Sea-ice brine microbial communities from Beaufort Sea near Barrow, Alaska, United States - CBIW 1.2 | ecosystem: Environmental > Aquatic > Marine > Coastal | place: USA: Alaska | collected... | reverse complement strand
CCCTCCATCGTAGCTCCATTTTCAGATGAGCTATTGGCGGTCATTTGAACATCAGTTGATGAAGCATCCTCAAACGGTCGTTCTGGTGCACCGTTCAATTTATCCTTCAAGATCATAACATAATGGTTGATCTGCCAAAGTTCTTTTTCAGTAGTCTGGGTTGCATATGATCCCATGTTATTTATACCATAATAGGTGACGTGATACACACTACCTTCTGTAATAGCCCTACCTTCATCATTGTAAGCTGGAATACCCAATATTTTTTCACGCTGGGCAAGAATACCTTTTCCATTACCTTCATCCCCATGACATACCGCACAATACGTTGTGTAAAGCGCCTTACCTTCGTTAACATTGTCCTCGGTAAAGGGAACGGGGTTTTTAAGATTGGCCTTCGCAGCCTCATAGCCATCATTACTATCTTCGTATTCGTAAGGCATCCAGCCACGAGAAACAGATCCTTCAGCGGGAACCATTGCCTCCATTGCATTTGGAAAGACCTCATAATTGCCATAGGCCTCATAACTCACCTCTTGATACATATTTGGCATGTATTGGTAATTGGGACTTTGTTTATTTTGGCAAGAATACAAAAGAGCAACCGCCGCAGTCATTAATACTATTTGAGTTATATTCTTCATTTGTTAAGCTTCTTCATTATGAACTAAACTGATTTCTGCTGCACCCGTTTCCTGAAGGAATTTTGACATTTTTTCCAGATCGTTATCCCCTACAAGTACTTCAACTAAAAAATGATCATCCGTTGTGCGTAAATCTGGGTTTTCTGCCTTCTTAAAAGGCCATATCTTACTACGCATATAAAATGTGATAACCATCAGGTGAGCTGCAAAAAATACGGTAAGTTCAAACATAATGGGTATAAATGCCGGCATGTTCTGATAAAAGGTAAAACTGGGCTTACCACCTATATTCCGAGGCCAATCCTGAATCATTATAAAATCCATCATTAATACAGCCACAGTTAAACCAATCAACCCATATATAAACGAGGTGATCGCAAGACGCGTAGGCGCAAGACCCATGGCCTTATCAAGACCATGTACAGGAAAAGGTGTGTACACCTCTTCTATGGTATAGTGATTGGCGCGTATTTCCCTGACAGCATTCATTAGAATGTCGTCGTCATTATAAATTACATGGATAACGTTTGGCGATGCCATACTCTTAATTTTTTAATTTTTTAGCCTGACCTGCCCAATCATCACGTTCTGCTCTTCCGGAGAAAGAGTTTATGATATCATCTAGTAGATCATATTCCTTTTTTGTCATCTTACTGACCTGATCATAGGTATAAATTCCCATTTGATGTAGATTTTGTTCCATCACAGGTCCTACACCAGTGATTTTCTTAAGATCGTCAGCAGTTTGATTAGCAGGGTCAAATCGACCTACCCTCACGAGCATTTGGTCTATTTGATCTTTTTTGACTTCACTATCTATAAGGGCATCCGCATTTACGGTAGGCTCATGTTCTATTGTATCTTCGCCAAAACCGCTTCGGCCTTCACTAATACTAGAGTTGGATACTGGCGTGCGTGCCATAACATCAAATTTCTTATAACGACTAGATGTTCTTGAATCGCGGGTACTACCGCTCATATCCTTTCCACTTTCACGCATAGCTTTATATTTTGCGCCTGATGATTTCAAGATTGTTTTTACTTCCGCTTGTGCTATTACTGGAAAAGTTCTAGCATACAGCAAAAATAGTACAAAGAAGAATCCAATTGTACCAATAAAAATACCGATATCAACAAAAGTAGGTGTAAACATGGCCCAGGAAGAGGTCAAACGGTCTTTGCTCAAGCAGACCACAATAATATCAAAACGCTCAAACCACATCCCAATATTCACGACTAGCGCAACGAAGAATGTCCATTTAATATTTCTTCTAAGTTTTTTTACCCAAAGAGAAAGAGGCACTATTAAGTTACAGATGATAAGTGCCCAAAATGCCCACCAGTAAGGTCCCGTAGCAGCACCAAAAGATAAGTAGGTATAATTCTCGTAAGGAACACCAGAATACCACCCTATAAAATATTCAGTAAGGTAGGCTACAGTTACGATACCTCCAGTGAGAAGGATTACCTTATTCATATACTCGATGTGCGTCACGGTAATATAATCCTCAAGATTAGATACTTTTCTCATAACAATGAGCAGTGTCTGCACCATCGCAAATCCAGAAAAGATGGCCCCGGCCACAAAATAAGGTGGAAAAATAGTACTATGCCAACCTGGAACTACCGACGTGGCAAAGTCAAAAGATACAATGGTGTGTACAGAAAGTACAAGTGGCGTTGCAAGGCCCGCAAGCACTAAGGAAACTTCCTCAAAACGTTGCCAATCTTTAGCACGGCCACTCCATCCAAAACTTAGGATGCCATAGATTTTCTTTTGAAAAGGACTATTCGTCCTGTCCCTGATCATAGCAAAGTCAGGTAATAAACCTGTCCACCAAAAAACAAGCGAGACAGAAAGATACGTTGATATTGCAAATACGTCCCAAAGAAGAGGGGAGTTGAAATTCACCCAAAGGGAACCAAATTGATTAGGAATAGGCAGAACCCAATAAGCTAACCATGGTCGTCCCATGTGAATGATAGGAAACAAGCCTGCCTGAACAACCGCAAATATGGTCATGGCCTCCGCGCTACGGTTAATGGCCATACGCCACTTCTGACGGAAAAGCAAAAGTACCGCCGAGATCAAAGTACCGGCGTGACCAATACCTACCCACCATACAAAGTTTGTTATATCCCATGCCCAACCGATGGTTTTATTAAGGCCCCATACCCCAATACCGGTAGAAACGGTATAGACTATACATCCCAGTCCCCATAAAAACGCAACGAGTGCAATGGAAAACACAATCCACCACGATTTATTGGCCTTTCCCAAGACGGGAGCTCCCACATCAACACTAATGTCATGGTAGGATTTCTCTCCTAGAACTAAAGGCTCTCTTATAGGTGCTTCGTAATGTGACGACATATTTATTTATTGATGTTTATTGTACTAGGTTTAAGCTTCTGCTGTGTTTTTTACCTTAACGTGATAAAATACGTTCGGTTTTACGCCTATATCTTCAAGCAAATAATATTTACGGTCAGTATCTTTTAACTGTGCTATTTCAGAATCCGGAATATTCAAATCCCCAAATTTTATTGCTCCCTTATTACAGGCGTTGCTGCATGCCGTAGAAAACTCACCATCTTCGATTGCACGACCATCGCGCTTGGCGTCAAGTATGGTTTTTTGAGTCATTTGTATACAAAATGAGCATTTTTCCATCACACCTCTTGAACGCACTGTCACATCAGGATTGAGTACCATACGCCCTAAATCATTACTCATGTTGTACGGAAACTCATCATTCTCATTATACAGAAACCAGTTAAAACGACGCACTTTATAAGGGCAGTTATTTGCACAATATCGAGTACCCACACAACGGTTATAGGTCATTTGATTTTGACCTTGCCTACCATGACCAATTGCCGCTACTGGACAAACAGTCTCACAAGGTGCATGATTACAATGCTGACACATTACAGGCTGAAAGGCAACTTCTGGATTGTCGTAGGACTCTTCCTCAACCACTGAATAGGAATCCATTAATGGAAGTTCTTCAAGATCTTTAATCTCCTGCTCGAAAGTATCTGCGGAAGAATAATATCTATCGATACGCAGCCAGTGCATATCTCGGAAATTCCTAACTTCTTGCTTACCTACAACCGGTACATTATTTTCTGAATGACATGCAATCACACAAGCACCACAACCTGTACAGGCATTTAGATCTATGGAAAGATTAAAGAAAGGCCCTACTGAAGTATCAAAAGACTCCCAAATATCTGCTTTGGGGTTACGTACATCAATCTCAGAGTGGTTATAATCCACTTGACCCACAGGATTCCAGTCTGCCCTATCTTTAGTATTGAAGATTTCAAGCGTGGTTTCCTTTATAATATCGTCACCACGGCCTGCCATTGTATTTTGCAATTGCACGCACGCGAACTCATGCCATCCGTTATCGGCATTTTCGATAGTAACCGTTTGTACGGTATTAAAATTTTTATAGAAAGGATATGCATTTATACCAACCTGCATTTCTTTTTGCACAGCTTCTTTCTTCCCATAACCCAAAGCAAGTCCAACGGTACCTTTTGCCTGTCCGGGCTGTATAAATACCGGTATATTTTTAATAGTGGTACCATCTACGGTAATATTGACATAATTCCCGTTCAGTGCACCATTTGAGACATGCTCATTTTCAATTTCAAGAACATCCGCATCCGCTTTGGACATGGTTAAGTAGTTATCCCAAGAAGTCCTGGTAATAGGATCTGGCATCTCTTGCAACCAAGGATTGTTAGCCTGACGCCCATCACCCATACCTGTACTGGAATAGAGCGTAAGTTCGAAACTACCGTTAGAGGCTGTATTATCCTGTGCAGAAAGTGCAGCTGCCGCACTGGCAACTGTCATCCCACCCGCAGCCTTCATACTGCTTTGCATCTCTTCTGTTCCTGCATTTGAAGTCGTAGTACCGGTTTCAACTACACCATCTTGAAGGGCTTGATTGAAACTTTTGGAACTATTAGCCCAATTTGACTTTAAAAACTCGTAGTAACTGGAATTTGCCCCCGTCCAAATCAAGAGGTTATCCTGAAATTGACGTGTATTAAATATTGGGCGAATTGTAGGTTGCATTAAGCAAACTGTTCCTCTTTTTATTTCCACATCATCCCAAGATTCCAAATAATGAGGTGTGGGAGCTAAATATTCGCATAAAATAGCGGTTTCGTCCTCCTTCATGGTAAAAGAAACGGTCAGATCTACTTTCTCGATTCCTTTTTTAAATTCGGCAGCGTTAGGCAAACTATACGCTGGGTTCACTCCCGCCATAAGAAGCGCACCCACCTTTCCATCATTCATGTCTTCAACAAGCTGCAAAACTTCTTGAGCACTACCTTGACGTATCAATTTTGGGTTCTGAACGTTCATTATGATACTCCCCAAACGTTCATTGATCGCTAAGGCTAACATCTGCGCATTGGGATCTTGTACACCAGTTATAAAGACGCCTTTAGAACCTGCATTTTGCAACTGTGTAGCTGCGTTTCTTACCGCTTCATCCAATTTACCAGATAAACCTGTAGAATTAGCACCCATAATCAAAGCATGCACCGCAGATACTGCTTGCTTTTGCTGTCTCGGCGTCATCATTACACGCTTGTCAGCATTTGCACCGGAAAGAGTCATATTGGCTTCAAACTGTACGTGGCGCGACATTTTTCCATTTTTAGGAACGCGGCTTTTTGCATAGCTTGAATCAATCCCACCACCATTCCAATCTCCGAGAAAATCAGCACCTACAGAGACAATCATTGCCGCTTCAGACATGTCATAATCAGGAAGTGCGCGGGTACCGTATTTGCTTTCAAAAGCATCTAAAGCAGCACTTTCGCTCACCGTATCATAAACAACTTGTCTTACATTAGGATATGCACCTGAGAAATTTGCAATCAACTTCGCCGTTGAAGGGCTGGCAAATGTAGGGGTCAAAAGCACAATTTGCTTTCCATTAAGGGAATTTAACCGTGTCAACAACTCTTCATCGAGTTGCTCCCATGAAGCCGATTCACCTTTGATCTTGGGCCCTTGCAATCTTTCAGAATCGTATAAGGTCAACACAGAGGCATGTACGCGGGCGTTGGTATTGCCCACATTATTACCCATGTCGTTGTTCTCGATCTTTATAGGTCGGCCTTCACGGGTCTTTACCAAAATACTGGCAAAGTCAAAACCGTCCGCCATTGTAGTAGCGTAATATTCAGCCTTACCTACAGTGATACGCTCTGGAGCGACCACGTAGGGTATAGATTTATTTACGGGACCTTCACAAGCAGCTAGGGTCGCTGCTGCGGTAGAAAAGCCCACATATTTTAAGAAATCTCGGCGTGAGGTTGCAGAACCTTCCAAAGCCTCCTTGTCTCCAAGAAATTCATCGGTAGGAATCTCCTCAACAAACTCATTCTGTTTGAGTGTCTCAACAATAGAGCTATTCTCTTTGAGCTCTTCAACACTTCTCCAGTATTTCTTGTTTGATGACATAAATATCTATTGTGTTATTTGGAAGTATTTAGCAGGTGCTAAACCTAATCTTTAATTAATTAATAGTGGCATTTACCACATTCAAGACCACCTAATTGCGCAGCGGTCAATTTCTCCAATCCGTATTTTTTAGAAAGCGCTTCATGTATCTTATCATAATACGCATTACCCGTCATGGTAACCTGAGTTTCACGGTGACAGTTAATGCACCAACCCATGGTTAATGGGGCAAATTGATACATCACCTCATACTCCTCTACAGGACCGTGACATTTTTGACATTGTATACCAGCCACAGTTACGTGTTGCGAGTGGTTGAAATAAGCGAAATCCGGCAGATTGTGAATGCGCACCCATTCTACTGGCTGCGTATTACCCGTATATGACTGCGTAGCGGGATCCCAGCCTGCAGCCTTATATAGTTTCTGAATTTCCTTATCGTAAAACTCTTTAGAATATTCATCTGTTACAGAAGTAAATTCTGAAGTGGCATCTGCAACTTCAGCAATACTTTTATGACAGTTCATACATACATTTAACGAAGGGATACCTGAATGTTTTGAAGTACGTGCGGAAGAGTGACAGTATTTACACTCTATCTCATTGAGGCCAGCATGTATTCTGTGCGAATAGTGTATAGGCTGTATAGGCTCATACCCTTGATCCACTCCAATCTGCATCATCCAGCCATAGGCAAAATAGGCACCACCTAATAAAAGGAATATTGTGGTCACCAAGACCAAGAATTGATTTTCTGCAAAAGCCTTCCATACCGGCTTGCGTTTTTCCTTTACCGGCAACTCTACGCCCTGCACTTGCGCAAAGCGGGTAAGGGTAGTGTTAACCAAAAACAAGATTGCCACAAGCATCAGCAACACTACGGCAAGCACTCCCAGAATAATATTGTTTGAGACGCCAGAACCACCACCGGATGACCCACCACCTCCAGTTGTCGAGTCTGCGACAGGAGCTTCTGGCTTAGGCGTATCTGTATAGGCTAGAATATTATCAATATCCGCATTGCTCAACTGCGGAAATGTATTCATGCTCGTCTGGTTGAACTCATTATAAATTGCAAGGGCTTCTGAATCACCAGCGTCTATGAGCTCTTTATTATTTTTAATCCATTTATAGAGCCACTCCTTATCGTGACGACTCGTCACATCATAAAGCGCTGGCCCCACCGCACGGCCATATAACTTATGACAGGCCGCACAGTTTGCGTTGAAAAGCTCCTTCCCTGCACTTGCATCACCAGAAGATACGGCTGCTGATTGCGGCTCGCCCGAAGGAGTGTCTGCTCCATCCGCAGCATCACTGGCAGTTTGCTGCGCAAACACCATAGATGAAAATGAAAGCAAAAAAGCCACACCAAGCAAAATGATTCTTGAAATTGAATTGAGGTTTTTAACCTGTCTCATAATAAGATAGAATTGTCTTCGTTGTTTGGTAAAATTCACAGCGTCTATCTAAGCCCTAAAAGCATAAAACATACTGACAAATTTGATTGCAAAAGTAATACTTAGAAGTTGATTTTTGAACCGTTTTGAAGCGTTAGCAATCTGTTAAAACTTAATTTATACCTGTTCTAAATAATAAAAATAGGAGGTTTTGAGTTATAAAATATACATTTGCAGCAAACAAAATTCTATGAAATTCAATTCTTTTAGCACCCTTCTCATTGGGTCTTTTCTGGCGCTGAACTCCTATAACGTTCAGGCCCAAAACGCAAAAGTAACTATCGTGGAGGATCCGAAAATATCCCAATTACTGGCCCTCAAATCACAGATGACCAAAAACAATGAACTTGCAGATCGCTATAAAATTCAGATCATGGGTTTTGGAAATCTCAATGACGCCAATGAGATCATCGATACCTATAAAAAAGAATTCGACAAATGGCCTGCCAACGTCGCTTATCAATCCCCTAACTATAAAGTATGGGTTGGACATTTTTCCAATAGGCTTGAGGCAGACCGGGCGCTGCTAGAGGTAAAGAAGGAATTTCCAAATGCCTTTGTATTCAAACCAAAAGAAAATTAGGCCCAACCCTTAAAAAATGGCTAAATTCCGCTATAAAATGGATGATTTTCGGATAGAAGAAAACCCTCTGGTCAGGCTCTGGTCCATCTTATTACAGGACCATTTAACTTTCCGCAGTGTGCTTTCAGTTATTTCGCCTAAGATTCGCTGACACCTTTTGCTTTTATTACGCACGGAGATCAACTATCGTTTTCAAATTTATTGATTCGCTAATTCCAAGTAAAGCTTCACTAATAAAACCGAAGAGAATTTATTGAGTGATTGCAAAAAAACCCTCTGATTTTGTTCAAAATCAGAGGGTTTTTTGATTGTTTATTTTATTAAAATCTACTATTTTAATTTCTTCTTAACGGCCACTTCATGATAGGCTTCAATAATATCACCTTCATAAATATCATTGTAATTCTTAACCTGTATACCGCAATCGTACCCTTTGCTCACCTCTCTCACATCATCCTTAAAGCGTTTTAAAGAAGCAAGTTCACCGGTATAGACGACGACACCATCGCGTATAAGACGTACACCAGAATTTCGGAAAATCTTACCGGTAGTAACCATACATCCAGCAATAGTCCCCACTTTAGAGATTTTAAAGGTTTCGCGTATTTCAGCATTCCCAGTGATCTCTTCTCTTATTTCTGGCGAAAGCATACCTTCCATTGCATCTTTCAGATCATTAATGGCATCATAGATGATCGAATAGGTACGGATGTCAATTTCTTCTTTATCTGCGATCTGACGGGCATTACCGGCCGGTCTCACATTAAAGCCGATTATAATTGCATCTGATGCAGAAGCGAGGAGAACATCACTTTCGGTAATGGCACCAACTCCTTTGTGAATGATATTTACGGCAATTTCTTCTGTAGTAAGTTTAAGGAAACTATCTGTCAATGCTTCCACAGATCCGTCAACATCACCTTTAAGAATAATATTCAATTCTTTAAATTCACCTAGAGCAATACGACGTCCTATCTCGTCAAGAGTAATATGGCGTTGTGTTCTTACAGATTGTTCTCTTTGCAGCTGCGTACGTTTTGAAGCAATATCCTTGGCCTCACGTTCATCTGCCATAACCCTGAATTTATCCCCAGCTTGCGGTGCACCGTCAAGACCTAGAATAGAAACTGGGGTAGAAGGCCCTGCTTCTTTGACCTCTTTACCACGCTCATCTTGCATGGCTTTAATCTTACCGCTATTTGTACCGGCCAAAACATAATCACCTATACGCAACGTTCCACCGGCAACAAGTACCGTAGAAACGTAACCACGACCTTTGTCCAAGAAAGCTTCAACGACTGTACCAAAACCTCCTTTATTAGGATTGGCCTGCAGTTCTAACAATTCTGCTTCAAGCAATATTTTTTCTAATAGTTCAGGTATCCCCTGACCAGTTTTTGCAGAAATATCCTGTGATTGTATTTTACCTCCCCAATCTTCAACAAGCAAGTTCATACTTGCCAATTGTTCTTTTATCTTTTCGGGGTTTGAATCTGGCTTATCAATTTTATTGATTGCAAAAATAATGGGCACGCCAGCAGCTTGTGCATGTGAAATCGCCTCTTTAGTCTGTGGCATCACATCGTCATCTGCAGCTACTACAATAATCGCAATGTCTGTAACTTGCGCACCACGTGCACGCATCGCCGTAAACGCTTCGTGACCTGGCGTATCTAAGAAAGCCATACGCTGACCATCTTTAAGGGTGACGCCGTAAGCACCAATGTGCTGTGTAATACCACCACTTTCACCTGCAATTACATTTTCTTCTCTTATATAATCGAGAAGAGAAGTTTTACCGTGATCCACGTGACCCATAACCGTAACTATAGGCGCTCGCGATTTTAAATCTTCTGGCTTATCTTCTTCAATCTCAATTGACTCTTCAAGATCTGCAGTAACAAAATCAACTTCAAAACCAAACTCCTCAGCAACAATACTTAATGTTTCTGCATTAAGACGTTGATTCATGGTTACCATCATTCCCAGCGACATACATGCTGAAATAATCTTGGTCACCGAAACATCCATCATTGTGGCAACTTCGCTTACGGTGACAAACTCGGTCACTTTTAAAGTTTTGTTTTGCTCTTCTTGTTGAGCGGCATCATCTTCCGTTTTTTGACGGTGTGAATCACGCTTGTCCCTACGATATTTAGCGCCTTTACCTTTACTGGATTTCCCCTGAAGTTTCTCAAGAGTTTCACGCACTTGTTTCTGTACTTCTTCTTCTGTAGGCTCCGCTTTTGAAACCGGACTAGTAGTACTGCCCCTACGGCTTCCACCTCGCGCACCGGTACCCCTAGCTCTAGGGCCGCTAGGTGCATTCTTGCTTATACGCTTTCTGCGCCCCTTTTTATCAACGTTATTTGTATTTGTGGTGGGCTTTTTCTTCTTTTCAGGTTTTTTAAATTTAGAAAGATCGATTTTCTCACCCGTAAAGTTTAAACCGTCCAGCTTTTTATAATCTGTCTTTACAATTTCGTCACCCATTTTAACCTCTACTGAAGCTTCTTTCTCATCTTCAGATCCTTCTTCATTTTTGGTTATCTGCTCTTCTTCAGATTCTTTATTTTCGGGAGTACTTTCAACACCTACCGCCTTTTTATCCTCTTTTTTAGTCTCCTCCGGCTCCTTTTTTTCTACCGGAGCCTCCGTTTTGGCCACTGGGCTTTCCTCCTCAACTTTAGGTGCTTTTTCTTCTTTGGGAGATTCTTTAGGAGCTTCTTTTTCAACGGGCTGCTCTTTCTTTGTCTCTTTGACGAATTTCTTCGGCATTTTATCAAGATCAATTTTACCCACTTGCTTAAAGCCTTCAATCTTGCCCCTTGCCTTTATGACATCAGTCTCTTTTTCTCTGCTTTTTTCTACTTGCTCTTGTTTCTTCCGCTTGTCTTCAAGCTCTTCCTCCCTAGCTGCACGTAGAGCTTCCTTCTCTTTTTCTTTTTCTATAGCGACCTCTTTGGACTCTATTTTTTTATGGGCATCTGTCTGAAATTCATCTGAAAGCACACCATAAATGTCGGCAGAAATCTTAGTGTTGGGACGCGGCTCTATTTCATGACCCTTTTCTTTGAGAAAATCAACGGCACGATCCAGTGAAATATTAAGTTCACGTAACACCTTATTCAACCTCATATTTTTTACTTCTGCCATAAACTGCTTTAATTCTTTGTAAAATTAACCTAAAATACTTGTAATATCCTAGTTTTATTCAAACTCTTCACGAAGAATGCGCATTACGTCAGCAATGGTTTCCTCTTCCAAGTCTGTTCTTCTCACTAATTCTTCCACATTCTGC
>Ga0307487_1002564_pt1 | contig 11488 bp, 8 predicted proteins | sample CBIW12metaG_FD_203665 | JGI IMG/M metagenome (GOLD analysis project Ga0307487, IMG submission 203665) | Sea-ice brine microbial communities from Beaufort Sea near Barrow, Alaska, United States - CBIW 1.2 | ecosystem: Environmental > Aquatic > Marine > Coastal | place: USA: Alaska | collected... | reverse complement strand
CTCACACGTTGCGGCGGTGCTGCATTGCCTCACACGTTGCGGCGGTGCTGCATTGCCTCACACGTTGCGGCGGTGCTGCATTGCCTCACACGTTGCGGCGGTGCTGCATTGCCTCACACGTTGCGGCGGTACTGCCCGCCGACCTCGAAGAAGGCCTCCGTGACCTGCTGCAGCGAGCAGACGCGGGCGGCATCCATCAGCACGGCGAATACGTTGTCGCCGGACACGGTCGCCTCGCGCAGGCGCGAGATTGCCTCGGTGGCCTCGTCCGTGTGGCTTGCATGGAACGCCTCGACCCGGTCGAGCTGTGACTTCTTCTCCTCCGGGGTGGCGCGGGCCAGCTCAACGACGTGCTCCTCCTCGCCCTCCGATGCGGGGCGACGGAATGTGTTGACGCCGACGATCGGCAGCGAGCCATCGTGCTTGCGGTGCTCGTAGAGCATCGACTCATCCTGGATACGACCGCGCTGATAGCCGGTCTCCATGGCGCCAAGCACCCCGCCACGATCATTGATCGCGTCGAACTCGGCCAGCACGGCCTTCTCGACCAAGTCGGTCAGCTCATCGATGATGAACGATCCCTGCAGCGGGTTCTCGTTCATCGCCAAGCCCCACTCGCGGTTGATGATCAGCTGGATCGCCAGGGCTCGGCGCACCGATTCGGTCGAGGGGGTCGTCACGGCCTCGTCGTAGGCATTGGTGTGCAGGCTGTTGGCGTTGTCATAGATCGCGATGAGTGCCTGCAGCGTGGTGCGGATGTCGTTGAAGTCCATTTCCTGCGCGTGCAGGGACCGCCCCGATGTCTGCACGTGATACTTCAGCTTCTGCGACCGCTCATTGGCCCCGTACTTCTCCTTCATCGCAACGGCCCAGATGCGCCGCGCGACCCGGCCAATCACCGAGTACTCGGGGTCCATGCCGTTGGAGAAGAAGAACGACAAATTGGGCGCGAACTCATTGATGTCCATGCCCCGCGCGAGGTACGACTCGACGTACGTGAAGCCATTGGCCAACGTGAACGCCAGCTGGCTGATGGGGTTCGCCCCAGCCTCGGCGATGTGGTAGCCGGAGATCGAGACCGAATAGAAGTTCTTGACGCCCTCGTCGATGAAGTACTGCTGGATGTCGCCCATCATGCGCAACGAGAACTCGGTCGAGAACAGGCAGGTGTTCTGGCCCTGATCCTCCTTGAGGATGTCGGCCTGCACGGTTCCGCGCACGTTCTGCAGCGCGTAGGTGCGCAGCACTGCGTGCTCGTCATCGGTGGGCTCGCGATCGTGCTCGTCGCGGAACTGGTCGACCTGCTGGTCGATCACGGTGTTCAGGAAGAACGCAAGCACCGTGGGCGCCGGTCCGTTGATCGTCATCGACACCGAGGTGTTCGGCGACACGAGATCGAAGCCGTCGTACAGGGCGCCCATGTCGTCGAGCGTGGCCACCGAGACACCGGACGTGCCGACCTTGCCGTACACGTCAGGCCGTAGATCTGGATCGCGGCCGTACAAGGTGACCGAGTCGAACGCGGTCGAGAGCCGGGTAGCGTCGCCGTCTTCGGACAACAGTTTGAAGCGGCGGTTGGTGCGGAAAGGATCGCCCTCGCCGGCGAACATGCGAGCCGGGTCTTCGCCGTCGCGCTTGAACGGGAACACGCCAGCGGTGAACGGGAAGTAGCCAGGAAGGTTCTCGCGGCGGAAGAACCGTACGAGGTCGCCGTGCCCGGTGAAACGGGGCAGCGAGACGCGACTGATCTTGTTTCCAGACAGCGACGTACGGGTCAACTGGGTGTGGATTTCGGTGTGGCGGACCGTGACGATCTGCTCTTCGCCCGCGTACGACTCAATCACGGTGGGCCACGCATCGAGCTGGTCGACGACGGTCGACGGCAGGTCGCGGCGCGCGGACGTCAACAGACCAGAGACGTCGGTGGGGTCGAGGCCATCGCGCTGCAGCTCGTCGGCCACCAGTTCGAGCCGTTGGACGCGATCGGCGGCGGCCGCGAACGTCTCGGTGTCGGCGTGGAAGGCGCGCACGGTCTCGGCGATCTCGGCGAGGTAGCGAACTCGTTCGCCGGGCATGACCTGGCGCAGGGTGGTCGAGTACCGGGTGTCGACGACCGGGAGGAGGCCCTCGTCCACCACGAGGCCATGTTCGACGAGGTCGTCGCGCAGGTGTTGGTACAGGGCCGTGACGCCGTCGTCGTTGAACGAGGCAGCGGAGGTGCCGAACACCGGCATGTCCTGTGGCTGCTTGCCGAAGGCCTCGCGGTTGCGCACCATTTGGCGGCCGACATCGCGCAGCGCATCGGCGGCGCCGCGACGCTCGAACTTGTTGATGGCAACGGTGTCGGCGAAGTCGAGCATGTCGATCTTCTCCAGCTGCGATGCCGCGCCGAACTCCGGAGTCATGACGTACAGCGAAGAATCGGCAAAGGGCACGATGGCGGCATCGCCCTGGCCGATGCCCGGAGTCTCGACGATGACGAGATCGAATCCGGCCGCCTTGACGATCTCGATGGCCTGGCCGAGCGCCTCGGGCAGTTCGTGAGCGCCGCGGGTCGCGAGTGAACGGAAGTAGACCCGGTCGCCGTCAAGTGAGTTCATCCGGATGCGGTCACCGAGCAGCGCTCCGCCGCCACGACGCCGGGTCGGATCGACGGCGATGGACGCGATGCGCAGCTTGTCCTGCTGGTCGAGGCGGAAGCGACGGATCAGTTCGTCGGTCAGCGATGACTTGCCCGAGCCGCCGGTGCCGGTGATGCCAAGGACCGGCGTGGTGTGCGACTGGGCCGCAGCCGCGATTGCGTCGCGGTCGGCATCGGTCAGGCGACCCAACTCGGCCAGGGTGATGGCTCGCGCCACAGCACCGCGATCACCGGACAGCACAGCATTGACGTCGAAGGTGCCGATCTCGGCGAGGTCGACGTCACATTCGGCGACAACGGAGTTGATCATGCCGACCAAGCCGAGGCGCTGGCCGTCCTCGGGGGAGAAGATCGTGACGCCGGACTTGCGGAGCCGCGCAATCTCCTCAGCGACGATGACGCCGCCGCCGCCGCCGACGACCTGAATGTGACCGGCACCCTGCTCGCGCAGCGATTCAACGAGGTACTCAAAATACTCGACGTGCCCGCCCTGGTACGACGAGACGGCGATGCCCTGGACGTCCTCGTCGATAGCGGCGTCGACGACTTCCTTGACCGAGCGGTTATGGCCCAAGTGGATGACCTCGGCGCCCTGGCTTTGGAAGATGCGCCGCATGATGTTGATCGAAGCGTCGTGCCCGTCGAACAATGCCGAGGCGGTGATGAGCCGCACCGGGTTCGTGGGGACATGCAGGTCAAGGTCGGGCATGAAACTCCTCCAGAAGGTAGGACTCACAATAGTCGGGCATCCAACTAAATGGAAGTCGACCATCGGACATCCGATATTGTCGTGACATGGCCCGTGACACCGACCCCCTCGACTTCGATCCGATCGAGCGCGCAGGGGAGATCTGGGAGTCCAAGGTGGGCCCGGCCGGCCCCATGCGGCTGGCCACCTCGATCATGCGTGTCCAGCAACTGGTCCTGGGGCGTCTCGATGCCGCCGTGAAGCCGTACGGCATCACGTTCGCCAGGTATGAGGTGCTGCAGTTGATCTCGTTCAGCCGCGCGGGTCGATTGCCGCTGGCCCGCATCGGCGAGCGGCTCATGGTGCATCCGACGTCGGTCACCAATGCGATCGACCGACTCGAGGACCAGGGCCTCGTCCTGCGCGTCGCCGACCCAGCCGATCGCCGGCGGACGTTCGCTGAGCTCACCGCCGGGGGGGCGACGGTGGTGCGGGACGCCACTGAGGCGCTGATGGCGATTGACTTCGCGATCGATGGGCTGACTGCTGCCCAGCAGGCGACGGTCTACGGCTTGCTGGGTGAGGTGCGTCGCGCGGCGGGCGACTTCATCTGAGGCTCAGCCGCGCACGCCCATCGAACCACTGATCGGAGCGGCCCAGTCGAGCTCCGCGCGTTCCGCGATGAGGCCGTCGAGCCCGGCTGCCACATCGTTGGGCATGTCGACCGCACTTCGCGTCTGCATGTCGACGTGCACCCAGGTGACCTCCATCGTGCAGGCCAGGCGGGACTTCTCCTGGTCCAGCAGGAATGACATCGCGTGCACGGCCTTGCCGGTTCGCGCGAGGAATCGGTTGTGCACGGTGAACCGATCACCGAGCCGCATCTCGCCGAGGTAGCGGATGTGCTGCTCCACGGTGAACAGGCTCATGCCCCGGGCGCCGATGTAGTCGTCGCCCACCCCTGCGTCGCGCGTGTCGTCCCACAGGCTGTGTGAGGTGAGGCGGAAGTAGTCGCCGATGTTCATGTGGCCGTTCTCGTCGATGAACGACTGTTCGACCTCCCCGGATCGGACGGCGGACAGCTCGGAGACCTGGTCATACGTGGGAAGGGCGATGCTCACCCGGGCGAGACTACTTGCCCTCAGTCAGCAACATCTCGGCGCCGAGGCTCGCCTCGGGCACGCCGAATCCCTCGACCAGCGTCAAGGTGTGTGGGCGCAGCTTCTCGAGCAGATCGTTGATCAACGCGGTGACGGTCTTGGCCCGCGAGTCCGAAATGCGGTTGTGACCCATGAACCAGGCCAGATCGCTCTCGATCTCGGTCAGCGCGTACAGCGAGCACACATCGCGCAACAGATCCTGTGCCTCGGGGCTCTCGCAGCGAGCGATGCCTGCGGTGAACGCCTCCAGCACGACGCGCTGGATGTGCACCCGGCCACAGCGGATGACGTGGTCCTGGGCAGCGTTGAAGACCGCGAACGCTTCGTCGGGATCCTTGCCAGCACGTCGCAGGCGGCGGGCAGCGGTCTCGATGACGTGCTCCTCGCGGTCCTCGAACATGCTCAGCTGTGTGCCGCGGTCGAGCAGGTCGTGATCGTCGTCCTTGCCAGACCGGGCGTCGATCAGGCGCTGAATGAGCTGTGCGGCAGCCGTCCGCTCTTTGACGACATCGGTGGCGGTGGCGGCGGCGAACTTCACCAGGCCGACAGGGTCCAAACCACCGACCTCGGAGGCGTACGACGTCAGAAGTTCCTTGGCCACCAGTTGGAACAGGACGTGATTGTCACCCTCAAACGTGGTGAAAACGTCTGTGTCGCCCTTGAGGGTGGTCAGCCGGTTCTCGGCCAGATACCCAGCGCCGCCGCAGGCTTCGCGCGCTTCCTGGATGGCCTGGGTCGCGTGCCAAGTCTGCGCGGCCTTGAGCCCGGCCGCACGTCCTTCGAGCTCGCGTGCCTTCTGCGGGTCGGGGTTCTCAGAGGTCTGCATGCTGTCCATGCGCGCGACCAGCTGATTCTGGGCGAACCGGTACGCGTACGAGCGGGCGATCAGCGGCAACAGACGGCGCTGGTGCATGCGGTAGTCCATCAGCAGAACTTCGTTGTCGGGGCTGTCACCGAACTGGCGACGTTTGAGTGCGTAGCGGCCGGCGATGCTCAGAGCGACTTCACAGGCTTGGCTGGCCGATCCGCCGACCGAGACGCGACCGCGGATCAGGGTGCCAAGCATCGTGAAGAACCGTCGGTTCACATTGTCGATGGGCGAGGAGTAGGTACCTCCCTCGTCGACGTGGCCGTACTTGTTGAGCAGGTTCTCGCGGGGGATGCGGACCCCGTCGAACACGAGGCGTCCATTGTCGACACCGCCAAGACCGCCCTTGTGGCCGTCATCTGAGGTCGTGACGCCGGGCAGGTCTTTGCCCTTCTTGTCGCGAAGCGGCACCACGAAGCAGTGCACGCCGTGGCCCTCGCCCTTGGTGATCAGCTGGGCGAACACCGCGGCGACCTCGGCGTGCTTGGCCGCGCCGCCGATGTACTCCTTGCGCGATGACGCCGTGGGGGAGTGGATCACGAACTCTTCGGTTGACTGGTCGTACGTGGCCGTCGTCTCGAGGCTCTGCACGTCGCTGCCGTGGCCTGTCTCTGTCATCGCGAAGCAGCCGAGCAGATCGAGGTTGATCAGATCCTTGATGTACGCGTCGTGGTGCGACTGGGTGCCGAGGTTCTCGATGGCGCCGCCGAACAGGCCCCACTGCACGCCGGCCTTGACCATCAGCGACAGGTCGAACTGGGCCAGCATCTCAATGCCGGTGACGGCCATGCCGGGATCGCCCGTGCCGCCGGCCTGCACGCTGAACCCGGCGGCTGGGATACCAGTGGGGATCAGCTTTTTCATCTGATCGAGCGCGCGTTCGCGGGCCTCATCGAGGGTGAGGTCGTGGTCGTACAGCAAGTCCATCTCGGCCAGTTCCTTGCGGGACTGCTCCCGGATGTGGCGCCACTTGCCGTCGATCGAGATGCGGAGTTCGTCGCTGAGCGTCATGCCCCCACGCTACTCGGGCGAGGTGCGGCCCGCCTAGATGATGAGTTGCGTCACGAGTTGTTCATCGGCGTGATTTCGTTGGTATGTTCGGCGTTGGTATGTTCGGCCCAACCCAGTCGGGTACAACTTCACACGTTCTGCATGCTAGGGGAAGCCGGTCCAATTCCGGCGCTGACCCGCAACCGTAGGCCACCTCAGGGTGGTGAGCCGGAGCACCTGCGACAGGACGGACCAACTCACGCTGTCGAGGAACGCACGTGACGTCCCAACTCAGGGTCGCCCGTGTACGCAGCGGGAAGGAACCCATGACCATCGCCGTTCGCCGGGTCGCTGGCGCTCTCGCTGCCGCAGTCTCCGTCGCGCTAGTGTTGACCCCCGCTGCGGCGCAGGCAACCCCCACCCCCCAGGCCGGTGCCGCCGCTGAGTGGTTGGCCGATCAGGTCCCGGCGGACACCCACCTGTTCGTCTCGGTGTACGGGGCCGGTGAGTCCGACAGATTCGTCGACTACGGACTCAATCTGGACCTGCAGAACGCCTTGGATCAGCTGGGTGATTCGGTGACTGCCGATGAGGTCTACGGCGCTGTCATTGCTGACACCGCGGCCTACACCGATGCGTTCGGCACGCGCTATTCCGGTGCAGTGGGCAAGCTCGCTACGTATGTCGCGCTGCACGGTGACGACCCTACGAGCATCGATTCTCGCAACCTGATCGATGAACTCGCCGATCTCCTGGTCACCGAGGGTGCCGAGAAGGGACGCCTGAAAGATGACCCGGACGGCGACTCCCAGTCGGCCAACACAGTTGGGCAAAGCTGGGGCGTGCGAGCCTTCGCCGCAGCCGGGAGTGACGATGTCGACGCTGCGGCGGGCTTTCTGTCCGATCAGCAGTGTGCCGATGGCGGGTTCCGTCTAGTCCAGAAGGGCGAGGATTGTGAGTCCAGTGTCGACGCCACGACATTGGCTGTCATGGCCCTGGACGAGCTGGGTGGATATGACACCGAGGTGGCCGACGCCCAGAGGTACCTGCTTGATGAGCAGGCCGCTGACGGTTCGCTGAGTGATTCTGGAGTCTCCAACTCCAACAGCACGGGGCTCGCGACAACAGTGTTCTCGAGTCTGGGTGATACGGCGGCAGCCACCGCTGGCGTCGACTGGATCGTTCCGCTTCAGGTTGTGACGTCGACGTCGGGCCTGGAAAACGAGGCGGGCGCGATCGCCTTTGACTCCGATGCTTTCGACGCCGGTGTATCCGACGGCATCGACGACATCGAGCGTGATCAGTGGGTGCGCACCACGGCACAAGCGGCCACCGCCCTGAACGTGACCGACGCGGCTGACTCCGACGCGGAGCCCGGCATCAGCTCCACGGTGCAGACTTGGCAGCTCGTCGCTGCAGCTGCTGCGGTGGCGGTCGTCGTTGTGCTCGTGCTGGAAGGTCGTCGGCGCAACCTTTTCGCGCGCTCGCGCATTCGCCGATGATCGGGAACGGACCCTTCGCTCGCGCTCTGACCACCCTGGTCTTGGGTGCAACGGGTGGTGTCATCGTCAGCTCAGGCCCGGCCGTCGCCGCGGCGTGCCCGCCGGAGACTGGTGTCACGGTGGTCGTCAACGACATGATCAGTTGTGACACCAGCGCCAGCAACTCGGCTAGTTCGAACTTCGCGAATGCTGGGCACCCGTTGACGTACGTGAGAGGTGGTTCTTCGGCTGGATTCGTCTGCAAGGTCGACGGATATCCCGCCAGCGACCCGTGTCGGGGCGCGGCGCCGTCGAATGCCTACTGGGCGTTGTTCTGGTCTGACGGGCAGTCCGGTACCTGGAACTACTCCAGTGCGGGCGCTGGCGGGCTGAAGGTTCCCAATGGCGGCTGGGTCGCCTTTGTCTTCCAGACCTCAAGCAACCGCACATCCCCGTCTATGAAGCCGTATACGGCGTCGACCGCTCCGTCGGCAACGCCTGGCGCATCAGCCACCCCGGGCGCGGCGGCCGCGGCTCGCGAGGAGGCCCTGCAGCGCACCTCGCAGGAAACCGACACCTCCACGTCGACCTTGTGGGTGGGCAGCCTGTTGGCGCTCGCGCTGCTGTTGGGCATGGGCTTCACCGTCTGGCAGCGCCGAGCACGACGGTCGTGAGCTAAGTGACGCCGCGGGACCTGCACCCCGGAGCCTGGTGGATCTGGGCCCTGGGGTTAGCGACGTCGGCGTCTGCGACGACCAATCCGTTCATCCTGGTTTTGATCGTGCTGGCAGCGGTCGCAGTGGTGATCGCACGCCGCACCGAAGCGCCCTGGGCGCTGTCGTTTCGCCTGTACGTCTACTTGGCGCTGCTGATCATCACGGTTCGAGTCGCGTTCCGCATCGTGTTTGGTGGCATCGACGATGGTGTGGTGTTGTTCTCGTTGCCGCAGATCCCTTTGCCCGATCTCGCTGCTGGCATTCAACTGCTGGGACCGGTCACCCGAACTGACGTACTTGGCGGTCTCTACGACGGAATGCGGCTGGCCGCGATCGTGCTGTGCATCGGCGCGGCCAACACCTTGGCCAACCCGCGGCGCCTATTGGCGAGCCTGCCGCCGGCGCTCTACGAACTGGGCACCGCCATTGTCGTGGCGCTGTCGGTGTTCCCCCAGCTGGCCGAGAGTGTCGTGCGAGTCCGTCGGGCGCGCACCTTGCGGGGCGACCCGGGGCGCGGCATCGGGGCGTTGCGTCGCATTGTGGTGCCGGTGATGGAGGACGCGCTCGACCGATCGATGGCCCTAGCGGCGGGCATGGACGCCCGCGGATATGGCCGAGCCGGCACCGCCACCCGCGGCGAGCGCCGCACCACCGGGCTGCTGATGCTCGGCGGATTGGTGGGTCTGTGCATTGGGGTCTATGCGTTGCTTGATCAGACTGCCCCCCGCTGGCTGGTGCTGCCCTTCCTGATCGGCGGTGTCGTCATCGCGGCGGTCGGTCTTGTTTCCGCCGGTCGACGGGTCCAGCGCACGCGCTACCGTCCGGACCCCTGGCGCGCCGCCGAGTTCGCCACCATGGCCTGCGGTGTGGCGATCGCGGCCGTGCTGTTGACCACCAGCGTCGGCGTCGCCTACCCCTGGCCCGACGACCTTCCGCAGCTGTCGATCCCGCTCCTGCTCGCCGTTGCCGTCGCAGCAGCCCCCGCGTTCGTGACACCGCCTCCGGTCCTCGATGCTGGGAGTGCCTCATGATCGAACTGCGAAATCTCTCCTTCACCCACGACGGCGCCGCTGAGCCGGTGCTGCGTGATGTTGACCTGTCGATCGACGAAGGCGAACTGGTCCTGGTCGCGGGACGCACCGGATCGGGCAAGTCGACGCTGCTTGGCACGATCAACGGATTGACCCCGCACTTCACCGGCGGCACCCTCAGTGGCGAAGTGCTGGTGGCCGGTCGCAGCATCCGCGACCGGGCGCCGCGCGATCTGGCCGATCTCGTCGGCTATGTCGGCCAGGACCCACTCGCGGGCTTTGTCACGGAGGTCGTCGAGGATGAGTTGGCCTACGGGATGGAGCAGTTGGGGCTCGACCCCGGCACGATGCGACGACGCGTCGAAGAGACACTTGATCTGCTCGGCATCGCCGATCTGCGATCACGTGCGCTTCGGACGCTGTCAGGAGGGCAACAGCAACGTGTGGCGATCGGCGCGGTTCTGGCGATGCACCCACGAGTGCTGGTGCTGGACGAGCCCACATCGGCGCTTGACCCGATCGCTGCAGAAGACGTCCTCGGGACACTCGCGCGGCTGGTTGACGACCTCGGAATCACCGTCATCGTGGCCGAACACCGGATGGAACGGGTCATCCCCTTCGCCGATCGGCTCGTGCTGATTGAGGACGGTCGTGTGCGTGACGGCGAGCCCCAGCATGTTCTGGTCGATGCGCCTGTCGCTCCGCCGCTGATCCATCTGGGCCGACTTCTTGATTGGGATCCGTTGCCATTGTCGGTGCGCGAAGCCCGCCGTCGAGCCCGTGACCTTGCTCAGTTCGCCCCGCCCGTGGCGGCCGTTCCCGACCTCGGCGACGTGGTTCTCAACGTTGCTGGCGTCACGGTGCGATACGGATCGACCGTTGCCGTCCGTGAAGTCGATCTGCAGGTTCGCTCCGGTGAAGTACTCGCCCTGATGGGTCGCAACGGTTCGGGCAAGTCGTCGTTGCTGTGGGCCGTGCAGGGGGCCGGGCGTCGCGCTGCTGGCACGGTGCAGGTGGACGGTGTCGATCCGGCTACCGGCAGAGCAGCCACCGCGCGTGCGCTGGTCGGACTGGTGCCTCAAACAGCTTCTGATCTGCTCTACCTCGAAACCGTCGCCGCCGAGTGTGCGACCGCTGACCAGCAAGCGAAAGCCACCGCGGGCGCTTGCCGTACTTGGCTGGACCGCCTGGCACCGGGCCTGCCCGACGACCGCCATCCGCGGGATCTGTCGGAAGGGCAACGGCTCGCGCTCGTGCTGGCCATCGTGTTGACGTCGCGCCCCAGGGTCATCGCGCTCGACGAACCAACTCGCGGTCTCGATTACGCCGGAAAGCACCAGCTCGCCCAGATCGTACGCACGCTGACCGCTGACGGGCACGCCGTCGTGCTGGCCACCCATGACGTGGAGTTCGTGGCTCAGATCGCCGACCGCGTCGCCGTGCTGGCCGAGGGCGAGGTGGTGTCGGCAGGCGCCGCCGCCGACGTCCTGGCCGAATCGCCTGCCTTCGCCCCCCAGGTCACCAAGGTGCTCGGAGCTCCATGGTTGACCGTCGACCAGGTGGCAGCCGCTATCTCGACAGGGCGTGCATCATGACGACCCTCGAAACCAAGAAGAAGGCGAGCTCGACGGCCTTGGGACCGCGATCAGTCGCAGTCTTGGCGTTGGCCTCGCTACTCGGATTGGCGATGTTCGTCTGGCCGCTGCTCGTCCGTGTGCCTGAAGGCACGGTGCGCGTCGATCCGCCCTTCATCCTGCTCGCGTTGCTGCCCCTGGTCGTGCTCGTGGTGGTGGCCGAGATGTCTGAGGACGGTATCGACTCCAAGACGCTGGCAATGCTGGGTGTGCTGACTGCGATCAACGCGGCACTGCGTAGCCTCGGCGCCGGAACCGCTGGCATCGAGGTCGTGTTCT
>Ga0307487_1002563_pt1 | contig 11490 bp, 15 predicted proteins | sample CBIW12metaG_FD_203665 | JGI IMG/M metagenome (GOLD analysis project Ga0307487, IMG submission 203665) | Sea-ice brine microbial communities from Beaufort Sea near Barrow, Alaska, United States - CBIW 1.2 | ecosystem: Environmental > Aquatic > Marine > Coastal | place: USA: Alaska | collected... | reverse complement strand
CGCCTCCGCAACCTCGAACGCAAAGGCAAGACCGAAAGCAATTCCTAATCTTCAAAAAAAATCTATCGCCAGAGAATTGACCCCGATTAGCCGGTTAATCGTACGATAACGCGATGGCGGAGGCTATCAACGCGCTCTACAAGACGGAGCTGATCCGTGCCCGCGGGCCCTGGCGCACTGTCGAGCAAGTAGAGCTTGCAACCCTCGAATGGGTGTGGTGGTGGAACAACCAACGCCTTCATTCCGAGCTTGACTACCGCACCCCAACCGAAGCCGAACACGAGTACTATGCTGATACTGAATCACTCTTGAGAGCGACCGCTTCCCAAGACAAACCCTAGGAACGAAACCCAGGGCGATTCACTCCACCAGGAATACAGCCCCGCGAAACCCAGCAGCTCACCTGCCGGGTCGTAAATTAAGTTGGGTGTCTTCGTCTTACCTTCAGTGACCCATTCGTAGTAGCTTGTCGCGGGCACGATGGCCCGCTTGGTTTTCACCGGATTCTTCCACGTGGCTTTCTCCGTGATGTCTTCGGAACGGGCGTTGAACGTTGGGAATCTCTGGGAGAGATCCTTCGCCCACGGCGCGACAAGGGACCACCTGGCAAGCTCGGCGCGATGTCCGTGTTCCTCATCTTCGAAGAGGATCGGGATCTGAGTGGTGGGTTTGATGTTCCACGAAGCCGACCATTCACGGAAGTCGCCGCCGGCAGCGACGTATTCCTCGATCAGAGCATTGACCTTGTCGTCAAGAGCAAACCGTCCACACATGCACATGAGGTTACCCTCATTGTTGCGTCATTTGGTGGGACGATTCGCAGCACTGATTTGTCTCTCGAGCATCGTTCGCTCTCTCGGCTGCGACCCTTCGTTCGCTATTTGCAGGCCCCTCCACTGCGTTCCCCCACTTAGCAACCGCTCTCTACGGGCACTCCGCCTCCTCCACTCTCTATTGCTCTACGTGCCAAATCGGCACCGCGGATGTGATAACCCAATAGAGAGAGAAACAATGGCTAACTCACAAGAAGAGAAGTTCGCTATCGAGACTGTCACCACGACGCTCGGGAACCGCGTGAGTGTGGGCAGGAAATCTGAACAACTTGCCTCCCGGGCAGTTGAGCTGGCGATGTTTGGAAACCTTGGTTTCCAGTTGGTCTCGACATTAAAGGTCGAGGGGAGAGGGATCGGTCACGATCCTGGGCACGCTCCAGCGTCAGAAGTAGCAAGAACATCCAGGGGCGGCTCAGGCCACCCCCTAGAGTGCTGTTTTTCAAGCACCCTTTGTCTGCCCGCGAGAGAGGCCTCTTCCCAAGACGGTGCCAAGGGGCCGTCCTCAGGCTGGTTCGACGAGCAGTTCGTACAGATCTCCGCGGTACAGCGACGTCGTGATCTCGGCCGTGGTACCTGAGGTGGTACTTCCGCGCGTGGCCACCTGGAGGCATGGGACGCCAGTGCCTATCCCGAGGAGGCGCGCGTCATCTGAGCTCGGTGTCACGGCAGAGATCCTTGATTCGCTCCTCGACAAGCTAACCGCGTACCGCCTCATCAGGATTTCGTACAGCGAACCGGACAGGTCATTGCCGAGCAGGCCGGGGAAAAGCTCTGCGGGCAGTATGGATCGGTCGATACACAGTGGCGTATCATCTCCGAACCGGAGCCGCTCTATCCGAAAGATAATCGCGGCGTCAGCGAGGTCGAACTGCGTTGCGGTCTCCGGATCTGACCGCACCATGCTGGCGGAAAGGACTTCTGCACGCGCGGTGCGACCGGCGGCGCGCATGGAGTCCGTGAACGAGGAGAGCGTCATACGCTTCGTCACCGCCGGTTGCGCGACGAAGGTCCCGCGACCGCGGATGCCAACGATTCGTTTCGTGTTGGAGAGTACCTCCAAGGCACGGCGAACAGTCATGTTGGACACGCCGAACTGCTCGGCAAGCTGATGCTCGGTCGGAAGCTGATCCCCTGGTCGCATCTCGGCGATGGTCGCGGAGAGTTCTTGGAGCACCACCTTGTATTTTGCTGCCATGCTTCTACCAGCCTACCTCGTCGTCAATCACGATTATCGCGCATATCCATTGCCGATCACGCTATTCGGTGTTAGCGTATCCACAACCTTAGGGTGTTAGACTAACCCTAGGGTTAGAAAATGTCACGTTCTGTTTCTGTTCAACGAAGAAGGAGCACCATGCGCGCCACAGCTAAGCATCAATCGGGGGCTTCCCGAGCTCTCGTCGTCGCCGTTTCGGCGACACTCATCACAGGAGGGCTTGCAGCCTGTAGTTCCGGAGGGTCTGGTGATGGTGGGGGCGACGTCACGATCAACGTGCTCGCCGAGGACATCTCCTACACCGACAACTGGAAAGACCTGCTGCCGGAGTTCGAGAAGGAGACCGGCATCAAGGTCAACATCGAGACGGTCCCTTACAGCGACCAGGCTGCCAAGATCCTGCTCAACTTCAGCCAGAAGTCGAGCGACTACGACGTTGTCTTCACCGACAACACCTATGGCACGGGCTACTACCAATCGCAGTACGTCGAGGACCTCTCAAAGTATGAGGACGGGGCGAAGAGCATCAACACGTTTGACCAGTTCTACGCACCATACCTCGCCCCGATGCAGACCGATGGTGCAACCTTTGGTCTCCCGGTGTACGGGGAGAGCACTTGGCTTATGTACCGCACGGACCTCTTCGAGCAGTACGGCATCGACGGCCCGCCCACGACCATGGACGAGCTGGAAGCGGACGCGAAAGCGATCTACGAGGGTTCCGGCGGATCCGTGGCCGGAATCACTCTTCGCGGAGCGCCCGGCATTCAGAGCGTCTACCCTTGGGCGGGTTTCCTCCGTGCATTTGGCGGTGACTTCTACACAGACGGTGAGCTGGCCGTCGACGCGCCCGAGTCGGTCGAGGCCACGCAGTTCTGGGCAGATCTGCTCAACAACTATGGGCCCGACGGAGTCGCCAACTTTGACTGGGAGCAGAACCGCATCGCCTTCACACAGGGCACAGCGGCGATGACCATCGACGCGACCGCCAACGGACCGTTCAACGAGGACACGTCCTCAAGCGTAGTTGCCGGTAAGGTCGGCTATGCCGCAATCCCGTATGCAATCTCGGATGCCCCGGAGACTGGCAACACGGACAACTCCCTGAACGTGCACGCCCTGTACCTGAGCTCCTTCAGCGCCCAGAAGGAAGCCGCCTACAAGTTCATGGCGTGGGCGACCAGCGAGGCCGTTCAGGCAAACGCCGTCGCCAACACCGAGTCTGTCGGTGTCACTCTCCAGAAGGTCATCGAGAGCGACGCGTACGCGGAAAAGTACGGCGCATTCCAGGACGCCGTGCTACAGCAGCTGGCAACTGGAAATGTTGATTACCTTCCCGCGGGACAAGACGCGAACGCGATCATCACGGAGGTCGGACAGGCGCTGTCGCGGACACTCGCAGGTGAAGCGTCCGCAAAGGACGCGTTGACAGCGGCCCAGCAGGCGCTGAAGACGCAACTCCGCTAATGCGGCGGCGGACGTCGGTAAGGAGAGTAAGACGATGAGTGCAACTGCCACACGCCAGGCACCGGTGGGGCCCGGCGAGAGGGAAACCGCTTCTTACCGGCGTCCGCGATCCCGCCAGCGGGCTCGCGACCTCGTATCCAGGGCCAGCCTCGCCCTCCCTGCAGCGATCATCATCATCCCGCTGCTCCTGATCATCCTTGTGCAGGGCGTCCAGCTCGTTACGCATGGCGAAAATCTACTTCGTCCGGGAAGTGCCGATCGTTTCGTGGGATTCGACAACTTCTTCCGAGCGTTCAGCGATCCCACGCTCTTCGGATCAATTCGCGTCACCCTCGTGTACGTTTTCGTCGGCGTCGGAATAGAAATGGCCCTAGGTGTCGCAGTCGCGCTTGCTTTGCACGGGCGCATCCCGGGCAAGGGTTTTTTGCGGGCCATCATCCTCATGCCGATGGTTCTCACCCCAGTTGTTGCGGGACTCATGTGGAGGCTGCTCTTGGACCCCACGTCGGGATTCGTCAATTGGTTCCTAGACACTATCGGGATCGGCGGTCACGCATTCTTGGGTGATCCGGCAACCGCGCTGGGCACCGTCATTCTGGTAGAGGTATGGCAGAACACGCCGTTCGTCGTGATCATCGTGCTCGCCGGCCTTGAGTCACTCGACCCGTCACCATTCGAAGCGGCACAGGTCGATGGCGCAACTGGCTTTAAGCTGCTGAGGCACATCACCCTCCCGCTCCTCGCGCCTGTGTTATCGATAGTCGTACTCCTGCGGGTGATCGATGCCGTCAAGACGTTCGCGATCATCAACACGATGACCAAGGGCGGTCCTGGTACTTCGACGCTCGCGATTAGCAACTACGTGTACAGGATCGGCTTTGAAACCTTCGATATCGGTTACGCCACCACAGTGGGGGTCCTCGTGTCACTAGCTGTCCTGGTCATCCTCTTTCCCGCTGCGACCCGCTTGATGGGTCTTCGTATCCGAAAGGTCCGCAGATGAAGACGCGACGTCCAGTCCTCCACTCCCTACGCATCGTCGGTGTTTATACCTTCGTTCTGTGGTGCATCCTGCCATTGGCGTGGCTAGTCAGCACATCACTGAAGAGCGACGTCGATGCGTTCAGCCGTGTGCCGGTGTGGTTCTTTGTCCCGGAGTTCGGCAACTATGTCACCGCTTGGGTCGACGGCGGAATGGGGCAGGCGATGATCGTGAGCGCCAGCGTCGCGATAGTGAGCAGCCTCCTGGGCATCTTTGCGGGCCTCCCGCTTGCCTACTTGACCACTCAGGTTTGGCCCGCCGAAGCGCCGGGATCTGCCAGGCTCACACTCGGAATCCTGCTCCTGACCACCGTGCCACCGGTCCTCAGCCTCACTCCGTTCTACCGCACGTTCTTCGGTGTGGGACTTACCGGGAACCCCTTCGGCCTCACTATCATCCACACCTTCTACGCGATACTCCTCGCCGTTCTCATCTTCCGTTCGTTTCTTGTTTCGTTCCCTCGCGAGATTCGCGAAGCAGCCATGATCGACGGTCTGGGCGAGTGGGGCGCGCTGCTACGCACGATTCTGCCAAACGTCTGGGGTGCGACATTTGCCACATTCGTTCTCGCTCTCATCCAGTCATGGAACGAGTTCCTGTACGCCTTGGTCCTGACGAGCGGCGACAGTCAGACGGTCCCGGTCACGATCGCCGGATTCCTGAGCTTCTTCGGTACCAACTGGGCACGGCTGACCGCCGCCGGGGTGATCGGCACACTGCCAATCGTCATCTTCGCCATCGTGGTGCGCAAGCACATGGCGCGCGGTCTTTCGTTCGGGGGAGTCAAGTGACCCGACCAATTTCCGCCCAAGGATACTGAGGAGCATCGTGGCCATACTCATTTCTCCGACCCCAAGAGCGGGTGCGATATCTGCCGCAGCCATGCTCTCGACATGGCTGGACGCGGGCGAACTTGCCGTCCTGGGTGTCGCGACCGGCTCGTCACCGAGCTCGCTGTATGAGGAGCTTGTCCGAGGCGGGCATCCCTTTTTGTCGGAGCTGACCGTGTTCGCGCTTGACGAGTACCTAGGGCTGCCCCCGGGTCACAGCGAGAGCTACCGGTCTGTCATCAATCGCGAAATAGCGATCCCCTTTCATCTCGATCAGTCCCGAGTGCACGTGCCGGGCGAAGGGGCGCCGGAAGCCTACGAGGCCGCTATCGTCGAGCATTTTGGGGTCGACGTGCAGCTGCTCGGGATAGGTTCGAATGGTCACATCGGCTTCAACGAGCCTGGGTCGCGGTTCGACTCTCGGACTCGTCAGGTCGCGCTTGCGGAGTCAACTCGCGTCGCTAACGCCCGGTTCTTCAATTCCCTTGGCGAGGTGCCAACTCACGCCGTCACACAAGGGATCGGGACCATCCTCGACGCCCGGAGACTCCTAGTACTCGCATTCGGCGCTACGAAAGCAAGTGCCGTTGCCGCAGCACTTGAGGGCCCGCTAACAGAGGATCTGCCAGCGAGCGCGCTCCGCGACCATTCTGATGTGACTTGGATCCTGGACACTGCAGCAGCCGAGCGGCTCTCGCCGGCTGCGCTCCAGGTCGACTTCGAGAGGTCATCGCATCCGCGGACGGTAGGGGGAGCGTCGTGACGAGGATTTTGGCCGTCGATGTTGGACAGACCGGCATGCGAGCCTCGTGGGGCGATGTGGTGCGCGAGGGAGAAGGCGGGGTGTTGGCGCTTACGGACAGCCATCGCGTCCGCACCCTAGTCGATCGGGTCGTGGGACTAACCCACGAGATCGGTTCCTCAGATGTCGTGGGAGTAGGCCTGTCTGGATTCGTCGAGGGCTCGTCTGCCACGGCCGAGTTTGCCGCGCAGCTCCTGCGGCGGCTTCCGGTGCGAACCGTGGCGGTTGCGGCGGATGCCGTCACAGCACACTTGGGCACGGTCGGCATGCGCGCCGGCACCACCATTATCTGTGGAACTGGTGTCGCCGCACTTGGCTCGGACGGGAGACACCGTTGGCGTCGAATCGACGCGCGCGGCTACCTCCTCGGTGACTTCGGCAGCGGATTCTGGATCGGCCAGCGTGGACTCCAGGCAGCGCTCGATGCCCTCGAGGGCCGCGGTCCGGACACGACGCTCGTGGAAGCAAGTAGACGACTCGGCACCCCTGCAGACATCTACCAGTCGAGCATGGCGTCGGTGCCGGCGCCGCGGTATCTGGCGAGCTTCGCACCGGCGGTCCTGACAAGCGCAGGGCAGGGCGACGAGATCGCTCTCGTGATCGTCGCCGAGGCCGCCAATCAGCTTGCTCGCAGTATCGCGGCCGCGCGCTTGGTCGATGGCCCGATCGGAGTAACCGGTGGACTCGTGCGATCGGAGGTCCTAACTGCGGCCCTCATCGCGGCTATCGAACGCGTCGGCATCGTGAATTCAGATCCGATCATCCGCCCTGATGCGGCGCTCCAGGGCGCTCGACTGCTCGCTGAAGAACACGAGCTCGCGGCAACGCTTTTCCCAGGCCTAATCTCAGTGGAGGAAAACCATGATTGACCTCGCCCAGCTCCATAGACGCCTGATCGTCTCGTGCCAAGCACCGGACGGATCGCCATTGCGCGATCCCGGCATCATCGCCGCGATAGCGGAAGCCGCAGTAATCGCTGGAGCCGCCGCAGTGCGAATCAACAGTGCCGCGCACGTCGCTGCAGTTCGTCAGCGCGTCACAGTGCCGATCATCGGGCTCCAGAAGGTCGTAGACCAGCGCGGCACTCAGTGGATTACGCCGACGCTCGACGATGCTCAAGCACTCCGTGACGCGGGAGCAGACATCATCGCGATCGACGCGACGCTCCGCGAGCGATCTGGAACCCCAGTAAACCTGCTGTTGCCCGCCGTCCGCGATCTCGGCGTCCTGGTGATGGCCGATATCGACGATCTCGAATCGGGCGAACGAGCGGCCCGACTCGGTGCAGAGCTGGTCGGAACGACGCTCTCCGGCTATACGACCGCGCAACAAAATCGTCTCGGGGGCCCGGACATCGAACTGGTGCGTGCCCTGTCTATCGGATCGGCGTTCGTCGTTGCCGAGGGCCGCATCAAGTCCCCAGCCGAGGTCGCGGACGCGTTCGACGCGGGAGCGTTCGCTGTCGTCGTCGGAACGTCCATAACTGATCCCATGGCATTGACTCGCCGCTTTCTCGCGGGGACACACACGCTCACGAAAGGAGCATCGTCATGACCACAACACGAGTCGCCGTCGTCGGAGCCGGACGGATGGGGCAGGTGCACTGTCGCATTGTCGCCGAGAATCCGCGCGCAACACTCGCCGCAATTGTCGACCCTATTGGGGAGTCCGGTCGCCGCACGGCGGACCAATATGGGGCGCCCTGGTTCGCCACGCTCGACGAGGCGGTTGCCGGAACGAAGCTCGATGCTGTGATCATCGCAGTACCCGACAAACTCCATGTGGGCGTCACGGTTGATGCGCTCGAGGCCAGCCTGCACGTGCTTGTCGAGAAGCCTCTCGCGGACACGCTCGCGGGTGCGCTGGCCATCGCAGAGGCCGCCAAGAAGTCGCCCTCGAAGGTACTCGTCGGACATGTCCTACGCCACGACCCTCGCTTCCGCCTCGCGGCGCAGACCGTTCGCTCCGGTCGCATGGGTGAGCCTGTCCATGTCCGCGCATCGCGAATCGTCCCGCGAAGCGTGGGCATCGCAAACCATGGCGCATCGCCGATCTACATGTACCAGGGGATCCACGACATCGATCTCGTGCAATGGATAGCGGGCAGCCCCATCGTGCGCGTCTGCGCCACGACCGCAAGCAAGATCCTTCCTGGGCTCGGCGTTGACGGTGTCGATGTCGCTCTCATCTTGTGCGAACTCGAGGACGGCACGGTGGGCTCGATTGAGATCTCGTGGGCCTTGCTCGACTCATCGCCAAGCGGCCTCGTGTCTCAGTTCGAACTTTATGGCACCGAAGGTAGTGTAAAAGTCGACGTCACCGCCGAAGGAATTGACCTCCTCACTGCCGACGATTACGCGCTTCCGAATACCGTCCTCTCGCCCGAGCTCGACGGCAGACTCGAGGGTGTGGTGCCTCAGCAGTTCGAGTACTTCCTTCAGATGATCGAGTTTGATCGCCCGAGCCGTATTGGTATCGACGAAGCAGTCTCCGCTGCTCGAGTGCTGGACTCTATCAGCGAGTCGCTCAGGACGAGCTCATGGGCGACGGTCAGACTCTAAGGCGAGCGAAAGCCGCGGTGGTCGATGTCTGCCAGGAATATCGGCCACCGAGTCCATCCAACCCGCCGATGATCAACGCCAGCGATGAGTGAGTCCGACGAGCACGAGCAGCCGTTGGCTACCGAATTGTCCTTGTTCCCTGATTCGGCAGGTCCTGAGCGCGGCGGATCACCTCCCGACCCTCCACACACATTAGGAGCTGGATGTCGCGCCCAGTGATTGGACCCAATTTGTTGGGCTTTTCCGAACCCTGCGCCACAGTGATACCCGAGGCTGGTTGCGCAGAACACTCGACTGTCCTCCGACTCTGGCTTTTCTCTTTTGATGCCGTAAACGGTGTCCGCTAGCGGATCCCGAAAAGGCTCCCTATGTGGTGTCACAAAGTGGCGGCAGAGAACTGAAGATCTGCGCGCATGAAACGGTGCGCGCTGACGCTAGACCGGTTGGAGGTACTCGTAGATTGTTTGACGGCTAACGCCGAATTCTCGGGCGAGTGCTGCTTTCGCTTCTCCTGCTGCAGCACGCTTCGCGACCTCGGCTGCTTGCTCATCATTGAGCGCACGGCTTCGACCTTTGTACACGCCGGCTTTCTTGGCCAAGGCGATGCCCTCGCGCTGTCGTTCACGAATGAGAGCCCGCTCAAATTCTGCGAACGCCCCCATCACAGAAAGCAAGAAGGTGGCCATCGCCGTGTCATCAGCCGTGAAAGTCAGGTTCTCTTTCACGAATCGAACCTGGACCTTCTTGTCCGTGAGCTGTCGAACGATCGCTCGAAGATCGTCAAGGTTCCGAGCCAATCGGTCCACCGAATGAACCAAGACGGTGTCGCCGTCGCGAGCGAAATCGATCAGCTTCGCCAGTTCCGGGCGGTTCTGATCTTTGCCTGATGCTTTGTCCGTGAACACGCGGTCGAGGTGTTCGCCGTCGAGTTGTCGGGTTGCGTTTTGGTCCAGCGTGCTGACCCGGATGTAGCCAAACGTTTGAGCCACGGCTCCTCGCCTCGATAGTGTCAAGGGAACTCTAAGAGTTTGCTGGGGGAGAGGTGGATCACCTTGACGTCTGTTTAGGGTGTGACCTCGGTTGACGCTCGGATAGTGAACACCTAAGAGGAACGCCGTAAGCGTCATACGTGCACCACGAGCATCCCAGAAAGCAGGAGGAACTCCTCGACTCCTTTTACTTGCTGAGAATTAGGGGACCTCTCTGCGGCGGTATCGGTTGCATCTAGATCTATCGACATTTGCACGCCAACAGCTCCACCTGCGGACGATTGATCGGGGCTCATCCTGCTAGTTTCCTAATAACCTCGTTGTCTAACATCGTGAAGTTTGCGAACCAAGTGATTCCGGCGGCAGTTGCGACTACTTGGAAACTCATCTTGTTAGTTGTTCAGTAGCCGAGCTCGATTCGTCTCGCCAGCTTGGCGGGATCAGGGGGAGTCGAAGCTGGCCTGGCGATTTCGACGTCCTCGATTTTTCTAAGCTCGGTTTTGAGGATCGCGTCGTTTTTGACTCTGTCCCAGCGGACAGAAGTGCGGCCGTTCGGACGAATTTCGAGGAAGCCTGCGTCAAAGGCGCGATCGACAAAGGTCGACAGACAGATGCCGTTGCTGGGGTCGGTGCGAATATTCTCGTCGTCGCTCCACGGAACGATATGGGATGCCACCAGGAACTCGCGGGTACTGATGCCTGTGACGGCGCACTCCCAGCCGTAGTTCGTCTTGACGGCCTTCGCAAAGACACGCTGGGCACTTCCGCGAACCTTCGTAGTTCCGGTCTGATCCTCGACGCGGTGCACCCCCGCATCGAAGTCTTTTTGGATCGTGGTAATCAACTTTGGGTCAGAGACTGCAACCTCGGCTAGTTGGTCGTCTTGGACTCTGCGAACGATTTTGGGCTCAAACGTGAAACCGCCGTCTCCATCGAAGTGAATAGTGTCAGCTACGCGTCGATGTACCCATCTAGTGTCCTGCGCCGGTAGTTCGCTGTAGAAGTCGTTTGAGGGATTCGAGGATCTGTTCCGCGGGTTTGGTCCAGATAAATGGCTTGGGGTTCTCGTTCCAGCCTGTGACCCATTTGCGGATGTCGTTCTCAAGTGCCTGAACGCTGCGGTGGTCCGAGCGTTGGAGCAGGTCGGCGGTGACGTAGGCAAAGAATCGTTCGACTTGGTTGATCCAGGACGAGTACGTCGGGGTGAAGTGCAGGTGGAACCGGGGGTGCGCTTGGAGCCACTTGACGATGCTGGGGGACTTGTGGGTGTTGTAGTTATCGCAGACCAGATGAACCTCCAATCTATCGGGGACTTCGGTGTCGATCTTGGTGAGAAATTTCTTGAACTCGATGGCCCGGTGTCGGCGGTGGATCGAGGAGATGACGGTGCCGTCGGCGGTGTTGAACGCGGCGAACAGGCTCGTCGTGCCGTGGCGCACATAGTCATGGGTGCGTTTTTCTGGAATGCCTGGCATCATCGGGAACGCCGGCTGGGAGCGCGCCAACGCTTGCACCTGGGACTTCTCGTCCACACAGTAGACAACGGCCGCCTCGGGCGGGTTCAGATACAAACCGACGACGTCGTAGACCTTCTCCACGAACTGCGGATCGGTGGAGAGCTTGAACCCGTCCTGGCGGTGCGGTTTCAGCTCGAACGCCTTCCAGATTCGCCCGATCGTAGACTTCGACAGGCCAGAGCGGTCTGCCATCTTCGCCCGCGACCATTGCGTTGCGTTCTTCGGCGTCGACT
>Ga0307487_1002562_pt1 | contig 11491 bp, 9 predicted proteins | sample CBIW12metaG_FD_203665 | JGI IMG/M metagenome (GOLD analysis project Ga0307487, IMG submission 203665) | Sea-ice brine microbial communities from Beaufort Sea near Barrow, Alaska, United States - CBIW 1.2 | ecosystem: Environmental > Aquatic > Marine > Coastal | place: USA: Alaska | collected... | reverse complement strand
TTTTTGGACATGATGTTTTTGGTGTAGTAACTTCAAACATCATAAACTTTAGCGAGGTGTCAAAACCTCGCTATTGTATTTTTTCAAGATGACCAAAAACAAGAGGTGTTTTTGTCGGATGACAGTATTAATCTATCAAGAAACCCTGATTTTTGTCATAGCCTTATCACTTAATAGTCACCTGTTTTTTTGACATTTCACACGATATTCGTGAAAAATAACAGGCGATGAATACTGCATTAATTCAGAAATACAATACCCCGGCTCCACGCTATACTTCTTACCCTACTGTTCCGCTTTGGGATAATAAGTTGGACTCCCACCAATGGGAAGAACTGGTAAAAAAAGCGTTCTTAGAATTTAATGATACCGAAGGCATAAGCATATACATTCATCTACCTTTTTGTGAGAGTCTGTGCACCTATTGTGGATGCAATAAGAGAATTACCAAAAATGATAAAGTAAAAACTCCTTATATCGAGGGACTTCTTAAAGAATGGGCTCATTATAAAGCATTGTTCAATGGGAATCCGAAGATATCCGGAATACATCTTGGAGGCGGAACCCCAACATTTTTCGATCCCTTTCACTTAGAAAATCTGATTTCTACCATTCTACGTGATGCTAAAATATCTGATAATGCAGAATTTAGCTTTGAGGGTCATCCAAACAATACTAGTTTTGCCCATTTGAAAACCCTCGGTGATTTGGGTTTTGATAGAGTGAGTTACGGTATTCAGGATTTTGATGAGAAGGTACAAAAAGCAATTCATAGGATACAGCCTTTTGAGAAAGTTAAGTACGCCACCGATTCGGCGAGAGTCTTAGGGTATACTTCAATCAACTTCGATTTGATTTATGGGCTGCCTCACCAAACACTGGAGAGTCTAAACAATACGTTTGCTCAGGTACAGACTTTAAGACCTGATCGAATTGCATTCTATAGCTATGCTCATTTGCCAAGTGCTTTTCCTTCTCAAAGAAGTTTTGAAAACTATCTTCCCACAGCCGATCAAAAACAGGCTCTTTACAAATATGGGGGAAAATTATTGATAGAAATGGGCTATGAAGAAATCGGGATGGATCATTTTGCACTACCTAATGATCCTCTTTGTATAGCCAAAGCGAATGGCAATCTCCATCGAAATTTCATGGGCTACACAACCTTACCCTCAAAAATATTGATCGGTTTAGGAGCTAGTAGTATTAGTGATGTGTACTATGCCTATGCACAAAATGAGAAGAACATTGGAAAATATGAATCTCGAATTCAGAAAGAGAATCATTCAATTATCAAAGGACATGTACTCAATGAGGAAGATTTAAAAGTCAGAACAACAATTCTAAATCTTATCTGCAGAAAACAAGCAACCATACCTACTTCAATCTGGGAAAACTTGGGCAAAACTCAAAAATGGAATTTGATTGACATGCAAAAAGATGGGCTATTGACAATAGCTGATAGATGTATTCAAATCACAGACGAAGGAATGAATTTCGTAAGAAATATTTGCTCTCAAATTGATAAGAGACTTGCTACAAATGAATTGAAGCAACCCATATTCAGTAAAGCAGTTTAGCGGCACATGGTAATCTCTACCTGCTTATTGCCATAGTCAAAAATCTGAAGATCTGGACTTAAGAATATGCCTAAGCCTAATCCTCGGACAATAAATAAAACCCCAATCACTACACCGAGGTAAGGAATAGCTTGCTGCATTTTTTGTCGGACTTTGAGGGAGAATAGGTTACCCGAATACATTAGAACAAGCAATAAGGGAATAGTTCCTAACCCAAAAAAAGCCATGTACAAAGCGCCTAAAATGGGGCTTTGCAAAGCCAGAGCTGCCGCCAAAGCCATATAGACCATCCCGCAAGGAAGTAACCCATTGGCAAGTCCAGTAGCAAAAAACGCCCATGTTCCCCCCGCTTTAAGAAATCGATTCAAAGAGCGCTTTATCCAATTTACAAAACCAGAAAGCGCAGGAATCGCGAGAAATTGATCTGCTTTTTTATAACTGATTGCAAGAATTAATAAAACTATTCCCATCATAATAGAGAATCCTTGCTGAAATCCTGTAAGCGAAAGCGAGAATCCAAGTATTCCTACAATCAACCCTAGAAATGCATAGGTTAAACTTCTTCCTAAATGATAATAGATTTTATGGTGAAAATATTTTGAGTGCGGATTGTTGCTAACAGCCAAGGCTATCGGCCCACACATTCCAACACAATGAAAAGAGCCTAAAAATCCTAGCAAAAAGGCTGTCCACAACATCTAAATAGTGATTTTTTCCTCTTGGTAATATTTCTTTCCACCTTCAGACCATTTCAGTTTGATCTTCCAATAACCCGGCTTTAATTGATCAAGAGAAACGTTTGTTTTACCCTCATGGGATATTTTCAGATCTATCACCTGATCCAGGGATGAATCTGAAGGACGAAAGAGCTCAAGTGATCCTTTAGTGCCATTGGGCAGCGTCAATTCTATATTTTTTGACTGTGAATTGTAAGCTATCACTTCTCGATTGAGATCACTTGCAGAGTTGGATTGATCAATCCTGCTTTGGTAATTAATTTCCTCCTCGTAGTAATTTTCGGTCACGAGCTCTATGCCATCCATTCTTACAGAAATGATTACCATCGTCATGATTAACGTAACGAAAGCAATTATTGTAAGCACAATTCCTTTTCCCCAATCCATTCCTATTTAGTTAACTGGTGCTGTATAATTCGTCTTGATATGTCCAATTTCTTCCCCTTCGTGAATCAAAGAAAGCTCGACTTTTTCTTGGCTGATCTTTATCTCATCCTGATTTCTTACCAAAAAGAATCTTCCTTCAAATTTAGATTGTGGTTCTAGAATCCATTTTTGTTCACCCACAATTTCCACATCCATTCCTTCAGCCAAAGACTTCAAGGAGACTTCTTGAGGATCATAGGTTTTATTGATCATTGTGATCTCATAAAGGTTAGTGACTTTACCATCTTCCCGAGCCTGATAAGTCATCCCTGGAAACCGTGTGACGGTGGCAGAAATATCATGTCTGGTAGCAAGTAATGCAACAAATCCTGCCATCAGCAGAACTAAAATCACAATGTAAATCTTTACTCTATTTGTGATAAGTTTCTCAAAGCCTTGTTTAATACTGTTTTCAGAAGCGTACCGAATCAAACCTTTTGGCCGGTCTACTTTGACCATCACTTCGTCGCATGCATCAATACATGCGGTGCAGTTGACACATTCCATTTGAATGCCATTACGAATATCTATTCCAGTAGGGCAAACTTGAACGCATAGACTACAATCAACACAGTCGCCTTTGTCCACCTTATCTTCTATCTTCTTTTTTATAGGACCTCTTGGCTCGCCACGGACATAATCGTACATGACATTGATTGAATTATTGTCCAGCATTACACCTTGAAGGCGTCCGTAAGGACAAACCACCAAACAAGCTTGTTCTCTAAACCATGTAAATATGAACATGAAGATACCCGAGAATGCCAATACGCCTATAAAACCAGCCATATTTGCTGCTGGAGGAGAGGACACAATTTTAACAACTTCATCAATTCCGATGAGATACGCCATTACCAAATGGCCAATCAACAACGATAACAAACCAAAAATCGTGATCTTGATTGATTTCTTAGTAATCTTTTCTCTATTCCAAGGCATGGCATCCAACGCTCTTTGCTGATTAGCATCTCCTTCAATTGCATACTCTATTTTACGGAAAACCATTTCCATAAATAGCGTTTGCGGACATGCCCAACCGCACCAAACCCTACCAAAGGCAACGGTGAAAAGGATGATGAAAACAAAGAAAATCAGTAGCAAAAAAATAAGGAGATAGGTATCCTGTGGCCAAAATACCGCACCAAAAATGATGAATTTTCGTTCGAAGATATTAAAGAGTAGCCATGGCCTACCATCTACTTTAATGAATGGTCCTGAAAATAAGATAGCCAACAGCAGCCATGAAAAATAGGTGCGATAGTTATAGAAGAAGCCTTTTATTTTTTTTGGATAAACCCAATTTCTGTTACCATCCTCTTGTAAGGTCGCTATTGCGTCACGAAAGGTGTCTGGATTTAGGTGTGGATTTTTTTTAGCCATACTATTTGAAAATTTGTAAACCGGAAAGACATCTTCCCGGTTAAACTGAATTATTCGCCAGCAGTAGTAGCTGTAGCTGTACTATCTGCTAATATAGAATCTTCACTCGATTCAGGTAGACTTGATCCAGTGACCAATTCACCCTGAGGATCTTTAGGAGCGGCGGGATTAGATCCCTGTAGACTTAGAATGTAGCTTCCTACGTCCTGAATCTCCTGAGGACTCAATTGATCTTCCCATGGCACCATCCCCTTCTCAATAACCCCATACTTGATTACGGTAAAAACGTCTTTTATATCACTCCCGTGAATCCAATATTGATCAACTAAGTTTGGGCCAACACCACCCCCACCGTCGATTGCGTGACAAGCCGCACAGTTACTCTCGAAAACAGTCTTGCCGGTACTCAGAGCTGGGGCACTATTGTCTAATACTACATTTGTCTCATCTATCGAAGCAAGCATACTATTGCTTCTCAGTGATGCGGCAACTGCTTCGATTTTCAATTCTTCTTGATATTCCTCCACCCCAGTTTTACCAATTCCAAGAACTGTGTAGAAGGTGAAGTATCCAAAAGCATAGACGACAGTACCAATAAACACATATTGAAGCCAGGGCGGCATGAAATTATCTAACTCTTGAATACCATCGTAAGAATGACCCGTCATTACCTTGTCTGTATCCTGCTCCTCCTCTGTATTACCAGTTAGGAATTTGAGTTTGAACGACTCCCACCAGCTCGGCCCTTGTTCGGCTACGGGATTTTCACTTCGCAATATTGCAGACAAGAAAGACATCAAGTACACCATCAACACCAGTAATATTAAAATAACTAGGAGAATGATACCCATAATTATGAGTAAGGTCAATTGATTTGTCTCAAGAGACATAATTCCTCCCCCAGTTACTTCTTGGGCAAATGATGGTAGTGAAATTAGACTGGTAAAGAATGCTAGTAAAATATAGTGTTTTTTCATGGCTGCTCTGCTTTTATATCATCTCCATCCATAGGGAGTGAGCTCATGTGGTCGATAACATCTTTAGGTACCCTAATTGCCCAAATGATAATTCCCACAAAAAACAGGACGAAAATTACCAGCGAGATAATCGGAAATATCTCAACATTTTCTATTGATCTTAAAACTTCTTTATACATTATTTCTGTACTTATGGGTTGGAGGAAGCTACTTTAATATCTGTACCTAAACGTTGCAAATAAGCAATTAGTGCGACGATCTCAGTATGAGGCATGACCTCTACACCTGCATCTTTAAGATTGGCAGCGATTTTAGCTGCTTGAACCTCGAGATCTTTAGCAGCGATTTGGGCATATCCCTCTGGATAAGGCACTCCAAGTTTCTGCATTGTTCTGATTTTTGCAGGAAGGTCTGAATAGTCAAGTTCAGTCTCAACAAGCCACGGATAAGGAGGCATCAGCGAACCTGGCGACATGCTTCTAGGATCTTGCATGTGGAAGTAATGCCAGCTATCAGGATATTTCTTACCAACTCTGTGAAGATCTGGGCCAGTTCGTTTGGATCCCCATAAGAAAGGATGATCATATACGAATTCTCCTGCTTTAGAATATTCACCATATCGCTCAGTCTCAAATCTAAATGGCCTTATCATCTGAGAATGACATCCTACACATCCATTTTGGATATAAATATCTCTTCCTTCTAATTCTAGAGGGGTGTAAGGTTTCACTGAGCTGATTGTAGGAATATTGGATTTCACCAGAATAGTGGGAACGATTTCTACAATTCCTCCTATTGAAATAGCAATAGTGGCCAAAATGGTAAAGAAGACAGGCTTTCTTTCCCATGCTCTGTGCCAAAATTCTCCAGCTGGATTATATTTTTTGGCAAGCGCAGGTGCAGAATCTTCTTCAAATGCCACGAATGTTCCCACCTGAGCAGTTTTAAACATATTGTAGGCTAACAGAATCGTACCAGATAGATACAATAAGCCACCAAATGCTCTTAACATATACATTGGAACTAATTCCACTACAGTTTGCAAGAAGTTACCGTAGGCTAATTTACCCATTTCGTCAAATTCTCTTAACATCAAGAATTGAGTCAATGCAGCCACATACATAGGCAAAGCATAAAATATAATTCCTAGTGTTCCGAGCCAAAAGTGAATATTGGCAAGCTTGACAGAATAAATTTTTGTACCGAAAAGTCGTGGCCACATCCAATATAACATACCGAAAGTCAAGAAACCATTCCAGCCTAAGCCACCAATGTGTACGTGAGCTATAATCCAATCAGTGTAGTGTGCAATTGCACTTACATTTTTCAAAGAAAGCATTGGTCCTTCAAAAGTAGCCATGCCATAAGCGGTAATTGCTACGACCATAAACTTCAATACAGGATCTGTGGTCACCTTATCCCATGCACCTCTCAAGGTTAATAATCCATTCACCATACCACCCCAAGATGGTGCTAACAACATCACCGAGAAGACTGTGCCCAGTACTTGAGCCCATTCTGGAAGCGAGGTATATAGCAAGTGGTGAGGACCTGCCCACATATATAAAAAGATCAGTGACCAAAAGTGGATGATCGACAATTTGTACGAATAAACAGGTCTATTAGCAGCCTTAGGAAGGAAATAATACATTAAACCCAAGAATGGGGTAGTGAGGAAAAATGCGACTGCATTATGACCATACCACCATTGAACCAATGCATCCTGAACCCCTGCGTATGCAGAGTAGCTTTTCATAAAAGAAACTGGTAAAGCTAAGGAGTTGAAAATATGTAATACGGCAACGGTGAGGAAGGACGCAAGATAAAACCAGATTGCCACATACATGTGTCGCTCTCGCCTCTTGAGAATTGTGCCTATCATATTTACACCAAAGGCTACCCAAACCACGGCTATTGCAATATCAATAGGCCACTCTAGTTCAGCATATTCCTTGGAGGAAGTATATCCCAATGGAAGAGTAATCACTGCAGCCACAATGATCAATTGCCAACCATAAAAATGAAACCAGCTCAGCCCCTTATTCCACATAGGCGTTTTTAATAGTCGGGGCATAGAATAGTAAACCCCTGCAAAAATTGCGTTACCTACAAAGGCAAAGATCACTGCATTGGTATGTAGTGGACGAATCCTTCCAAAAGTTGTATATGGATTCCCCAAGTTTGCTTCAGGAAGGAATAACTGAGTGGCTGCCAAGAGGCCCACCAGCATGCCTATTATCCCCCAGATAATCGTTGCAGCTCCAAAATACTTAACAATTTTATTGTCGTATTGAAACCTCTCCAGAGTAATGTCATTCATAGGATTTCGGTTTTGTTGATTTATTTTTAGTTGATTTTTTAGATGTATTGTCAAAAAGAATTCTTATCGAAGGAGTATAATTATCGTCAAATTGTCCATCCTTCATCGCTTTGAAAAATAAGAAAAGAAAGGTTCCTGCAAGGACAAGACTAACTGCTATTAAAATAAAAATGACTTCCATACTAAGTTAATTTTGAAGTTAACAATCCTTTGCGCCAAGCAAGAAAATTGGTCGCAACGGTGGTGAAAATCACCACTGAAATACTGCTAAATGGCATCAATATCGCACAAATCACAGGACTTAATAATCCTTGAACTGCCAGACTGACCCCGACTACATTATAAAGTAAACTTAAAACAAAACTACTTTTGATGATAAATCTACTCGACTTGGCAAAACTTATATAATTAGGAATATTTCCAAATACTTTCGCATCTATAATCGCATCGCTTGCAGGAGAAAAATGACTTACCTGATCAGAGACTGCTATGCCTACCTCACTTTCTCTAAGTGCCCCAGAGTCATTTAATCCATCGCCTATCATTAAGGTAGTTGAATTTTCGTTCAGCTTTTTAATGTACTCCAACTTATCGGTGGGACTCTGGTTGAAGTTAAATACAATTTCGTCTCCAAAGGTCTTGAATAGAAAATCTTGTTCGTGAGAATAGTCACCTGATAATAAATGTAGACTGTAATCTTGTTTGAGAGTATCTATTACTTTACTTGACTTCTCTCGGAGACCAGATTCAATTTGAAAATATCCCAACACAATATCCTCAACGGAGAAAAAAACTATATTTCCAACTAAATTACTATTAGAGATCTTGTCTCCAGTAAACTGTGCAGAACCTATTTTTACCTGTTGGTTTTTGTATTGAGCGATGATTCCTTCACCCTTCATTTCACTTACCTTATGCAAATGCACAACAGGTTGAGATCCCAGCCATTGATTGATCCGATTGCTTAAAGGATGAGTGGATCTACCTACCATAACCTTCAAAATTGATTTACTCTCTTCCGAAAGAGTTTCACCAACGAAGGTTATTTTCGCTCTAGAAGGATCTGTAAGTGTACCTGTCTTATCAAAAATCACAGTATCAATCAACGCTAATCGTTCAACTATACTTGAGTTTTTGAGATAAAATCCACCCCTTCCAAATATTCTAAGCGTGTTGCCTAACGTGAAGGGAGTTGACATGGCCAAAGCACATGGACAGGCAACAATTAATACGGAGGCGAATACTTTAATCCCCATTGCAAAATCGCTTACTGACCATATTGCAAAAGCAGCAAAAGCGACCACTAAAATTACATAGGTAAATACAGAACTCACTTTATTGGAAAGAGGCTCCAATAGTTTCTTGCTGTTTTTAGAGAAAGACTCATTATTCCATAGATCAGTTAGATAGCCTTGAGAAGGTGCTTTTTGAACTGCCAGTAAAATTGCGGCTCCTCTCTGTCGTCCTCCAGCATAAATCAAGTCACCTTTAGATTTTGGTACTGGTATCTGTTCTCCTGTTACAAAACTATAATCCACATCTGCATGAAGATCCAGAAGGATTGAATCTGCCGGAACCAATTCTTCATCTCTGACTAAAATAACATCTCCAATTTTGAGATTGGTTAATGGAATTACTTTTTCCTGATCGTTAATAAGTTGAGTAACAGCTATAGGAAAATAAGATTTATAATCTCTATCAAATTCTAATGTTGAAAAAGTCTTTTGTTGATAGATTTTTCCAAGCAAAAGAAAAAACAATAAGCCACCCAGGCTATCCATATAACCAGAGCGCTGAAATACAAAAATCTCCCACAAAGAGTAAATAAATAAAGCAAGAATGCCTAACACTATAGGTACATCCATGTTTATTTTTCTATTTCTTAAGGAATTAAAAGAGGAGGTATAATAATCACCTGCACAGTAAAAAACGACCGGTAAAGCAAGTAATACATTCAAATAACTAAAAACACTTCTGAATGGAACATCTATCAATTCAACTTCCGAAAAATATTCTGGAATGCTGAAGAGCATCATATTTCCAAAGCAAAAACCGGCAACAGCCAATTTTTTAATTAATCGTTTGTCGAATGAATTGTTGAAGGATTTTTCTGTTGAGGAAAGAGTAATTGTGGGCTCGTAGCCAATGGCCGCGAGCATACTCACAAGTTCCTTTAGACTAATTTTATTAGAAATAAATTTAATCTGTACTTTTTTCTTAAGAAAATCTACCCTACTGAAGAACACACCTGAGTGGACCTGATGTAAATTTTCTAGGAGCCAAATACATGAAGCACAATGAATAGAAGGAATGTAAAGTGTTATATGATTTTGATTTTCCTCTTTGAAATCAAGTAATCGATTCCCTGTCTCCTGATCATCTAAGTAATCAAATCTATTGGTCTTGAATAGAATGGATTTTTGGGATTCTCCAGGATGAGTAGCTATGTCATAATAATCTCCCAGACCTTTATCAGAAAGCACTTCATAGACTAACTTACACCCTTGACAACAAAAATTCTTATCCTCAGATGCGATAGCAGCATCTTGGCAGCCTTCACCACAATGAAAGCAAACCGAAATGGGGGGAGAATACAATTTTCTTTTCATGCTATTCAATACTACCAAAATATTGGATCACAAACACAAATTTGTACTACTGGATTCAAATTAAATTACTAATGAGATAGTTAAAATCTTGGTTTCACAATCTAATTGAGGTCCTTGTTTTCAATGGGCGAAGGTAAACCAAGAAATAGCAATAGCTATTGAGCAATCACATATTATAAACTGACAAAAATCATGAAATCTTAAAAAAATGATTTAATAGAATTACACCAAAGTCATCCTCTCACCTACCCAATGTACCATTCAATCAAAAATTGAAATTAAAGGTCACTTAAAAATAAGTATCTAATATAGAAATGTGAATGAATACTTTGAACCCATTAAAGACGTCTGACCCTATAAAATTTCAGTACCGTAAGTCGTGTTATTGAAAGGACTAATCATAGGATTTTGAAAGTAATGAAACTCGCACCTACCAAATTTAATAGTGTAATAACTTTTTCACACCTCTACAAGGTAGGTAAAAATGGCAGGTCCCTGAATAAATATGAATAGTATGTAAACCGTAGAAGTTTGTCGGATAACTTGATAATATCAATTAGTAGTATTGATTGCTTAGCCATAAAAGTGATTGTTCAAACATAACCGCTAAAATTCATATTAGGGAATCGTACCTATAGCCGATCAACTGTTTGGTCATGAAGCCAACAAGTTTTTGTCTTGGCAAAATGATTCTTATAGACGATCAAGTTTCGTTGAGGGATACCCGACGTTAGTGTCGCCGTTTTGGTAGTGATTAGCTACTGAAAATACAACGAATAATTCTATTAAACTAAAAAAAGATAGACTGAACTTCTTCAAAAAAAATTGTATCAATGTACTCCTTTGAGACTAACAAGCACTCTAGATACATGACTGAAATATTTAGCTGGGATTAAACATTTATACAAATAGATTAGAAATAAAAAACCAGGAATGTTTCAATAAAGCTATAAATGGTAGCTGAATATCGGCAATCATGCCAGTAACCTTATTTTCTTTAGCTACCTGGCGGGAAGACCGATACTTTGGTAAGCTCAGCACCAGTGGCGGGTGAACGAAGTACCGGCTATGCTGAGGTTTACCAATAATTGCCTCGCTTTTTGTCTTTTATTGATACAATTGCGGCTATACATCTTCCATTAAATGCAGAGAGCCAAGAAAAACAGCGCTAGTTAATCAAGCAAGTAGTGCATGCGAGAATTGCTCTTGAGGGCACGCAAAAGGTATCCTAAGTATCCTTACTCAAAAAGACATCTGACCGAAGTCTTGCATTAATAAGAATGCTCCGGATATCCAATGAGGGTCAGCTTGAATGGGTGATGTTTAATTAACATGGTAGAGGTGATGCTTTAATTTCATACATTTATCCTTTCAAAAACACATAGAATGGATATTTTTAAAGGTCAAGGAGTTATAGAGTTCACTAAAAGCTTCCAGACGGAGCTAGATTGTAAGAAGTATC
>Ga0307487_1002561_pt1 | contig 11495 bp, 10 predicted proteins | sample CBIW12metaG_FD_203665 | JGI IMG/M metagenome (GOLD analysis project Ga0307487, IMG submission 203665) | Sea-ice brine microbial communities from Beaufort Sea near Barrow, Alaska, United States - CBIW 1.2 | ecosystem: Environmental > Aquatic > Marine > Coastal | place: USA: Alaska | collected... | reverse complement strand
CGTCTTCGGGCACGGCGTCTTCAGCAATCATTCTGCCCGCCTGGGAAATGCCTGCTGCGTGCACGGCCTCACGATCGCCACACATCAGATGATGCCAGGGAGGCAACTCCTTACCTTCCGATATCCGCCGATAGCCACAGGTGGGCGGTAACCAGCTAAACTCGCCAGCCGCTCCCGGCGTCAGCTGAATACAGTCGGGGACATGTTTTGTGCGCTCGGCGTAATTGCTGCACTGGCAGCTTTCCCGATCCAGAAGTTTGCAGGCCACCCGGGTGTAATAAATAGCCGCGGCGTCATCTTCGTCTTCCAGCTTTTGCAAGCAGCATAAGCCACAGCCATCACACAGTGATTCCCACTCGCTCTGGTCCATTTCATCCAGTGTCTTGCGCTGCCAGAACGGCTCAACTCGTTGCGCCATGCTCAGTTCTCCTCGCCGAGGACATCAGACAAAAACAGCATGGCCGTGCCCAAGTCGAATGGCCAATCCAATTCTGCCCCCGTGTCTTCTCGGCGTAACACGGGAATACGCAGTTGATAGCGCTCCATCAGAATGTCGCTCTCGGTTATATCCCGCTCGCGTGCGTGCACACCGTTACCCTGCAGCGGCGCAAGTTCCATGCTGGCGGCCTCGCACAGATGGCAGGCGGTCGTACCGTAAAGGATGAGATCGGGAATGGTCTTCATGGGCTGTAGTATCAAAGTAATCAGCGGATGGCGAAAGCAGGGTTTGCCGTAGATCTATGGTAACCCGGATCCGCCTGGCGAAACATGCCCGCGCTAACGTGTCCGATACTTGGCAGTCATCACGCCATGCAACATACTTAGAGCCCTGAATGGAGACAAGAATGGATTGGGAAACACTGCTGTGCCGCGAGCGACTGGGCAAACCGGTCGCCAGCAACGAAGAACTGGGGCGCACCCCCTTCCACAAGGATCATGACCGGGTGATCTTTTCCGGCGCCTTCCGCCGGCTGGGGAAAAAGACCCAGGTCCACCCGGTATCAAGCAATGATCACATTCATACACGCCTGACCCATAGCCTTGAAGTGGGCTGCGTTGGTCGCTCGCTGGGCATGCGTGTTGCCGAGATGCTACGCGGCGAGCTACCTGACTGGTGCGAACCGGCCGATATCGGTGTCATTGTTCAGGCCGCCTGCCTCGCCCACGATATAGGCAACCCCCCCTTTGGCCATTCTGGCGAAGACGCTATCCGTCACTGGTTTCACCAGGCAGATCGCAAGGGCTGGCTGGACCCCTTGACTGAGGCCCAGCGTCTGGACTTTCTCAGTTTCGAAGGTAATTCGCAGGGGTTTCGAGTACTGACCGAGCTTGAGTATCACCAGTTCGAGGGGGGCATGCGCCTGACCTACGCGACGCTTGGTGCCTATCTGAAATACCCCTGGACGGCCCGGCACGCCGACAGTCAGGGCTACAAGAAACACAAGTTCGGCTGCTATCAGGCCGAGTTTCCCTTGTTGGAGCAAATAGCTACCAAGCTGGGGCTGCCGCTGCAGGCGGAGCAGTGCTGGGCGCGCCATCCCTTGGTCTACCTGGTCGAGGCTGCGGATGATATCTGCTATGGCCTGATCGACCTGGAAGACGGCATGGAAATGGAGCTGCTGGACTACTCTGAGGTAGAACATCTGCTGCTTCAGTTAGTGGGCGATGATCTACCCGAAACCTATCGCCAACTGGGCCCACAGGATTCCACACGGCGGCGTCTGGCCATACTGCGAGGTAAAGCGATCGAACACTTGGTCAATGCCGCCGCGGAGGCCTTTATCAACCAGCAGTCAGCCTTGTTGTCCGGCACACTGAAGGGAGATTTGGTCGAACACATGCATCCCAATGCGCGCCGCTGCGTATTGGAGGCGAAGAATATGGCTCGGGAGCGGATCTTCCAAGACAAGCGCAAGACACTGCATGAAATTGGCGCCTACAGCACGCTGGAGACCCTTTTGGACGCATTCTGCGGCGCCGTGAATGAACAACATGCAGGGCTGAATCTAAGCTTCAAGCATCAACGCATACTCGACCTGATGGGTAACAACGTGCCCAAACCGGACTGGGATCTGTACCGCAGCTACTTGCGAGTGATCGATTTTATCGCCGGCATGACAGATCTGTATGCTGCAGACATGGCAGCGCGTATACGCGGCGTCAGCCCTGCTTGATGGCTGCCTCGGTAGCGAGGCGCAAACGTTCCAGCAGCAGGTCGGCAAGTATGTAATGGGCGCTGATGGCCTGCGTTGCCAGTTTGAAAAAAGCCATTGAACCCAGAGCAGGATGCAATGGGTCCTTGAGCAACAGATCGATTGACTGCAATAACGCATCGATACGGTCCTCCGCTTCGCGCACTGGCCTTGCGAGAGACGCACGCAGAGCCGGATCAACGCTCAATTGGGCGGGCGCCAGGTAGAACTGCTGACGAATCAAGTCAGCCAATCGCTTCAGCGCCTGCTGTTGGACTGCATCATCTTGCCGGCGGGCTGCGATACCTGTCCCAGCAGCGCGTGCCTGGCCCAATACCTCAGCGTTTTGCAGCAAAGCGAGCCACAATCCTTCTGGCTGGGGCGCAAGCCCCCCCAAACAGACCAGATCATGCCGGCCTGCCAAAGCGTCGATGGTGCCAAGAATGAGTTCAGCAAGCTCATTATGCAGGTGAAGCAGACCCATCGCTTCGCCGTCCTGACGCTCCTGATCGATACGCTGCCACAAAGGAAAAACTCGCTGCCAGGCCTCGTGCCAGAGCAGATTGGCCCGGTGCTTCTTCGCGTCCCCTATCAGTCGGCTGACCTCCGCATGAACTAGCCAGCGCTCTCCTTCCAGTGTCTGGTCGCCGCAAAAAACACCGAAGCACAGACCTCGATGCCGCTGAACCTGCTCAAGTAACCGGCGCAGCAATCGCACTTTTGTGAGCGCTCGCAACCGTGCCTCAAGACCCTTGCGGCCGAGATCTCGTTTGTGCCTCCGTCGGGCAAACAGCAGCCCGATCAGAATCACTATCCCTGTGAACAGTCCCCAGATCATCGTGCCTCCCGCGCACCCTCAGCCCTGAGTAGTGCCCGATAACAACTCGATCCGATATCCATCCGGATCTTCAACGAATGCCAGTATCCGCGTGCCGTGTTTCATTGGCCCAGCTGCGCGCACCACGTTGCCGCCAGCCGCCTTGATCTGCTCGCATGCTTTGTAAACGTCCAGCACCTCGATCGCGATATGGCCATAGCCATCGCCCAGATCATAATGATCGATATCCCAGTTACAGGTGAGCTCCAGCACAGCGTTCTCAGCTTCGTTGCCGTAACCGACAAACGCAAGAGTAAACCGACCCTCGGCATTTTCCTTGCGACGCAGCAAAGTCATGCCCAGTACTTCTGTATAGAAAGCGATCGATCTGTCGAGATTACCGACCCGGAGCATCGTATGGAGCAAGCGCATATATCGTCCCCCTGGTGACACGCTATCAGTGGGCACTGCCCAAAGACAGACCCACACCACAGCGACTCGATAAGAACTGGTACATCAAAGTTTAGAGCAGCTTACGTCCCTTGCTCGCCGCTATGCGCATGCGCAAAGCATTGAGTTTAATGAAGCCCGCAGCGTCAGCCTGGTCATAGGCGCCCGCATCGTCTTCGAAGGTGGCGATGGCCGCATCGAACAGTGAGTCATCCGATTTACGACCGGTCACGATCACATTACCCTTGTACAGCTTCAGACGGACCACACCGTTCACGCTGGCCTGGGAAGCGTCGATCATGTGTTGCATCATCACCCGCTCCGGGCTCCACCAGAAACCGTTGTAGATCATCTCGGCATATTTGGGCATCAGGCTGTCTTTCAGGTGCGCAACTTCGCGGTCCAGGGTAATGGACTCGATCGCACGATGCCCCTTGAGCATGATGGTACCGCCGGGCGTTTCATAACAACCGCGAGATTTCATACCCACGAAACGGTTTTCCACGATATCCAGACGGCCAATACCGTTCTCCCCGCCAATGCGGTTCAATTCAGCCAGCACCGTGGCAGGGGACATCTCCTTACCATCAATCGCTGAAATATCACCATTGCGATAGGTCAGTTCGATATAGGTTGGTATGTCAGGCGCGGTTTCGGGTGACTTGGTCCAGCGCCACATTTCTTCTTCGTGCTCGGTCCAGGTATCTTCCAGCACGCCGCCTTCATAGGAAATATGCAGCAAATTGGCGTCCATCGAATACGGCGATTTTTTCTTGCCGTGACGCTCAATCGGAATATTGTGCTTCTCGGCGTAATCCATCAACTTCTCGCGGGACAACAGGTCCCATTCGCGCCAGGGGGCGATCACCTTCACGCCCGGCTTGAGCGCATAGGCACCCAGCTCAAAACGCACCTGGTCGTTACCCTTGCCGGTGGCACCGTGGGAAATCGCGTCAGCACCCGTCTCATTGGCAATCTCGATCAGCCGTTTGGCGATCAGCGGCCGAGCGATGGAGGTCCCCAGCAGGTACTCACCCTCATAGACGGTATTGGCGCGGAACATCGGGAATACGAAATCACGCACGAACTCTTCGCGCAAGTCGTCGATGTAAATCTCCTTGACGCCCATGGCTTCAGCCTTGGCTCGTGCCGGCTCGACCTCTTCACCCTGCCCCAAATCAGCGGTGAAGGTCACGACTTCACAATCGTAGGTATCTTGCAGCCACTTCAGAATCACCGAGGTATCCAGACCACCGGAGTAGGCCAGGACGACTTTTTTCACATCAGACATTACGCGCTCCCTTGAAAATTGATCAACGCCACGCACGGGGCGACGGGCAAAACGCTATTCTAGCGTCCAGCCGGGAGGAATCACAGGGGATATGGTTTAGCTCTTATCGAGTTTAAGTGTTACACGGCGGTTCTTCGCCCGACCGTCGGCACTGCGATTACTGGCAACCGGGTAACGGTCACCATGAAAGCGCAGGGTGAACCTTTCTTCTTCAACGCCACTTTGCATCAGATAGTCACGAACAGCCAGGGCACGCTGACGTGCCAGTTCACGGTTATCCAGACGATTACCGACATTATCGGAATGTCCTTCCAGCACGATGCCGCTGATCTCTTTGTCAGCCTGGATGTATTCCAGCGCGATATCGAGCAATTGCTTGGCACTGGCGCTCAAGGTGCTGCCACCATCGGCGAAACTGACCACGCTGCGAGATACCTGCTCGAAGTTCATCGCTAATAGTCCTGCGTTACATTTCTGGAATTCTCCCCAGGCTTTCTGGTAACCGATACTCGATACCACCACCCGCACAGGCTCTACCGCATTGGCCCAAGCAGTCCGTTGAATAGTTGGGTGCAACCCGTCTGCTAGCCCTGCGAGCATCTGCCCTGCCTGCTGCTGAGCCACGCGCACGGCTATCCGATCTTCGGACACATCGGTGAAGCCCAGTAACCTGGCTCTGGCCTGTGGCTGCCACATGGGCGCATCGTTATAAAGCTGGGCCTGGCCTGGCTGCATCAGATTATTCCAGGCCTTGAGCTCAAACACCGGTCGCTCACCAGCCCGGCGCACGAACACCGCATCACCGTAACCGCTGACCGGCTGGGTCAGGCGACACTCAAACTTGTCACCCTCAACCGACCACTCCACCTCTTCCATACGTGTCTGAAATGTCAACGCATGGGCCGGCAGGGTCAGGGTCAGCAGCAACGCAATACAGGCTCGAGCCACAAGTTCCTCCGCAGAATGAATCTTTCGCATGTATTTACATCGGCATGACGCTGGAAAACTTTACCCCATAGGGTGTGTAAAAACGGGGGACCTTCCGGTAGCATTAGCCAACTCAAATACTGTGGAATACGCGCTGATGACCGACCGCATCACCCTGATCAGGCCGGACGACTGGCACATACATCTGCGCGACGACAATCTGTTGCCGGATACCGTTGCCGACGCCTCGCGCACCTTCGCCCGGGCCATCGTGATGCCCAACCTAGTGCCGCCGGTCTGTGACGGCCAGCAGGCCGATGCCTACAAGGCACGAATACTGGCTGCTCGCCCAGCTGGATCTGCCTTCAAGCCACTTATGGTGCTCTATCTGACCGACCAGACCAGCCCGCAGATCATTCGCGATGCCTGGAGTGCGGGCCAGGTAGTGGCGGCCAAGCTCTATCCCGCCGGGGCGACCACCAACTCTCAGTCTGGCGTGACTGTCCTGGAAAAAATCTACCCCGCGCTCGAGGCAATGGCCGAAGTCGGCATGCCACTCCTGGTGCATGGCGAGGTCACGCATGCCGATGTCGATATTTTCGACCGCGAAAAGGCATTCATTGACCAGCAACTGGTCGGTGTAGTCGAACGGTATCCGACGTTAAAAGTGGTGTTCGAGCACATCACTACCGCCGACGCAGTCGATTTTGTTCTCAGCGCATCTGATCGGGTAGCCGCGACTATCACCGCGCATCATCTACATTACAATCGCAATCACATGCTAGTAGGCGGGGTCCGGCCACATCTGTTTTGTCTGCCGATTCTCAAACGCCAGCGCCACCAACAGGCGCTCTGTGATGTGGTCGCTTCGGGGTCGAAGAAGTTTTTCCTCGGCACCGATTCAGCACCCCACGCCCGCGATGCCAAAGAAGCAGCCTGTGGTTGCGCCGGCTGTTATACCGCTTATGCCGCGATAGAAATGTATGCAGAGACCTTTGACACCCTCGGGGCTCTCGACAAACTTGAGGGCTTTGCCAGTATGTACGGACCGGACTTCTACGGCATGCCGCGCAACACCGATCACATCACCCTGGTGCGCGAGTCCTGGACAGCTCCAGCCACACTCCCTCTGGGCGACCAGTTGATCGTACCGCTGCGCGCCGGCGAGACACTACATTGGCGCGTCGCCTGACCGTCAGTCACTATTAAGGACCGCCTGTGAGCGAGTTTGAGTTTGACACCGAAGACCAGCAACCCGTCAGTAAAGGGCCCAAGCCACCCATGGCCTATCGCTTCCGCGGTTTTTTACCGATTGTGGTAGACGTTGAAACCGGCGGCTTTAATAGCGCGACCGATGCATTGTTGGAAATCGCCGCGACCTCAGTCGAGATGGACGAAGAGGGCATGATCTATCCTGGCGAGACGCATTTCTTCCGCGTCGAGCCCTTCGTCGGCGCCAACGTCGAGCCCGCCGCACTGGAATTTACCGGCATCAAACTCGACCATCCCTTGCGCATGGCAGTCACTGAGGAGCATGCGTTACTGGAAATTTTCAAGCACGTACGCAAGGCAGTGAAGTCCGCTGGCTGTAATCGCGCCGTGCTCGTCGGGCATAACGCGTTCTTCGACCTTGGCTTTCTCAATGCGGCGGTTGAACGCACGCAGATCAAGCGCAATCCATTCCACCCCTTCTCCTGCTTCGATACTGCCACTCTGGGCGGCCTCGCCTTCGGCCAGACGGTTCTTGCCAAGGCGTGTGCTGCAGCCGATATCGATTTCGATGGCCGCGAGGCGCATTCCGCACGTTACGACACCGAAAAGACCGCCGAACTGTTTTGCAGCATCGTCAATCGCTGGCGGGAAATGGGCGGTTGGCCGATCGACTGATTAACAACTCAATACATCTATTCGAATCAATAGTTGTTAAAGAGTCGGCTACACTTTAAAAACCGATTTAGTTCACGCTGTGGTTGCCGTCCCAAAGGCAGGGTAACCCCGTGATACAGGTACTGCGTGCCGCAGATGTCGGCCGTGAAAACCACAAGAAGGAGCCACCCTCTCATGAAACGTCAATCAATCTCGCTGCTATTGTCAGCGGCCCTGAGTCTCGCTGCAGTAGCAGCAACACCCGCTGTTGCCCAGGAAAAATTCATGACCATCGGCACCGGCGGCCAGACCGGCGTTTATTACGTCGTCGGTCAATCGGTCTGCCGACTGATCAATCGCAACGCCAATGAGCACGGCATCCGTTGTAATGCGCCCTCCAGTGGCGGCTCGGTTGCCAACGTCAACGCCATCCGCAACAACGAGATGGACATGGGTGTGGTTCAGTCCGATATCCAGTACAAGGCGTATGCCGGTGTAGAGAATTTCCAGGACGCGGGCGCTTTCGAAGAAATGCGCTCCATGTTTGCCCTGCACGGTGAGCCGCTGACGGTGGTCGCCCGCCGTGACGCTAACATTGAAAACGTCAAGGATTTGAAAGGCAAGCGGGTCAATCTTGGCAACCCTGGATCGGGTCAGCGCGACACCATGGAAGTCGTCATGGAGTCGCTCGACTGGACCCGTGACGATTTCGCTCTCGTCTCCGAACTCGATGCCGCCGAACAGGCTGCCGCACTGGGTGACAACAACATTGATGCAATGGTCTATGTCGCCGGCCACCCCAACGGCTCCATCCAGGAAGCAACGACGACTGTTGATGCGGTCATCGTGTCAGTAACAGGCGAAGAGATCGACGAGCTGATTGCAGAGCGCCCCTATTACGCCAAGGCGACCATTCCAGGCGGCATCTACCGCGGCAACGAGAACGACATACAAACCTTTGGTGTACGCGCCACGCTGGTGACCTCAAGTAAGGTGCCTGACGATGTCGTGTATGAAACGGTCAAGGCTGTATTCGAGAACTTCGACCGGTTCAAGCGCCTGCACCCGGCTTTTGCCACATTGAAAGAAGAGGAAATGATCAAGGAAGGTCTGTCGATTCCATTACATGACGGCGCGATGCGTTATTACAAGGAACGCGGCTGGATGTGATGCGGCTGGATAAAAAATAACCACTGACCGCCGGAGCCTGCTCTTGCGGTTATCCCCGCTGTTCTAACGTCAAACAAAAAGAAATCAAGGACGACCATGAGCGAGCAATCAACCAAACGCGACAGCTTCAGTAGCGAACTGGAAGAGCTGGTCTCTACCAGCGATACCGGCGCGCGAAAACCCAAGGGTTTTCCTGGCAGGCTGATCGTAACCATTGCTGCTGCATGGTCGCTTTTTCAACTCTGGATCGCTTCTCCGTTGCCTTTTATACTCGGTTTCGGGGTTTTCAACAGCACTGAGTCCCGGTCCATCCACCTGGCCTTTGCCGTCTTTCTTGGTTTCCTTTCATTTCCCGCGCTGAAACGCTCACCCCGTGACAGGGTACCCGTTCCCGATTGGATTCTGGCCTTCGCAGCCTCATTCTGCGCCGCCTATATCTATATTTTTTACACCCAGCTATCAGCTCGACCAGGCAATCCAACAACCCTTGATGTCGTGATCGCGATTACCGGCTTGCTACTACTGCTGGAGGCTACTCGTCGGGCGCTTGGTCCGCCGCTGATGATCGTGGCGCTGGTATTTATCGTTTACTCCGTCGCCGGCCCTTACATGCCTGGCATCCTGGCCCATCGCGGCGTCAGCATCGACGCGTTGGCCAACCACCAGTGGCTGACCTCCCAGGGGGTGTTCGGTATCGCATTGGGGGTGTCGACCAGCTTCGTCTTCCTCTTCGTTCTATTCGGAGCACTGCTGGACAAGGCGGGGGCCGGCAACTACTTCATCAAGGTCGCCTTTTCCTTGCTCGGCCACTACAAGGGCGGCCCGGCCAAAGCGGCTGTGGTCGCCTCAGCCATGACCGGCTTGATCTCAGGTTCATCAATTGCCAACGTGGTCACGACCGGCACCTTCACCATCCCGATGATGAAACGGGTAGGCTTTTCCGCAGAAAAAGCAGGTGCAGTGGAAGTCGCCTCATCGGTCAATGGCCAGATTATGCCGCCGGTCATGGGCGCGGCCGCGTTCCTGATGGTCGAGTATGTGGGTATTTCCTATGTTGAGGTGATCAAACACGCTTTTCTGCCCGCGCTTATCTCCTACATAGCACTGGTTTATATCGTCCACCTTGAAGCCATGAAGGCGGGTATGCAGGGCCTGGAAAGCAGCAATCCACCGCGCCCACTGGTACGCAAGATGATCGGTTTCTTAACCGGTCTGATCCTGCTTATGGCGCTGTCCTTTGCCGTCTACTACGGGCTTGGTTGGCTTAAGCCAATGTTGGGGGACAGTGCTGGCTGGGTGATTGGCGCAGCATTGCTGGCAGTCTATGTCGGTCTATTGAAGCTCGGCGCGCAATACCCGGAACTGGAACTGGACGACCCTGACTCGCCTGTCGTGACGCTGCCGCAAACCAGGCCCACGGTTATGTCCGGGCTGCATTTCATCTTGCCGGTTATCGTGCTGGTCTGGTGTCTGATGGTCGAGCGCCTGTCTCCTGGCCTGTCCGCTTTCTGGGCAACGGTCCTGATGATTGTGATCATCCTGACGCAGCGTCCGCTCACCGCCATATTCCGCGGCCAGAGCAAGCTGGCAAATGATCTGCGTGAGGGCCTGGACGACCTCTGGCAGGGTCTGGTGGCCGGGGCGCGTAATATGATCGGTATTGGTATCGCCACTGCCACAGCAGGCATCATCGTTGGGGCTGTGGCGCAGACGGGCGTCGGTCTGGTGCTGGCAGATCTGGTCGAAATACTGTCGATGGGCAATCTGATGCTGATGTTGATGCTCACTGCCGTTCTCAGTCTGATTCTCGGTATGGGCCTGCCGACAACCGCCAACTACATTGTGGTCTCAGCATTACTGGCGCCAGTGATCGTGACCCTTGGTCAGCAAAATGGTCTGATCGTACCGCTGATTGCCGTCCATCTTTTTGTGTTCTATTTCGGCATCATGGCTGATGTAACCCCTCCCGTTGGACTTGCGTCTTTCGCTGCTGCGGCGGTGTCCAACGGTGACCCTATCCGCACCGGTTTTCAGGCGTTCTATTACAGCCTGCGCACCGCTGCCCTGCCCTTCCTGTTCATCTTCAATACTGATCTGCTGCTGATTGATGTGGGCCTATGGAAAGGGTTGCTGATCTTCATGATAGCGACCGTGGCGATGCTGATCTTTGCTGCGGGCACCCAGGGATTCATGATCGTGCGCAACCGCTGGTACGAAAACGTTCTGTTGTTGCTGGTCGCCTTCACCCTGTTCCGGCCCGGTTTCTGGATGGACATGATTCATGACCCCTACGAATCCGTACCACCAGCCAAGATAGCCCAGGCACTGGATCGCGTGGATGAAGGCAGCAACCTGCGCATGCAGATCGAGGGTCTTGACGATATCGGCAACCCACGCCAGTTCTACCTGTTGGTGCCTGTACCTGACGGCGCCAATGGCCAGGAAAGGCTGGACGAGCTGGGTCTGACCCTCATGCAGGAAGGCGATCGCACGCTGGTAGATATGGTCACCTACGGTAGCCTGGCAGCTGATATCGGGTTTGATTTCGACCAGGAAATAACCGAGATCATGGCGCCAGTGGACCGCGTAGCAAAGGAATGGATGTGGATACCGGGCATGCTGCTGTTCCTGCTAATCGCAGGCCTGCAGTGGCGACGTCGGCAACCTGATCAACAGATCAACGCCTGAGGAGACGAATAATGTACAAAAAAATCCTGCTGCCGATCGATCTCAATCACGAACCCTCGTGGAGCAAGGCACTGCCCACCGCCTTGCAGCTCTG
>Ga0307487_1002560_pt1 | contig 11497 bp, 5 predicted proteins | sample CBIW12metaG_FD_203665 | JGI IMG/M metagenome (GOLD analysis project Ga0307487, IMG submission 203665) | Sea-ice brine microbial communities from Beaufort Sea near Barrow, Alaska, United States - CBIW 1.2 | ecosystem: Environmental > Aquatic > Marine > Coastal | place: USA: Alaska | collected... | reverse complement strand
GGATTGTCATCGACGATCTGACCATCATCGTTGAAGATGCCCGCAGCGCCCGGGTCTGGACCATCAACGGCGGTGATCTGACGCTGACCCAAACCTCTGAAGGGATCGAAATCGCGCTGGCCGCCGAAGTGTTCAACGGCACCGACGATCTGGCCAGTGCGGAACTGTCAATCATCAGCCGCCGCGCGGACAGTATGGCTGAACTGTCGGTCAAGATCGACAATGTGGCGGCGCAGGATGTCGCGCTGCAATCCCCGGCGCTGGCTGTTCTGGGGGTGCTGGACGCGCCGATATCGGGGGCGTTGCGCGCCACCCTTGCGGCGGACGGCGTGTTGGACGAATTGACCGGAAGGCTGGCCATCGGTGCCGGATCACTGCTGCCGCGGCCTGATCTTGCGCCGGTAAAGTTTGACAGCGCACGGGCGATCTTTGCCTATCGTCCGGATCTCCAGAAGATCGAGTTTAGCCGGATCGCGGTTGAGAGTGACAACCTGACTGCCAGTATTTCCGGCCATGCCTATCTGCAAGACCTCGATTTGCGCGGTGTGCCCGGCTCGCTGGTGACGCAGTTGAACTTCGATCTGCTGCGCCTTGCGCCGCTGGATCTCTTTGCATCGGGGGTGTCGTTTCGGCAGGGGGCGGTGGATGCGCGTCTACGGCTGAACCCGTTCACTCTCGATCTGGGTCAGGTGGTGCTGAGCGAACCGGATGAAGAGTCGGGGCTGCGCAGCTTTGCGGCGCAGGGTCGGGTCAGTGCCGACCGTGACGGCTGGAACGTCGCACTTGACCTTGACGTGCCCGAGGTGCCGGTCGGTCGGGCCTTGTCGCTGTGGCCTGTGCCGATTGCCGCGAAAACCCGTGACTGGCTGGCGAAAAACATCACGTCCGGCGTGTTGTATAACGTGCACGGCGCGTTTCGCCGGCGTCCGGGAGAGCGGCCCGAGATCGGCGTGACCTTTGCCTATCGCGATGCGACGCTGCAATTTTTGCGTGACATGCCGCCACTGACTGGGGGGGCGGGCTATGCCTCGCTCAGTGCTGCGCGGTTTGCCATTGCGGTCGACAAGGGCACCGTCATGCCCGAGCAGGGTGGCGAGATCGACATGGCGGGATCGGTTCTGGTGGTGCCGGATACCCGGCAGAAACCGGCGCGCGGCGAATATGCCCTGACCTCGGACAGTACGCTGACGGCGCTGCTGTCGTTGCTGGGAAATCCGCCCCTGCGCCTGTTGAAGGACAGTCTGCACGGGCCTGATCTGGCCGAGGCGCGCGCAAAGATCACCACGACGCTGGCGATGGAGTTTCGCAAGGGGCTGACGCCAAAAGATATCGACTATGACGTTGCCGGGAAACTGACCGGGTTTCGCTCGGGCACATTGGTGCAGGGGCGCGATCTGACCGCCGAGGCGTTGGATATTGCCGTGTCTCCCGCCGGGGTCGTGGTGTCGGGCGCGGCAATGATCGACGGTGTTGCGGTCAACGGGCGCTGGCGGCAGGGGCTGGCCCCCGATGACCGGGGCAAAAGCCAGGTGCGCGGACAGGTGGCGCTGACGGCGGATACGCTGTCGCGTTTTGGCATCGCCTTGCCGCGCGGCATGGTGTCGGGACGCGGCACCGGGGATGTGACAGTCGATCTGGCGACGGGGCAGGCGCCGCGGGTGACAGTCACCTCGGATCTGAAAGGGCTGGGCCTGCGGATTGATGGGGTTGGTTGGGCGAAAGCGCCGGACACCGGCGGCGCGCTGACGCTGCGCGCGACCATGGGCAAGACACCGGCTGTTGAATCCCTGTCGGTGAAGGCTGCGGGGCTTGATACGGCTGGGCGGATCACCCTTGCGCCCGGCGGTGGTCTGGAGCGCGCCACCTTTGATCGCGTGCGGCTGGGTGGCTGGCTTGACGCGCCGGTCAGCCTGATCGGGCAGGGCAAGGGGCGGCCGGTGGCGATTCGCGTTGCGGGCGGGACGCTCGATTTCCGGAACGCCAAGTTTGGCAAGGACAGTGGCGGCAATGGGGGTGGCGCTGCACGCGGTCCGGTCGACATCGCGCTGGACCGGTTGCAGGTCACCGAGGGGATCGCGCTGACCGCGTTCAACGGGCGGTTGGAGCCGGGGCGCACGACCAGCGGCAGGTTTACCGCGCGCGTCAATGGCGGGGCGACGGTGCAGGGTGATCTGGTGGGCGGGTCGCGCGGCGTGTCCCTGCGCCTGCGGGCCGCCGACGCGGGCGGATTGTTGCGCAGCGCGGGCCTGATCCAGAACGGCCATGACGGACCGTTCGAGGCGGTGCTGGTGCCGACGGGCATCCCGGGCACCTATGACGGAACGCTGAAGGTCGGGCGGTTCCGGCTGCGCGGCGCACCGGCCATCGCCGATCTGTTGGGTGCGATTTCGGTCGTCGGACTGCTGGAACAGCTGAATGGTGACGGGTTGGTCTTTGAGGAAACGCAGGCGTCGTTTCGTCTGACACCGCGCCAGTTGATCCTGTATCAGGGCAGCGCAACGGGGTCATCACTGGGCCTGTCGCTGGACGGGGTCTATGATCTTGCCACGCGCCAGATCAACATGCAGGGGGTCATTTCGCCGATCTATCTGCTGAACCGGATCGGATCGATCCTTACCCGGCGCGGCGAGGGGCTGTTCGGGTTCAACTTTCGCCTGACCGGGGCAGCGGCGAAACCGGCGGTATCGGTAAACCCCCTGTCGATTCTGACGCCGGGAATGTTTCGCGAGATTTTCCGCCGCGCGCCGCCCGAGCGGTAAGACGAGCGTCATGCGGGCCGTCGAGCGGCGCGTCCGGGATCGGCGGTGGATTTGAGTATTTTTGCAAAGAAGAAGCCGCAGGCGTTGACGGGCCAATCCGGTCAGCGCATGACGCAGGCCATGAAGCTGAGCGATTTTGATTTCGACCTGCCCGAGGCGCTGATTGCGACCCGGCCCGTCCGGCCGCGTTCATCCGCGCGGATGCTGGTTGCCGAAGGCGGGGCAATCGCCGACGCAGCGATGATCGATTTACCTGGTTGGTTGTTGCCGGGCGATCTTTTGGTGCTGAACGACACCCGGGTGATTCCGGCGCGTTTGTCCGGCCAGCGGTTTCGGGACGGCGCCGAAGGGCGCACCGCCGCGCGCATCGGCGTGACCCTGTTGGAGCCGCGTCCGGGGGGGCTGTGGTCGGCCTTGGTCAAGCCGCTGAAGAAGCTGCGCGACGGCGAGGAAATCCGGTTTTCCGACCACCTGTCCGCGCGGTTGCAGGGGCGTGACGAGGGCACCGCACTGTTGGCATTCAACGTGGCAGGGGCGAGCTTCGACGCAGCGCTGGCCGAGGCGGGGGAAATGCCGCTGCCGCCCTATATCGCTGCCCGCCGCCCCGCCGACGACCGTGACCGCGAGGATTATCAGACGCTTTGGGCGCGGCATTCTGGGGCGGTGGCGGCGCCGACGGCATCGCTCCACTTTGACGACACGCTGATGGCGGGACTGGCGGCGCGGGGGGTGACGACCACCCATGTGACGCTGCATGTTGGGGCGGGCACCTTTCTGCCGGTCAAGACCGACGATGTTTCGCAACACCGGATGCACGCCGAATGGGGCGAAGTGACAGTCGAAGCCGCCGAACGGATCAACGCCACCATTCGGGCGGGCGGGCGGATCGTGCCGGTCGGCACCACCGCGCTGCGCCTGATTGAAAGTGCTGCAACCGGCGATGGGGTGATCGCGCCCTGGCGTGGGGCGACGGACATTTTCATCACTCCCGGGTTCCGGTTTCGTCTGACCGACGCCTTGGTCACCAATTTCCATCTGCCGAAGTCGACTTTGATGATGTTGGTGTCGGCTTTGGTCGGTCAGGACGAGGTGCGGCGGATCTATGCTCATGCCATCTCCGAGAGGTATCGTTTCTTCTCTTACGGCGATGGATCGCTTCTGATACCGCCCCGGCAAAGGCGACATCAGATGGTCGCGAATGACACAACCGTTCCCTGAGCTTCAGGGGCGAAAGGAATCCCCGTCATGATGAAGGTCCTTGGCAGTTCCTGGGCACTGTTGCTTGGAATGTCGCTGTTGATGCTTGGCAACGGGCTTCAGGGCACATTGCTGGGGATACGCGGCCAGCTTGAAGGGTTTTCGACCTTTTCGATGTCGCTGATCATGTCGGGCTATTTCGTCGGGTTTCTTGGCGGCTCAAGGGTGGCGCCGGAAATGATCCGTCGGGTCGGGCATATCCGGGTTTTCGCTGCGCTGGCGTCTTTCATCTCGGCGATCCTGATCCTGTATCCGACAATCACCGATCCCTGGGTCTGGACCGGACTGCGCGTGCTGATCGGGTTCTGCTTTTCGGCGGTCTATGTCACCGCCGAAAGCTGGCTGAACAATGCGTCGACCAATGAAACCCGGGGGCAGGCGCTTTCGCTGTACATGATCGTGCAGATGCTGGGAATCATCGGCGCGCAGGGCATCGTTGCGCTTGGCGATCCGTCGGGATTCGTGTTGTTCATCATCCCTTCGGTTCTGGTGTCGATTTCCTTCGCGCCGATTTTGCTGTCGGTGAATCCGACACCGGCATTCGAGCGGACCAAGCCGATGCGCCTTGTGGATCTTTACCATTCGTCGCCTTTGGGCTGCGTTGGCATGTTTCTGCTTGGCGCGGTCTTTTCCGCGCAGTTCGGCATGGCGGCGGTTTACGGCTCGCAGGCGGGGCTGAGCGTGCAGCAGATTTCGCTGTTTATCGGCGTCATTTATGTTGGCGGCCTGACCCTGCAATTTCCCATAGGCTGGGCCTCTGACCGGATGGACCGGCGGGTGCTGATCTGTGGCGCTGCCTTTATCGGCGGAGGCGCCACCGTGGTCGGTGTGCTGCTGGGGCATAATTTTGTCGTGCTGCTGGGGGTGGCTTTCGTCATCGGCGGGATGACCAATCCGCTGTATGCCCTGCTCATCGCCTATACCAACGATTACCTTGAGGTCGAGGACATGGCCGCAGCATCCGGCGGGATGATGTTCATCAACGGCGTGGGGGCGGTAGCCGGGCCGCTGACGACCGGTTGGCTGATGGGTGTGTTCGGTCCACCGGGGTTCTGGGTGTTCATGTCGGTCCTCATGTTGCTGATCGGGTCCTATGCGCTGTACCGGATGACCCGCCGCGCGGCTCCGGGGATCAGCGATACCTCGGCTTATGTCACGGTACTTGCCAGCTCATCGCAGGTTGCGGTGGGCGCGGCGCAGGAGTGGGCAGCCGACAACACCGCCGAGGAAAGCGACCCATCCCAAGGCGGCTGAGACTTGTATTGCGACGACAAGCGGCACACGATGGAAACATGCGCCCGAGGAGCGCATGAGCGAGGGAGGACGACGGATGGCAAACCCTGATGATGTGCTGGCGTTCTGGCTGGACGAGGTCGGTGCAAAGGGCTGGTACGGCGGCGGCAAGGCGCTGGACGACAAGGTGCGTGACCGGTTTGGTGACATCTGGGCTGTGGCGCGCGATGGTGGTTTGTCGCTTTGGCTGACCCACGCGAGGAGCGCGCTGGCCTATATCATCCTGACCGACCAGTTTCCGCGCAATATGTTTCGCGACGATGGGCGAGCATTTTCGACCGATAGCATCGCGTTGGCGGCGGCCAAGACCGTCATCGCCCGGGGCTGGGACATGCGGGTCGATCCCCCCGATCGACAGTTCTTTTACATGCCGTTGATGCATTCCGAGAGCCTTTGCGATCAGGACCGGTGCGTACGGCTGTTTCTGACGCGTATGTCAGGCGGCGGCACCAACCTGTTGCATGCCCGCGCGCACCGCGAGGTCATTCGCCAGTTTGGCCGCTTTCCATTCCGCAACGAGGCCCTGTCGCGGAAATCCCGGGCTGGTGAACAGGCGTTTATGGACGACGGCGGCTACGGCGCAATCCTGCGCACGCTTCAGGCGGCCTGACCTGAACAGTCGACCGCTGCGCGTCAGGCGCAGTCACCGGGGCGGATGCATTTTCGTTTCCGCGCAGCACGGTCTTGCCCTAGCTTTGATGGCATGGGGCCAGAAGGGAGCACAGGGCATGAGCGCACAGGCATTCGACATGATCGTGATCGGCGCGGGGCCGGGGGGATATGTTGCGGCGATCCGCGGGGCGCAACTGGGGCTGAAAGTGGCCATCGTCGAGCGTGAACACATGGGCGGCATCTGCCTTAACTGGGGCTGCATTCCGACCAAGGCATTGTTGCGCAGCGCTGAAGTGTTCCATTTGATGCAACGGGCGAAAGAGTTCGGCCTGTCCGCCGACGGAGTCGGGTTTGACCTGAAAGCGGTCATCGAACGGTCGCGCAAGGTGGCAAAGCAGTTGAATGCGGGCGTCGGGCATTTGATGAAAAAGAACGGCGTCACGGTGATCATGGGCACGGCCAGCGTACCGGCGCCGGGCAGGGTGTCGGTCACCACCGAAGCGGGCGAGGAAACACTTGAGGCGCCTGCCATCGTTCTGGCCACCGGGGCGCGGGCGCGCAGCCTGCCGGGGATCGAGGCAGACGGTGATCTTGTCTGGTCCTACAAGCACGCGCTGGTGCCACCACATATGCCAAAGCGGCTTCTGGTGATCGGATCGGGCGCCATCGGTATCGAGTTTGCGAGCTTTTATAACGCCTTGGGGGCCGACACCACTGTGATCGAGGTAATGGAACGCATCCTGCCCGTCGAAGATGCCGAGATCAGCGCCTTTGCCAGAAAGCAGTTTGTGAAACAGGGCATGACCATTCTGGAAGGCGCCACACTGACGTCTCTGGAGCGCGGCAACGGCCAGCTGACGGCGACGATTGAAGCAGAGGGTAAGGCGCAGACCCTGACCTTTGACGCGGCGATCAGTGCCGTCGGTATCGTCGGAAATACCGAAAACCTCGGACTTGAAGCTCTCGGTGTGACGGTTGAACGCACCCATGTGGTGACGGATGAGTTCTGTCGCACCGGAGTTGATGGGCTGTTTGCAATCGGCGATCTGGCGGGGGCGCCGTGGCTTGCACATAAGGCCAGCCATGAGGGCGTGATGGTGGCTGAATTGATCGCGGGCGGGCATCCGCACCCTGTCGACCCCGACTCGATTGCCGGCTGCACCTATTGTCAGCCACAGATTGCCAGTGTCGGCCTGACCGAGGCTCAGGCGGTCGCGGCTGGATACAAACTGCGCGTCGGTCGGTTTCATTTCATCGGCAACGGCAAGGCAATCGCTCTGGGCGAGGCCGAGGGGCTGGTCAAGACGGTGTTCGATGCGCAGACTGGCGCGCTTCTCGGGGCGCATATGGTGGGTGCCGAAGTGACCGAGCTGATCCATGGCTACGTCATTGGTCGAACGCTGGAAACCACCGAGGTCGAGTTGATGAAGAGTGTGTTTCCCCACCCGACCCTGAGCGAGATGATGCACGAATCGGTGCTCGATGCCTGGGACCGGGCGATTCATTTCTGACGGCGGCGGCTCGCTGCCCTGGGCAGGCGGCTGCCCCGGCGGTCCTGTTCCTGTGGCATCCAATCACCTTTATGGCTTTGTTGACGCTTCTTCCGTTGCAATCGGCAAGCCCACCGGACTTTGTTCTGCCAATGCACGGCGCTTCGCTCCGCAAATCGTAACCCTTGCGGGGTTCTGCGGACCGCCGGACTGGCCGCTGCGATTTGGATTTTCCCGTTCATGCAACTGTTCTGCGCCTGATATTGTTTCCAGTCATTGGCCTTGTTCCTAGCGCCTGTCTTACTGCCATTCCCGCCCCGAACGAGCGGCCCGGCGACCGGGCACGGGCCAATGGTGCAATTGCTCAACTGGGCAATCTGTGAGCTGCCATCGGCACGCCGATCTTCGCCCTGACAGTGGGGGCCGGGCTGAACGAATTGATGACGCTCGCATTGGTTCTGGCGCTGCGCGGTGCCGTTACTTCCTTTCCTGTCCACAAGAGAATCGGGCTTCCCCACAGAAAGATCGAGACCACTGTCTGATTAAATGGTAAATGTTCTGTTAATGTTCTAAAGCGGGGCTGGCGGATCGCCGAGTGTCGCCTATGTACTTGCGACACGTCCAAACCGGCCAGTCTGGCCGAAACCAAGGGATGGCCCATGCCCGAGCTAAAGATGATTGAAGTGCGCGGTGCGCGCGAACACAACCTGAAATCCATCGATGTGGACATTCCGCGCGATCAGCTTGTGGTGATCACCGGGCTGTCGGGGTCGGGGAAATCCTCGCTCGCCTTCGACACGATCTATGCTGAGGGGCAGCGGCGCTATGTCGAATCGCTGTCGGCCTATGCGCGGCAATTTCTCGACATGATGCAGAAACCGGATGTGGATCACATCAGCGGGCTGTCACCGGCGATCAGCATCGAACAAAAAACGACAAGCAAGAACCCCCGTTCGACCGTCGGCACCGTGACCGAAATCTATGACTACATGCGCTTGTTGTTTGCGCGCGCCGGAACGCCGTTTTCGCCCGCGACCGGTCTGCCGATCGAAGCGCAGCAGGTGCAGGACATGGTCGACCGCATCATGACGATGGAGGAGGGTACGCGGGGCTATTTGCTGGCCCCGATCGTGCGCGATCGCAAGGGCGAATACCGGAAAGAATTCATCGAGTTACGCAAGCAGGGGTTCCAGCGCGTCAAGGTCGATGGGCAGTTCTATGAGTTGGACGAACCGCCGACGCTGGACAAGAAATTCCGGCATGACATCGACGTTGTGGTCGACCGTCTGGTGGTGCGCGAAGGCCTAGAAACCCGCCTGGCGGATTCGTTTCGCACCGCGCTGGACCTGGCGGACGGGATCGCAGTGTTGGAAACCGCGCCGAATGAAGGCGAATCCGAACGGATCACGTTTTCCGAAAAGTTCGCCTGTCCGGTCAGCGGTTTCACGATCCCGGAAATCGAACCGCGGCTATTTTCGTTCAACGCCCCATTCGGGGCCTGCCCGGTGTGCGACGGTCTTGGGGTCGAGTTGTTTTTTGACGAAAGGCTGGTGGTGCCCGACCAGTCACTGAAAATCTCCGACGGTGCACTGGCGCCTTGGAGAAAAGGTAAGTCTCCGTACTTTCTCCAGACCATTCAATCGATTGCGAAGCACTATTCATTCGATCAGAATACCAAATGGAAAGACCTGTCCGAAAAGGTCCAGCAGGTGTTTCTGCGCGGATCGGGGGACGAGGAGATCTCATTCCGCTATGACGAGGGTGGGCGGGTGTATCAGGTTTCTCGCGCCTTCGAGGGGGTGATCCCTAATATGGAGAGGCGTTATCGCGAAACGGATTCGGCTTGGATTCGCGAAGAGTTCGAGCGGTTTCAGAACAATCGCCCCTGCGGAGCCTGTGGCGGTTTCCGCCTGCGCCCCGAGGCTCTGGCGGTGAAAATCGCCGGGCTGCATGCGGGTGAAGTGGTTCAGATGTCGATCCGCGACGCTTTCGAATGGTGTCAGACCGTGCCCGAACATCTGACCAAACAGAAGAACGAGATTGCCCGCGCTATTCTTAAAGAGATCCGCGAACGTCTTGGTTTCCTTAACAATGTCGGGCTGGAATATCTGACGCTGTCGCGCAATGCCGGCACGCTTTCTGGCGGTGAATCACAACGGATCAGACTTGCCAGTCAGATCGGTTCGGGGCTGACCGGCGTGCTCTATGTGCTCGACGAACCTTCCATCGGGCTGCACCAGCGCGACAACGACCGGTTGCTCGGGACGCTGAAAAACCTGCGCGATCAGGGCAATACCGTGATCGTGGTCGAACATGACGAAGAAGCGATCCGCGAGGCCGACTATGTTTTTGACATCGGTCCCGGCGCTGGCGTGCATGGTGGTCGGGTGGTGGCACAGGGTACGCCGGCCGAAATCATGGCGAATGAAGCGAGCGTGACCGGGCAATATCTGACCGGCAAACGCGAAATTGCGGTGCCCGAAAAGCGACGCAAGGGGAACAAGAAAAAGGTGACGGTGGTCGGCGCCAGTGGCAACAACCTCCATGACATTACAGCAGAATTCCCGTTGGGATTGTTCCTCTGTGTCACCGGCGTTTCGGGCGGTGGGAAGTCGACGCTGACGATTGAAACCCTGTTCAAGACCGCCAGCATGCGTCTGAACGGCGCGCATCAGACTCCGGCACCTTGCGAAACGATCAAGGGGTTGGAGCATCTGGACAAGGTCATCGATATCGACCAGCGCGCGATCGGACGGACTCCGCGTTCGAATCCAGCGACTTACACCGGGGCTTTCACTCCCATTCGCGATTGGTTTTCGGGTCTGCCCGAGTCGAAAGCGCGGGGATACAAGCCCGGACGGTTTAGCTTTAACGTCAAGGGTGGGCGGTGCGAGGCTTGTCAGGGTGACGGGGTCATCAAGATTGAAATGCACTTTTTGCCGGATGTCTATGTCGAATGCGAGACGTGCAAGGGCAAGCGGTATAACCGTGAGACTTTGGAAATTCGGTTCAAGGGCAAGAGTATAGCAGACGTTCTTGATATGACGGTTGAAGAGGCTCAGGAGTTTTTCAAGGCCGTTCCCAGCATTCGGGAAAAGATGGATGCTCTGATGCGTGTTGGGCTTGGCTATATCAAGGTCGGCCAGCAGGCGACCACACTGTCCGGGGGCGAGGCGCAGCGGGTCAAGCTGTCAAAGGAGCTTGCGAAACGGTCAACGGGTCGCACGCTGTATATTCTGGACGAGCCGACCACCGGTCTGCATTTCGAGGATGTGCGCAAGCTGTTGGAAGTGCTGCACGAACTGGTGGATCAGGGCAATACTGTCGTGGTGATTGAGCATAATCTTGACGTGATAAAAACCGCCGACTGGATCATCGACATCGGTCCCGAAGGCGGCGACGGCGGTGGCATGATTGTGGCGACCGGCACGCCTGAACAGGTGGCCGAGGCGCCTGAGAGTCATACCGGGCGGTACCTGAAGCCTATGTTGTTGTCGCGCAGGGTGGCGGCGGAGTAGCCGGTTCAGGCCGCGAGTTCGATCCAAACCGGAACATGGTCTGAGGGTTTCTCGCGGCCGCGCAATTCGGAATCGATCCAGCAATTCTCAAGCAGATCAGCGCATTGCGGGGTCAACAGGAAGTGATCGATGCGGATACCATCGTTGCGGTTCCAAGCGCCTGCCTGATAATCCCAGAACGAATAATGCCCGCCGCCTTGGGTTCTGGCACGGAATGCTTCGGTGAACCCTAGGTTCAGAATGCGGCGATAGGCGTCGCGCGACGCGGGCAGGCCCAAAGCATCTTCGCGCCAGGCATCGGGTCGAGCAGCGTCCTCGTCTTGTGGGATAATGTTGTAATCTCCGCACATTAGGGCGGGCTCTTCATCTTGCAGAAGTTGTTCGGCGCGGGCGTGCAAACGCTCCATCCATGCCAGTTTATAGTCGTACTTCGGCCCCGGTGCCGGATTGCCGTTGGGCAGGTACAACCCACAGATCTTGATGGGTTTTTCGCCGATCACCGTCGCTTCGATCCAGCGGGCCTGCTCGTCTTCGTTGTCGCCGGGCAGACCGGTGGTCACATCTTCAA
>Ga0307487_1002557_pt1 | contig 11504 bp, 10 predicted proteins | sample CBIW12metaG_FD_203665 | JGI IMG/M metagenome (GOLD analysis project Ga0307487, IMG submission 203665) | Sea-ice brine microbial communities from Beaufort Sea near Barrow, Alaska, United States - CBIW 1.2 | ecosystem: Environmental > Aquatic > Marine > Coastal | place: USA: Alaska | collected... | reverse complement strand
TCTCGGAGCGGTTGAATTGAACCCTAAGTAAGTTCTATTTTTCCTGATCCGACAGGCATTCTCGGTTTAACGCGCCGCTACTTCCCCAACTCGACCGGTGGATCGAGGTTTAGACTTGAGCTCGACTTTTTCGCTCCGAGTTCGCGCTCGAACCTCGGCCATGATCTCCGCGGCCATAGCGTGGCTCACGGAAACGCTCGCGTGTACGAAGACAGTGGAGCTTCCCGCGAGGAGGTTTTCTCCGTCATTCCCTGACTCATCACATGCGACAACGAGGCGCTGCGTTGTTCCGTCAATTACAGCGTCTTCCGTCACTTGCTCATAGTCTCACGGGATACCAATCGGAGGAACTAGGCGCTCGGGCTAGGTGCTGCAACGGTGATAGGGTGAGTATTCGAGCCTTTGAGCCCCACCCGATCGTGCGGTTGAGCCCCACCGTTCGTGCGGAAGAGCACCAGTGGTGGTGTGGCTCAGCACCACCGGTGCTCCTCGTCACGGATTACGCGGTCGCGAGGGCGGCTTGTTCCCTCATGTTGTAGGTGCCTGTGTCGACCCAGGTGGTGTTGTGGATGATGCGGTCCATGATGGCGTCGGCGTGGACGCCGGCGCCGAGGCGCTGGTGCCAGTCCTTCTGTTGATACTGGGTGCAGAACACCGTCGAGGTCTCGCCGTAACGGCGCTCCATCAACTCCAGCAGCATGGTCCGCATCGATTCCGTCGGCTTATCGAGTAGCCACTCGTCGATGACCAGCAGCGTGAACGCGGCGTATTTGCGGAGGAACTTGCCCGCGCCGCCGGTGGTGTCCTGCGCTGCGACCCAGGCTTCCTCGAGGTCGGGCATCCGGACGTAGTGGGCGCGGATGCGATGCTCGCAGGCGCGTTTGGCGATCGCGCAGCCCAGATACGACTTCCCCGACCCGGTGAAGCCCTGGAAGACGACGTTCTGCTGCCGGGCGACGAATGAGCAGGTCCCGAGCTGGGTCAGCACCTGCCGGTTGAGGCCGCGCTCGTCGAGCAGGTCGATGCGCCGCAGATCAGCGTTCGGGTAACGCAGTCCCGCCCGCCGGATCAGCCCGTCGACCTTGGAATGCATGAACGTCGAGTAGGCGTCGTCGACGGCCAGCCGGACCCGTTCCTCGAAGGCCAGGCCAATGCTGAGGGTGTCGTCCTGGGTGTCGATCGCCTGCAGTAGCTCGCTGGCGTTCATCTCGCGGAGCTTGCGTTTGGTCTCCCCGTCGAGGGCGCTCACCGGGTGCGGCCAGCGTAGTAGGCGCTGCCGCGGACATAGCCGCCGCCGTCGCTCTCGGGCTCGGGGGCCTGCCCGGTCTTGTCCTGCCCGGTGTCGAGGATCGGCCGCAGATGCGCATAGCGCGGGGAGCGGACCGGGCCCCGCAGCGCGAGCGCGCAGGCGGCCTCGACCCGGGCCGGGGAGAACCGGCGCGACAGTTTCAGCACCGCCAACGCCGCATCGAAGCCTGCCTCGTCGATGAAGACGGTCTCGAAGATCTTGGCCGTCACGGTGACAGTTGCCGGCCCGATCCGCGCCGCCCACTCCTCGATCCGGGTCCGGTCCCAGGCCTGGAAGCTGCGGCCCTCGGGCAAGTCAGCCTCATTCGTCCGATACTGGTTGCTGGTCGTTACGGGCAGCAGCAGGTGGCTGCCCAGACGCTCATCGCGCCGATAGACCTCCAGCATCGTCTCGGTGACACGAAGGTCCACCAGCGCGCCGATGTGGTTGAAGGGAACGGAGTAGAAATTCTTGGCCCAGACCACGTGGGCGTTGGCGTTGACCTTCCGTTTATAGGACCACGTGCTGATCTCGAATGGGACCGCCGGCAGCGCCTGCAGCAGCGGCTTCTCCTCGGTGGTGAACACGCTGAGGCGGGACCCGATGCGTTTCTGGAAGGGCTCCCGGTTATAGGCGTCCATCTGTTCCCGGATTCGCTGGCGCAGCTGTGCCAGCGAGGTGAACGTCTCCTTCCTCAAACCGGCGATGACCCAGGTCGCGACATGGGCCACCGTGTTCTCAGTGCTGCTCTTGTCTCGCGGGTGCCGAACTCTGCCCGGCAGCACCGCGGCCGAGTAGTGCGCCGCCATCTCCCGGTAGGCATCGTTCAAAACGACCTCCCCTTCCTTCGGGTGAGAGATCACCCCGGTCTTCAAGTTGTCCGGCACCAGGCGTGGGACGCTGCCGTCGAAGAAGGCGAACATCGCCGTGTGGGCGCGCAGCCACGACTCCTGCCGCATATCGAGGGTGGCTTCCACGAAGGCGTAGCGGCTGAAGGGCAGGCAGGCGACGAACAGATACACCTTCAACATCTCACCGGTTGTGGGATCGAGCAGTTGCATCGTGGGCCCGGACCAGTCGACCTCGATGCTGCGGCCGGCTTTGTGGCCGACCCGCGACGTCGCCCCCGAGACCGCGGCGTGCTCGGCATAGAGGCGGCAGAACCGGTCGTAGCTCATCGTCGCCTGCGCCATCGCTGAGGCGTCGACATACTCCTGGTGCAACAGCTTCAGCGTCACCCCGACCCGGGCCAGCTCGGTGTGCACCCGCGCCCAGTCCGGCTGCGCGAAGACACTCTCGTGCACGCCCCGGCCGGGGAACAGCATCGAATACACCGCGGCCTCCGACAACTCCGCGACATCGTCCCAGCCGAGCCCGAGCCGCTCTGCTGCATCGAGCACAGCTCGAATGCTGTGCCGGGACATTCCCTGGGCGGACTCGATCGCCCGTCGCGACAAGCCCTGATTACGTAGCTGCAGGATCTGCTTTGCTTTGATCTTCCGTACCATTACCGGTACTCCTTCCACCACGTGGCGCTCACATGGTGGGAGGAGCTTTTCAGGTGGGGCTCAACCACGCCGGTAGTGGGGCTGAACGATACGAATCACGCATCTGAACAGTGGGGCTCACCCGCACCACAGGTGGTGCCCATCGAAGCCAATATTCAGATAGGGCTCAAAGCGCGTTCCCAAGGCCATCATTTACCCATCTAATTCATCTCTATTTGACCCAAAACGATGGGCTACAATCGGAGGCAGCGAACCGCAGGGTTCCCTGTAAACACAAGGAAATCCGAGGGTTTTCGGACACATTCGGCAACGACCTAATTAAGGCCAGAACCTTCAGGGGCCGCAGGTTCAAATCCTGTCAGCCTGACCAAAGGGCCGTTCGAGCTTGTCCATCTTTGTTGGTGCACACGCGCACGCACTTCCATTGCTACGATTGTGGCGAGCACAGTGATTGAGAGCGCGTGATGACGTACAGCGTAATTCGAGTTCGCGCGACGCCTAGTGCCTCGCGCTCAGGGCACACAGGTGGTGTGGTCGTGGTTGCTGGTATCGCGGTGGCCGCGTGGATCTCTTTCGGCCGCCACCTATTCGGGATCGGTGGGGACCTCACCATCATCTACGCGGCAACGCTGGGTGTGATTTTTGCTGCCTTGCTGGTGTTAACGGGGCTCGCGATACGACGCACGGCACGTCGAGGGTTCGAAACTCGCGCGACAACATACACGCTTCTCATTGCATCAGGCGTTAGCGGAATCTTGTTGGGACTCACGCTTCCAGATTCAACACCTCGCGGTTTGCAGACAATCATCAGCGGACCCACACAGCCTGGGTTGGATATCGCTATTGGTATCGCGAACCCCCTGGGCGTTATCGGCATCGCCACCGCGATCATTGCGCTCGTGCTTTCGATTCGCGATTCGCGCGGGCGAATCACGCTTGTTGAGTCCTGGGGCGACGAAGATGACGTCGCCCTTGTCGACCCCGCGTAGCGGCAATTCGTTGCATCGACGCCGCTCTCGCCAGACCCACGTCCAGCGCGTCAGGCCGGAAACACCTTTTAAGAGACAGTCCCGATCCCGCTTAGCGCTTCCTCATCGGCCGCGACATTCTTCTGTGCGGCGAACTGGGTCCGGTGCAATTCCTCGTATCGTCCACCCACAGCCAGCAGTTCCTCGTGCGTACCGCGCTCCACGATCGAGCCGTCCTCAACCACGAGTATCAGGTCCGCGCTGCGGATGGTGGAGAGGCGGTGTGCGATCACCATCGCCGTCCGTCCCTGGAGCGCCTCGCTGAGCGCTGCCTGCACGGCGGCCTCAGACGTCGAGTCCAGCGCCGCCGTCGCCTCGTCGAGGATGACGACACGCGGCTGGGCGAGCAGGAGCCTCGCGATGGTCATCCGTTGGCGCTCACCACCGGACAAGCGGTAGCCACGCTCGCCCACCATGGTGTTCAGCTGGTCGGGGAGGGACCGGATGAGCGGCTCGAGTCGCGCACGGCGCACGGCGTCCCACACCTCGTCGTCGGACGCCTCCGGCCTCGCGAGGCGCAGATTGGAGAGGATGGTCTCGTGGAACAGGTGGCCGTCTTGCGTCACCATGCCCAGGGTGTGCCGCATGGAGGCGAAAGTGACATCGCGGACATCCGCCCCCGCGAGGCGCACGGCGCCACTGTCGACGTCGTACAGGCGCGAGAGAAGCTGCGCAATCGTGGACTTGCCGGCACCGGACGAACCAACGAGGGCAACGGTCTGCCCCGGCTCGATCCTGAAAGATACGCCGTGCAGCACCTCCTCGCCGCCGCGGGTGTCCAATGTGGAAACCTCCTCGAGAGAGGCGAGCGACACCTTGTCCGCGGACGGGTAGGCGAAGCGCACGTTGTCGAACTCGACGGCCACCTGGCCTTGGGGAACGGCGACGGCGTCGGGCTTTTCCTTGATGAGGGGATCAAGGTCGAGCACCTCGAAGACGCGCTCGAAGCTGACCACCGCGCTCATGATCTCCACCCGGGCGTTTGCGAGGCCGGTGAGCGGCGCGTAGAGGCGGGTGAGGAGGAGCGCCAGGGTGACCACGTCACCGGTATTCAGCTGGCCGGCTAGTGCGAGGAAGCCGCCGAGCCCATACACGAGCGCGAGGGCGAGAGCGGAGACGAGCATCAGGGCGGTGTAGAAGACGAACTGCAGCATCGCGGCGCGCACCCCGATATCGCGCACACGGGCAGCGCGGACGCGGAACTCCTCGGCCTCCTCGTCGGGCCGACCGAAGAGCTTGACGAGGGTGGCGCCGGGCGCTGAGAAGCGCTCGGTCATCTGCGTGCTCATGGCGGAATTGTGGTCGGCGGCCTCGCGGCGGAGCGTTGCGAGGCGGCTGCCCATGCGGCGGGCGGGCACGAGGAAGATGGGGAGCATGATCACGGCGAGAACCGTCACGAGCCAGGACGTGCTGAGCATGACGATCAGGGTGAGGATCAGCGCCACAACGTTCGTGACCACACCGGACAGCGTGCCGCTGAAGGCCTGCTGAGCGCCGATCACATCGTTGTTGAGGCGACTCACGAGGGCGCCCGTTCGCGTGCGGGTGAAGAACGCGATCGGCATCTTCTGCACGTGGTTGAAGACGGCAGTGCGGAGGTCGAGGATCACGCCTTCGCCGATCCGCGCCGAGTACCAGCGCGTCACGAGTGACACGGCGGCGTCGGCCACGGCCACGAGGGCGATGACGACGGCGAGCCACACGATCGTGCTGACCGCGCCTTGGGCGACGATGACATCGATCACCTGGCCGGCGAGTACCGGCGTCGCGACCGCGAGGAAAGCTCCCACGGTGGAGAGGGTGATGAAGATCAGCAGCTTGGACCGGTAGGGCACCGCGAACGTCATGATCCGCCGCACGGACTCACGGGATAAGCCGTGTTTGCCGTCCCCGGCGCGCGAGATCTTGTGCAGCGAGCTCCAGGCCGCGCCTTCCATGCTCATGGTGGTTCCTTTCGTGGGCAAACAACCAGCTTAGATGGCGAGTTGCCCGAGCTTTGCGACGCGGCTGCCGAGGTGACGCGCGGTGCGCCGGTCAGCGTCATGCCCTACGTGTCGGGTCCGCGGTTATTCCAAGGCTGTGCGCCGGCTCCGAGATAGAAGCCAAGACGGTTGTCGTCGTGGTCGGTGGACGTGGTGGTGTTCCAGCCGGGGAGCGGCCCGAGACTGACCCAATGCATGCCGTGCAGTGCGGCGAGGACGGAGAGATACTGCAGCTTTCAGCAGCGCATCCGATGTGTTGCGTGCGACTCTATAACCTGTAGTGATTCCTTGGGCTATAAGTTATAGTGGTATATTGAACTTCACCTTATAGGAAGCCGACCAGAGCCATGAGATCAGTGACTGCCTCGGAGGGCCTCAACCTCCTCACCGCGCTGGGCGTGAACGTCCTGGTCCGGGACGCAGACACCGTGACCCTCACTCTGCACGGCAGGCGCACCATCGCCCGCGTGCACGTGCGTCGCTCACCCCCGTCTCGCTGGGACATCCAACGCGATGTGGAATCCGGCCGCTCACGGGACCCTGCCCCCGACATCCTCCTCTACGTGGTCCCGAAAGCGAGTGCAGGACTGGCCGAGGCAGCATCAGTCGACTCAAGGCTTGTGGTCGTGTCGGTGCAGGATAGGGTCGTCTTTCTTGCGGGTAAGAGGATAGAGGACACGCTGCCCGGGGCGCTCGCTTCCGCCCGCGGACCTGCGGCGGCCAGGGGGCGTGTCGCGTGGGGCCGATTCGCCCTGCTCCGCGTACTGCTCCGGACGTCGCGACCGAGAGCCCAGACGGACCTCGCCGCAGAGTGCGGCGTGTCTCAGGTGACCATTTCCAACGGCCTCCGCGCGCTCGACACCGCGGTGGTTCGCGACGAGGGCGGCTGGCGCGCACCGCGGCCCGAGACCCTGTGGGACCAATTCCTCGCGGAGTATCCGGGGCCGCAGGGCATTTCCAGTTACTGGTTGAGCCTGGACGCCATCGTGCGTCAGGCGCAGACGGTCCGTGACGCTGCCGCCGAGCTGGACGTCATCGTGTCGGGGGACCCGGCCGCTGATCTGCTTGCCCCGTGGCGGGTGGCCCGCCGTGCGGTTGTCTACGCGCGGACGGGACTGGACCTGGCCCGGCTCGGCTTCTCCGAGACCACGCGGGAGAACGCCACCCTTGAATACGTGGTTCCGGCCGACCCCACGATCTGGTCGACCGCCCGGGCGTGGACGTCGACGGTGTCCGGCTGGACGGCCGACCCGGTTCTCGTGGCGTGGGACGTGCAACGAACTGGGGGGCCCGACGCGGCCGACGCGGTCGCGAGAATCCGGCGAACGGTTTTGGACGGCTTACTCCCATGATCCGCCGTCGGATCGAGACCGTGGCGACGTCGAACGCGGACGACGCGGCCTTCCGCGCCCTCGCTGACGTTGCCGAGATCACGAAACAGATCGACGATGTCCGCATTGTCGGCGGCCACATGGCGAGTCTGCTGCTTACCGCTTTCCCTGTGGCTGGGGCCGTCCTCCGCAGAACGGCCGACGCGGATGCGGCTGTGTCGACATCCGTCGCAGCCTCCGGTCGAATCCACCGTGCCCTGGTCGATGCGGGATACACGGACACGTCTGGCAATCACTACGTGAAGGGCGATCTCGAGATTGACATTCTGGTGCCTTCCGACGGTGCGCGATTCGAGACGGCTACCGTCGGCGGCCGCGGATTTGATGCCGTGCCAGGCCTCAGGCTTGCATTCTCGGTTGATCCGATCGTCCTCGATGTCGGCGTGTTGTTGACGGACGGAACCCCGCTTGATTACGTGGTCCGCGTGCCCCCGGTCGAGTTCGCACTCATCTTCAAGGCCTACGCCGCCCAGTCTCGCCACGCGCCCAAAGACATCACAGATCTCTACAATCTCCTGTCAATCGCGTTCGAGTATCCAGTCGATGAGATCGGTGGCTGGAAGATTGGCACAGTTCCCGTATCAGGAACGAGGCTCGACGCCGTTCGAATCCTGCATGCCCTGGCGGACTCGGCGCGCCAGAGTCTGGTCGTGGCCAACGCGGGCGTCCCTGCGGACAGACTGGTTGCGCTCATCAGGGCACTCGTCGCGAGGCCGATGCCGATGCCAGAGGCCTAACGTCGAAACTCGCCCGACGCCGTGAAGCCGAGCTTCGCCATGACACGCTGGCGTTTACGGAACATTCGATCAAACACCGGTACCTCGCACACGATTGCCGGTGCCATGCCCCCCGATCGCTATCACCGTCCGTGCTCGATCACTTTCGGTGGACTGCGGGGGAGAGGCTGGGAGGGCTCGTGATAGCGGCTCAAAGCGGGTTCACACGGTCATCATTTACTCATCAGAATCATCTTTGCCCGACCGAGGTCTGCCGGGTAAAATAGCAGTCAGTGAACCGCCCGGTTGCCTGTAAACACAAGGGAATCCGAGGGTTTTCCGCGATATTCGGTGAAGACAAAGTTTAGGCTTGAACCTTCAGGGGGTCGCAGGTTCAAATCCTGTCAGCCCGACAAAGGGGCTGTTCGCGAAACTCTTCACGAAACGGTCCGGTTGGAACAAAAAGAAATCGCTCCTGAGGATTCTCAGGAGCGATTTCTGGTTTAAGCGGTGTGCACGTGGGATTCTGCCGGCGATTCGCGGAGCGGGCCGGCGTAACCGGTGTCTTTTCGAGTTTTGGGGCGCGTTGGATTGTTCGGAATGCGGGGAGGTTTGCCCTCTCGGGCGGTAGCGGCGGATTGTGTGGCCGGTTAGGTTCTGAGCGGCGGTCCGTCGGTCTCTTCGCCTCCTGATCGTTTGGGCTTGGTGGGTCGCTCTACACTGCCGATACCGGCCTTCTCGGCGGCGTCGAACACGGCCAACACGCTCTTGCGCGACATGCCCTGCGCGAGCGCGATCGCGCGCCCCGTCATCCCCTCGGCGCGGAGTTCGAGCACCAGTTTCGCTTTGATCCTTCGTACCATTACTAATTACTCCTTCCGCCGCGTGGCTATACACGCAGCGGAAGGAGCTAAGCAGATGGTCCCCAACAGAAATACTCGGTGGCCCCACACCGCGCTACTGACCGGATCGAACAGTGGCCCCGAACGTCAATATCGGTGGCCCCCAACAGCGCAAAAACTCAGTAGCCGAAAGAGCGCTTACTGAGGGGTAATCATGCGGGGAAGTCTGCGCCGCGAGAGAGTGACTCATTGGCGCGAAGGTCAGCCAAGGCGGATTCCAGGGAACCTGTCGCGACTTCAAAGCCCAGATTGCCGAGTACTAGGCGATGTGGCGGCTGTTCCTGCTCCATCGCGCGGAGAACCGCTTCGACGCCGCGAGCTGGATCGCCCGGCTGGTTCCCGTTCTGGTCGATCATTGATTGCCGCACATGTTCCAGCTGTGGGAGGTATGCGTCAACAGTTTCTCGGATCGGTTCAGCCTCAAAGCTCGCGTATGCGCGGGTGCGAAACGCTCCCGGTTCGACGGCGATGACCTTGATGCCGAACTCGGCAACTTCATGGCGTAGAACCTCGGTAATTCCCTCGAGGGCGAATTTCGCCGCTGTGTAGAAGCCGAAACTGGGTATGCCAGTCAAGCCAGCCACGGAGGACATGTTTATGATCCAGCCCGTACCTCGTGCGCGCATTCCCGGGAGCACCGCGCGAGTGACATCAAGTACGGAATAGAAGTTCAGGTCGATTACCCGGCGTACGTCGTCCAGTGGCATCCCCTCTATCGATCCGTACCAGCCTCGGCCTGCGTTATTTACCAAGACATCGATGCCTTCGAATTGCTTCTCAGCCGCTGCTACAGCAGCACGAACCTGGTCAGCGTTCATGACGTCGACTTTGAGAATGAGTACGTTGCCGCCATGTGGTGCAGCCCAGTCGGATAGTTCCTCGGGCCGGCGGGAGGTCACTGCAACCCGATCTCCTCTTGCCAAAACTCCATCAGCAAACTCCATGCCGAATCCGCCAGACGTTACTCCTGTGATGAACCAGGTCTTCATGATCTATTCTCCTATCGTGATGTAACGCTGCCGTTGGGACAGCGTTACGCGTGTGTTTGCGGGAGATATTCCGTTGATAATCTCGCGCTACCGGCAACATTGAAGCGGTGGCGGGTTCGCATGCTGGCAGCTTCGTTTCGGGCAAAGGATGGCGGCGCTGTAGACGACTGAGGCATGATGCTCGATCGGTTACCCCGCAGTGGTCGGGTCTAGGCCCAGAGTGAAGTCAGCTTGAGCGGACAGTTCACCGTTGGCTTGCACTGCCACGAAATGCGGCCCCGCGTAGTACCTGCGGGTGGTTATCGGACGGAACGAGTGCGTTTTGCGTAGCGTGACAGTCTCTCCCGGGCCGATTTGCCGCGAGGTGAGCTTGAAGGTCTTTGAGCTGATGGAGCCGTTCGCTCGCTGGAATCCGATGGCGTAGTCGATGGCTACGTTGGCCGCCAAATCACCATCGTTTGTGACCTCAGCGGTGAAACCGAGCTCACCGTTCCATGGGACATGACTACCGGATAGCGCGGGTTGGGTGATGTAGAGATTCTCGCCGGAAAAACCTAGGAGGGTCAGAGCCTTGCGGTTTCCCTGTTTGTTGAGGGTGCGGAGTCCGTGTCGGAGGACCCAAGGAGTGTTCTCGTCCGCGCTTTCCGCCCAGCCGGTCGCAGTCGCCAGGACAACTGCGGGATCGACTCGGCTCAGATCGTTGAGGTGGTTGGCCACGGATCGGCGTACATACTCTGCCGGGTCTCTGTAGCTCGCCGCGAGGATGGAGAGGGTGGCGCGGGGATGCGCTAGCAGCCACGGTACCCGTTTTGCCCAGGGGAGGTAGGCTCGGGAGCCTTCCGTTGCCAGTCTGCGTACGTGTTCGTTTTCATGCTGCGTCCAGGTCTGCATGTGCATGAGGGCGCGCTCCGGGCGAGCTGTGATGAGGTCGCGAATAGCGAATTCACTTGACAGTCGCAGGGTGAGACGCGTGAGCATGCTCATGGCCGCGTCGAAGTCCTCGGTCGCGCCAGATGCGAGTCCTCTGGTCGCGATGAGTTCGGTGACCGGCCAGATCATCCATCCGGTGAACGAGGGATCATCGAGAGCATCTTGAATGATGTTGTGCGTGGAGGCGAAGTCCTGCGGCAGATCAGACAAAAGTCCGTCACGGACGAGGTTGACTCGGTCACGGAGGCGCGCCCCCGGCAGCGCGTGCTCGACGACCCCCAGCTCCTGAAGGTGGAGCGTGGGCGCCGCCTTGCGAAGTGAGGCGAACAATTGTGTGATCACGTGCGGACTGATCAGCTCGTCCATGGCTCCCATGAGGCTCCGGTCGCTGGGAAGCTGGTTAGACCAGCTCGATGGACAGGTCGATGATGGTGTCGGCCTGCGTGGTGAACGTAAACGCGAAGTTGAGAGGCCCGCCCGGGAACTCGCCATCGACTGAAGCGACCAGGAGGTCCTGCTCGAACGAGGTAGGGGTGATGACAATCCTCGGGTCGATCTGGTGGACTTTAATCCATTCACGCAGCTCGTCGGCCGTGGCGTAGCTGGTGCCGTTGTCTGTGACGGTAGCACCGTCCGCGAAGACACGGAACAGCGCATCGGCGCTGCTGTTGTTAGTTGCAACGACGAAGTTCTCAATCGGGGTGGGGAGGATGACGGTAGTCATTGGTTTTCCTGTCTGCCTACTGGAGTAGAACGATATTTGGGTGGGG
>Ga0307487_1002555_pt1 | contig 11511 bp, 14 predicted proteins | sample CBIW12metaG_FD_203665 | JGI IMG/M metagenome (GOLD analysis project Ga0307487, IMG submission 203665) | Sea-ice brine microbial communities from Beaufort Sea near Barrow, Alaska, United States - CBIW 1.2 | ecosystem: Environmental > Aquatic > Marine > Coastal | place: USA: Alaska | collected... | reverse complement strand
GCCAGCAAAGACAACGTGCAGCAAGCCAAAGACAAAGGCGTGAAGGATGTGGCCTTCCACAAAAAGAAGGGCCTGAAGGTCGAGCACATGGCGAAGAGCGACTGGGTGTATCGCAAGCTGCGCAACTCCGGGCGGGGATCGAAGCAGCCATCTCCTGCCTGAAGCGGGCCTACGGCCTGTCGCGTTGCACCTGGAAGGGGCTGGAGCACGTTAAGTCGTACGTGTGGTCGGCGGTGGTCGCACACAACCTGGCCGTGTTCTCACGACGGCTCGCCGCCCGATAACGGCTCAACCCCGAGTTATCCAGGCGCATTCACACAAAGCCTTATTGGCGCTCTTGCCGAGGATGGCCTGTGCCCAAAAAAGACCGAATTGCGGTCAAAAGGATGACGCAGGCCTGCAAACTACGATGCCGCCGGCATCAGGTTGGCAAAGATAGACAATTTGACCCGCCTGGCTGGGCGAGTCTCCTTGAAAACAAGCTGTTTATGGACGGAAACGAGCTCGATAGGCTCTCTGTGTAGACGATGCTGTCCGGCGTCACCCAAGCCTCCATGATGGGCATCAGGGTGCGGGTCTGGGCATTGGGGATAAGCTGCCTTTGTCGGCGTCACGCCGGAGCAAAAGCAGTCCGGCACCTCGATCAATGGCCGGACGACTATCTCGAGAGCAGGCCATACCGCAGGACGCAAATCGCTATAAATTCCGGGCATGGTGGCCAAACGCCACAATCCTGTGACCATCGCGATGGCTAAGCCGCTGGAAAAGAAAGGCTTCGCACCCAAGGCGACCGTCGGTGCGAGCATGCAAAAGCTCGTGCACCTGATCTACGTTGTGATCAGTCATGACAGCCTTCCCAAGCCGACATACCGATGGCCGGGCTTGAAATACAAGAAGGTATCTCGGATCTGACCCCTGTGCTACAGGCTGTGGTCTAGTGTCGCGGGCAGGAAGTTCGCGCCTTTGAAGTCTTTACCTGCGCGCGCAAGGCCGCGTGGCAAATCCTATCGTGCCAAAACGGTCGTGGCCGTCAAGCCTTGCAAGGACCACTGGATAAGGCTGGCGAGACGTCCTCGTCCACGTTCTGCTTTTGTGCCTGCTGGGTCATGACATCGAGAGCGGTCTTTTCCGCGTTGCGGATGTGCTGGTGCGCCGAGGCTTGCGCGGCTTCGGCATTACGTGCCTCGATATGGCCGAACAGCGTGTCGATTTCCTTAAGGCTTTTAGGCAGGCGGTCTGGCCCAGAGAACGACTTGGCCCGTAGTAGGCTGATGCGCGAGAGCAAGTTGACCAATATTTCTCTGACGAGCGCGTTACCGCACCCGTCGAGAATGACATCGTAGAAGCGGGCTTTGGCCTGGATTAGCAGCTTCTGGTCCCTTTTCTTTGCCGCCTTGTGCAAGTTCTGCACGGCTTTCTTCAATTCATTGATGGCGCCGTCGGATGCGAGCAGGGTGAACTGGTGCACCGCATACCCTTCCATGAGCGCTCTGATCGCGTAGATGTCGGTGGCCTCGTCCTCCTTCATCTCGGTTACGGTCGGCCCCTGATGAAGGACTGTCGTGACGAGCTTTTCCGCTTCCAGCCTGCGCAAAGCTTCTCTCACTGATGGCCGGCTGACCTGGAGCATTTCGCACAGCTCGCGTTCACGCAACCGTTCACCGGGCTTGAACCGTCCTTCCATAATGGCTTCACGTAGGTAGTCCTCAACGTGACTACGCAGGCTGACGGGCTTTTTCAGGGTTTTCAGGGTTTTCATGGGTTCCTTTGGGTTTGGTGACATGGGCGGTATCATAAGATTGTCATGCAATCATGCAAAAAGATTGACATACAAAAAACGAACGCCTAGAATTTTACAGCAATAGCGACAAGAGATCCATAAAGTCGGCTTAGATCAAACAGCCAGTCGCTTCAGGAGACAAATTACGAAATGCAGCTAAGACCGTGTCATGTGGAGTTTCCCTATCCGGTTGGATTGCGCCAATAAAAAACAGACGGAGTTCGACGGCGCGATTGCCACGATGAACGCGAAAACCCGCAGCAACCAACGAGTCAGCGAGATCATGGAGACATTCGACAACTTTATCGGCGGCAGGTACGTCGAAGCTGAGAGCCGCGAATGGATCGAGAGCATCGATCCATATCGAGGAGAAATATGGGCGCGCATCCCGCGAGGCCGCGAGGTCGATGTGGACAAGGCGGTCCAAGCTGCCCATGCCGCGATGTATGACGGCCCTTGGGCAAAAATGACCGCCACGGAGCGCGGGAAATTGTTGTTTCGCCTTGCGGACCTGGTCGAGCGCGATGCCGAGCGCTTGGCGCGCCTTGAGGTTCGTGACAACGGCAAGCTATACGCCGAGATGCTAGGTCAAGTCCAATACCACCCGAACTGGCTGCGGTATTTTGGCGGTCTGGCGGACAAGATCGAAGGCAGGGTCATCCCGATAGACAAGCCGAATCATTTTGCATTCACGCGCAAGGAACCGGTGGGCGTGGTCGCCGCGCTCACCGCTTGGAATTCCCCGCTGCTGTTCATCGCCTGGAAGTGTGCCGCAGCACTGGCGGCCGGCTGTTCCATCGTGGTTAAACCCTCCGAGTTCGCATCGGTGTCCACGCTCGCTTACGCGGATCTGACCCGCGAAGCCGGTTTTCCGGATGGTGTCTTCAATGTTGTGGCGGGCTATGGGCAGGAAGCCGGCAGCGCCCTGGTCAACCACCCGTTAGTCTCAAAGATCACTTTCACGGGATCGGATGCGACGGGCGTCCGTGTATATGAGCAAGCGGCCCGCCAACTCAAGCGCGTCACGCTCGAACTGGGCGGAAAGTCGCCCAATATCGTTTTCGACGACTGCAACGTCGATGCTGCGCTCGCGGGAGCGGTGTCGGGCATATTCGCGGCGACGGGCCAGACTTGCATCGCGGGTTCACGCCTTCTGGTGCAGAACTCCATCAAGGAAAAATTCATCGAGCGCCTGGTCGAATTGGGTCGGGCAGCGAAAAAGGGCGATCCGATGTCGCCGGACACGAACATCGGGCCAATTACGACGCCACCTCAATTCCAAAAGGTCCTCGACTACATCAACATTGCCAAACAAGAAGGTGCCCGATGCGTGCTCGGTGGCGTTCCCGTTGCCGAGGGCACGCTACCCGGAAACCAGTTTGTGGAGCCGACGATTTTCGCCGATGTGACTCCCGGGATGAGGATTGCGCAGGAGGAAGTGTTCGGCCCTGTTCTCTCGATTATAGGGTTCGCCGATGAAGAGGAAGCCGTGCGGATTGCCAACGACACCATCTACGGACTGGCGGCCGGAGTGTGGACCAGCGATATCGGCCGCGCCTTCCGCGTGTCGTCGGCGATCCGGGCCGGAACGATATGGGTGAACACCTATCGGGCCGTAAGTTACATGATGCCGTTCGGGGGAATGAAGCATTCCGGGATAGGCAGGGAAAGCGGCGTTGAATCGATAGAAAGCTATCTAGAAACCAAAAGCACATTGATTTCATACGACTCCGCGGTTCCGGACAATCCGTTCACTATGCGATAGCAAGGGATTTTCAGCAAACTCATCAGGACAGATCATGAAAAAAATAACTTACGGGTTCGCGGGGCTGGGGCAGATGGGCTCGCGGATGGCGCAACGGCTGTTGAAGGATAAGGGGTCGCTACGGGTGTTTGATCTCTCGCCCAAGGCCTTGGCCGATCTCGAAGGGGCGGGGGCGGAGCCGGCAAAGAGCCTCAAGGCCCTCGTCGACGAAGCCGACGTGGTATTCCTCAGCCTGCCGGAGCCAAGCACGGTCCTCACGGTCGCAAAGGACATTGCGGCTGCCGTCACAGAGGCGAGCCGGGTGAAATATATCGTCGATTTCTCGACCATCGGCCCGAAGACAGCCGTCGCGGCCTCGGATGTGCTGAAGGAGCATGAGATCACCTATATCGAGGCGCCCGTGAGCGGCGGAACGATCGGCGCGGCGGACGGGACGTTGGCGTTAATGGTTTCCTGCCCGCGGCAGGATTTCGACAAGCTCGAAGAGACATTGAAGGTGTTCGGCAATGTCTTCCATGTTGGCGAAGGCTATGGCCAGGCCCAGACTTTGAAGCTTGCCAACAATATGCTGTCCGTATGCGCGGTGGTTGCCACCGGCGAGGCGCTTGCCATGGGGGCCAAGGCCGGGATTTCGGCGACCAAGATGCTGGAAGTCATCAACAAGAGCTCCGGTCGCAATACCGCGACGGAAACAAAGTATCCACGCGCCGTCGTCCCGCGCACTTTTGACTTCGGGTTCTCGACCATGCTCGCCTACAAGGACGTTCGTCTGTGCGTCGACGAAAGCGAAGGGCTGGGCGTGCCGATGATGATCGGCGCCACGGTGCGAGAAATGATGGCGATCACCAATTCATGCTACGGACCGGATTCGGATTTAACCTGCGTCGCGAAGGTCATCGAGCATTGGAGCGGCGTCGAAATAAAGGGCTGAGTTGGTTTCCGCCCATGGTCTACAATTTTTACCTACACGGAGTATCACATGAATGACCAATTATTTGAGAAAGGACTGAAAATTCGCAAAGAGGTTCTCGGGGAAGAGCATGTAGAACGCTCTCTGAAGAACGCGACCGAGTTCAGCATGGATATGCAGCGGCTGGTCACCGAGTATTGCTGGGGAGAGGTCTGGGGGCGCGACGGGTTGTCGAAGAAATCCCGAAGCATGATCAACCTCGCGATGATCAGCGTCCTGAACCGGCCCAATGAGCTCAAAACCCATGTGGGCGGCGCGATCAACAACGGCGTTACACCCGACGAGATCAAGGAAATATTGCTGCAGGTGGCGATATATGCGGGTGTGCCGGCCGCCATCGATGCGTTCCGCATCGCGGACGGGGTGCTGGCCGAGAAAGCCGGTGCGTAGCAGCGTGAGCGCTGCCGGGCAGACGCGCTTTTGTGTTTGGCGCAATTGAATTGAATGTATCGAGAGAGGTAGTGGAAACAATGAAAGTCATCCAGGGAAGAGACACATCGAAAGGTTCAGTCAAACGTTCCGAGACCAATGTAGGTGAAGTGTGGGGAGACTCGATTCTTCCGACATCGGACGGCATCACTGTGAACATGGTCTGGTTCGCGCCGGGCGCCAGGACACACTGGCACCGGCATGAGCGAGGCCAGATCCTGCACGTGACGGTCGGTGGGGGCTGGGTCTGTAAGGATGGGGAGGAAGCGCAGCGTATTCGCACGGGTGACATCGTGTGGATTGCGCCCGGCGAAAGGCATTGGCACGGAGCGGCGTCCGACAGCATTTTTGGTCACATCGCCATTTCGGTAGACCGCACGGACTGGGAAGAACAAGTTAGCGCAAAGGACTATGCCGGTTGTTGATATACGGTCCTGGCGGAATAACGGCAAGATTTTTGAAAAAATAATAATAGAGAGGAGACAATCATGACAATTACACGGCGAGACATTTTAAAACGCAGCATGGGACTCGTAGCGCTGGGAATGATAGGTTTGGGAGGTTTAACCCTCCCGATGCCGGCGCTCGCGGCGGACCTCGATGTGCGCTTTTCCTGGTATCTGCCCAATACATCGTCGACCGGCAAGGAAGGGTTCAATGTTGCAAAACGGATCGAAAAACTCAGCAAGGGTGACATCAATGTAAAGACGTATCCATCGGGCTCGCTCTTGCAGCAGTATGAAACCGCGGAAGGGGTGCAAAATAATACTGTGAACCTAGCCATTCTAGGCATGCACTGGTGGGGCGGAAAAGTACCCGCCCTAGAGTGGGATACCGTGCCGTTTCTCGCGAATGACGTCGATGCTCTTATGGAGGCGTTCCACGGGCCGCTGGGCGAATACATCAACAAGTTGTTGGAGCCCCATGGCGTGAAATTCGTCGGTTGGAGCTTATACGGCTATGCCTTTGACTACATCAATACGAAGCATCCGGTAAAGATTCCCAAGGACTTCAATGGCTTGCGCATGCGCTCCCAAGGAACATTATCGTCGTTGTTCCTGAAGCAGCAGGGCGCCACGACGGTCGGGATGGACTCGGGCGAGGTTTATACCTCGTTGCAGCGTGGCGCGATCGATGGAGCGGGTTCAGGAGTGTCCGACTTTGTGTCGCGGAAGTGGCAAGAGGTCGCGAACCATGTCACCGCGATCAAGTACGTGCCGATCGTCTATCCGATAATAGCGAACCTGAATTGGTGGAATGGGCTGACAGGAGAGCAGCGCAGCATCATAACGCAAGCCATGCGGGACGCGGAGGCCGACAACTTGAAAGACATTGACGACGAATACACCAACGCCGTCGCGGCCATGAAAGAGAACGGCAACGAGGTTTACGAGCCGAAGGGCGAGGAAATAGAGGTCTGGAAGAAAGGTTATAGCCCGTTGCTGGACGAATACCTGCGTATGTCTGGTGAGGAAGGAAAGCACATCATCGAGTTGCTACAAGAGGCTGGCGTGACGGATGTGACTCTGAACTAGTCAATCTTCATCAGCTTGGAGGCAGCGATGATTGAACGAAAACATGGATTGCTGGCGGGCTTAGCAGTTGTATGCTTCAGGATTGCGGATGTGTTTGGCCACATCGCCTCAGTTGCGCTGGTAGTACTGACGATCACGCTTACCGTCGGTGCGGCATCGCGCTGGTTCTACGTAGACGGTTCATGGACGTATAACGCCAGTCTGTTTGCGCTCATGTGGATGACATTTACCGGCGCCGGATTCTGCGCTTTGAGGGAATTTCACGTAACAGCGGGGATTTCGCTCGAGAATTTTGTGGGGCGCGGGCACAGGTTCATTCGTGGTATCAGATATTTCATTCTGATAATTTTCTTGGCGGTTTTCTTTTTCTCCGCATGGAATAAATTCCTTGAAACGCTGTTGACTCACCAGACGACGGCCGATTTATGGAGATGGCCAATGTGGATTGCCCAGATTTCTGCGCCCCTGGGCGTTGGCTGCTGGCTGCTGGCTGATATCGGGAAATTCATTGAAAGCCTCATAAATCCGCAACGTTCGAACCATTAAGAGAGTCTAGGAAGATTTTTTCATTTGAGTCGTTTCGAGTGTCTGTTGGCGGGACCCGTCGACAGGCTCTTGCCGTCACCGGAAGCAACCCGTTATAAATCAGTGGGTCCGCCTTATCCGGCGGCGTGGTAGCGCCTTTGGATTAGTTAAAAACTTTTTGATGGCCGGAGTCGGTATGGAGATATACTTTATATTTGTGTCGCTGTTCGTGTTGTTGGCTCTCGGTATACCCATATCCGTAAGTCTGTTCCTTAGCGGCATGGTCGGTTATGTGACGGTGATAGGCTTGAGCTCCGGCATCAATGCGCTCGCGCAAACCGCCTACGGCGTGCTGGATTCATTGGTCATATCGGCCATTCCCCTATATGTCTTTATGGGACAGATCATGCTCAAAGGGGGCGCTGGACGAGATCTGTTCGACTTTGCCCAGATTATCGTCGGGAGGGTCGCGGGCGGGTTGGCTGTGGCCGCCATCGTGGCCAGCGCGATCTTCGCGGCCATTTCCGGCTCGTCGACGGCCACGGTGGCGACCATCGGTTCCATCAGTATCCCGGAGATGCGCAGGCGCGGTTACGATCCCAGAATGGCGGCCGGTGTGGTGGCCGTCTCAGGAAGCCTTGGCATTCTCATTCCACCGAGCATCTCCTTCATTCTATATTCGCTGGTAACCAACACATCTGTCGGCAAGTTGTTTCTCGCCGGCATATTGCCCGGCATCATGCTCGCCCTGCTGTTCATCGTTTACACGGTGGTAGCCGTCATGATCCAGAGAAAACGGCCCCAGGCAAGTCTCGCCACCGACACTGAGGTGGCCGCGCACGTGGGGGAGAGCGTGGGAACAGGCGCCAGCCCCAGCACCCCTTTGCGCTTGAACGGGAATATGTTCCTCAGCCTGTTCATGATCCCGCTCGTGCTGGGCGGCATATACGCCGGCGTCTTCACGCCGACGGAAGCGGCCGCGGTAGGGACGATTTACGCGCTTATCCTGACGCTGTTCTTCAAGCGTACTTTGGATCTGAAATTGTTCTGGAAGTCCGCGAGAGACACGGTGCTCGTGAGTTCTATGATTCTCCTGCTGATTGCCGGGGCAGGTGTGTTCGGCAATGCCTTATCCTTAATGCAGTTGCCGCAGGCCCTCGCAGCCTGGCTAGAAACCCTGCGTCTTTCGCAGTGGGAGTTCCTCATCGCTATTAGCTTCATGTATCTGTTTCTTGGCATGTTCATGGACGCCGCGGCCGCTATCTTGATCACGGTTCCAATTTTGCTGCCCGCGCTGATAGCCCAGGACATCAACTTGATTTGGTTCGGGGTCATCCTCGTCATCAATATGGAGATCGGCACCGTGACACCGCCCGTTGGGCTGAATCTGTTTGTGGTGAAATCCTTGCATCCCGATTACACGCTCGCAGATATACTGATCGGCGCCGCACCCTACGCGCTCATGGGCCTGGTGGGACTGGCGCTAGTGATAATCTTTCCTCAGATAGCATTGTTTCTTCCTAACAACATGTGAGTCGGTGCGTTTGGAAGTCGTGAGTCTTCCCTGGAGCCACGGACCGTGGTCGCTGAGACGCCGTGCATGATCACTGCGGCAAGCACAGCTCGCAAATTGAGGACAAGATTCGAAGACCAATGGGGACAGACTGGACTTACCCCGATCCATAGACACTTGTGACCCTCACGAAGAGGCGTGCTCGAAGGCCTCGGGACTGACCCCGAAGCCGGAAAACATGGGCCGTCGCCAATCAATTCATCGCCCGTATTAACCGAACATCGCCCAAAGCACGGCAGCTACCATGGCCGCGGCGAGTACGCCGCGTATCAAGCGTGCCGCGTGCGGGCGCCCGGAGCCAGGACGTGAGTAGCTGACCGCTCGCTATCCAGAAGATGTTGGTCGATGCGGCCACGGCAAGGCATGTCACAGCGGTGAGGCCGTAGGCCCAGAGCGTCGATTCAACCGGCAATATCGACTGGGAGAAGATCGCGAGGAAAGCGGCGTAACTCTTGGGATTGATCACGTTGAGCAACATGCCGTCTCGAAAGCGCGGCGCACCACCGGCATTCGACGGATCGGTTGGCGGCGAAGCCGTGGCGACCCGATAGGCGAGGTAGACGATATAAAGCGCGGCAACGGTTTCCAAAACACGCCGGAGGTTTGGAAAGTGGCTGAACAAGGCCCCGAGCCCGGCCGCCGGCCCCGGAGAACCGAGTACGAGCGCAGCGGTCAGTACGAGGGAAGCGATCGCCGTGGCCATGGTCAGTTCTCCAGCTCAAATATAAACGGAACCATTCAGTACCGTTTATACATTATGGTACCGATCGGTTCCAATATGCCTGGCATTGGGCTAGTGTGGCGGCATGCCGACTCAAGCCAGAGAACGTCTGCTCGACTCCGGCGTGGGGCGCGGCGTTACATGGGCAGCTGGCAGGTGATGCTGGCGGCAAATTTGGTGGCTGCGTTACTGAGCTGGCGCAGCCCGATAGATTTTTTCGCCATTGCGGCGGCTATTTTCGGCACCCTGGGCATGTTCATGCTCAGGGGCATTCCCATGCGGCTTATGCTGGCCGCCGCCGCGGTTGCCTGGATGCTGAACAATATTGCCATCGGTTTGGTGGGCGGCACGCTGGCGGAAGCTATGGTGCTGGTCGTTAACTTCATCACCATATACCGGCTGGCGAAAATAAAACAGCGTTATCCCGAGGCTTTCGAGAAAGCAAAAGAGTCAGGCACCTAGAAAACCCAGGTGCCTGAGCCACCAAGGCGTTCGCAAACGTGTTTGTGAAACATGAAATCGACCGGTCGCGCTGTCCAAATGTTGGCGCAATGGTCATGCCGCAGTTGCGTAAAAAATGGCCTGAAGCCGAAGGATGCGCAGATTGCAATGATTCGGGTGAAGGAGGCCCATCACCTGATGCCCCGCCCGTCAAAAACTAAAATTGTCACTCCAGCACGGATGGCCGGTTATTCAGCCACCGCGCGCCCCAAAAACCGCTTCACCGTCAAGCCTTGAAATAGAATGGAAAACACCACCACCACGTAGGCCATTGGCAGAATCAGATCCCGCTCCGGCCCTGCGGGCAGCGCCAATGCCAATGCAACGGAGATACCGCCTTTCAGGCCGCCCCAGGTTAACGCCAGAATGGAGCTGGAGGTATGTTCCTGGAACGGTTTTAACGCCATCACGGGAACACCCACCGCCACCAGCCGCGCCAGAAGCACCAGCGGAATCGCTGCAAGTCCGGCCAACAGCACCGGTAATTCAAACGTGACAATCAGGACTTCAAGACCAATCAGCAAAAACAGGACCGCGTTCAACACTTCATCGATCAATTCCCAGAACGTATCCAGTTGCTGCTCGGTTTTTTTGGACATTGCATATCGTCGACCATGGTTGCCGATCATCAGTCCCGCGACCACCACCGCTAACGGGCCGGACATATGCAACCTGCTGGCGAGCGCGTAGCCGCCTGCTACCAGGGCAATGGTTACCAGAATTTCGACCTGATAATTGTCGAGCCGGCGTAGTAGGTAATACCCCACCCATCCCAGTATAAAGCCCAACACCAATCCACCCACCACTTCCTCCAGAAACAGCAGGCCAATGCCCTGAAATGTAGCCTCTCTGTCTCCCTGTGCAATGCCTAGGAGTCTGCGCGGTAGAAACGTTGTTATGACATAATAGGCGGACTTTCTCGAACGGCGGAATAGATGTGATGGGAACGAGTTTTCGACCTTATTCGCCAGATCAGGAGTTGTTGCTGCCGGCCAGTCTTAACGAATGGCTGGCCGAAGGCCATCTGGCCTACTTCATTAGTGACGTTGTCGAAGAACTGGACTTAAGCGCCTTTTACGCTCGCTACGAAGGAGACGGGCGCCGCAAGTCGCCTTTCGATCCGCGCATGATGCTGAAAGTCCTGATCTATGCTTACGCAAACGGTGTTTTTTCCTCCCGTAAGATTGCCCGCAAACTCGAAGAAGACGTGGCCTTTCGCGTGCTGGCGGCCGACAATTTCCCCAGGCATCGAACCTTGTGCGATTTCCGCAAACAGCACTTGGGTGCGTTCAGAGAGGTGTTTGTTCAGGTCATCCAGATTGCCCGGGAGGCGGAGCTGATTCGTCTGGGAACGCTGGCGATTGATGGCACCAAGATAAAGGCGAATGCCAGCAAGCACAAGGCCATGAGCTACGGGCGACTGCAAGAGGAAGAAGCCCGCTTGTCGAAAGAAGTGGATGAACTCTGTGGCCAGGCTCGGGCTGTGGATGAAGCAGAAGACGAGCAATTTGGTCCGGCACAGCGGGGCGATGAATTGCCGGAAGAACTGCAACATCGCCAGTCGCGGTTAAGCAAGATCCGGGCAGCGTTCCGGACGACAAAGCTCAGAGCAATTTTACCGATCCCGAAAGCCGCATCATGAAAACCAGTACCGGGTTCGAGCAATGTTACAACGGCCAGTTGGCTGTCGATGGCGATTTCCAGATTATCGT
>Ga0307487_1002553_pt1 | contig 11519 bp, 10 predicted proteins | sample CBIW12metaG_FD_203665 | JGI IMG/M metagenome (GOLD analysis project Ga0307487, IMG submission 203665) | Sea-ice brine microbial communities from Beaufort Sea near Barrow, Alaska, United States - CBIW 1.2 | ecosystem: Environmental > Aquatic > Marine > Coastal | place: USA: Alaska | collected... | reverse complement strand
CGCGGCGCCGGGAGGCGAGAGCTGCGCCTGCTCGTTCCCGACAACGATCCGGGTGCTCAGTAAGATCACGGAATGAGAACCTGATCGTGAGGATCCCCAACGATGACAGATCGGCATCGCGATTGAGGTCACGTTGCCACTCTCCGGGACCCGAGTGATAGGCAGCACCATCTGTCTCAATAGCTGTCATGGTGCGCTCGTCATAGAGGTCCAGGCGGTAGCGACGCCCATGGGCGCAGACTTCGTGTTGACGAATCAGCTGGGAAAACTCGCTTCCATTAAAGACTTCCCGCACGGCAACATATTCAAGATAGCTTTCCGAGCCGGCGGCAAACTGAACGATTACCTCCTCCAACGCGCGCCGCGCACGGACACGGGGCATAGCTGCGATGGTGTCAGAGAGATCCTCGATCCCGATAGTCCTACCAGCCAATGCTCTGAGAGTAACTCCAACGCGATCAGAGCCTAGATCTGCGAACGCTTGGCACAGTGCCATCGCGACAGGGACCACCGTCCAGGTCCCTACCTGCGAAGCCACAAACTGGTAGTCCGTTCGGCGAGTTCGGAGGTGGCGTGGGACAGGCTTGAGATGACGGTCGCGAGGAACCACCACGTCGATCACATCTGGCACAGTGTCCAACAGTCCGAACAGACAAAGCGCAGCACGCCCGCCGATAGCGGCGGGCGCCCCCGCCCAAAGGAGTGCAGCGTCCACGCGACTATGGAGCGAGGTGGCGTGACACGCAGCGACATAGGAATTCGGAGCCAACGCCAGCACGTCACCATCGCGCACCGCGGCCTCGAACTGCCTGCGACTAAACAACGCCACGAGTTCTGAGGATGGGTGCGCGTGCCAGGTGGAACGGCTCCAGCTAATCAAAGATTGGCCAGGCACGGGCAGGGCGATGTTGCGCATCGTGGTCATACCCACAGCGAAATACATGAATGTCCGTGCCGCTCGATCAGCGCTTGGGTCTGTGGAAACTCGCCTTCGCCAGAGCCGTAGTGGACATCAGTCGCGAGGGCGCTGGCGGCCCCTAGTAGCAATCACGCAGTTGCCGCATCACCCAAACGCACATCTGCGGACCACCAGCGTTCTAAGGCGCCCCAAAACGTACACTCATGGACCGCTACGGCGGGTGGGGACCGCGCGGCGGGAAGTGCTGGGAGGGCAGTGGCGAGAGACGAAGGTCGACCCGCAGACCGGCAGACCGGCAGACCCGCAGACGCGCAGACCGGCAGACGCGCAGACCCGCAGACGCGCAGACCCGCAGACCGAACCGCCTACGCCGCGCCTGACTCTTCGATCTGCTCAATCTCGCGAGCCACAAACGCGGGTGCAATCCGGTCCAGGACCACCTCTTTAGTGACAAGCACGCTAGCGATGTCGTCGCGACCGGGAACCTCGAACATGGTGTCCTGCAACACTTCCTCGAGGATCGCCCGCAGCCCGCGTGCACCAGCACCACGCAAGAGCGCCTGCTCGGCTATCGCCCGCACGGCACCCTCATCGAACTCAAGTTCAACGTCGTCTAGCTCGAACATGCGCTGGTACTGCTTGACCAGAGCATTCTTGGGCTCCGTCAGGATAGACACCATCGCTTCAACGTCCAGTGGCGACACTGTCGCGATGACCGGCATGCGGCCGATGAACTCGGGGATCAACCCGAACTTGTGCAGGTCCTGGGGGGTGACGTGGCTGAACAGGTCAGAATTGTCGGACTCCTTCAGCGAGGCACCGAACCCGATCCCCTTGCGACCCACACGCGACGAGATGATCTCCTCGAGACCAGCGAACGCGCCTCCCAAGATGAATAACACGTTGGTGGTGTCGATCTGAATAAACTCCTGGTGGGGGTGCTTACGTCCGCCCTGCGGTGGCACAGAGGCCGTCGCACCTTCGAGGATCTTCAACAGCGCCTGCTGGACACCCTCACCGGACACGTCGCGCGTGATGGATGGATTCTCCGCCTTGCGCGCCACCTTGTCGATTTCGTCGATGTAGATGATCCCGCGCTGCGCCTTCTCGACGTCGTAGTCGGCGGCCTGCAGCAGCTTGAGCAGGATGTTCTCCACGTCCTCCCCCACGTACCCGGCCTCGGTCAGCGCGGTTGCGTCGGCAATGGCGAATGGCACATTGAGCATGCGCGCAAGGGTCTGAGCGAGGTAGGTCTTGCCGGTGCCCGTGGGGCCGATGAACAGCACGTTGGACTTGGCAATGTCCACGCCATCCTCGGAGGCCTTCGCTTCACCCGCGCGCACGCGCTTGTAGTGGTTGTACACGGCGACGGAGAGCGCACGCTTGGCCTGGTCTTGGCCGATGATGTACTGACCCAAAAAGTCATAGATCTCGCGGGGCTTGGGGAGGTCGGTGAACTCGGCCTCGACCGCCTCTGCGAGCTCCTCATCAAGGATCTCGTTACAGAGCTCAATGCATTCGTCGCAGATGTACACGTTCGGGCCCGCAATAAGCTTCTTGACCTGCTTCTGAGTTTTGCCACAGAACGTGCACTTCAGCAGGTCACCGGTGTCGGTGGGTCGAGTCATTACAAGGCTCCTTTCGCGCCCACTACCGCGGCGCCATCCTTCACAGGCTACAGAGGCGCTCTGACACGCGCCGGGCGACGCGCCGCTGAGTTTGGGGCGCGTGACACTAGGTATTCGTCACCCGCGACGATTTGGATGGTAATCACACGTGCCACCACCGCAAATGCGCAACGTTTCCGCCGCCAACAGAAAAGACGGTCCGAGCCGAAGCTCGGACCGTCCTCCCCTGAAACACAGTTCTACTCAAGCACAGATCTATTCGGCGACGATCTCCGGCGCCGTGGCCTTGCGACTCTCGAGCACCTGGTCCACGAGGCCGTAGTCCTTGGCCTCTGCCGCGGTGAGGAAGCGGTCGCGCTCAATGTCCTCGCGAACCTTCGACGCTTCCTGGCCAGTGTGGAACGCGAGGGTGTCCTCGAGCCATTCGCGCATACGGATCATCTGTTCGGCGTAGATCTCGATGTCGGAGGCCTGCGCGCGCGATCCACCCTCGATGCGGGGTTGGTGAATCATGACGCTGGCGTTGGGCAGCGCGAGCCGCTTACCGGGGTGTCCCGCGGCGAGCAACACTGCGGCTGCCGACGCGGCCTGGCCCAGGCACACCGTCTGAATCTGCGGCTTGACATACTGCATCGTGTCGTAGATCGCGGTGAGCGCGGTCTGCGAGCCGCCGGGGCTGTTGATGTACAGCGTGATGTCGCGCTCAGGGTCCTGCGACTCGAGCACGAGCAACTGCGCCATCACGTCATCCGCGGAAGCGTCGTCGATCTGCACGCCGAGGAAGATGATGCGGTCCTCGAACAGCTTCGCGTAGGGGTCCTGACGCTTGAAGCCATACGCGGTGCGCTCTTCGAACGTGGGCAGGATGTAGCGCGACGAGGGTCCGGCAGGTGCCGCCCCGCCAAAGCCGCCTGCGGTGCGCCCCGCCGCCTGAATCGCCTGGTAGTCGTTGGTCACTTCTTGCCTCCCTGGGAAGAGTCACCGGCATCGGCCGCGTGGGTGATGACGCCGTCGATGAATCCGTATTCGAGTGCCTCTGGCGCGGTGAACCAGCGGTCGTGGTCCGCGTCCTTGACGATTTGCTCGACCGTCCTACCGGTCTGCTCAGCAGTCAGCTCGGAGAGCACTTTCTTCATGTGCATGATGAGCTCTGCGCCAATGCGGACGTCGGTCGTCGTGCCGTAAATGCCGCCGGACGGCTGGTGCATGAGCACTCGGGCGTGAGGGGTCGCGAAGCGCTTGCCCTTGGCGCCCGACGCGAGCAGGAATTGCCCCATCGACGCCGCCATGCCCATGGCCACCGTGGCGACGTCGGGCTTGATGTACTGCATCGTGTCGTAGATCGCCATGCCCGCGGTAATGGATCCGCCGGGGCTGTTGATATACAGGTAGATGTCCTTTTCCGAGTCCTCCGCGGCCAGCAGCATCAGCTGCGCGCAGATGGCGTTCGCGTTGTCGTCGCGCACCTCATCGCCCAGCCAGATGATGCGCTCGCGCAGCAACCGGTTGAAAATCGAGTCGTTCAGAGCCATGCCGGCCCCGTCACCCCTCGCGGTAATCTCCTGTGAAGTCTTGTCGTTCACGTCTGGCCTCCTGTATTGCTTCCTACGAGACACTAACGCGACCCGCCCCCCGTCCGATGCCCATTTGGGCCGGTTTTCGCTACTGGGTGAACGGCACGCGGCCGATGCGGGGGCGGGGTTTGCTGGTGGCCGATGCGGCGGTGTCCCTGGCATCGGCGAGGCGCTTGGTACTTTTCTGCCCTGGGCGGCGACCGCGTAGTCTAGGCGCAGAGCAAGAGCAGCGACGTGCACGACCAACCCCTCGAAAGGCAGCCATGGCTTCACGCGACAACAACACCACGCCCGAGAGTTCAGACTACGACCGGCCATCCCCCGCGTCTGAGCCCATGATCATCGACGGCAAGGTGGTAAACGCCCCACCCCTCACCGAATTTGTGGACGCCGAACTCGTTCAAGACGGTGTCGACGACCCAGACGCAGCGCCCCCTCTCCGCGTCCGCAACGGGTTGGCGAATGCCGGCATGCTCGCGGGTATCGCGTCGCTCATCATGAACCCTTACGGCGTCACGTCGGTCATCGCGGTCGTCTTGTCCATCATTGGGCTACGCCGCGCGATCGCAATGTTTAAGGCAGGCGAGCCCCCGGTGGGCCGCATCCCCGCGACCATCGGCCTCGCCCTCGGTGTCGCGACCACGATCTTCGCAGCGTTTGTACTGATCACGCTTCCGTCTGCGTCGTAGCGAGACTCGCGCGGCTCGTCCAGACGCAAGGAAGGGCGGTACCCCCATGGGGGTACCGCCCTTCCTTGCTTGATAGCGAAGGAGCGAACCGACTAAGCGGTCTGCGACTCCTCGGCCACAGCATCGGCTTCCTTGGTCTCGTCCTCGATGGTGCCGATGACGACGCTGAGGTCGACAACGGCGCCGGTGGTGTCCTTGATGGACGCGCGGCGCAGGGCGTAAGCGGTGGCCTTGGAGCGGGCAACCTCGGACACGATAGCCGGAATCTGGCCGCCCTGCTCGACCTGCTGGATGAACTCATTGGGGTCCATGTTGTACTGCCGCGAGGCGTTGAGCAGGTAGTCGAGGAGCTCGTTCTGCTGCACCTCGATCTCGAGGTCCTCGGCGAGCTGGTCGAGCAGAATCTGCGTGCGCAGGGCCTTGTGAGCCTCTCCGGTGACCTCGGCGCGGTGCTCGTCGTCCTCAAGGCGGCTCTCGTTCTCGAGGTGGCTGTGAACCTCGCCCTCGATGACCTTCTTGGGAAGTTCGAAGTCGGTGGCTGCGATGAGCGCCTCAAGGAGCTTCTCGCGCGCCTGCACGGCCTGGTTATTGGTCTTGATCTTGGCGGCCTGGGTATTAAGGTCCTCACGGAGTTCCGCGACCGTGTCGAACTCGGAAGCGAGCTGAGCGAACTCGTCGTCCACCTCTGGAAGCTCACGGGTCTTCACTGCGCTGACCTTAACGGTGATGACGGCGTCCTGGCCGGCCTGCTCACCCGCGGCGAGCGGACCCTCGTACGTGGTCTCTTCGCCGGCGCTGAGGCCGAGGAGCGCATCGTCCAGGCCCTCGAGCATGTTGCCCGAACCCACTTGGTAGGACGTGCCCTGGACGGCGTCGACATCAGCGCCGTCGACCTTGGCGGTCAAATCGATGGTGACGAAGTCGTCGTTTGCCGCGGGGCGGTCAACCGTGACCAGCGAGCCGAAGCGCTCGCGAAGCGCATCCACGCGCTCGTCCACGTCAGCGTCCGTGACCTCTACAGGCTCGACCTCGAGGGTCAGCGTGTCAGCCGCGGGCAGCTCTACGTCCGGGCGAATTTCCACTACCGCGGTGAACTCGAGTCCCTCGTCGCCCTCGGTGGAACCGGGGATCTTGGTGACGTCAACCTCGGGCTGGCCGAAGGGGCGCAGGCCTAGTTCCTGGACTGCTTCCGAGTACCAGCCGGGCAGACCGTCGTTGACGGCGTGCTCCATGACGGCACTCTTGCCGACGCGCTGCTCAAGAATCTTTGCCGGCACCTTGCCCTTGCGGAAGCCGGGAATCTGCACCTGCTCGCCAATGTGTTCGTAAGCGTGCTTGAGGGCGGGCGCGAGGTCCTCCTCGGTGAGATTAACCGTGACTTTGACGGTTGTGGCGTCGATGGTCTCGAAGGCGCTGGTCACTGACGTACTCCTATAACTGGAAGAAGGCTCAGCCATACACGGGGGGTAACCGCGGCAGAGCAACCCGGCGATTCTACCGGTTTAAGGCGCGCGTCCCCAATCGAGCCCATGCGGCCGATGCTAGGGCGGCGCGGGCTCAGGGCGTTCAGGTGGCCTCGGCGACCGCCCGGGATTGGCCTAGCGCGCGGCGAGGCGCTCTAGCGACGCCAACTTCCAGACCTTGACCGCGGCATCGGCGTTCAGCGCGCCGATGATGAGGCCGGCGACGATGTCCGGCCATCCCGAGTACCACCCGAGCGTCACGAGGGCGGCGGCGAGCACCAGCAAGTTCGCAAAGCTGTCGTTACGCGCGGCGAGCCATGCTCCGCGCACGAGCGAGTTCTGGGCGCCGCGATGCCGCACTAGGAGGCCCGCGCACACCAGGTTGATCGCGAGCGCGCCGAGCGCGGTCAGGGTCAGCGGCAGGACTTCGGGCGGCGTGGGGTTCGCGATCTTGACGATCGCTGTCCACAGCGTCGCCACCGCCGGCACCACGATGATTACCGCAAGCACATGACCAACCCGCGCCCGGGTACGGGCCGACCATACGAGCGCAAAGAACACCATGAAGTTGATAGCGGCGTCCTCGAGGAAGTCGACGCTGTCGGCAAACAATGACACGGACCCCAGCCGTCGCGCCATCACGAACTCGACGAAGAAGTAACCGAGGTTGAGCAGCGCGACGATCATGACGGCGCGCCGCAGTGCGTGTGTAGTACTCACCGAATAAGTATCTAACACCCTCGTGTGCCGCCCTTTTTTTGCGTCCGCGGGCCCCGTCAACGCTTCCCCACATTTAGACGCTAAGGAATGAGCCGCGACGGTGCGTGCGTTCACCCTCATGACAGTCGGGTTGCCGGCCAAGCGTGTCAACAAGGAGGAGCGTGCGATGAGTATCAGCGAAGAACGTCTATTGGCGGATGTCCCCCACGGCCTGTTCATCGGCGGCACCTGGCGCGACGCGCAGGATGGCGGGACGTTGGACGTAAGCGACCCGGCGACAGGCAAGGTGGTGAAGACCATCGCATCGGCCACCGAGGCGGACGCGAAGGCGGCGCTCGACGCGGCCTGCGACGCGTTCCCCGGCTGGGCCGCCACGCCAGCACGCGAGCGCGGCGAGATTCTGCGCCGGGCGTTCGACCTCCTCCAGGAGCGCGCCGATGACTTCGCGTTGCTCATGTCAATCGAGATGGGCAAGCCCGTGGCGGAGTCCCGCGGCGAGGTGACGTACGGCGGCGAGTTCCTGCGCTGGTTCAGCGAGGAGGCGCCGCGGATTCAGGGCCGCTACGGCCCTAACCCGGAGGGCACCGGGAGAATGATCGTCTCGCAACACCCCGTGGGCCCCTGCTTCCTGATCACGCCGTGGAACTTCCCGCTGGCCATGGCGACGCGCAAGATCGCGCCGGCCCTCGCCGCCGGGTGCACGGTGGTGGTTAAGCCCGCGTCGCTGACTCCGCTGACGACAATGTACTTCGCGAAACTCCTTGCGGAAGCTGGAGTTCCTGCCGGCGTCGTTAACGTCATCACTACCGCGCATTCGAGCGAGGTGTCGGAGCCGATCATCGCCGACCCACGCCTGCGCAAGTTGTCCTTCACGGGTTCCACCGCGGTGGGGCGCGCGCTGCTCCGCCAGGCCAGTGAGGGGATCCTCAAGACGTCCATGGAACTCGGCGGCAACGCGCCCTTCGTCGTGTTCGACGATGCCAACCTCGACGCGGCAGTCGAAGGCGCGATGGCAGCTAAGTTCCGCAACTCAGGCGAGGCATGCACGGCGGCCAACCGGTTCATCGTGCACCGGTCCGTAGTCGACGAGTTCTCGCGTCGGGTCACCAAACGCGTGGTCGCAATGAAGGTGGGACGCGGCACCGAGGACGGAGTGGACATCGGCCCGCTCATCGACGCCGATGCGGTGGCCAAGGCCGCCCGTCTCGTGGACGATGCGGTGGCCAAGGGCGCGACGATAACCGCTGGCGGCAGCGCGATCGACGGCATGGGGCACTTCTTCGAGCCCACCGTGCTGACTCACGTTCAGCCGGGCAGCGACCTACTCCACGAGGAAATCTTTGGCCCGGTGCTCGCCATCATGGCGTTCGACACGGAGGACGAGGCGCTTACCCTCGCCAATGACACTGAGTTTGGCCTGGTGTCCTACGTGTTCACCGAAGACCTCGCACGCGGGCAACGAATGATCGAACGGCTCGAGACAGGGATGATTGGTCTCAACATGGGCGTGGTCTCCAACCCCGCGGCGCCTTTTGGCGGCGTCAAGCACTCGGGGCTGGGCCGCGAGGGCGGCGCGGAGGGCATCCACGAATATCTTGAGACCAAGTACACGCTCACGCCCAACCCCTTCGCGTGACTGCCCGCATCCCGCCACCTCACACCTTCACTGGCAACACCGAGTCTGCTGTGAATCACCACCCCAAACTGAAAGGCACTATCTCCCATAATTGAAAGGATCGGCTACACCGCAGACGCACTTGCCACCGGCGCTGGACGCACCGGACACGCCCGCAGCGACGACGGTCGCATCGACCTGGAGCTGGCGGTTCCCGCGGGTATGGGCGGCTCAGGCGAGGGCGCTAACCCAGAGCGGCTTTTCGCGTCCGGCTATGCGGCATGCTTCTACTCAGCCATGCAGACCGTGGCGCGCGCGCAGAAGGTGGAACTCACCGACTCCTCGGTGGCAGCCCGCGTGCATATCGGCTCCAATGGCGACGGGGGCTTCGAGCTCGCCGTCGAGTTCGAAGTCGTCGTTCCGTCACTCCCTCATGAGCAGGCACAGGCCCTCGCCGATCCCGCACACAAGGTCTGCCCGTACTCGAACGCCACGCGCGGCAACATCGAAGTCAGGGTCACGGTTTCCGACGACTAGCACTGCGTGCCACCATTTGCGCTGCGTCCCACATCTAGTGGGGCGCGATGCGGTCCGTCGGCTCCCCTAACCTTGCATCATGTCCGCGTCGCAGCTGGTCCGAGCGCTGGCTCTGTCGTGCCATCCCGTCCCAGCTCTGGCCGTCACGGCGATGAGCGCTGGTTTGGTGCTGCTCGCCAGCTTCCCGGTGGGCCGTGGTGCTCTCGTGGTGGCGGCGGTCTTCACGGGGCAACTGTCCATTGGCTGGTCGAACGATTATCTTGACGCCGAGCGGGACCGGGCCGTGCTTCGGTTGGACAAACCTCTCGCCACCGGTGCGGCTGAACCGCGCATCGCCGGTGTCGCCGCCGTCGTCGCCCTCTTTGTTACTGCGGGGATGTCGGCAGCGCTTGGCTGGCCTGGCGGTGTGGCGCTCGTCGTGACCGTTCTCTGCGCCTGGGCCTACAACCTGGGTCTGAAGGCGACCGTGTTCTCGTGGTTACCGTATGCGCTCGCTTTCGGGTTCGCGCCCGCGGCCGTGACTTTGTCGTCGTTGCCGCCCCGGTGGCCCCCGGCGTGGGTGCTGACGGTGGGTGCCCTGCTCGGCGTGGCCGCTCATCTAGCCAACGCGCTACCGGACCTGCGGGATGATGCGGCGACGGGGATCCGCGGGCTGCCGCACAGGATTGGCTCCAGGGCCACCGCGTTGACCGCTGCTGCGCTGCTCCTTGCCGCGTCCGCAGTCATCCTTGTCGGCTCAACCGGCCAGCCTGGTGTGTGGCGCTGGGGCCTCTTCGCCTCGGCGGTCTTGGTCGCCGTGGTTTCTGCCCGCCTTGCGTACCGTCACCCGTCGTCACGCAGGTTCTTTGGCGCGATCATCGTCATCGTCTTGCTTGACCTTGCGTCCTTCGCACTCTCGGGCGTCAGCCTCTGAATCTGTCGCGCCGGCGCTTGTCGTAGAGACGGGCGTCGGCCGACGCAAGCAACTGCCTGGCGTCGACCACGACAGACGTGGTCGCTGACCCGATCGTCACGCGTCCGCCGTGCGGTAGCGCCCCGTCACTGAGTTGCTGCAGCAAGGTTTGCTCGAGCGCGCCTGCAGCACCCTCATCCGCGTCAGGGAGCAGGACCGCGAACTCGTCGCCGCCGATTCGTCCTATCGTGTCCCGAGCACGGAAGGCGCCCCGCAGTAGCAAACCCAGTCGGGACAGGAGCTCGTCCCCCGCAAGGTGACCGTAGCCGTCATTGATCGCCTTGAAATGATCGGCGTCGAGAACCAACACGCTGAGGGGATGCGCCGATGTGACCTTTGCCGCCTCCTCGACGAGCCGCGCATGGAAAGCGCGGTGATTCAGGCATCCCGTCAGGCCATCCACGTCGGCTAGCAGGACCGCTTGCTCGGCGAGCGTTCTTGACCGACCCACGAGGGCCTGTAAGCCCTGGGCCATGAGGGTTGACACGATAGCCAGCAGTGCAAGGACCACCACCTCGAGCACTGTATCTATCACCGACTCGCGCGCGTCTACTAGCCCCAGCACCAACCGTAAGAGGACCGCAGACAGCCCTGCGATCACGGTCGCACGCGGTGGGAACGCGAGTGCCGCGTGACCGACCAAGACGAAGAAAAATACCGCGTAGGGGCTCGACCCGCCGCCGTCGAGCGCCACCCACACCGCGACGGAAGCAATACCTAAGCCCTCCCACACGTAGAGGAAGGAATTCAGGTACCGACTGCTGAGGATCCGGCGAGCCCCTACCAGCAGAGGCGGAACCGAAGCCAGAAAGAAGACCGCCAGCGCAACAGAGAGCGCTCTTGGCTGGACGTCGGGGCTGAGGTATGTCCTCCCGAGCACGAGAACAGGGGCCAGGATCGACATGGCGATCCCGACGCCGAAGTGCCGGGCCCAGAACTGCCCGTCGCCCCCGATTGAAGTCTTGTCCATGTATCAATCATCTACAGAGCTGTCAAGAAAGTGAAATAAGATCATACCCAACCACCATCGCGCAGCCGTTCAGCCAGCGCCGACGGAGACCCGTCCGCGACTCGATTGTGCAAGCGGACACGAGTCATCGGTCGCTCTTCCAAGTTCCGGCAGTTTGCGCGAGCAAATGCAAAGGGGACCGCCAGCAGGCGGTCCCCCTCTCCATTCGTCGGGGTAACAGTTTTTGGTTTCACGACATCGTTCACACCCCATGACGATGGGACATGGCCGCCACGGATCAAAATCACGTCGTCGTTTTAGCGATCGTCGAGGACAGCATGTCCGTCACCGAGGCCGTGACCAGGCTCAATCTCTCCCTGGCTGTGTGCGGTCGCAACGTTCGAATTGCCGGATGTACGGCCAGGAGCACACGTGGGTGCCGTCATCACGTAACGATCAAGGATATGAACGTG
>Ga0307487_1002552_pt1 | contig 11521 bp, 9 predicted proteins | sample CBIW12metaG_FD_203665 | JGI IMG/M metagenome (GOLD analysis project Ga0307487, IMG submission 203665) | Sea-ice brine microbial communities from Beaufort Sea near Barrow, Alaska, United States - CBIW 1.2 | ecosystem: Environmental > Aquatic > Marine > Coastal | place: USA: Alaska | collected... | reverse complement strand
ACCCATTCCGCCCGGCGAGCGTGCGACACCACTAAATCGATGAGTGCTGTATCGTCGGCGGCGGTGAGCTGCGGGCCCGGTTCATTGATCTTGGTGGTAGTGCCATCAGGTTCGGTGATCGTGACGTTCGAACGCACACGGCCTGAAATCGGCAGTCCTGCGCTGGGGGTGTGCTCGGCGCGCAACGCCACCAACATCGGATCGGATGTTTCGCCTGGCAGAACAGCAATAGTGTCCAACCCCGACGCAATCAGTGCACGCGACACATTCACACCCTTGCCGCCCGGCTGCTCGCTGCTGGAGATCGACCGCTGAACTTCGCCGCGATCGAGGGCGGCGTCGAGCTCGATGGTGCGATCGAGGCTGGGGTTGGCTGTGACGGTGACGATCATGCGATCACCGTTTCGACATCCGCACGCTCAAGGGCGAGGGTGAGTTCGGCATCGGGCGAGTGGTCGGTGATGATGGTGTCAATGTCAGTGAGGGAGGCGAAACTCATGAGAGTTTCGATGCCGAGCTTGGAGGCGTCGACGAGCGCGATGGCTCGGCGTGATCCGCGAGTGAGTGCACTCTTGACGGCCGCTTCGTCGGGGTCGGGGGTGCTGAAGCCGAAGTCGGCGTGCACTCCGTTGGCTCCCAAAAATGAGATATCGGGGCGGATGCCTGCCAGTTGGTCGAGCGTCGTCGAACCTACCGCGGCACCGGTCAACCCGCGCAGTCGCCCGCCGATGATCTGAACGTCAATGTGTGGGTTTTCGCTGACGATTGATGCGATCGAAATGGAGTGGGTGATGACGGTCAGTGTTGTCGCGGATGATTCGGGGCTCCAGTTGACCAGGTGCTGAGCGAGGCGGCTTGTTGTGGTGCCAGAGTCGATACTGATCGCGCCTCTAAACGTGGGCGGAATGAGGGCCATCGCTGCCCGCGCAATGCGTTCTTTTGCGTCGGAGTTGCGGTCGGTGCGCTGAGCGACACTCTCTTCGCCGCGGTTAACGCGTGCTGCCGAGACTGCGCCGCCATGAACACGGCGCAGCACCCCGCGTGCCTCGAGCTGGTCGAGGTCTCGGCGCACGGTTTCTCTTGACACGTCGAAGGTGCGAGCAAGGTCGATTACGGCAACGCGACCGGCTCCAGCGAGTTTCCCCTCAATGAGATGTTGCCGTTCTTCTGCATACATTACTCAATCTCCTGTGATTTGTCGCCCACCCGATCTGTGTTTATGTGAGACTACGCGCGATTTTGTAAGGATGCAACATAAATACAGAAAATACCACAAACTCCCACACTTGGGGTGCGGTGCCCATCCGATACCCGCGCGGCATCCGTCGTCTCAGTCGCAGCGCTGTTAGCTGCCGCACCCACCCGGCGTACTAGAGAGACACAGGCGAATACACTGAAGGCATGTCTGCCGGCGATTCCTTTTACATTGCGACGCCCATCTTCTACGTGAACGACGTTCCCCACATCGGGCACGCCTACACCGAGGTGGCCGCCGACGTTCTTGCGCGCTGGCACCGTCAGCGTGGTGAAGACGCCTGGCTGCTCACCGGCACCGACGAGCACGGCCAAAAAATTCTGCGCACCGCCGTGGCCAACAACACCACCCCACAAGAGTGGGCCGACCGCCTCGTCGCCGACTCCTGGCAGCCGCTACTCGAAACCATCGACATCGCCAACGACGACTTCATCCGCACCACCGACGAGCGCCACGAGAAAGCCGTCGCAACCTTCCTGCAGCGCCTCTACGACGATGGCCACATCTATGCAGGCGAGTACGAAGGCTACTACTGCGTTGGTTGTGAAGAGTACAAGCAGCTCGACGACCTCGTCACCGCGCCCGATGGTGACTACAAATCTCAACTGGTGTGCGCCATCCATTCACGCCCCGTCGAAGTTCTCAAAGAGAAGAACTACTTCTTTCGCATGAGCAACTTCGGGCAGAAACTGCTCGACCTGTACGAAAGCCAGCCAGACTTCGTGCAGCCCTCCAGCGTGCGCAACGAGATCGTTCAGTTCGTCAAGCAGGGTCTCGACGACCTCTCCATTTCGCGTTCCAGCTTCGACTGGGGCGTTAAAGTTCCATGGGATGAAACCCACGTTGTGTACGTGTGGTTCGACGCCCTGCTCAACTACGTCAGCGCCATTGGCTACGGAGTCGACAATGACGAGTTCGCTAAGCGCTGGCCCGCCGTGCAACTTGTTGGCAAAGACATTGCACGCTTCCACGCCGTGATCTGGCCTGCCATGCTCATGGCTGCAGGGCTCCCCGTTCCGCGCGCCGTCTTCGGTCACGGCTGGTTGCTCGTCGGCGGTGAAAAGATGTCCAAGTCGAAGCTCACCGGCATCGCGCCCAGCCAGATCACCGACACGTTCGGTTCGGATGCGTTCCGCTACTACTTCATGAGCGCCATCACCTTTGGTCAAGACGGTTCCTTCAGCTGGGAAGACCTGAGCGCGCGCTACCAAGCAGAGCTGGCCAACGGCTTCGGCAACCTGGCCTCGCGCGTAATAGCGATGGTCAACAAGTACTTCGATGGTGAGATTCCGGCGCTCGGCGCGCTCACGGCATCCGAGGAAGCAATTGTGGCCACCCAGAAGCGCGCCACCGAGAAGTCGAACGCTTCCATTGACTCGTTTGCAATCAATGAGGCGCTCGCTGCCGTGTGGCAACTTGTTGATGAACTCAACGGCTACATCACCGAGCACGAACCGTGGGCGTTGGCCAAGGATCCCGAGAAGCGGGAGCGTCTCGAGACTGTGCTCGCCACCGCGGTGAGTGGCCTCGGCACGCTGTCGATCTTGTTGTCGCCCGTGCTGCCCAAGGCAACCGAACGACTCTGGCAAGCGATCGGTGGTGTCGGCAACCTGCGCGAGCAGCGAATCGATGACGCCCAGAACTGGCACAGCAACGGCCGCGTCACCGCCCTCGAAACGTCACTGTTCCCCCGCATCGAAGTGGATGCCGAGAGTGGCACGGCGTGACCGAACCGTTCATCCGGCAGCGCCACCGCAGCGCCGACGAGGCAGCTTCAGAGAAGCTGCACTACCCGCCGCCGCCCGAGCCGCTTGCGGGCGTTGTCTACGACAACCACACGCACCTTGAAATAGCTGATGGTGGGCTCGATAACCAGTTGGACTTTCGCGAACAGTTGGCGCGGGCATGCGCAGTCGGCGTTCGCGGTGTCGTGCAGGTCGGCACCGATGTCGAGACGAGTCTCTGGTCGGCGGAGCTCGCCACGAGCGAGCCCCGTGTTCTTGCCGCTGTAGCAATTCACCCGAACGATGCTCCCGCGTTGGAGGCTGCCGGTGAGCTCGACGCCGCCCTTGCCGTGATCGATGAACTCGCTGCTCGCCCTCGGGTTCGTGCGGTGGGGGAGACTGGACTTGATTTTTTCCGCACGGATGGTGAGGGTCACCCAGCGCAGTTCCGCGCTTTCGAAGCCCACATTGAGATTGCGAAGCGGCACGACCTTGCGCTGCAGATTCATGATCGCGATGCCCACGATGACGTCATTGAGACTCTGCTGCGGGTGGGTGCTCCCGAACGCACTGTCTTCCACTGTTTCTCGGGCGACGCCGCGATGGCGCGTATTGCTGCCGACAACGGTTGGTATGTGTCATTTGCTGGCACCGTGACGTTCAAGAACGCCGCCAACCTTCGCGAAGCGCTGACTGTCGTCGACCGAGATCGTATCTTGGTCGAAACGGATGCCCCCTACCTCACACCTCACCCACTGCGGGGTCGCCCCAACGCGCCCTACCTGATGCCGTACACCGTGCGCGCGATGGCGGCCCACCTAGAGATCGACGAAATCGAACTCTCCACCCAGCTCGCGACCACCACCGAAACTGTCTATGGCTCCTGGGATACCGAATTGCCTGAGGGCGTCGCCCCAGCCCCGGCGCGAGCTGACGCATCGACATCATCCGCGAACGCAGGCTCCCAATGAGCACCCTGCTCGGCCCCGCGGAGATTCGCGAACTTGCTGACCTGCTCGGCATCCAGCCCACCAAGAAGCTGGGCCAAAACTTTGTTATTGACCCCAATACGGTGCGCCGCATTGTGAAGGCCGCGCACGTCGTTTCTGGTGAAACGGTGGTTGAAGTCGGCCCGGGGTTGGGATCGTTAACGCTCGGGTTGCTCGAGACTGGGGCATCCGTTGTCGCCGTCGAAATTGATAAGCGCTTGGCCGCCCAATTGCCGATCACGGTCAGCCAACTGCAACCGGATGCTCAGCTCACGGTCATCACCGATGACGCCCTGCGAGTTACCGAGCTGCCGAATGAGCCTCGCGTGTTCGTTGCTAACCTGCCATACAACGTCTCGGTCCCTGTGCTACTGCATTTCTTGGAACACTTCGACTCGCTCGACCGCGGTCTCGTGATGGTGCAGGCGGAGGTTGGCAATCGGGTCGCCGCCGGTCCCGGCAGCAAGGTTTATGGTTCTCCAAGCATCAAAGCTGCCTGGTACGGCGAGTTTTCTACGGCGGGCCTTGTCAGCCGTCAAGTCTTCTGGCCGGTGCCGAATGTTGACTCGGTGCTCGTACGCTTCGAGCGTCGTGAACAACCCGGAACCATCGAGGAGCGCACCGCCACTTTCGCTCTTGTGGATGCCGCGTTCCAGCAGCGACGCAAAATGTTGCGTCAGTCACTCTCGAGTCTCTTAGGCAGCTCAACGGCCGCATCCGATCGGCTTATTGCGGCCGGTGTCGCACCCACGGCTCGTGGCGAGGAGCTCACGGTGCACGATTTCCTCGCCATTGTGCGCGCCGCCTAGCTGATCCATGCGCCCCGGCGCACAGGCAACATCCCTCATCCCGTTCACCAACGAACGACGGTAGGTTGGCTTCATGTCGGCGAACAGCACCACCAGCATCCCCAGCGACCATGACGTACTTGAGGGCACAGGACGGCATCCGGATGAATGGTTTGCTTTCTTGGATATTGCGGGGGCGTCGAAGTGGCAGCATCCGCACATTGTGGGCTGGTTTGCTACCAACGCCGAACAGCTGAGCACAGAGTGGGCGGAGTCTCTTTCTGCCCGCTACGCTGCTGCGCGTGGGTTGCCCGCGCCCGAATAGTGACAACGTGCAACGTCAGCGTGATGCCAGAGTTATCAACAGGTGCGCGAACAGACGGGTTCGATACACAAGGTAAGTTTGGTTCATGACTACCGTCTCGGCAGCCTCCACAATGGTTCACGCTCGTGCCCCTGGCAAGATTAATGTCTTCCTCAAGGTGGGTTCGCTGCTTGACGACGGCTACCATGATGTGGCAATTGCCTATCAGGCGGTCTCGTTGTGTGAAGATGTTCGTGCTTATCACGCCGATGACTTCTCGGTCTCATTTTCGGGAACCGTCAACCTCTCTCGCGTTCCCACGGATGGCTCAAATATCGCCATCAAGGCTGCTCGATTGCTGGCGCGACGCACCGGCTACCGCGGCGGCGTCCGCCTAGAAATCGAGAAGCGCGTTCCGGTGACCGGTGGTATGGGTGGCGGGTCTGCGGATGCCGCAGCAACACTTCTTGCCTGCGATGCACTGTGGGGCACTAACATCGCTCGCGAGGAGATGATTGGCCTTGCTGCGGAGCTTGGCTCTGACGTGCCGTTTGCGCTCACCGGTGGAACCGCAATTGGAACGGGTCGTGGCGACCAACTCAGCCCTGCTCTTGCCAGGGGCCAGTACCAGTGGGTGTTGGCTCTCTCCGACTCTGGGCTCTCAACCCCAGCAGTCTACAAAGAGCTCGACCTCCATCGCCACCGCCACTCACAAGATATTTTTCCGGCACAGGTCGCGCCGATGGTTGATGCGGATGTTTTGCAGGCGTTACGCGCGGGGGATCCGCACAGGCTTGCCGAGAGTCTCCACAATGATCTACAGGCGCCTGCCCTCCACATGGCACCGTCACTGGCTGCAGTGATCGAACTGGGTGAAAAGAATGGGGCGCTCGCTGGTATCGTTTCGGGTTCTGGCCCGACCGTTGCGTTCCTTGCAGCAGACCTCGATTCGGCCCTTGAACTGCAGATCGCGTTGAGCGCCGCGCAGATGACTGTGGTGCGGGCTACCGGCCCCGTGCATGGAGCGCGAATCATCGCCGACTAACCCGGCTAGGCTTGCCCGAATGGCACACCTTCTTGGCGCTGAAGCACTTCATCTTGAATTTCCGACCCGCGTAATCTTCGACAAAGTCACTATTGGCCTCGATGAGGGCGATCGTATTGGCATTGTCGGGCGCAACGGTGACGGCAAAACTACTCTCATGCGTATGCTCTCGGGCAGACTTGACCCCGACGACGGGCGCGTGACGCGCCGTAATGGCGTAACCCTCGGAATGCTCGACCAGGCCGACGAACTCGATGGCACCAGAACGGTGCACGAGACCGTCATCGGCGACATCGATGAGCATGTGTGGGCTGGCGACCCCAAGGTTCGTGACGTTATTGCGGGTCTCGCAGCCGACATCCCCTGGGAGGCAATGGTTGGCGATCTCTCTGGTGGTCAGCGTCGCCGTGTTGCTCTCGCTGCTCTGCTGATTGGTGACTGGGATGTCATCTTCTTGGATGAACCCACTAACCACCTGGATGTCGAAGGTATTTCGTGGCTTGCCGGCCACCTCAAGCGTCGTTGGGCGACCAACTCGGGCGGGTTGCTGGTTGTTACTCACGACCGGTGGTTCTTAGACGAGATTTGTACCGCAACCTGGGAGGTGCACGACCGTCTCATCGAGCCCTTCGAGGGTGGTTATGCTGCCTACATTTTGCAGCGAGTTGAGCGCGACCGCATGGCGGCGGCCTCGGAGTCGAAGCGCCAAAACTTGATGCGCAAAGAGTTGGCGTGGTTGCGTCGGGGTGCTCCCGCACGTTCCACGAAACCGAAGTTCCGCATTGATGCGGCGAACGAGCTTATTGAAAATGAGCCGCCCGCCCGTGACAGCGTCTCGCTGTCGTCGATGGCGATGCAGCGGCTCGGCAAAGATGTTGTTGACCTCGAAGGCGTCACCGTTACCTATCCGGTTATTGATCCGGCATCCGGTGTCGCGGGCACGAAGACAGTTCTGAACGATGTAACGTGGCGCATCGCTCCGGGCGAGCGCACCGGCATTCTCGGCGTCAACGGTGCTGGAAAGTCGACGCTGTTGTCGCTGGTTGCGGGCAGCCTGAACCCCACGAGTGGTCGCGTAAAGCGCGGTAAGACCATCAAGGTTGCTACCCTCACTCAGCAGCTTGCTGAACTTGAAGATATTTGGAACGAGCGCGTCAGCACGGTCATTGGCCGCCATAAGAGCACCTACGTCACCGGTGGCAAAGAGATGACGCCGACGCAGATGTTGGAGCGCGTTGGCTTCACTAGTGCACAGCTGTCGACCCCGGTGAAAGATCTCTCCGGTGGTCAGAAGCGTCGCCTGCAGTTGTTACTCATTCTGCTGTCTGAACCTAACGTTCTGATTCTGGATGAGCCAACTAACGACCTCGACACCGACATGCTTGCAGCGATTGAGGACCTGCTTGACACATTCCCCGGAACACTGCTCGTGGTGAGCCACGACCGGTACCTGATTGAGCGCGTTACTGACCAGCAGTATGCGGTGATGGATGGCGGCTTCCGCCACCTTCCGCGTGGTGTTGACCAGTACCTGGAGTTGCGCGTGCAGCAGCAGAAGGCGTCCTCGGGCGCGAGCGGTGCTGCCGCTGGAGCGCCGGATGCCACGGCCGCGAAAAAGCCGTCATCATCGTTGAGCGGGGCAGAACTGCGTACTTCGCAAAAGGAGCATGCTGCTGCCGGTCGCAAGATCGCGAAGCTGCAGGGTCAAATTGCGGAATTGCATCAACGGATGGCCGCCAACGACCAGTCGGACTTCGCTGGTCTTGGCGCTCTCGTTGGCGAACAGCAGGCTCTGCAAGAGAACCTCGACACTGTCGAGACCCGCTGGCTGCAGCTCGACGAACTGCTTGCGTAACGGGCTAGCACCTCCCTTCGTGCGGGCCAAGATCTCAGAGACTTGGTCGGGTCGTTTGGTGAGCCGCGTACCTAGCGGAGCGCAGCGACGCCCGCAGCGCGAGCAATTTCGACGGCACCGAGTGACAACAGCGCGATGACGGCCCAGGAAATGAGCGCGACAACGAGTGCACGACCACCCGTGCGGATGAGGTTGCCAATGCTGATCGAAGCGCCGAGCCCGAAAAGGGCTATTCCGAGCACGAGTTCTTGACTGTAGGCGGCGACTTCGAGGAAGCCGCTGGGTAGTGGCACGAAAGTGCGCACGAGTACGGCAGCGAGGAAGCCGACGACAAAGAGCGGCAGGATCGCGGGGCGCTTCGCCGGTTTAACGTCCGCAAAAGTGCCGCCCGCAGCAACCGACGCCTCCGAAGGGCCAGCTGCAGCCGCAGTATCCGAGGCAGCTGCAGCCGTGCGATCGTTACGAGCAACAACAACCCCGGCGAGGGCGACCATCGGTGCGAGCATCGCTACCCGGGTGAGCTTCACGACAACGGCAATGGCGAGGGCGGTCGCTCCAGCGATTTGGGCTGTCGCGACGACCTGGCCAACATCGTGCACACTCGCGCCCACCCACATCCCGAACTCAGCCGTGTCGAGACCGAGGAGGGGGCGCAGTGCCGGTAGGAGCGCAATCGCGAGGGTTCCGCACAGCGTGACAAGCGCGATGGGGATGGCGGTGTCGGAATCTTTTGCGCGGGTCATACCCGCCATTGCACCAATGGCTGACGCACCACAGATGGAGAACCCGGCAGCAATCAGCACGGGTTGCTGACCGGGCAGCCGCATTATTCGGCCCAGTCCCCACGTGAAGAAGAAGGTGATCACGACGATCGTCACAATCATGCCCAGCACGAGCCAGCCGAGCTCCGCAATATTCATGAGGCTGAGCGTGAAGCCCAACAGCACAACACCGATACGCAGCACACGGCGGGCAGCAATCGCCAACCCCGGTTTTACGGTTGTGCGAACCGAATCACGCCACGGCAGTGCAGCGAACAGGATGCCGAGAACGACGCATGCCGTCAGCGTCGGAATAGCGGGCACCACAAAGCTGAGAAGCAAGGCGAGACCAAAGGCACCAAGCGCGAGCGCTAGACCGGGGGAGTTGCGTTGCAGGGCGGCGCTGATGGCTGCCCTATCCACCGTCAAGACTCAGTTTTCTGAGCAGCGAGCTCAGCCGTTCCTGTTGGCCGGCAGACATGCGCGAAAGCAGCGCTGTCTCGTCGTGCACGAGCGACGTTATTGCGCCATCTACACGTTCGCGACCCGTCGCCGTCATCACCACAATCACTCCCCGACCATCATTGGGGTCGGTGCGGCGCTCCACCAGGAGACGAGAGACCATGCGGTCGATGCGGTTCGTCATCGTTCCGCTTGACACCATCGTCTGCTGCACAAGTGCGGTCGGGCTCAACTGGTATGGGGTACCCGCTTTGCGCAGGGCCGATAGCACATCGAATTCCCACGGCTCAAGTCCCGAAACGGCGAAAGCCACCTTGCGGGCCCGCTCCAAGTGCTTGGCCAGACGGCCAACACGACTCAGAACGTGCAGCGGCGCAAAGTCGAGATCGGGGCGCTCACGCGACCACGCTTCGACAATTCGGTCGACTTCGTCACGTTGAGGCATCCGGTCATTATCTCAGTTTCGGCACCCCGATGTGTGCAGCTAACCGGCCGGGAAGAGCCCACAATCGTGTGCGAACACTCCGAATCGGGCAAGATTGGACGACACAGCCCTAATGATCTGGCAGAATTGTCTGGTGCCTTCGGGTGCGGTCCGCTTTGGTGTAATGGCAGCACGGCAGCCTTTGGAGCTGTCCAGTCTAGGTTCGAATCCTAGAGGCGGAGCTTTGAGGGATTCTGGAAACCCAGGTGTTCCTATTGTCGAAACCCCCCAGCGGTGTTTAGGGGCAAAGAAAACGCCGGAACCTTGACTCAAGTCGGGTTCCGGCGTTTCACTATCCGCAGTTAGTTAGGCTGCTGCGGGCGTCTGCCTAGGCGAGGACCGCGCATCGAGTTGCCCACTCGACGAAACGACCAATCACAATAGTGACCCACGCTATATCGTGGTTCGATTGAGCTGACAGACGGAACGCGACGCCGCGGATGAAGTCCGGGGCCTCGCTGAGTTTGCGCGGGTCGCGTGGGGTTTGTTGCGTCATTTGTCAGCGCTGGTCACGGACTATCCGATTGAAGTCGCTGCCTTTCTGATGCTTCTATGCGCGGCATTGGTGATTCGGTCACCCTTGTCAGTTCTCAACCGAGTTGAGACTTTTTGCGAAAATCAGACAGACGCTGAAACCACGCAGTTCTGACGGATTCTCGTACTCAGTGAGGCACGAACGGTCTCAAGATCGTTGGGAATCAAGTGTCACGTGGTTTGAGAGCTGACTGTGGTGGCCGACCCCCACCAAAACAATCGTCCACCGAAGACGTAGATGAGCTTGACGAGCGTTGCGTTGAGTGCGAAAGCGCCAACAGATATCTGTGCAGCGAAAGCTGCGAAACATTCGACGAGGACGGCGACCGATCCTCGAGCTCGTCCTGCGCCTCACCGCCTAGACGGCGCGACCCGAGGTCAACCGACCCAACCAGCGCGATTCGGCAATCAGACGGTGAAACGGCTGGGACAACGACACTCAAATCGGTGGAGTGAACGTGATCGTAATGGTGGAGCGGTCGCGCTCGGGGAGGGGCCTCCCGTACCGAGGTCCGGAGCTAATCACGCTGTTGGAGAGCTGATTTCACCTGATCGGTGGACATCACATTCATTCTTTCGGGGGCTTGCGCCAATGCTCTGCCACGGGAGTGCCGTTCCGGGTGTGGGCCTTCACCAGAATTGCCCCGGATTGAGGTTGAGGCATCGGGATCGTGGTGCGCGGAAGTGTGACGCGGACCGACTTCGCGATGTCGAGCTGCTCGTGGTCAAATGCCCCACTAATCAAAGCAGTCTGGGACGAGGGCAACCCCAGTGAAGCGGCTACATTGCGCCACCCCTCAACAGCAGTCGCGATCGAGAAAACGGATTCGGACGCCTCCCCGGACGACAGCCCATACGCCAGTGAGCTGTTCAGCAGGTTCCTGATGTCTCGTTTGCGCGGATCATCGTCAGCGTTGATGGCTCGCGAGTTGATGGATCCGTGGTGTGGGCTGGGGTTGATGTCGAATGCGGGTGCCAAACGCCAACCTCTCTCGTCACGAAGGAAGCCATGATTGCGCCAGTGGTCGTCGACGTTGTTCATCAGGACAGTCAGCGCTACTCGCGAAAACATCTCGCGCAGGTCAGCGCCTGGATTTGTCGACAGGCTGCCGATTGCATCGGCGAAGTCCTCATATGTGCGGGCACTAGTGTCATTTGCGCCAATGCCAAGCGCTGTTGCCGCTGAAATGAAACCACGTCGGGCGTGCGACTCGATGCGGTCAAAACGTTCAAGCACCAGCACAGACTTTCCGCCAGGCGTCTGAACGAGCTGGAACTCCGGAGTTTGAATGTTTACGGATTTCGCGATCGTCAGCGCGA
>Ga0307487_1002550_pt1 | contig 11526 bp, 8 predicted proteins | sample CBIW12metaG_FD_203665 | JGI IMG/M metagenome (GOLD analysis project Ga0307487, IMG submission 203665) | Sea-ice brine microbial communities from Beaufort Sea near Barrow, Alaska, United States - CBIW 1.2 | ecosystem: Environmental > Aquatic > Marine > Coastal | place: USA: Alaska | collected... | reverse complement strand
ATGAATATTTGGAGCATCACAGAAAATCTGATAACGACACAGATGCTTTCATGCTCGAATAATCCGGTACTGCTGACTTTAGTCAGATTTAAAAACCTATGGCACTTTAGTCCATAGTGGTTTAGTTTTAAGAGCTTCCTAACTACGGGAAAATAAAATATCTACAATATCCCTTTCAATAGATCCCGGACGGCGACGTTCCGCTTCCCTCCAGTCATAATCGGCATCATAAGCACGGTCACCGTGTAAAATAAATACTCCCGGTTCCAATCCTACTTTGTATACCTTTCATTTCAGCAACAAGTTTACTTATGATTTGAGACTAATCATTCTGTTTTTATCAAATAGGACGTAATTGATATACTGTCAATAGATTAATCACAAAATTTTGTTGAAATATTTTGTGCAACTGTATGAAAAAATGTTTTTAAGAAAAAAGCATCTTTAGCTTAAGCGAACAATTTCTACTAATTTTTCGGGTTCAAGGACAGTAATTGTTTTACCTATTGTTTTGATATATCCTCTATCGCAGAAAGATTTTAGGGTAAGTATTACACTTTCCCTGGAGTAACCAATAATATCAGCAATTTCTATTCGTGACAAAAAGAGGGTTTTGTTTTTGTTTTTATAGCTGTAATACTCCATTAAAAACATGGCAACTGCCCCGTCGATATTTTTGAAATCGAGGTTGATTAGCCAGGAAATAGTCTGTGATAAAGATTGGTTCAATTTTTTAGATAACTCTAACGCAAAAACGGGATTGACAATGTACATCTTCTTTATGAAATCGGATGGGATAACGAGTGTTTCGCATTTAGTTATTGCATAAACGCTGTAAGGGTAATTTTCGGTTGTAAAAATGTAATCTAAGCCAACAATATCATTTGCGTGCAATAATTTGACAATTCTTTTTCGACCCTTATTGGCATAAACAACTTTACATATTCCATCTAAAATAAGATAACAATTAACAGCGAAACTTCCTTGTTTAAAAAGAACTTCTGTTTCATCAAAATCTACGATAGCACAGTTTTTCTTTAGCAGTTCCTTTTCTTCTATTGATAGCGTGTTGAATATTGGCAGGTTAAGATTGTCTTTATCCATGATACATGATAAGTGATATTTACAACTTTCAAAGGTAATATCCTGAACCTTATTAAAAACATTAATTCTGTTTTTTTTGTGGTATACTTGACCCGCTTTTTTTACAATCAATTTGATCTATATGTTAATTTTGTACAAGAAATATTAACAAAAAAAATTATTATATAATGATAGATAAAAGAAAAGAGCATGATTTTTTAGGTGAATTAGACATTCCAAATGATGTGTATTATGGAATTCAGACTTTCAGGGCCATGGAAAACTTTAATATTACCGGACTTTCGATTTCGAAAGAACCCTTATTGATTAAAGCACTGGGTTACGTTAAGAAAGCTGCTGCGTTGGCAAATAAAGATTGTGGTGTTTTAGACACAAATATTACCGAAGCAATATGTTATGGTGCCGATCAGCTTATTGCCGGAAAATTTGATCAGGAATTTGTGAGTGATTTAATTCAAGGAGGAGCGGGAACTTCAGTAAATATGAACGCAAATGAAGTGATCGCAAATATTGGTCTTGAATATTTGGGTTACAAAAAAGGAGAATATAAATTTTTACATCCAAACAATCATGTAAACTGTTCTCAATCTACAAATGATGCCTATCCTACTGCTTTTAGAATAGCGCTTTACCTAAAAATGGGAAGTTTCATTACTATTTTAGAAGGTCTGGAAAGTGCTTTTGCAAAAAAGGAAGTTGAGTTTAAAAGTGTTTTGAAAATGGGACGCACTCAAATGCAAGATGCAGTTCCTATGACGTTAGGACAAGAATTTCACGCTTATGCAACTACAATTGGTGAAGATGTTAAGCGATTGAAAGAGGCACAAAGTTTATTGTTGGAAATAAATATGGGAGCTACAGCCATTGGAACTAAAGTGAATACTCCAGAGGGTTATGCAGAAAGATGTGTGGACTATTTGGTAAAAGAGGTTGGTATCCCACTGATATTGTCTCCGGATTTAGTTGAAGCTACTGTTGATACAGGTGCTTACGTTCAAATAATGGGTACGCTAAAAAGAACCGCTGTTAAAGTTTCCAAAATATGTAACGATCTACGTTTGTTGAGTTCAGGACCTAGAACAGGATTCAATGAGATCAATTTGCCGGCACGTCAACCAGGTTCTTCAATTATGCCGGGAAAAGTAAACCCTGTAATTCCTGAAGTAGTAAATCAAACTTGTTTTTACGTAATCGGTCAGGATTTAACGGTTACTATGGCCGCAGAAGCCGGACAACTTCAATTAAATGTAATGGAGCCAGTTATTGCCTTTGCGATGTTTACTTCCTTAGACTATTTAGGAAATGCAATCGAAAGTCTGGTAGGTAAATGTATTGATGGAATTACCGCAAATACAGATCATTGTTACAATATGGTAATGAACAGTAACGGAATTGTTACCCAATTAAACCCAATTCTTGGTTATGAAGAAAGTGCCAGTATCGCTGGAGAAGCTCTTAAATCTGGCAAAAGTATTCATGAGATTGCTGTTGTTGAACGTAAGTTGATTTCTCAGTATAAATGGGATGAAATTTATTCAATAGAAAATTTAATTAACCCTAAGTACATAAATGCATAATAACAATATTTAAACTAAAAATCACAAAGCTCGGTAAGAATTTTAGTATTGATAAGTCAGTTTTTTAGTAAAAAGATTGTCAAATACGCAAACTAAATTAATATAATTACTAAAAAGATATAGTTGTGAGAAAAGTAAAAGAACCTGTAAACTGACAATTGTCATATTCAAGTCTTCGATTCTAACCCAACTTTGCACAAATTAATAACAAGATCAATGAAAAAAAATTCAGAAAAGAGCAAGATTTTTAGGCGATGAAATTTATTCGTTAGAAAATTTAATTAACCCTAAGTACATAAATGCATAATAACAATAATATAAATTTAAAATCAATTACTTATGAAAACTAGTTTAATAAAAAAGGGAATCTTAGTGCTGTTTTTGTTTGCCTTCACAGTACAAACACAGGCTCAAACCAAAAATGAGACGACTAAGGTATTGCCAAGAGTTACCATTCTTGCAACCGGAGGAACTATTGCAGGTGCAGGAGAATCTGCAACAAAAGCTGCTTATACCGCGGGAAAAGTGCCGATAGATATTTTATTAAGTGCTGTACCTCAAATTCACGATCTGGCCATTGTTAAAGGAGAGCAAATTGCTCAAATTGGCAGCCAGGATATGAGCGTTGAAGTTTGGTTGAAACTTGCAAAAAGGATAAATAAAATTTTTGAAGAAGATTCCGCAGACGCCATTGTAATCACACATGGAACCGACACTATGGAAGAAACAGCTACGTTTCTTGATTTAACTGTAATGTTTGACAAACCCGTTGTATTGGTTGGAGCTATGCGTGCTTCTACTGCAATGAGTCAGGATGGAAATAAAAACTTATTAGATGCGGTAATGGTTGCTGCAGATCCTGCTAGTCAGGGTAAAGGGGTTATGGTTGCTATGAATGAGTTGGTTTTTGATGCCAGGGATGTAACTAAAACAATTACCACCAGTACATCAACTTTTCATTCCAGTAATTTTGGACCCATCGGTTTGATATATGACGGGAAAGTAAATTACTACTATAAATCATTGCGCGATCCCTTGAAAAAATTCGATGTAACGAATGCAACAACTTTACCTCAAGTTGAAATTATATACGGATATGCCGATGCAAGTCCGGTTACCGTTGATGTCCTTTTGAATACAGACGTTAAGGGAATTGTTTATGCAGGTATGGGTAATGGTAATTTTAATGCTGCGGTTGGCGAGTCCCTTGCAAATGCATCTAAAAAAGGAATCGTTGTTTGTCGTTCCAATAGAGCTGGATCAGGTAGAATTACATTGCATAATGAAGTAGATGATGCTGCACTTGGTTTTGTTGTTGGGGATGATCTTAATCCTCAAAAAGCCAGGATTTTATTGATGTTATCTTTAATGGAAGGTAGTGATCGCGATAAAATCCAAAACAACTTCTTCAAATATTAAGAATAAAATCTAAAAAACAAGGAGTCATTTTTTTATACCGACTCCTTGTTTCAATACTTCACTTGATCGTAAATCAACAGTTGAAATTAAATTAAAATTCTAAGCGTATGTTTTGGATAGAATTTGCAGTGCTTTTAGTTATGATCCTTATTGGGTCTAGAATGAAAGGTATTGGTCTTGGGGTAATGGGAATTTTTGGATTGGTTATTTTCGTATTTGGCTTTCATATGAAACCCAGCGGACCTCCTTTGGATGTTATGCTAATTATTATTGCCATTGTTACTACCGCCGCAACGCTTCAGGCATCAGGTGGCTTAGATTATTTGGTTAGCGTAGCCGAAAAGGTAATTAGAAATAACCCATCAAACGTTACTTTTATTGCTCCTTTTGCAACCTATGTTTTGTGTTTGTTTGCAGGGACTTCTCATATTGTATATTCAATCTTGCCCATAATTTCTGAAGTGGCAACTAAAAAAAGAATCCGCCCGGAACGACCCTTAAGCGCTTCGGTTATTGCTTCTCACATAGCACTTACCGGAAGTCCAATTAGTGCTTGTACTGCTGCTCTTGTAGTGCTGTTAGGTTATTCAGGAGCTCTTTTTGATGTGATGCTAATTTCTATTCCGGCAGGTTTATTAGGAACACTGGCTGCATGTTTTGTTGTAAGGAAGAAAGGTTTGGAATTAGATGAGGATCCAATTTTTTTGGAAAAAATGAAAGATCCTGAGTTTGCAAAAAGCATTGATTCCAGCTCAGAAGGCAATGGAAATAAAGTTAAACCCGGAGCCAGAACTTCTGTTATGATTTTTAGTGTAGCAATTCTACTTATTGTAGTTGCTGGGGCTTTTCCAGATTTATTGCCAAATTTTGGACCAGGAGAAAAAGATCTGGTTGTTAAGAGTGACGGTACCGTTTCTATGGTTACAGTTATTTGTCTGATTACGTTGGCTGCCTCTGCCGCAATGATGTTAATTACAAAAACAAGTGCGGTTGCAGTTACGCAGGTTAGCCTGTTCAGTTCAATGGCATCGGCTACAATATCCGTTTTTGGTGTCGTGTGGATGGCTTCTACTTTTATGGAAAACAACTCGGTGATTATTAAAGAATCATTGGGTAGTGTTGTAAATGCCTATCCTTGGACTTTTGCCATCGCCTTATTTGCTTTAGGAATTATTATGTTTAGTCAGGCTGCAACTGTGAAGACTTTGATACCGCTGGGTATTGCTTTGGGATTATCTCCTTTGGTCTTGATTGCTTCCTTTCCAACCGTAAATAGTTTCTACGTGTTACCAGGTTATCCAACATTGTTGGCAGCCATTAATTTTGACAGGACCGGAAGTACAAAAATTGGAAAGTACGTTGTTAATCACAGTTTTAACCTTCCTGGCTTTGCGTCTACCATTGTTGCTGTTGCAGTAGGATTCCTGTTGGGATTCCTCATATTATAAATTAAAAATAAAAAAAATTAAAATGAAAAAATACTTTGTTTACTTAGTGGTTATTTTATTGCCTTTTGCCGCGATTGCGCAAAACCAGGAAAATGCATCAGACCTGAAATACGAGTCATTAATTCCTATAGCAAAACAATCTTTATTAAAAGATGTCGATGTTATTTTTAATACGCGTTTGGCACTTGACAACAGATTTGAAGAGGGAGAATATCAAAGTTCTAACTTTTCTGCCAATCAATTCCGATTGGAAGTTAAAGGTAAAATACATGAAAAGATAAGCTTTAGATTTCGAGACAGATATACCCGCGAGCATAAAGTGGGAGATCTTGACGGTATGAGCAGATCAACAGATCTTGCTTATTTAGTTTTCAAACTCTCACCTCAAACTAATCTTACCGTTGGTAAACAATCTGCTGATTGGGGTGGAATGGAATTGGACTTTAATCCGATCGATATTTTGGAATATAATGACCTTATAGAATATGCCGATAACTATTTAATAGGGGCAGGTATTTCTCATACTTTGAAAGACGGAAAAAATAAATTCGGACTTCAAGCATTAAATACCAGAACAAAATCTTTAGAAGTTCAATATGAAGGACATGATCTTTCCGGGATTACAGCTGCAAAAGCACCTTTGGCGTTTGTAACTTCCTGGAGAGGAAATTTATTTGGTGGAAAACTGGAAACAGCGTACAGTTACAGTTACTTCACTGAAGCTAAAGATAAAGTGATGAACTATTTTGTATTAGGTAATAAGTTGAAGTTAAATAAGCTTACACTTATGTACGATTTTCAATACAGTCTGGAAGATCTAGACAATAAAGGAATTGCTACAGGTATCATTACCACAGGAGACTTTCAAGCTCCGGCACAAGATGTTAAGTATGTTGAACATTGGATGAGAGCAGAATATCAAGTTCAACCTAGCATTAACTTGCTTTTATCGGTTATGACAAACAATACATATGCTAAATATGACGGTAGCTCAAGCGAGAAATTGGTTACTACTTATGGATTAATTCCTACCATACAATACTCACCTTGGAAAGATATAAACCTAAAGTTTTATGCCAGTTATGTAGCCAGAAAATACGACTACTCTAATTTTTCAAAAACTCAGTTTTCATCGGCAGATAGAAATACGGGAAGATTAAGTATTGGGATTATTGCGCCATTATTGGTGTTGTAACCCACAATTAACGCTTCAAAAAAGGCTGTCTTATTAAGGCAGCCTTTTTTTTTGCCTTGAGGGGAATAGAATATTGATTTTTACTGTTCTTAGTGGGAAGCTATAAATTATTAATAACACCCAAACTACCTACTTATCTGCCTCGTATTTTTTTGAGGAATTTTCAGCTTGTTTTACTGAGATAATTAAACCAAATATTCTAGTTAGCTGAAGTTAAGATATCTGATAGATAGAATCCCAATGTTCACAGATTTTCCCTTTTTCATCAAACCTAAAAAAGTCCATAATAATAGCTTCATCAGGTTTGGAATGCTTCCCTCCTACGTTCTGGAATTAATAATATTCACTCACTTGATTCATATTAATCCCAGGTCAAAACCGAAAATAAAAATTTTACTTAAAAAGTATTTTACTCCCTCTCTTCAAAATAAATCTTAAAAAAAAAACCACCCTATTGGATGGTTTTTAAATTTCTAATAATTTATAATTTACACAGGTATAGAATCTGTTATCCCTCTTCGTTCCCAGTTGCGGTGTTTCGCCATACTTTTCTTAAAGGCTTCTGGTGTATCATTCAAATGGATGGCCTTATCCTTCATATAGTCTTTTACAAAAGTGGCTTTTAACAAGCGTTCCCCTTCCCCATCGGCAGCGATCGCCTTGCAATGTTTAAAGGCCTCATTAACAAATTTGATGAATTTAGCTTGTTTCATCAAAGCATCTACTGAAGCTTTTCCGCCTGGTATGTAGAGCGCGTCAAAGAGTACGCTTTCTGTGGTCATGATTGAAGCATCTACCTTGTGTTCGTTCATATCGGAATCCTTTACGGTGCCACCATGTGGTGCGACAAGTTTCGCTTTTGCTCCTTCTTTTTCCAGCATGGATTTCATCGTATTAAAGCTTTTAGCATCAAAGCCATCTGCCAACAAAACAGCGACTTGACGTGTAGCAATACTATCAAATTTGGTTTTTGACTGACTTAATGCCGGAGAAGCATCGAGATAATTTTTCTTAGGTCCCGGTTCGTGCTTTTTAGGATCAGCATCGGCACCAATGGCCTGATTAATGGGTTTTTCTATATCCTTAGGGACTTTCATTCCTAAACCTTCCGCTACTTTATTGGAAAGGTCTTTATCTATTTGTGCAATGAGCCACAACATACGCTCTTTTATATGGTCTTGAGTACATTTGCCCAGCTCAAAAGTATAGGCACCTGCTACGTGTTCCTGTTCCCATGGGGCCAAGCTGCGATAAAAGAGGGCTGGCTGAGAGAAATGGTCATTAAAGCTTTCGCTACGGGTGCGTATCTTTTTAGCATCTATGCGCTCCTCATACGAATGAAAAGCTCCTTCAGACATTTTTGACAAATGCGGACAGCCTCCACTTAAGGTGTTTGGGAAATATGCAGTTTGTCCTTTAGGGATACTGCCTTGCATTTGTCCGTCTCGCTGATTGTTGTGGATAGGCACCACCGGGCGATTAATAGGGATTTGATGGAAATTAGGCGTTCCCAATCTAGAGAGTTGTGTGTCTCTATAAGAGAACAAACGCCCTTGCAAGAGTGGATCATTGGTAAAGTCGATACCTGGGACAATATGGCCCGGTAGAAAAGCTACCTGCTCGGTTTCAGCAAAGAAATTTTCCGGGTTTCTGTTCAGTGTCATTTTCCCTACAATAGTCACAGGAACCATTTCTTCCGGGATCAATTTAGTTGGATCCAACAAATCGAATTCATATTTGTGTTCATCTGCTTCAGGAACGATCTGCATACCCAATTCCCATTGAGGATATTGCCCCGCTTCAATAGCTTCCCATAGATCCCGACGGTGAAAATCTGCATCGGCTCCATTGATCTTTACTGCTTCTTCCCAGGTCACTGAATGCACCCCTAGCACAGGTTTCCAATGAAACTTTACAAAATGAGACTCGCCTTTGTCGTTAATCAATCTAAAGGTATGGATCCCAAAGCCTTCCATCATACGTAAACTACGAGGAATGGCGCGGTCACTCATCACCCAAATATGATTATGCAGCGTTTCAGTAGTAAGGGAAATAAAATCGTAAAAAGTATCATGGGCAGATGCTGCCTGTGGAATTTCATTATTAGGTTCAGGTTTCACAGAATGAATCAAATCTGGAAACTTCATGGCATCCTGAATAAAGAAGATAGGCATGTTGTTACCTACCAGATCCCAGGTTCCTTCATCTGTATAAAATTTAACCGCAAAACCCCTAACATCACGTGCCAGATCGGGTGAACCTTTAGAGCCCGCAACCGTAGAGAATCTTACAAATACGGGCGTTTTCCTATTGGTATCTGTGAAAATACCTGCCTTTGTAAATTCGGCCATGTTTTTAGATAACTCGAAATAACCATGGGCGGCACTACCTCGTGCATGTACAATTCGTTCTGGAATACGTTCGTGGTCAAAGTGGGTGATTTTTTCCCGGAGTAGAAAATCCTCCAGTAATGTGGAACCACGCTCTCCAGCTTTTAGCGAGTTATTGGTGTCGTTTACTTTAAGACCTTGATTGGTAGTCATTGTGGTGCCTTGCATTTCCCAATGGTCCTGTTTTAAATCCTCAATTTTTTTGGTGTCTGAAGTAGATTTCTTCGTTTTCTTTGCCATTTTTAAAGTATTTAGTTAATATGATATTTGCTTTTACATTTCTAATTTGTAAGCAGCTTTATTGTGCTTAATTAAAATTAAACATTATACCATATCAGAACAATATTTTAAGAAGCTTTTATGTTTTGCACTGAATTCGATTTTTAACTCCTGCCTAAATAATCCCTAATTAGGCTAAATAGGTGTTCCAAAATCCTTATTTTAAGATACTTAATAAAATTAGCGAAGGGGTGTTGTTTTACAAAATCGGAGATATCACAATGCGGTTGTCTTTTTAAATATGCAGAAATTAATTATTTAAAAGACAACACTCGGGAATTATAGAATAAGGATCTAAGTGCACTTTGTACCCCTATAATTAATACATCGTATTCTTATTGGCTGAAGTTTTAGGGATCTGCTGTATGGCATCCCAATTTTCACATATTTTCCCGTTTTCATCAAACCTAAAAAAGTCCATGGTAACATATTCATCATTGCCCGGCCAGATTTGGTGGGTATGTAAAGACACTAGCTCTCCTTCGGCAATGCAGCGCACAAATTCAATGGATTTTTCAGGATACTCTTGTTGCATTTTTTCGAAATATTCTACAAACCCTTTGGTGCCATTGGCAACTGCCGGGTTGTGCTGAATATACTCATTGCCAATATAAAGTTCAATGGCCTTGGAAGGATTCCCTTCATAGGCCATTTTATAAAATGCAATCGCATTTTTTTTATTTTCTTCCAGATCCATAACTTAAAGGATTTAGAATAAAAGTACTGTTTTACCAATAGATTTACCAGATTCCTGGAGTCTATGCGCTTCTTTTAAATTCTCTACTGTAAAGCCTTCTAAAGTAGTAGTTAACGTAGATTTAATAGTGCCGTTGTCCAATAGATCGGCTATATGATTTAAAATATCGTGTTGTCTCTCCATATCTTCTGTGGTAAACATAGACCGGGTATACATTAACTCCCAGGAAAAGGTGACACTCTTGTTTTTTAGCAGATTCAGATTTAAGGGCTTACTGCTTCCGGTAATAGATACAATATGACCTTGTGGTTTAATGATCTCTGTTGCAGTTTCCCAATAGCCTTCCAGATCTACAAAATCTAAAATATAGTTAACCTGGCTATGACCAATTTTTTCTAATTCTTCTTTTAAATGATGGTGATTCACTACAAAATCGGCTCCTAGATCTTTACACCATTGTATAGAATCTTCGCGGGAAGCCGTAGCAATTACGGTTAAATTTCCTAATTTTTTAGCCAACTGAATCGCTATTGATCCTACTCCACCGGCGCCGGCCAATATCAATACCGATTTTCCTTTGTCTTTTTCGGGATCTATTCTTATTCGGTCAAACAAGGCCTCATAGGCCGTTAAACTTGTTAATGGCATGGCAGCAGCTTCGGCAATGCTCAGGTTTTTAGGTTTTTTACCAACAATACGCTCATCTACCAATTGAAATTCTGCATTACTACCACTTCTGGTAATATCACCGGCATAAAAAACTGCATCGCCCACCTTAAATTTATTAGCCTTCTCTCCTACTGCTTCTACAACGCCAACAGCATCCCAACCAATAATTTTTGGAATTTCCAAAACCGTATCCTTTGCTGCGTTTTGTCTTACTTTAAAATCTACCGGATTTACAGAGTTTGCTTGAATTTTTACTAAAAGATCAAATCCTTTAGGAGTTGGTTTTGCTTTAGTAAACTCAATGAAACTTTCTTTATCTGATATTGGTAACGATTTTTTAAATCCTATTGCTTTCATGGTTTTTATTTTTTATTTGGTTGAATATAATTTTAATGCTGACTTTAGTTTTCTTTATGCTATTAGTGTTATTTCATTTACTATAAAATCATCCATTGATCCTTCAATAGCTTTCATTTATACAGTCTTTCTCATGATGCCAGGTTTCTTTTATATACACTACAAAGATATAGGAGAAGCTATTGTTTATTTGGTATAACAAAAGGGTATTTATGTATTTTTAAAGGTTAATTGGAAGAAAATTTCTCATAATACTTAATTTCTATCATTAATGTCCGGTAAAACTTGATTTCGAAGATTTACCATTTATAGCTATCTGGTAATCAACTATTTAATTTTTTAATATTCGTTGATTTCAAAAACAAGGTCTCAAAAAAAAGATAATTGTTCA
>Ga0307487_1002548_pt1 | contig 11531 bp, 10 predicted proteins | sample CBIW12metaG_FD_203665 | JGI IMG/M metagenome (GOLD analysis project Ga0307487, IMG submission 203665) | Sea-ice brine microbial communities from Beaufort Sea near Barrow, Alaska, United States - CBIW 1.2 | ecosystem: Environmental > Aquatic > Marine > Coastal | place: USA: Alaska | collected... | reverse complement strand
ATGTGTGGTAACAACAACTTCCCACTAAAAGCGGGATTTACCAAATCGGTGGTTCCGCTTTTCTCATTTTGTACTATTCTAAGAACTCCAAATTTGGTAGTTCAGATTTTACTCGGATGACACTAGTTCTTTTTCAGATAATTCTACTGGTTCATGGATTGGTATGATTATGGCTCCTTCATGGACTGGCCCTGGTGGTAGTCCTCAAGCTGGAGGATGGTCTAATATGTATATACATGAGAAAAATCTTAGCAGGTTTGGATACAATTTAGATCACTATTTTAATCCAAGTGTCACTCAAATAAATTCCAATAATATTAGACCTAATTATATTAGTGAGTCTTTGACCGCTAGATCAGATGGATCAGTAGATCCAAGATTATGGGTTGCTGCTCTTCAACCATATGTAGATTCTGTGATGGTGGCTGGAGTTAAAGTATCTATTTCGCATTATACTGACGGAGTAGAGGTAAATAGAGAAGCTTGGAGCAATAGGAAACATCAATATTTAGATGATAAACAATCTGCTACTCAAAATGGTGGTGCTAACGTTATTTTATTACGTTTGGCCGATGTATATCTACTTTATGCTGAAGCTTTAATAAATACTGGAAACCCTATCCTTGGTTTGGAATACATAAATAAAGTTCATAGAAGAGCATATGACTATCCTGTTGATGCGGCTTCACCAGTTGACTATATAAGTTTGACCGATCAAACGAAGGCAAGTGATCCTGTGTTGAAAAATGACCCACTTAAATATGAGCGCTTCGCTGAATTATTTGGAGAAGGACATAAATGGTTTGATGAGAGACGATGGAAAACTGGAGCTGCAGAGGCCGCAATTTATGGTAGTGTAAGAGGTGGTACTATAAATTGGCAAGATACAGATTATGCTCAACCCATTCCAACTTTGGAGATTGAGTCTAATTCAGCAATTGATTTTAGTGATCAAAACCCTGGATATTAATTATAAAATAAATTTAGGTGAGAGTGAAAACATTGTTGATTGCTGTTAAGTTTTTCACAACAAATTCACTTTTACCTTTTTACTTGGATTGGAAAAACTATTTAATAAAGCTTAATATGAAAGATTTTTGTAAAACCTTTTTAATACTATTAATAAGTGTCGTCAACATATGGGCATGTTTTTCACAAGAGGTTCCTAAAGCACACATTTCAAACGGAATAATTGATTGTGATATTTATTTACCTGATGCAGTAGATGGATATTATAGGGGAACTAGATTTGATTGGGCAGGGGTTATTCCAAATTTGGAATATAAAAATCATACCTTTTATGGAAAGTGGTTTGAAAAATATGAACCAACTATTCACGACGCAATTATGGGGCCAGTAGAAGCCTTTGATCCAATAGGATATGACAGCGCTAAACCTGGAGAAGAATTCGTAAAGATTGGAGTTGGAATTTTAGAAAAGCCGGACACCACAAATTATCATTTTTCTAAACCCTACAAAATAATAGACAATGGTATATGGAAGGTTCAAACAAAAAAAGATGAAATTAGTTTTATCCATCAAATAACTGCTGGAGAATACCCTTACACTTATAAAAAGGTATTAAAATTAAAAGATAATAAACTGATTATTGAACATACATTGATTAATAACGGTGATAAAACCATTAGCACAATTGTATTTAACCACAATTTTTTTGTAATAGATAAACAAAATACTGGACCAGGTTTTAATATTAAATTTCCTTTTAAAATTGAAGGAGATACAACCAGATTAGGAGATTTTGCAGAAGTTGTTAATGGAAATGAAATAAAGTTCGTAAAAGAATTGGGAGAAAGAGATCATTCTAGAATAGTTAAACTTACTGGATTTGGTTCGTCTAAAGACGATTATAACATAACCGTTGAAAATACTAATACCAAAGCAGGAGTTAGAATTACATCAGACAGGCCATTATCAAACGTTGTTTTATGGTCTGCAATTAAAACGCTATCTCCTGAAGCTTATATAGACATTAATGCAAAAAGTTCTGAGTCATTTTCTTGGAAAATCACCTATGAATTTTATACTTTTTAATAAAATGATGTTAAATAAAAAACTAAAATACGCAGGAATTGTTTTAATTTTAGTCAGCCTGTTTTCATGCGGTGGACCTACGACAGAATCTAATGAATCAATCTACAAAACAGGAAAAAATTTTCCAGTTTATGGTGGTAACAAAAAGGGAAATCGCTATTCTCCTTTAGATCAGATTACAAAAGATAACGTAAACAAGTTGGAAGTTGCTTGGATGTATAAAGCTAGGGAATCCGATACAATCAGCAATGTTCGATCACGTTTTAGCCAAATACAATGTCAACCTATAGTGATTGATGGTGTCCTTTACGGAACCACACCAAAATTGAAATTATTTGCACTTAACGCTGCTACGGGAAAAGAAATTTGGAAATTTTCTCCAGGCATTGATGGTGCTACAAATAGAGGTGTGATGTATTGGGAAGATGATGAAGATAAAAGAATTTTTTATTCAGTTCAATCTAATTTATACGCAGTAAATGCTAAAACAGGTGAATTAATTACATCTTTTGGAAATAATGGATTTGTAAACTTGCACGAAGGAGTTGGTGACAGTTTAACTAAAGATGTAAGTAAATTAAGAGTTAGAGCAACATCGCCAGGAATTATTTATAAAAATACTCTAGTAATTGGATCTGCAGTATCTGAATCTGGAGATGGAGCACCAGGTTCTGTGAGAGCATTTAATGTAATTACTGGAAAGTTAGAGTGGGTATTCCATACTATTCCACATCCTGGGGAAGTAGGATATGAAACTTGGCCTGCAAACGGATATCAGGAGAGTGGAGGTGCAAATAACTGGGCGGGTATGTCATTAGATGATGAGGAAGGCGTAGTCTTTTTCGGAACTGGTTCACCTTCTGCAGATTTTTATGGCGGTAACAGAAAAGGAAAAAACTTATTTTCCGATTGTATTGTAGCTTTAAATGCTACAGATGGTAGTTTAAAGTGGTATTTCCAAACTGCACGTCATGATCTTTGGGATAGAGATATTCCACAACCACCTAATCTTACAACCATCAATAAAGATGGAAAGGAGTTGAAAGTAGTGGTTCAAGGAACAAAAGACGGGCTAGTTTATGTACTAAACAGAGAAACTGGTGAATCAATTTTTCCTATCGATGAAAAACCTGTGCCAACAAATGGTCTTCCGGGAGAACATCCTTGGCCTACTCAAAATTATCCTGAAAAACCTTTACCATTTTCACGTCAAATATATACAGAAGATGATATTTCAAATATATCCCCTGAAGCTGAAGCATATACAAGAGGAATATTTGAGCGTTATGGTGTTGATAATAAATGGGCTCCTCCAACTATAGAAGGAACATTATTATTTGGCTATAGCGGTGGAGCTGAATGGGGTGGAAATGCTATAGATCAAGATGGTATATTATACCAACCTGGAAATGACAATCCATGGATTGTTGAGATGGAAGCGAACACTAGTTTGATTCAAGGAGGAAATAATACTTATTCAGGCAAACAACTTTATGCGATGAATTGTGCTGCTTGCCATGGTTTAAACAAAAAAGGGAATGGTACAGATTTTCCGGATATAAGTAATGCCCAAAATCAGATTCCAAGAGAAAAATTAGCAAGTACTTTATTAAATGGAGGAATAAGAATGCCATCGTTCAGGCATCTAAAAGAGAGTGATAGAAATGCAATTCTTGACTATTTGTACAAAAAAGATACTAAACCAGAAGTCTTTAGAGAAGCTCACGATGTGCCAAATACAGCCATTAGTGAGTCTGATGATAATATTTTTGGGTTTCAACCAGTTTATCATATAAAGAAATGGACTAAAGTGTTTGATGAACAAGGCTATCCAGGAGTTAAACCACCATGGGGAACTTTAAGTGCTATAGATATAAGTACTGGTGACTACCTGTGGCAAGTGCCAGTTGGAGAATTTCCAGAATTAACTGAACGTGGCATACCAATTACTGGTACGGAAATTTACGGAGGACCTATTGTAACCGGTAGTGGTTTAATATTTATAGCAGGAACCAGAGACGAAAAAATACGGGCACTTGACAAAAAAACAGGTAAAGTTGTTTGGGAATATCAACTACCTGCCGGAGGGTTTGCTACACCTATTACCTATGAAGTTAATGGTAAGCAATATATTGTTATTGCTGCTGGAGGTGCACGTGGGCTAAAAGCTGGAGACTATTATATAGCCTTTGCTTTATCTGATTAATTAGCAAAATGTATTTAGACTTTTGCTAAAACAAGAAATATCAAAATAAACTTTAACATTAAATTAAAATTATGGAAACAAGCACAAACAGTATTGATCGTAGAAATTTACTTAAAATACTCGGTTTAGGTACTGCTGGGACTTTAAGTCTTGGCCTATTTGGAGGTATGAATGCTTATGCAGCAGATGCAGGAATTTATGAAACTCCTAACTATGCTAAAGGTATGGCTCCAGTTACTATAACTGGTATCAAAGTTTTTGCCACAAAACCTTCTGGAAGTAATTTAATAGTTGTAAAGGTAGAAACAAGTGAACCGGGATTATACGGAATCGGTTGTGCTACTTTTACACAAAGGGCAAAAGCTGTAATAGCAGCTATTGAGAGTTACATGGGTGATTTTGTAAAGGGAAAGGATGTTGATAACATAGAAGATTTATGGCAATCTTTTTATGTTAGTTCATATTGGAGAAATGGTCCTGTTCTGAACAATGCACTTAGTGGTTTAGACGAAGCTCTTTGGGATATTAAAGGGAAACGTGCAAATATGCCTGTCTATCAACTTCTTGGAGGGAAATCCCGATTTGCAATTCCCTGTTATGCGCATGCGGGAGGCAGTACACCTGAAGCAGTAGCTGAAGATGTTCAAAAGTTTATAGAAAGAGGATATGATCATGTTCGTATCCAACAGGGAGGCTATGGAGCTACAGGAACAGATCAGAAAGAACCAAGATTTAGAAAAGCTGGATATGGAGCTGAAAGTGATAACGCAATGAATACCGGAGCTTACTTAAGATCTGTACCAAAAATGTTTGAAACGGTTCGAAAGGTTTGTGGAGATAATGTGGAACTTTTACATGACATACATGAGCGTGTTCAGCCTATGGATGCAATTTGGCTGATTAATAATGTGGAAGAATATCGTCCATTCTTTATTGAGGATCCTTTGTCTCCAGAAAATCGTGGTTGGTGGGAAGAACTTCGAGAAAGTACAAATGTACCTATTGCAATGGGAGAACTTTTCAATAATATTAATGAGTTCTTAGAGCCAATGACCAAGCATCAATTCGACTATATTCGCTGTCATGTTTCTCAAATTGGAGGTATTACTCCTGCTATGAAAGTAGCGAGACTTGGGGAATGGTTTGGAATTAGAACAGCATGGCATGGACCCGGGGACACTTCACCAGTTGGACACGCCGCTAATTGTCATATTGATATGGCTATATGGAATTTTGGAATACAAGAAGGAAGAGAATTTTCCGAAAAGGAACGAGATGTTTTTCCTGGAGCACCAACGATGAAAGATGGTCATATGTACGTAAATGAAGCACCAGGTCTCGGAATTGACATAAATGAAAAGGAAGCTGCTAAGTATCCTATTGACACAAGGTCAAACTGGATCGTGCGCGATGATGACGGAACTATCATAAGGCCTTAAATAAATTTCAAGAGCAATATTGAATAAATAATTAGTCAGGGGGTTCTTTATCTAATAGATTTTTCTTTGAAAACTAGGAAGATGAAGGATCTCTTCTGTGAAAATTTTTCAAGCAGATACCAGTTTTTCACATGTTTTATTTAAAATTCCAGAAGAAAACAGAAAGATTATTTATAAATAAAAGTATTAAAAACAACAACAATTCTTAGTATTTTGCTTCTAACTAGGTGAACAGATCCAAATAATTCAAGTTCCATGGAAACAGGTGTAAATTATCCAGTTTATGGTGGGAATAAAGCAAGAAACCGGTATTCTCCATTGGAGCAAATCAACCGAGATAATGTCAAAAATTTAGAAGTGGCATGGATGTACAATGCCGCTTCAGACATTGAAGATGAGGATAAGTCTTCAGGATGGACAAGACAAATTCAATGCCAGCCTATAGTTGTAGATGGAGTGTTATATGGAACAACCCCCGAACTTAAATTATTTGCTCTAAATACTAGTGCAGGAGAGCAGCTATGGAAATATGATCCACTAAATGATGTTGTTAATGTTAATCGGGGAGTGGTGTATTGGGAAAACAAGGATGATAAGCGAATTTTATACACTGTAGGTTCTAATCTTTATGCTATTAGGGCAATCAATGGTGAGCCGGTTTATGATTTTGGGAAAAATGGTATAGTGGATTTGCATAAGGGTCTTTCAACAAATTTGGAAAATTGATGTTAATTCTCTTTCTGTAAGAGCAACAAGTCCTGGAATTATTTATAAAGATAATTTAATTATTGGTTCAAGTGTATCAGAAGGTGGTGATGCGGCTCCCGGACATATTCGAGTTTTTGATATTTTAACAGGTGAATTAAAATGGACTTTTCATACTATTCCTCAATCGGGTGAAATTGGTTATGATACTTGACCAAAAGGTGCGTATAAAGAGATTGGAGGTGCGAACAGTTGGAGTGGCCTAGTACTTGACGAAAGCCGAGGAATGGTTTATTTTGGAACAGGATCCTCTTTCTCAGATTTTTATGGGGGCAATCGGGAAGGTAAAAATTTATTTGCTAATTGTATTATTGCTCTTGAGGCGGAAACCGGTAAAATGAAGTGGTATTTCCAAACCATTCATCATGATCTCTGGGATTTGGATTTGCCTACTCCTCCCAACCTCACTACGATTAATCGAAATGGAGAAATGATAGATGTTGTTGTCCAAACCACTAAAGATGGTTTAATCTATATATTGGACAGGGATACTGACAATTCAGTATTTTCTGTAGAAGAGCTTCCAGTTCTAACAGATGGACTTCCAGAAGAACATCCTTGGCCATTCCAAAAATTTCCAATAAAACCGCTTCCATTTTCTTCTCAGACCTTTAGAGAAGACGATATTACTAATATTTCTAAAGAATCACGAGCCTATGTCAAGGATTTATACAATAAGTTTGGATCAGATCATAAATTTACCCTAGCTAGTATCAAAGGTACTATTCTTCACGGTTATAGTGGAGGTGAGGAGTGGGGAGGTAATGCAATAAGTCCTAATGGAATTCTTTATCAAAATTCTAATAATGCCCCCTGGATTTTACAAATGGTAAATGCAGAAGACCGAGATAAAGAAGCTTCCTCCCTCTCCAGTGGGAATGCTCTTTATTTAAAAAATTGTGCAGCCTGTCATAGGGAAGATCGAAAAGGAAGTGGTTCTCAATTTCCTGCTCTTGAAAAGATTAAGATAAAATTTTCAAAAACTGAAATTCTTTCCATAATAGAAACTGGGACAGGAAGAATGCCATCTTTTCAATACATTCCTGAACAAGATCGGGAAGCGATTTCTAAATATTTATTAAATACGGAAGATGTTAAGCAATCTGAAATTATTAATGAACATGATATGCCAACACCAGATGAAGAGATGAAAAATGGAGTTTTTGGTTTCGAACCGGAGTATGTTATTAAAGTTGGGAAAAGATTAACCGATCAGGATGGGTATCAAGGCAATAAACCTCCATGGGGAACGCTTAACGCCATAAATCTTAATACGGGTAATTATTTATGGAGTATTCCATTAGGAGAATATCCTGAATTGACAGAAAGGGGGATACCTATTACTGGTACTCCAAATTATGGCGGTCCGGTTGCAACAGCAGGGGGAATAATTTTGATTGCGGCAACTAAAGATGAGAGGATTAGAGCATTTGATAAGGAATCAGGTGATATGCTATGGGAGTTTCAGCTTCCTGCAGGAGGTTTTGCTTCTCTCATTACTTATGAAGTTAAAGGAAAACAGTTTGTGGTGATAGCAGCAGGTGGAGCCAGAGGACAAAAGCCTGGTGGATACTATGTAGCATTCGTTTTACCAGATGATCAATAATGAATATAATTTAAAAAATGATTATGAAATTTATGAAGAATTTATACGTGCTATTTGTGTTATTAATCATTGCCTGTAATCAACCCACAGATTCTACTAACGATGAAAGGGAAAATTTGAATACTAGCAGAACTGTAAGAGATGTTACAGCTGCTGTTGAAGCTTTAAATAATGCTATTGTCAATCCTGAAAAGTCTGTATTTGACAGTATTACCGCAGATGAAATTACCTACGGTCATTCAAGTGGACTTGTTCAAAATAAAGAAGAATTTATTGATGATTTAATAAATGGAGATTTTGATTTTTCCTCGGTTAATGTATCTGATCAAAGCATACATATAACAGGCGAAACGGCTGTAGTTAGACAAATTTTCTCAGCGGAAGCGACAAATGCCGGCAACCCAGTAGATATCAGGATTGGAAATGTTCTGGTTTATGTCAAGCAGAATGACCAGTGGAAGCTTCTTGCTAGACAAGCATTCAAATTATAGAAATAACATAAAGATTTTTCATGAAACAATTGAACATTTATTCTATCTCATTAATTATTGCTGGTATATTGCTAGTTATTGCTATCGGTTTTCTAATAACGGATTATGGTGGATATGCAGGACCAGTCCTGGCAGCATTTTTTGTTGCTTTAGCAATAGGGTTCAGAGGTTATGAAAACCTAAAAGGATTTGTATTTACTACAATGATTTTCGCAGCTGTTACGATGGCTATGTATTATCCACAGTATTTTGTGGAAATTGGTGGTTTTGAATTAACTGGCTTAATCACTCCCCTCATTCAAATTATAATGTTTGGTATGGGAACTTCAATGAGCGCCAAGGATTTTGTTGCTGTTATAAAATCCCCTCGAGCTGTTGGTATAGGCGTTTCAGCTCAAATGATTATAATGCCTATTATGGGTTATGCTTTAGCAACAATGAGTAATCTTCCTCCCGAAATTGCAGCAGGTATTGTGCTAATAGGTAGTTCCCCCAGCGGAATGGCGTCTAATGTTATGGCTTATTTAGCAAATGCAAACTTAGCTCTTTCATTAACCATAACAGCTATAGCAACTCTTCTGGCACCCTTTGTTACTCCTATTTTGATGAAATTTTTAGCTGGAGAATTTATTGAAATAGATACCGTGGCTATGATGTGGAGTATCGTAAAAATGATTTTAATACCTATTGGTGCAGGTTTGATTTTTAACAAATTTGTCGGGGGAAAGGCTAAATGGCTTGATCAAGCTATGCCAATTATTTCTATGCTTGGGATTGGATTAATAATAGTTGTCATTACCGCTGCCGGGCGTGATAGCCTTTTAGATATTGGTGCTTTGTTAATTGTACTTGTTTTAATCCATAACTTGTTTGGATATACTTTGGGATATTGGTATGCAAGACTTTTCAAAATGACAGAGCGGGATGCAAGAACTATTGCTATAGAAGTGGGAATGCAGAATGGAGGTCTTGCTTCAGGAATTGCAAATGAGGTAGGTAAGATAGCAACTATGGGCTTAGCACCTGCTGTGTTTGGACCATTAATGAATATAACCGGATCAATCTTGGCTTCTTACTGGCACAGAAAAGATCCTGAAGGTAATAAAGAGCCTGTTGAGGAAGAAAAAGTAGATCCTGAAGATGATACTGGATTAATGTAGTTTTTTACTCCAAGTTTATCAAAAAATTGAGATCTTACTAAGAATTACCTAAAAGTCGCAGCCTATATTTTTGTAATTGAGGTAAGCTAAAAATAGAAGTTTGGCGGTGGTTGAATGGAATAAAAGCGTCATTTTGGGTCTTCTCAAGGCACAAGTCCCTCTTTCCCCCATAGACTGCGGGTCAGTTTTTTTTCGGAAATAATGAGTTTAAACCTGTAAAATGCGGTATTGTTGTTTGGAAAACACCTTGATAACCGTTTTGCGTGCATGGCTCACCCAACAGCAGGCAACGACGATGTAATGAAAACACACCGCTTTGACCCGCATGGCTATGGAGATACCCGGGGTGTTGTTGGCTACCAAAACCTGTTTTATCCATTCAAACAGGGTGGCGCACATAGCCATCAGGTACATATATACCGTATTGGTATCCATGTCCATAAAGGGTAGGTGGCTGAGGTTAAAATCATTGAGCAGGTAGCAGTTTGATTTTCCGAATCGCCACGCTGATTATAAAATCCGATCACTTCCTGCTCGCTTTTATCGTTGTCATTGGTGATGATCGCCTGATAATGGTAAGCCCGGCCTTCAAAAGCATCCAATTGATTGCTTATCTTCAGAGTCCTGGTCACCACTACCCGATACGTTTTATCCGACCCTTTGAAGCTATAACTGGTACTGCATACTTCCTTCTTTTGCTCGTTGATCCTTACGGCTTGCCAATCTTTCAAACCTGCAAATGTTTCCCGGATACCCTTAAAGTCCTGCATTCGGATGTAAAACTTAATACCCTGTCGGTCCATCAGTTCAATCACCTCTTTTTGATAGGATGCGCTGTCGCCACGAAAAGCCGATACCGGAATCCCCTCTTTGTTCAGATTGACCAAACAACGCCCAATAGTTTCTTTCTGTCCATAGCTGGCAGGCGTATTGCCGTTGCGGTTTTCAATGTGCACAGGGATACGGCCGATAAATGCAAAGCCAGGATGGTAGGCCTTTGTTTTCTTATAACTAAATCGAGCATCCTGTTTTTCATTTTCAATCACTACGTTATCATAATCAAGGGTGTAGCCTTGCTTATCCGATGGTTTAAGCTGATTGCATTTGAGGGCAAGCTTGACCAGCAGTGCATTGAGCCGGTTGTCATAGTTCAACTCATGCACAATCCCCTCTATAGTCGTTTTTACCTGATTGGATTGCTTCAGCCTCTGGCAGACATATTCTACTGTGTCAGGCGAAGGGATTGGAGAAAATTGCTGCCCGGCCAGTTTTGCTTTAACTATTTCTAAATCTGACAGGCAAGTACCTTGGGTGAGGCTTTTGGTAAAAAGAGACAAAACAACGTCAGAGTGGGTGTATTTAGCAAATACACCTCTAGGTCCCAGTTCGCTATCCAGAAATTTAGGCAACCCCTTTTTCAAAACCGCTTGATAAATAAAATTTATTCCGCCAAAGGGAGTGACTTTCTTTTCGCTATTCGTAACGTCATTCCTATTGGTTGTCTTGAAACACTAATACCACCTTTCTGGTGCTATAAAACAAGGGATTAACTACTTCTATTTCAAAGTATTAGCCTCTTTTTTATAGGGAGTCTGCGACTTTTGGGAACGACAGGAATAAATAGTCTCAAAAAACGACCGTTTTATGAGACAGTAGGTAGTGATTATGTGGTATTAATTCATTTTAAATTACTGTCATCCGAGTAAATTTTAGCTAGGTCATATTAATGGGTTTTCTGGCTATTTAGGGTGATTTTTCATTTTTCCTCAAATCACCCCCCTGCTCATTTTTGAAAATATCCAATTGTAT
>Ga0307487_1002546_pt1 | contig 11535 bp, 10 predicted proteins | sample CBIW12metaG_FD_203665 | JGI IMG/M metagenome (GOLD analysis project Ga0307487, IMG submission 203665) | Sea-ice brine microbial communities from Beaufort Sea near Barrow, Alaska, United States - CBIW 1.2 | ecosystem: Environmental > Aquatic > Marine > Coastal | place: USA: Alaska | collected... | reverse complement strand
GCAAGTCAGGTGTCAGACCCAGTACAACAGCATTGGCCCCTAGGCACACTTGTTCAACAGCTGCAATCCAACGCTCAGCGCAGATGACTGTAAGGCGTACGTCTCTGTTCTCAGCAAGAATTGCCTTTGACGCGGCAACAACGGCTCCATCTGGATCACTTCCGCCAAAGAACACGACCACGTGTCCCGTGCCCTCGATCACCGTCGATGGAACCACGCTGCGGTATCGCAGGAAATCATTGCGCACGAGTGCGAAGTCGCTACCGAGCAGCAGTTGCCGAGCATCTGTGCCTGCAGGGAAGGCGATTTGCGTTCCCAAATTTTGATCCAAGTAGAGGGTGGCTTCGATGTTTCGATGATCCGAATCGACGATAGCCAGTACCTGACAGTTCTGCTTTAGCGCAGAAATTTGGGCAGAACTGATTTCATACGAATCTACAACCACCCAGTCAAATTGCCCGTCCCCGATTAGATCGAGGTCAAGCGAGTTCGCTGGCGCTGTCTCGAAGGCAATCAAGCTGCGCTTCACTCGCTCCGACAGCCACGTGACTCCGTCTAGATGGGCCCAAAGAGTGACGATGTGACCGCGTGCTACGAGCTCCTCCGCAAGGGTCAGACAGCGCATAACGTGCCCTGTCCCTTGCGTAGTACTCGCGTCTGCTCGAAGCAGCACTCTCATTGACTTCATGGACCCCAGTTTATTGTGGTGCACGCACGCGATTGAAAACTCAAGAGCCGAGCCCGCTTTGGTAGGCTCTCCATGTGACCATGCGCGGCCTCCAACAAACGAGGAACTCGCCGAAACTGGCACATTTGGAACCACGGAGGCTCGACATCACAATTTTAGAGGGATCATCGATCCTCATCACAGGTGGCACAGGCTCGTTCGGTAAGGCTTTCATCGAATATGCCCTTGCGAACTTCAACCCCAAGAAGATTGTTATCTTCTCTCGTGACGAGCTAAAACAATATGAAGCACGTCAGCGTTTTGGTGATGACCCACGACTTCGCTGGTTTATCGGGGACATTCGCGATCAGCACCGATTGGCCCGTGCCATGCATGGAATCGACTACGTCGTCCACGCTGCGGCGTTGAAGCAGGTCGACACCGCTGAATACAACCCGTTCGAATACGTTCAAACGAACATCATCGGTTCGCAGAACGTCGTTGAAGCCGCGATCGACACCGGTGTCAAAAAAGTCGTTGCTCTTTCGACCGACAAGGCCTCCAGCCCTCTCAACCTTTACGGTGCCACCAAGCTTGCCGCTGACAAACTCTTTCAGTCGGCTAACCACTATGCAGCAGGCTACGAGACTCGCTTCTCGGTCGTTCGCTACGGCAACGTGATGGGCAGCCGAGGCTCGGTAATTCCGTTTTTCAAGAAGTTGGCGGCTGAGGGCAAGCCGTTACCGATCACGGATGCTCGAATGACGCGATTCTGGATCACGCTCCCGAAAGCGGTTCAGTTCGTCATTGACTCGTTCGATCAGATGCAGGGGGGCGAGCTTTACGTTCCTCGAATTCCCAGCATGAAGCTCACCGACCTCGTCGAAGCCGTGGCTCCAGGCTCGGAGACCTATGAAATGGGAATCCGGCCAGGCGAGAAGCTGCACGAAGAGATGATTTCTCTCGACGACAGCCGACGCACTCTGCGAATCGGAGACCGTTACGTAGTGCTTCCGACAATTGCAAACTGGGGATTCACTCCTCCAGAGGGAGAGCCACTTCCCGATGGATTTGCATACCAGTCTGACTCGAACGACTTGTGGCTGACTGCCGATGACATCCGGACAATCCTGGAAGACCTCGATTAGTGACCATTCCGTACGGTCACCAGTCGGTAAATGACGATGACGTTCGAGCGGTAACAGAGTCGCTGTCGAGCGACTGGCTCACGATGGGACCTCGCGTGAGCGAGTTTGAAACGGCAATTGCTGCCGTTGCTCACACGGCCGGTGCCGTCGCGGTGACCTCGGGCACTGCGGCTCTACACGCTGCCTACGCGGCGATGCGACTCGAACCCGATGCTGACGTGATTGTCTCGCCGCTGACGTTCGTTGCTACCGCATCCACAGCAATTCAGTGCGGTGCAAAAGTGAGATTCGCCGACGTTCACGAGGACACGGGCAACATCGACCCCGATGCTGTGGCCGCGCTGATGACTTCACGGACGCGAGTTGTTGCCGCGGTCGACTATGCGGGGCATCCGGCCGACCTTGACGAGCTTGGCGCGATCGCAAAGCAGTCTGGAGCATTGTTACTCGAGGACGCGGCACACTCAATTGGCTCCCTTTATCGGGGGCGTTCAGTGGGTGAGATCGCCGACGTGACGGCATTCTCGTTTTTTCCCACGAAGAACCTGACGACGGCTGAGGGCGGCGCGGTGGTGTCGACGAATAGCGAATTGTTGGAGAACGCACGCACCTTCCGCAGCCATGGTTTGGTCCGTGACAAGGCGCTGCAGCGGTATCCCGACGAGGGCCCTTGGCACCAAGAAGTTCATCACCTTGGATTGAATTACCGGCTGCCAGACGTTCTCAGTGCCCTCGGGTCGAGCCAGATTGCTCGCCTACAGCAGTTCAAGGCGAGTCGCACTCGCATATTCGCGCGATACGTCGAGGGCCTTGGTGGCCTCGACGGAATTACTCTGCCGACTCAACGCGACTACGTTGACCCCATGTGGCACTTGTTTCCTGTGCGCATTCATCATGGTCGTCGCCGGGAAGTCTTCGATTACCTGCGAGCGAATGGTGTTCTCGTTCAGGTGAATTACATCCCCGCCTACTGGCACCCCTATTTCGAAGATCTTGGCTACAAACGTGGCATGTGCCCTGTCGCTGAGCTCTACTACAGCGAAGAGATTTCGCTCCCCATGTTTGCTGGACTCAGCACGTCGGATCAGGATCGAGTAATTGACTTGGTTCGACAAGCGCTGACGTGCAACTAAGACCACGAAGAAAGCTGGCGCACTTTGTCACTCACAATCGATCGCAAACCGTTTATCATTGCGGAAATTTCGGGCAATCACAACGGCTCTCTGGAGCGCGCGTTAGATATCGTGCGTGCCATTGCGGACACAGGAGTGGACGCGATCAAGATTCAGACATACACGGCAGACACCATCACCTTGGATGTCGATTCAGCGGCATTCCGGATTAGCGATGACCACGAGTTGTGGGGCGCTCGCACTTTGCACGATCTTTACGAAGAGGCGCATACGCCATGGGAGTGGCACGCCCCCATTTTTGATTTGGCGAACTCGTTGGGGCTTCAGGCCTTCAGTACCCCGTTCGACGAAACCGCGGTCGATTTTCTTGAGTCGCTCGATGTACCGCTGTACAAAATTGCCTCGCTCGAAATCGTCGATCTTCCGCTGATCAAACAAGTTGCGCAGACCGGAAAGCCTGTGATTCTTTCAACCGGTACTGCATCAATTGGCGAGGTTGCTGCGGCGGTTGATGCAGCTCGGGCGGGCGGATGCGTCGACCTGACCTTGCTCGCCTGCACGAGCTCGTACCCCGCATTGCCTGAAGACGCCAACTTGCGGCGCATGCCGGCAATGGCAGCGATGTTTGATGCGAAAGTGGGACTCTCCGATCACACTTTGGGCACGGGGGTTTCCATTGCTGCTGCAGCGCTTGGCGCCAGCGTCATCGAAAAACACGTGACACTTAGTCGTGCTGACGGTGGTGTCGACAGCGCCTTTTCGCTCGAACCTCACGAAGTCAAGCAGCTCGTGGACGGTTGTGACGCCGCCGTTCGTGCGCTTGGGTCGGCAAGCAGTTGGGCGTCCAACGCGGAGTCTGAGTCGCTGCGAATGCGCCCGTCACTTTATGTTTCCACCGATGTGAAGGCGGGTGACATCGTCACCAACGAGAACATCCGTTCGGTTCGGCCTGCTGGCGGGCTTCCGCCGGTTGATCTTGAGCGTCTCCTGGGAAAGAAATTCCGTGGATCCAATTCGTTGGGGACTCCGGTCTCTTGGGATTTGTTCTCCTAAACCGAGTAGGCCTAACGTCCGCGACTGCTATCGGCGTGGGGTTATAACTTAGCTCGGGGTCTAGGCGAGGCAACACCGGCTCGCGGTTTGCCCTGACGCGCTTAGATTTGCGGATCTTAGCGAGGCTGTCTGCAATTGCGCTTGCGAGCGTGGAAGAGCTGTTATGAGGTGCCCCCTCGCTGTCTTATGCTTGAGGTATGAAATCTACTGAGCCCATAGTAAGGGCGATGCTCTTGCAGCTTCTTGAGGAAGACGGGATGCCAGCCGTAGAACTCACCTCCGACACGATTTTGCTCGACACCGGGCTAGATAGTCTCGGACTGGCGGTCCTTGTCACGCGACTCGAAACCGAGCTTGGGTACGATCCGTTCTCGATCATGACTGAAGCTGCATACCCGCGTACCCTGGAAGATTTCGTCGTCATCTACGACAAATACGCGCCCGGTTCGTAGGCCGCTGGATGACGAATCCGCCAACGTTCTCCTTGATCCGTGGCGAGCAACGGATCGATCGTGAAGCTCTCACGGCAATGAGCGACGAGCTGAAAGAAAGCACCGCAAGTGGAGATATTGTTCGTGTCGATGATGGCTCAACCGAGAACGTTCTCCTCGCAGTACTGACTTTAGACGGCCATTGCCGCCGGGTTGAGCTGGTACCTGAAGGAGTGGCGCTCGATCCCCTAGTCTCGGAGCCGCATGAACTTGACGGACCTACAGAGTGGGTCATCTACACTTCCGGAACATCGGGAGAACCCAAGGCTGTGATGCACACGCTCGAATCCCTGTCCCGCGCAGTTAAGCCGAGCGACGGAGCGCGCATTTGGGGGCTCGTCTACGACCCGCATCGGCTAGCCGGCCTCGCGGTTGTGCTTCAAGCTCTCGCGACCGAATCGACTCTCGTCGATGTGCGCGCGGGCAGCATCACCGAGAAAGTTGATGCGATGCGGTCTGCAGGGGTTACTGCACTCTCGGCAACCCCGACCTTGTGGCGACAAATGCTGCAGACGGGGCGAACCTTGGGGTGGGCGTTAGAGCGAATTACGCTCGGTGGTGAAGTCAGCGATCAGCACACTTTGGATGCGCTAGCGGCGGAGTTCCCGCAAGCACGAATTACTCACATCTTCGCAGCCAGTGAGACCGGGGTCGCATTTGCGGTAGGTGATGGTCGCGAAGGCTTTCCGCACAAGTACTTGCTGGCACCGCCTCGCGGCGTAGCTCTTGAAATCAGGGACAACATCCTCTGGGTGCAAAGTCCGAATTCCAGCTTGGCCGGGGCGGATGGATTCGCCTCGACTGATGATGTCGTCGAGATAGTCGGCGATCGAGTGCTTTTCATCGGCCGATCGAGCGGCATGGTGAATGTTGGCGGAAGCAAGGTTTTCCCAGAGCAGGTCGAAAGCATTATTCGAAAGCATCCCTCAATCGTCGATGCCCTTGTCTTCTCCAAGAGAAATCCCTTCAGCGGCAACATTCTTCTCGCGAAGGTCATAGTCAATACGGAAGATCCCGACATTGGCCCGGCGGACATTCGTCGCTGGGTTGCGACGCAGGTGCCAACGCACATGGTCCCTGCGCAGGTTGAAATTGTCGATGATTTGCCAAAGTCTTCCAACGGAAAGGTCGTGCGCTCGTGAGTGCAAAGAAAGTTGTCGTCGTCACAGGAAGCAGCTCCGGACTAGGCTCGGAGGTCGCCCGTTTGTTGACATCTGAAGGATACGAGGTTGTTGGGGTGGCGCGGCGAGATGTCGACGCGTCAGATATTGGAGCTGGCTACAGCCACCACCAGTTTGATTTTGCCGATCTTGATGGCATCAAGGGGCTGACCGAGAGGATCGTTGCAAAGCACGGATGGCCCTATGCGCTCATCAACTGTGCTGCGGTCGGAGCCGATGGTGTGCTTCCGACAATGCACGCGTCAGAGATCGCAAGCACAATCGCGGTCAATCTCACTGCGCCCATCACGCTGACAAAGTATCTTTCGCGCGGAATGCTGGATGCGCGTGCCGGCAGAATCGTCAACATCACCTCGGTTGTCGCGTCCACGGGATACCGCGGACTCTCGGTCTACGCATCGACAAAAGCAGGGATGGAAGGGTTTAGCCGGTCGCTAGCCCGCGATATCGGACGCAGGGGAGTCACCGTGAATTGTGTCGCACCTGGCTTTATGGAAACGGCGATGACCGAGTCACTCGGTGAAGATGCCTTGGCATCAATCAAGCGTCGCAGTGCGCTCGGGCGTCTTGCTGAGACCTCCTCCGTGGCAGCAATGGTTTCGTTTCTCCTAGGCCCAGCGGGGGCGGACATCAGCGGTTCCATCTTCACCGTTGATGCGGGAAACACTGCGTAATGAGTGACAGTCTTTCTCTCCGTCAAGTTCGAGAGTCCGATCGCTGGACGCTCTGGGAGTGGAGAAACTCCGACCGCATTAGGCGAGTGAGCACTCACGATATGGAGATCCCCCGCAATTCGCACGATGCGTGGTTTTCGCAGCAGCTTCCGAAAATGCACGATCGGACGGTTATTGTTCAGTGGGATGGTTCGCCGGTCGGTTGGTACCAGATCGAAAAATGGGATGCCCTGTCAAATAGCGGCGAGTGGGGCAACGCTCTAGGCTCGACAAATGTACCAATCGGGCTAGGGGGAATGCTTCCGATACTCGCCCTGTCGCACGCTTTCGAACGACTCGGTGCGCAGGCGATGACCGGACGGGTGCTCGAACTTAATACAAATGTGCTGTCCATCATGCGACGCCTACGAATTCCTAAAATCGACGTGGACACGATTCCTGTCACGCGATGCGACGGAAGCCTGTCACATACACACGTATTCCGGGTAGATCGTTCAGGCTGGGACGAAGTTCTGGAGGCGGGGCGTTTTCTCGTTCCATCAGCGCTGAGAAAGTCCATTGACCTAGTTCGATCAGCTCCAATTCCGGACTGACGACCGCGAGCTTCATCACAGGCTGAACGACTTCGGCAAAGTGCCGCCTTGTAGACTAACTGTGTAAATGTCGTCGTTGTGGCGGGGCTTTACCGTGTCGGCAGCGGACTGTTGCCCTGAGGGAAACATTCCTTAGACCGTGGCATGAACGACCGCGACAGCGACAGCGACAGCGTCGGTGACGTACACGTGCATCATTCTTGTGCCGGCACGCCGGCAAAACGATCCCTTGTGGAGGAACTTTGACAGCGCGCCATCCTGGACCGATTCTCGTCCATAGTGACCCATTTGCCACAATGCGGTTGATACCCAGTGGGCAGAATCGCCAAGAGTCATTGGCTGCTCATGTCGACAACATTCGCCGAATCGGTGGCGACCGCGCGGTGTGGATGCCGTCGTTCAACTACGATTTCACGACCACGGGACGGTACGACCTGTCGACAAGCCCAGCTCAAGTGGGGACAATAAACGAGCGGTTTCGAATCACGGATTCGACGTGGAGATCTGAAACTCCGGTCTTTAATTTTGTCGGAAACGGGGAGATTCCAGTGATCCCTCAGACCGACGGCGCACAGATCGACCCGTTCGACGAATCATCCCTTTTTGGCAGGCTTGCAGACCTGGACGGCGAAATCATCTGGTACGGAGCACCATTCAGCTCCACCACCTTTCTGCACTACGCGGAAGCGGCAGCGGGAGGGCCACCGTACCGTTACGACAAGTATTTTTCGGGAACCGTGACTTCAGCCGCTGCTCCCGAACCGGTAGCAGTATCGCTTAAGTACCATGTGCGACCAATGGGCGCGACCCTAGGGTACGACTGGGTCCGACTGCTGGATGACCTAGTCGCGGCAAATATTTACACACGAACAGGCCTAGATGGCGTCGCGACTGCGTCAGCGCGTCAACTACGTGAGTTCTGGGTGGATCGTCTGAACCGCGATCCGCTCTACTTTCTCGACTCGGAATCGAGAGCGTGGGTCGCCCCGAAGATTCGCGAACTTGGCAGAAGATTCGAAATCTCGGACTTCGAAGGAGATCAAGCATGAAGCAGCGAGATTCGGGCGCAGAGATGCATAGTTGGGCGACAGATCTGTTCCCAATTTGCCGAAGCCTGACTGGACAGGGCGTTCGCGAGACACTCGAGTACCTCAGCGGGCTGATGTCCGGAATGACGATCGTCAATATTCCGAGTGGAACAAAGGTCTTGGATTGGACCGTGCCACAGGAGTGGCTCATTCGTGACGCCTATGTTGCCGACAGCGACGGACATCGTCTAATCGACTTTCAGAAGTCGAACTTGCACGTTGTTGGATATTCGGAACCCGTGGATATGATGGTCACTCGTGAAGAGCTTGACTCACACCTTCATAGCCTGCCAGACCAACCCTCGGCCATTCCCTACGTGACGTCGTACTACCGCCGCACATGGGGATTCTGTCTCGCAGATGAAGAGCGAATTAATCTAGGCTCCGGACCATTTCACGTCGTCGTGGACTCTGAACTGTTCGATGGCAATCTCACCTACGGTGAAGTTGTGATCCCTGGCGAGAGCGAGGAAGAGGTGCTGCTCTCGACCTACGTCTGTCACCCGTCGATGGCCAACAACGAGCTTTCTGGCCCAGTCGTGGCGGCAGCATTGGTGCGATGGCTAACAAGTCTTGATCGGCGACGATATACCTATCGTTTCGTCTTCATCTCGGAGACGATTGGATCGATAGCTTATTTGGCGACTCACCTCGATCACCTTCGAGCTCGAACAGTGGCTGGTTGGGTGCTCACTTGTATTGGCGATGAGCGAGCATACTCGTACCTCCCGTCACGAAACGGTCGGACTCTCGCCGATCGAGTGTCTCTGAAGGCCCTTGATGAGCGAGGGCATGAATATCGGCGCTATTCCTACCTTGAACGTGGCTCGGATGAGCGGCAGTGGTGTTCGCCAGGCGCCGACCTCCCGGTTGCCTCGCTAATGCGGTCAAAGTACGGGGAATTCCCGGAGTACCATACTTCCCTCGATGACCTCACGTTAGTGACGGCTTCTGGCCTTGAGGGCGGCTTGGGAATGATGATTGATGTGATTACTCTTCTCGAGGCAAACAAGACGTGGCGAGCCGTGCATGTCGGTGAACCCCAACTTGGCCCGCGTGGCCTCTACCCAAACACAAGCATTAAGGGGTCAGGATTGGCGGTAAGGGACATGGTCAATGTGTTGGCTTACGCGGACGGCACTCTCGATGTGATTGGGCTTTCCGAGGCATGCGAAGCTCCAACGTCAGAGATCGTGAAGCACGCCACAAAGCTTGCTGAAGCCGGGCTCCTTGTTGCCACGAGCTGAACGGCTCTTGCCTTGATCATCGGTCCCTGAGAGGCGTGTAGGAACGTTTATTTTCAGCAGCCCAGTTTAGGCCGAGCAAGACCGCGGTGCTCGTGACGGATTTCGGTGTCTTCAACCCTGGAACCTGAACTCCGATGAGTCACGCGGGTTCGGTATTCGGTGTATCCCACGTCGGGAACGAATGGGCGCCTTGTAAAACTGTTGCGGGGTGGCGCTCGTCGGGCGTTCGACAAAGTCACGGAAGCTGCGCAGCGAAGACGCGCGCGACTCCATTTCTTGGTGCTGCGGCGCTGAGAAGTGGGCGAGAGCACCGAGCGCTACACGGTGGAATCGCTCAGAAGACGTTTCATAGCATGGACAAGCAACGCGCGGAAGTTCTTCTTGTTCGTGTGGCTTCGAGGAGGAGCAAGCGCAATAGAACGAGTTTCTCGAAGGCGGACGCGCCCTCGTTCCGTCAACCCTACGTGAGCAGACCGATTGCGTTTGAGCGTCAGAAACCCCGCAATAACTTAGTTCCTCAAAGGCTTCGCGCTTTCGGTGGCACTCAGTCGATCTGAGACGTAAGCGCGAAAGTTCTCACTGGCGTGTGGCTTCCACACGGAATTGATGAGTTCTTGGCGCGATGCCGAGAGCAGTGTGGCTGACTCCGTACTCAGTTCACGAACAGCCGCTTCGAGTTCTGCATTGTCGCGAATCGGATCTCCGAAAATGGTCGGGTCAACGTAGAGAGCGGCGAGGGGCGAGTCCTTAACATAGACCCGGCATCCGAGGGCAATGGCTTCGTAGAGCACCGTACTGGCAAGGCCGAAGACCGCAGTAGCCCGCGCCACAGAATCGTAGACGTCCCGCTCCATGTCGAAGCCGACGCCTGGAGCCAAACTAAGTTCCGGATAGAGTGCGTCGACGTCAGTCCGCTCGGATGGGTGCGGCCGATACAACACAGTCCATTCGTTCGGCAATAGGTCGCGCAACGTGAGCGTGAAGCGTGTCATCTCATCGCGTTCCACAACGCTTGAAACAACAATGACCGTTGCGGACTTCGTGGAATTTGCACTCGTTTGTTCGGCCACAGCTTCGAGATGTGGTTTGCCGATCGCTACAGTGTTTCCCGGGAATTGTACGGATGCTGACCAGAACTCGCCAAAGGTCAACAAGTCATCAGGCAAACACCGCGCCAGAGCAGGCTCCTTCATTGCAGCACCCGCGTTATACGCAGCGTGTGAAGCCCCGATCCAACCGTGCTGATACTCAGCGACGATGGTTCCCCTAGCTTTGAGCGCTTGGATGAGCGGGGAGCGATCGCCATAGGCGCCCGTCTCGATCACCGCCAACTTCGGTTGAACTCGATCAAGAATTCGCTCGAATCTCGGCAGGGTATGGCGTGTGCGGGCGACCCGCACTCTCATTTGACGTTCCGTCTCGTTTTGGCGACTCTGGGGCACAGCTATGTCGAGCTCGTCATAGATCTTCGCAACATACGAATGTAAGAAACTGAGTTGGGCATCATCGAGTGGCGAGAACTTGGCAAGTGCTTCCACCTCAACTGCAACATCATCGAAAGTGAAAGTTGATTCCAGCACTGGGCGCTCCGCGGGGGGCGCAAAAGCTCTGATAGGCGCATCCTGCAGGACGAAGCCTTCGGCTCCGACCGCGCTGGCAAAACCGTCTACAAGCGGATTAACACGGCCCGCTCGGCTCTCTGTGAAGCGGCCGCCGTTCACCACAAACAAGACGTCACGCTGAGTGCGCATTCGTCGCGATGCCCGCCGATTCGGCGCGATTCGGCTAGCTGCCCGCGCAACTGTATGAAAACGCGAAACCTTCCGGCGAACTGCGGCAGCGCTCAGTTCCACTTCAATAAGCGAACGAACTACGGGCCAACGCAGGAGTGGCCACAACTGGATGTCGGTGCCAGGGAGTGTCTCAAAGAGCGCGTCAGGGGCGGCGTCTTCTAGAGCAATAAGCGACGCGACACTTTCGGACATTTTCATCATCAGTCTCTGCGCTCCTCACCGAAGACAGCGTCGATGAAGCGCTCGCGTTCCGACTCTGCCGAAAGCTGATGCGCCGCCTCGTGGGCAGCATTCTTCATTTCCGCAATGTCGACGGCAGTCAATTGGTTGAGTCGCCGAGCGAGATCTTCAGGCGTCCATCCGCTCACGATGGCGCCGTTGCCGTATTCGTTGATGACATTGACCATCTCCTGAGATTCTCCCGTAACAACAGCCAATCGCCCTTGAACTGCCTCAAAGAACTTGTT
>Ga0307487_1002545_pt1 | contig 11537 bp, 8 predicted proteins | sample CBIW12metaG_FD_203665 | JGI IMG/M metagenome (GOLD analysis project Ga0307487, IMG submission 203665) | Sea-ice brine microbial communities from Beaufort Sea near Barrow, Alaska, United States - CBIW 1.2 | ecosystem: Environmental > Aquatic > Marine > Coastal | place: USA: Alaska | collected... | reverse complement strand
AGACGCGGCCGGTAATACCATAGACCTCCTTTCCGCCCATGAACGACCTGGCCGCGGAATCCGGGAAGTGCACGGTATCGAAGAAATCACCGTTGATGTCCAGGAACGTCCCGAAGAACATGTTCCTCCCACCGGCCAGGGGAACACGCTTCGCGGTAACGATCACACCATGGATCCGGACCCTTTTTTTATCATGGAGAACGAGATCCCCCGCGCTGATATCCATGATTGGTGAGCGTTCCAGAATGTCGAAGCGGGAGCAGAGCGGAAAGCCCAACAGCTCGATCTCATCGTAGGCATCCTCAATAGGGCCCGACCGCAGATCGGGCAACCGATAGTCCACCCGTTTGTGGGCAAAGAGCCGGGGCGTCCTATCAGAATGGCCATTGCCCTTGATCAGGTGGGCATTCCAGAGCAGCTGTTTTTTATCCCTTCCGGTAAAGCGGAAGGCCCCGATACGGATGAGCAGCACCAGCTGCTCGATCCCCAGGTCCAGCCTGTCACTGAAATCCTCCAGGTCCCCAAAGCTGCCGTGCAGCTGGCGCTCGGAGAGGATCCGGGCCACGGTTCCAGACTCTAGGTCCTTTATCATACCCAGGCCAAGGTATATGGTACTGCCCAGGATGATATTGGGGTGGTCACTGGTATTGATGCACGGCAGTTCAAGTTCCCCCCCACATTTCCTGATCTCGTTCAGGTAATCCTCCACACGGTAGAAACCTCCCCCGTTGTTGAGCACCGCGGTCATGAACTCCAATGGGAAATACTCCTTGAGGTAAAGGCTCTGGTAGCTCTCCACCGCATAGCTTGCCGAATGCCCCTTGGCAAAGGCGTACCCGGCAAAGGCGCTCACCTGGTCCCATACGCTGGATGTAAGCTCCTCCCCATAACCTTTCTCCAGGCAGTTCTGCCTGAACTTCTGCTCCATTTTGGCAAACTGCTCTTTAGAGCGCCCCTTGCCGCTCATGCCGCGGCGCAGCATATCGGCCTCGCCCAGGCTGAGCCCTGCAAAATAGTGCGCCACCTTGAGCACGTCCTCCTGATAGACCATGACCCCGTGGGTCTCGTGGAGGATCTCGGCAAGCACGGGATGGGCATTCTTCCTCGCCTCGGGAAAGCGCTCCCGTTTTATGAACTCCTCCTTCATCCCACCGTTGCCCACCCCCGGGCGTATGATGGAGCTCGCGGCCACAAGGCCGATATAGTCATGGGTGCGCAGCTTGATCATCAGCCCCCGCATGGCGGGGCTCTCCACATAGAAGACCCCCATGCAGTCACCCGTGGAGAGCCGGTGGTTGAGCCTTTTGTCCTTTTTAAATATGAACACGTCATCGATATCGGCCACCTCGGCATCCGGCCTGTTGACACTTATGATATCCAGGGCATCCTTGATCTTGGAGAGCCCGCGCTGGGAAAGGATATCGAACTTGAAGATGCCCACCGCCTCTGCGATGCTCATGTCGAACTGCACGGTGGGGAACCCCTTGGGCGGGAGGAAGGTCCCGGCATACCGGTGCACCGGGCGCTGGGTGATCAGGATCCCCCCGGAGTGCACCGACAGGTAGTTGGGAAAGCCGTGGATGAGCCTACCATATTTTTTGACCAGTCCCAGATAGCTGTCCAGGTTCCTGTTTCCCTTGGAGCTACCGTTTAAAAAGGCATCGGTCTCGTGCTTTGGGATACCGAAAACCTTGCTGAGCTCCCGTACCACGGCCTTGTACTGAAAGGTGACGTAGGTACCCATCAGGGCGCAGTTGGGAAAGCGTTCGAAGATATAACGAGTCACATCGTCACGGTCCTTCCAGGAGAAGTCAATGTCAAAATCGGGCGGGGAGCTGCGGTAGACGTTTATGAAGCGCTCAAAATAGAGATCGAGCTCGATGGGGTCTACATTGGTGATCCCAAGGATGTAGGCCACGATACTGTTGGCGCCCGATCCCCTTCCAATGTAGGGATAGCCCCTAGAGCGGGCATAGCTGACAATATCGAAGTTTATCAAAAAATATCCCGTGAACCCCATATCGTTTATGGCCGACAGTTCCCTTTCCAACCGCTCGATTACCACGCCGTCCACTTCGGGATAACGGCCATAGATCCGCTCCCTGCACAGCTGTCCCAGATATTCCCTGTCCTCTGCCACGGTACCGAGATAGGACTTTTTGTTCTGGTTCTCCCGCCGGTCACCAAAACCAAAATCCACACGGCAGGACTCAAGGAGCCTTTCGGTATTTTCAGGGATATGTGGGAACTGTGCAAACTTCCCTTCCAGTTCCTCCATGGGCAGCATACGGTGACCGGGATCACCCTGCTGTGATGCCGGCAAGAGGCTGAGCAGGATGTTCAGGTCAATGGAACGTAGCAGCCGGTGGGCATTGAAATCGCCTTGGTTCCTGAAGGTAACGGGCTGCTGAACGACAAGTCTACCGATATGTTTTTTCATGTGGCTGAAGGGAAGGCGGTTCAGGTCCCGCACCGAGATGCCGATGAACTCATTGTCCATAAAAGCTTCTTTGTCCATTTCCAGAACCCGTTCAAAAGGATAGACCACAGCACAATCCTCAAGGGGAGGGGGGATGACCGGGAACTCCTTTTTTGCATGCAGGTGTGCACTTATAAAGGTATTGATCCGCTCAAATCCGTGGTTCGACCTTGCCAGAAGGATATAAAGGCATTCCGGCATGTTGCGGATGTCCGCTCCCACGGTCACGTGCAGTCCGGTACCCTGGGATTCGCGGACGAACTGCATACAGGCACTGGTGGAGTTGATGTCGGTAAGGGCAAGATAAATTGCCCCGTTTTCTATGGCGAGCGCCACAAGATCGGTCTCCGAGAAGGTCCCGTAGCGCTGGGAATAGTAGGAATGGCAGTTCAGGTACAAGGCGTTCAGATTTTCCGGTGGGCAAGCAGTAGGGGGGCGCTGCCGTCAAAGGGGTTATGGCCGGAGCGCACCGTCCTTACATCGAGGGTGGATGCCCGCATGACGCTCCCGGCACCGAAGCGCTTCCTCAGATGGTCCATTGCCCTGTAGAGTTCCAGTTCCTTCCCATTGTCATCGAAAAGGTTGATCTGGTAATGGCCGCCAACGATATCACTGAAATGGATTCCGATCAGCCTGACCAAAATGCGCCGTTGATAGAGCTGATCAAAAAGGCTCGTGATCACGGGCAGTATATTATGCTCCGCGCTGGTATAGGGGATCTTCTTCTGTTTGGTATGGGTCTGGAAATCCGAATAGCGGATCTTCACGGAAACGCATCCCGTCATCTTGTTGCCCAATCTCAGTTGGAAGCAGAGCGTGTCCACCATGGCGGTTACCGTATCACGCAGCCGCACCACATCGATGGTGTCCAGGTTGAAGGTCCTTTCGGTGGAAATGGACTTGCGCTCGGAGTACGGCTTTACGGGACTGTTGTCCAGGCCATTTGCCTTGTGCCAGATCCCCTTTCCGTTCTTGCCCAGAAATGCCGCCATCATCTCCAGGGGCATGTCCTGGATCAATTTGATCCTGTCAATACCCATGTTTATCAGTTTCTGCCCGGTCACCTTGCCGATGGACGGGATCTTACGGATGTTCAATGGGGCCAAAAAAGTCTTCTCGAATCCCTGATCAATCTTAAGCTGGTCGTTGGGCTTGGCCTCTCCAGTGGCCACCTTGCTCACGGTCTTGTTCCCCGAAAGGCCGAAGGAAATGGGAAGTCCCGATTCCCTCATAATGTCCTTCCTGAGCTCACTGGCGAAGGAGTAGTTGCCGAAGAACCTGTCCATCCCGGTCAGGTCAACATAGAACTCGTCCACGCTGGTCTTTTCAAAGACGGGGACCTTGTCCTTTATGACATCGGTCACGATATCGGAGTATTTCATATAGGTGGTGGAATTGCCCCTGATCACCACCGCTCCCGGACATAGCTGCCTGGCCATTTTCATGGACATCCCGGAGTGCACCCCGTACCTTCTGGTCTCATAACTGCAAGCGGCCACCACGCCACGTCCACCGGTCCCGCCCACCAGTACAGGCCTTTTGTTCAGTTCGGGGTTCAGCAGACGCTCCACCGATACAAAGAAGGTGTCAAGGTCAAGATGTAATATCGATCGTTCCATAATTGATTCAAAAATATGGAAATATTCCTATTAAAAGGAAATATTCCTAAAAAAGTAATCAACGTTTTTGGAATTCCCGTTTTAAGAGGTCATCATCAAATTGATCAAATTGAACACTGGGCGTATGGAAATCCAATTGAACACTGTCCTGGGATTTCCTGTCCGATCAGTGGATATTCGGTTCCGCATCTGCCAATAACAGGGGTCACTGAAGGGTTTTCCGGCCAGATGTGACCTGTTCGATATGCCTTTTCAAAAGTCGGTAGGGCCTTGATTTTCGGTTTGTAAAACTACTCCTGGGCACCGATACACCAAACGGAAAATGTTTGGCTTTATAGGACCTTTTGCCCCGGCCTATGTGTCCTGCAAGAAAATCACTTAAAACCCTAAGGACATGAAAAGTAAAATGAACGAGTTCAATGAGATCACAGCGGTCTACAGAAAAAACCCCAACGTGCCCAGCGGCAAGATCAATGGATCCGAAAGCGGGCAAAAATCGCAAGGGCCATCTGGCCAGTGGATATCCCCCACCGCGAGGCCTTGTCTGCCTAATGATGGATAACAGCAACAAACCCACTGGGTTCTCCACCATATCCCCGGGAAGGATCAACAGTGCCCTTTGCGACCTGCGCATCCTCTACCAGAACGTACTGATCAGCAATGCAGTGGCCATTGTCTTGGTACACAACCATCCATCTGGTACATTAAAGCCCTCCGAGGCCGACAAGCAACTTACCCAAAAGGTCAAAAAAGCCGGAGAACTTCTGGATATCAAACTCCTCGATCACATCATCCTTACCGAGACCTCCCACTACAGTTTCTCCGATGAAGGCCTTTTATAAGGCCTTTTTCTTTTTGGATAGCAAAAGTTGAGCTAAGAACATCCAGATCCATATCAGTGACCCAATTAGGGCTTCCTGTGCTTCCATATGGCGACATATTCATCCTTTTCCAGTTCCATCCCCTTCCATTTTGAATCGGGATGATTTCCAGTGGGCTGTGCTCTCCCGTTGCAGGGATCTATCACCAAGGCTCTGTATGAGCATATCGTATTCACCTTCGGCCTTTGGTGTATCTTCCTGAATGTCAATCCAACTTTTTTCCATGATCCAAAATTTAAAAATTAAACGGTATTGAGAATGTGAGCAGCAACCGGCTAGGAATTTCAAGGTGATAAGTCTTCAAATCCGGAAAGGCGAGATTTAACCTGCCAATAAATCCCGAATTTAAAATCTCCCTGGAATCATTTAAGTCCTGTTCACATCCGAAGATATAAAATTTTGTCCATTGACCTTAGGTCATATACCGGTGGAAAATAATCGGAAACGATCCATGCTTAGGGGAACAAGTACATTAGATGCTACGCAAATAGTAGTGTTTGAGGACATAATGAGAGATCCCTGTTTTCGCAGCTTCCTTATGGCGACGGGAAGCACATTGCCACTCCGCTGCGCGAAAGGCTCCACTTCGGGCAAAGCACTTCCCTAAAAAAGGTCTTGGGCACCATCCACCTTTTCTGCACTTCACTGCGCCCCCTTTCCGCTTCGCCGGAACGGTGGCTGCGCTCCCATTTGAAAAAGTGAAGGGAGCCCGCTTTTCAGCGGAAAGACCGGCCACCGTTTTTCTTCACGCTCCCTCCGGCAAACCCTTCTTTGGGGTTTGCTCTGCGTTCACTAAAAACCGCTACCCGGTCTTGGGGATTTTAAGGGGTTTATAATGGATGTGGCCCCTTTCGTTTTTCGGGATAGCGAAAAACTGGCGCGGCATAACCAATTCTAGATCGGACACGTCCGCTTTTCTCGCTTAACTGCCGGTACGCTCAAACCGCGACCGTGGCCGAAAGAATTGCTAATGCCCCTATGGAACCTGTCAAGGCCGCGGCGGGGTTTTAGCCAAAAATAGGGTTTCTACTTCCTTGAAAACCTTAAGGTTTTGCCACGTCGCAGACACTCCCGATTTATTGTCGAAAAGCCTTGACAGAACCCACCACCCCCATTGTTGCTGCGCACCTAAGAAGAATACAAACACCCCTTAAAATCTTTAATCGTTAAAGCAAACAGGGGAAACATTAATCTTTAATTTTTTCAATTATGAGTACACTAAGAAACAAAGTCCAGTTGATCGGAAATGTGGGTAACGAACCCGAAATCCTTGATCTTGAGAGCGGGAAGAAAGTCGCAAAGTTCACCATGGCCACCAATGAGAGCTATAAGAACGACAAGGGCGAAAAAGTACAGAGCACCGAATGGCACAATATCGTGGCATGGGGCAAACTGGCCGGGATCATCGAGAAATACGTGGCCAAGGGCAAGGAGATAGCGGTGGAGGGGAAACTGACCTCACGCAGCTATGAGACCAAGGAAGGGGAAAAGCGTTATGTAACGGAGATCGTTGCGGACGAGATCCTGCTCCTTGGGGCAAAGGGGGACAACTAGACCCTTAAAAATGGGGGCGCCATAAAATAGGTGCCCCCTTATTTTTCAATCACTAAAACTTTTAAAATGAAGACAAAAGAGGAAATACTCAACAACCTGCAACGGTTCCACGGTTCGGAAACCATCTATAAAATCCCGTTGATACAGACCCGATATACCGAGGGGATGAAATATCTGGCAGAGGCCGCGGAATGCTTTTGGCTGATCACGGATGTATCGGCAATGGCAAAAAGCCTTTTGCCCAAAAGCTATTTTATTACCGTGGATTTTAAACGGCTCGAAACCAGTGAAAATGATTTTTCAGGCCCGGTTGCAAGTATTGAGTACAGCGATGGCAACGGAACCATTTTCGGGGTACAGCATTATAACGTGACGGATTTTCCACTGAACAGGCTGCGCCTGTTTTTTGTGGAAGGTACACTGATGCTGCCCGGGGAATATTAAAAAAGGGAGGGCGCCACCGTCGAAAGTTCGCGCCCTCTTTTCATTACCAACACTTAAAAATATCAACAATGAAAGCACAAGTTAACGAAATAAAGATCACGTACCAAGGGGGGATAAGGGCAAGGGAATGGAAAAAGGTTACCGGTTCCGAGGTGGCGGCAAAACTTATTTATGGGCAATGGGACAAGGGAACCATAGGACTTCAGGAATGCTTTAAAATTGTCCTTTTGAACAACGGGAACAAGGTCAAGGGCATTTATCAGGTTTCCCAGGGCGGGATCACAGGGACATTGGTCGATCTGCGGATATTGTTTGCGGTGGCATTGAAGTCACTTTCCGTGGCGATGATCCTTACCCACAACCACCCCAGCGGGATCATGCGGCCGAGCGAGGCCGATAAGAGGCTTACCAATAAGATCAAGAAAGCTGCCGAACTTTTGGACATTAAACTTTTGGATCATCTGATCATCCATCCCGATGGGAACTTTTACAGTTTTTCGGATAATGGAATTCTTTAAAAAACATAACCATGATACATCTAAATTTTTCAGATCTGAGCGAGGAGGCCCAAGAGCGGCTTTTGGAAATTTCCAAAAAGGACGTGGAGCGGAAATTCGGCAACGCTATCCGAAAAGGTTCCAGTGAAAATCGCCCGAATTTTGAAACACTGATCGAAGAGGAGGCACAGCGAAACCTGTACAGTTATAAATATGTTTTTAATATCTAAGACGATTGATTTACCAAAGAAAAGGCCTTTGAATCTTCAAAGGCTTTTTTTATCCAACAAGCAAAAATCCGATAAAAAAACCTATCTTTAATCCGCTGAAATTCAGCATTCATTATAAGCAGGGCTGTCCAATTTTTTGACTTTCGCCGATAGGCCTGCACATCTAAAAAATAACATACCGGGAATCTTTTCCCTGAAATCGGCAATTGGCCCTGGCCAGATTGTACGGAATTTTCGTTCGCCGCAGGCGAACGAAAAGGAGTAGCAAGAGGGTAACACGCTCCGCGATGTTAAGCACTCCTTTTCGTTTTCAAAATACTGACATTCAGTAATTTGAAAATATATTGAGATTCCGGTTTTTTGCAATTTGCGACAAATGGCCCGTCAGCCCCCGTTTTCAGGGAGGGATTTGCGACAAATCGGCGAACTATGGACTCATTCACGGGCATCAGATTCAAAAAGGAAACCGCTAAACGCTTTCAGGAATTTTCAAGGACACACTTCAAATCGCACACCGAGGCCATGGCTACGATGCTAGATTTTTTCTTCTACAATGAAATATCACCACGGGAAAGATTGGGTCCTACCGGGAGGACTATCGAGGCCAATCTAAAGAAACGTATCAATGCGGTCATTGCCATAATGAGGGACATGGAAAAGACCCAGACCAAACCGACCGTGGCGATGATCGAATCCCTTTTTAAGGCAGGGGAACCCAAAAAGAAGGCTTTGAAACTGGAGAAGAAATCTAAAGATGAAAAGCGAGAAGTTTATTTTCAGGAGAAGGGAAGCCCGGACAACCAACTTTAAAATCTTGCATTATGTACATCACGATCACACCCCAGAAATTGGGCGGGAACTACTCCCAGAGCTCGGCGGATTTTGTGGGCTATCTGGAAAAGGAAAACGAGAATCTGGGGCAGAGAGATATGGAACATTTCTTCAATCAGTACGATGAGGGAATTTCACCAGACGAAGTCATAAGGGAGATCGATGGAAATGGTGCCAAGCTCAAAAAGACCGAACCGAAATTCTATTCGATCACGGTCAGCCCTTCCAAATATGAACTGAACCGGTTACAGAACAGCAGTAAAGACCTTAAAAAATATACCCGGGAGCTGATGAAGGATTATGTCAAATCCTTTAACAGGGAGATCAATGGCCATCCGGTAAACATTGCTGATATAAAATATTATGCCAAGATAGAACACCAAAGGGCTTTCAAGGGTACGGACAGACAGGTAAGGGAAAACCAGCCCTATGCTACCAAGATCCTCCAGTTGAAAAATGAGGTTCGCAACATTCAGAATGGTTCTATGGAGGGAAGCATCAAGTCCAGAAAAAAGGAGATCGCCAAATTGGAACGCGATGCGCCCCATCAACAGGACGGAAAACGGATTGTCCAGGGGATGCCAAAGGGCGGAAACCAGAGCCATATCCATATCATCGTGAGCCGAAAGGACGCATCCAATTCGTTCAGCCTTTCACCAGGGAGCAAGTACAAGGCTTCGGATGTGGAAATGAACGGCAAGAAAGTCAAACGGGGCTTTGACCGGGATAAATTTTTTGAAAATGCCGAAAAGACCTTTGACAAGACCTTTGAGTATCGGCGGAACTTTGCGGAAACTTATAAGGCACGGAAGGATTTTATAAAGAACCCCAAGATCTATTTTGCCTCGCTGATGAAATTGCCCACCAACGAACGGGCGATTGCCTTCAGGATTATGGGTAAATCGGGTATCCCGATGATGCCAAGCATTCCCATTAATCAGGCACAGCTTGCCCTGAAATTATTCAATCAACTGCGGAAAGGTATCGATATTGCCGTTCGGTCGAGCTCCATAGGGATTTAATCAAATCAACATAAAAATGGAAAAGATACCTGTTGTACTCCTTATAAATGGCCTGATCGGTTTTATGTTTTATGTGATTTATAAAATCAACCGATATGCCTTCGCATTCAATACAATATTACTTACCGGGTTTGTCTTTTATGTTTCCCTTCAGCACCCGTTGATAATGGTCATGCTCAAATTGGGGTGTCCATTGCTGTTGATCAATACCGGAATGTATGTTTTTCTGCATAAGACGGAAAGGTCAAAAGGTGCTGACCGGAAATATCGGGTCCAATTCGCAACCACCAACGGAAACTTTAAACTGGAAAATATCAAACGTGGGGCATCGGTCATAGGCTCTGCTGGAAGTGGCAAGACCGAAAGTGTGGTGTATGGTTTTTTGAGGCATTTCCGAAAAGAGGGTTTTTGTGGCATCATTCACGACTACAAGGATTTTGAGCTTACCGAAATGGCCTATCCGCTTTTCAGGGATGGCGACATCCCATTTAAGGTCATTTCTTTCGATAGGATCATCCATAGGGTCAATCCCATTGCACCGTGCTATCTGGAGAACGAGGAAAGCGTGAACGAGGTGTCAAGGGTGCTCATCGAGAATCTTTTGGAGCAAAGGGAATCGGGGATCAGCGGTACAAGTAAATTCTTTAACGATGCTGCCGAGGGCCTGATCGGAGGGCTGATCTGGAAACTGAAAACGTCCTACCCACAGTTCTGCACGCTTCCCCATTTGATCGCGGTCTATCAATATCTGGATACCGATAGTCTCATCCGGTTTTTGGAAACTAATATAACATCCCGTGCGATGGCAGATGCGTTTATAAGCGGTAAGGATTCCGACAGGCAGACCGCCGGGGTCAAAAGTACGCTTGCCAATGCGCTGAAGCGGATCAGCACCCAACGAATTTTTATGGCACTTTCTGCTGATGAAGTGCCGCTGAATATAAATAACCCTGAAAATCCGTGCGTGATTTCCGTGGTGAACAACCCGAAATTCGAAACCTCCTATGCACCGGTCATTGCTACAATCATCCATACCATTATCAAGCAGATGAGCGTTTGGAATTCCAGACCCTCCTTCTTGCTTATGGAAGAGGCGCCAACCATTCGCCTACTGAACATGCACCGCATTCCCGCAACGCTGCGCAGTTATGACATAGCTACCGTATATGTGATGCAGGACAAAATACAGAATGATATGATGTACGGGGATAAGGCCAGTAAGGCCATATTGAGCAACCTTTCTTATCAGTTCTTCGGCAAGGTCAACGATCCGGACACCGCCAAATATTATGAACGCTTCTTTGAGATCATCAAAGACCCCACTAAAAGTGTGAGCCGTGGGCATAACCTCGATTTTGATACCCGAGTGACCACGGGGGAGAAGGAGATTCCCAAAATCAGGGCAGATGTTTTCTTTCGCTTAAAACAGGGCGAGTTTATAACCTATGCTGATGGGAAGGATGAAAGGGTACAGTTTAGATTAAGGAAAATACAGCGGGAGCTTCCCGAAGAATCCAATCAATTTTCACAAGCGGATTTAGAGACCAATTTTGAACGGGTCTACGAGGAGGCGCGGTCAATTTTCGAATGAACTATTTAAGCTTAGATCGGAAACCTGTGATTTTAAGGGGATGAGAACTGTTAATGAATAGGTGGTTAAACCTTATTTACTATTAGACCCCCAATACAATAGAGGCGTCGATACCCATTTTTACACTTATCGCCCGAGCTACTTTCAATGTAGGTTCACTTTTACCATTCAAATATTCACTTACTCGGGATGTGCTTACTCCCAGGAGTTCAGAGAGGCACTTTTGGTTTAGGCCCATTTCAGCCATACGCAGTTTGATTACATCTATCAGACCGGGTTTAATCACTGGGAAGGTACGCTCCTCATAATCGGCAACCAGATCAGATAAAAGATTCAATTCAATATAATCCTCAGAATCCATATTTTCAACAGCCTCTGGAATTGCCAAA
>Ga0307487_1002544_pt1 | contig 11537 bp, 6 predicted proteins | sample CBIW12metaG_FD_203665 | JGI IMG/M metagenome (GOLD analysis project Ga0307487, IMG submission 203665) | Sea-ice brine microbial communities from Beaufort Sea near Barrow, Alaska, United States - CBIW 1.2 | ecosystem: Environmental > Aquatic > Marine > Coastal | place: USA: Alaska | collected... | reverse complement strand
AAACATTAAAAATGAATTTATTTGTTTTGAATGGGGAAGGATACAAAAAAGTACAGGACTTATATGGTAAATATAAAGTAGGTGGAAATTTAGTGTACAATCCAATTGAAGCATTGACTTTTAAAGTGTACTATGCAGGGCAGGACAGCAAAAAAATGATTGGGGAAGAACCAAATACTTCAATTGTAGAGAACCCAACTGTTACCAACCTGGCTTTATTTGCCGGATATGAACTGGATAAAAAATTCAGGATCGGTGCAGAGTATAATGCGATGTATGACGGGAAGAAATATTCAGATGCAGCTTTGGATCACGATTTAAGTGGGTATTCAATTTATTCCACCTATGTTATCAATGACAAATTTGAAATCTTTGGAAGATATGATAAGTTGGAATCCAACAAAGTTGGAGCAGCCACTTCAAATTGGAATGCCTCTAAAGATGGGAGTGCTTTTCTTACCGGTATTCAATATGTGCCAGTAAAAGGAGTTTCATCTTCTTTGAACTACCAGTCATGGAACTACGATCTTGCCTCTAAAAATAACGAGTCTTTGATATATCTTAATTTGGAATATAAATTCTAATTCAAAGAAGTAAAAAATCTATCCCCGCAGAATTTAAATAAGGCCGGGATAATGTGAGTGAATTAATGCCCGGCAGCCGCCGGGCATTTTGCTTTCCTGAATTCAGTAAAATATATTCTGACCCTAAAATGCCTGGGAGACAGGATTTTGTTATTCCTATTGATTATGGAAATGGTTTTTTTATAGTTATCTTGTATAGCTTTAAAAGCTGATTTTCTATAAGGACTTTTTTGAGGTGATAAATTCCGGGGGTTACTTCTAAATTTTCAACCTCAATATTAGCTATAAATACCAAAAAAATGGAATCTAAATCCCCGCATTACCCACAAGAAAAAAATAAGGTATTCAATAAAAATTTCCATCCTTCTGATAATTTTTATAAAAGTGATCGCATTTTCATAAATTATTTAAAAGAAAATAGTAGCTCCAGGGGATTTGCATATATGGCAGCTAAGCTGGATGTGCTTGGCAAAGAAGCGGCCGGAAAAATGAACGAACTTTCCCTTCTCGCCGATAGATCAGGTCCTGAACTGGTGAAAAGAAATTCACTTGGAGAAACTATCAATGAGATCCATTTTCATCCTGCTTATTGGGAATTGATGAAGATTGGCTTAAAATCGGAGATGTTCCGGATAAAATGGGAACCCGCTTTACGCGAAACCTTCAAAAATGAAAAACACCTTTTGGGATTTGGTGCAGGATATATTTATGCCATGAGTGAATGTGGGCAATTCTGTCCGCATTGCATGACAGATGGTGTTGCCCGGCTTATCGACATATTTTGCACAGAAGAAGATAAAGGCAGGTTATTACCACATATATATACTGATAATTCAGATGATTTTTATAGTGGCGCCATGTTTCTCACTGAAAAAACAGGAGGTTCTGATGTTGGCGCAAACCTGGTTGTTGCAACCCAAACAGAAGGAGATAATTATTTGCTGAATGGCGAAAAATGGTTTTGCAGCAACGCAAATGCTGATATTATTTTTGCCCTTGCGCGCACAGATCCTGCCATCAAGGGAACAAAAGGCCTTTCCATTTTCCTGATAGAAAAATTCCTTCCCAGCGGAGAACGCAATCCCATTGATATTATCAGGCTAAAAGATAAACTCGGGGTACGTTCTATGGCCAGTGCAGAATGTATGCTCACCAATACAAAGGGGAAACTTGTAGGCAAAGAATTTGAGGGCTTTAAAGTGATGTTGGAAATGATCAATATTTCGCGAATCTATAATTCCGTTGCCGCCCTTGCCTGTTCACGCCGGGCGTTGGTGGAAGCATATCAGTTTTTATGTCATCGGGAAACCTTCGGAAAAACAGCAATTGAACATTCTTTGATCCGCACGAAACTCACTGAACTTGGCTCCTTGCACAGCGCCAATTTTTATCTTGTTTGGAGAACAATAAAATCCCTGGAACTCGCCGATGCCGGTAATGAAAAAGAAAAACTGCTCCTTCGATTAATAAACCCAATGACAAAAAAATGGTCTGCAGAAACCGGCGTGTACATTACCCGTGAAAGCATGGAGCTAATGGGCGGACTTGGTTATATTGAAGACACGGTGATGCCAAAACTCATGCGGGATATTTTGGTGCTTCCTATTTGGGAAGGTTCAGGAAACATCATTATTTTGGATATGCTCAGGGCGATGACAAAAACAAATGGATTTGATGTTATTTGTAATGAAATAAGAAGAAGCTCAACTGAAAATCCCAATTTTAGCAGTTGGATCACTTCGGAACTGGATAAACTGATCCTTTTTTCTGAAAAAATCATGAACCTTCCGCAGGATGAAATGGAAGCTTCGGCAAAACCGTTTTTTGAAAAGTTAACTTCTCTGTATCAAATTTCCCTGCTTCTTGATAATTTAAATGAAGAAAGTGAAAAATGGATCCTGCCCGCTTTGAAATTTATGATGGAAAAATATGCGCCTTCAGAATTATCAATGGTAACACCACTTTCATCGGAAGAAGTGAAAGACCTGCTGGCCTGGGAGTTTTAATTAACCAGACGAAAGGCTATTAAATTGACATATAAATTGTCACCAAATTTTAGGGTTCAATATATTTCCGTCACTTTAAAAGCTTTATTAATTCCTTCCGGGAGAATTGTGGATTGCTTGATATAAATACCCAGAAATTTATTTTTTCACTCTTTCAGCTCACCTCAAAGTTTAAATTTTAAGCTTCCATTTTTATCCATCACCCTTCCCATAATATGTCCGTCTTCGGATTCAGCTATTAATGATCTTTTAGTCCATTATGTTGTATGATGGTTATGTTTTAGAACAATGTGGATTACTTTACAGATCCCTGTTGAATTGCTATTTTACTTTGTTCCTTTTTAACCGCATAGCTCGCCAGGAGAAAAAACGCAAAGGGCGCAGAGAAAAAAGGAATGTTGAAAATGAAAGCGGAAAAAATGCAATCGGATAATTATTGAATTGAATAGGAAATGAGAATGAAAGCCTTTGCGCACTTTGCAGTTAAAAATAAGCTGGTTACTACAATTTTCTAAAACAGAACCTAATAAATTAAATTAGGACATTAAAAAGTGATTTTTTTAAGAATAAAATCACTGTAATTATCTTTTTTATAGTGATTCTGCAGTTTTCACCTCTCTTTTAAATATTTATTATGCAATTCGCAATTGTGAATACAATAATATTGAGGATAAAAAATCCGAATACCTGAAAAACATTCCCATTTTAAAAAAGTTATTTCCGTATTTGACAATTCTTAAATAAATGTTAAAATTTTATCGAAAACGATATAGTTCTACTCTGAATTAATTATACCTTGTGATTTCTAAAAAAGCAATCTTTTTAAATTATTATAGTATAGACACAATTTATACAAAATAAAATTTCGGGAAGAAACCCAATTTAAATCCTGTTTTTAAAAAATGAATAAAACAGAACTTAACCATATAAATTAAAATAAATGAACTCAAAGCTAAAAAGTGGGATCCTGGTTCTCGGACCTTTATTGTTTATCCTTTTACAAATTACAGGAAAACCGGAATCAATGCCAGCTCCCGCGTACGATGTGCTTTGCGTTACCATCTGGATGGCACTTTGGTGGGTAACCGAAGTTGTTCCCATTGCGGTAACTGCTCTTTTGCCAATAGTATTGTTTCCATTAACCGGAGCTTTGGATATAGCAACAACTACAGCGGCTTTTGGTCACAAATACATATTTTTATATATAGGTGGATTCTTTTTAGCGGTTACCATAGAAAAATGGAACCTGCACAAACGCATTGCCCTTTCTATAATTAAGCTGATAGGAACAAATGTCAATTACATTATTTTAGGCTTTATGGTAGCCACGGGTTTTCTCTCTATGTGGATATCAAACACGGCTACCGCGGTAATGATGCTTCCAATTGGAGTAGCAATTATAACCCAGTTAAAGGATAATCCGAATACCGTTGAAAATGAAAATTTAAAATTCGGAAAAGCCTTAATGCTGGCAATAGCATATAGTGCTTCCATAGGTGGGATCGGGACCTTAATAGGAACGCCTCCAAATTTGATCTTCGCCGGAATAGTGGAACAAATTTACGGGATAGAAATAAGTTTCCTTAAATGGGCAATGTTTGGAATGCCAATTTCTGTCATGTTACTTTTTATATGTTGGAAATATCTCACCAAAGTTGCTTTTAAGTTTGAACAAAAAGAATTTCCGGGAGGAAAGGCTGAAATTGATAGGCTGTTAAAAGGTCTGGGGAAAATGAGCAAACAGGAAAAAACAGTGTTGGCAGTTTTTGCTACGACTGCTTTCTGTTGGATCACAAGGTCTTTTTTATTACAGCCTATTTTCCCGTTTATTGATGATACCATAATTGCAATTGCTGCAGGGATTGTCCTTTTTGTACTTCCCGGAAATAAAAAAGGCAAACGATTATTACACTGGGAAGAAGCTGTTAAGATTCCCTGGGGCATAATTTTGTTATTTGGTGGTGGTATGGCATTGGCAAAAGCTTTTGGAGACACCGGATTAGCCATTTGGATTGGAAATCAATTGGTTGATCTGGAGAATCTGCCATTCTTTCTCCTGCTATTGGTCTTAATAGCTGCGGTTAACTTTTTAACTGAAGTTACCTCCAATACAGCAACTACGGCAATGTTGCTTCCTGTTTTGGCGCCAATGGCTTTAGTGATGAATATTCATCCCTATTCCCTCATGGTGGGTGCAACCCTGGCAGCTTCCTGTGCATTTATGTTACCGGTAGCCACCCCGCCAAATGCCGTGGTTTTTGGCTCTGGTCATCTAAGGATCGCAGATATGGTAAGATCCGGATTTTGGATGAATACTATTTCTATAATTATTGTAACTCTTATCGTGTATTTCGTTCTCCCTTATATTTGGGATTTTGATCCGGATCACGTCCCTGATATTTTTAAAATAAGCCAGGTAAATCCATAAAAAAAAGGGATGTTCTTCAACAAATCCCTTTTTAAAACTCACAAAACTATTATTAAAAACCCAAATTGACTATAATTATGAAATGTTTTACGCTTAAACTAAGTGTCTTATTTATTTTAATTTTAACAACCAATGCCGCAATTGCACAAAGTAATAAGCTCAAATTAAATTTTGATGACACCGGCGAAACCTATGTGAAAGCTTCAGTGAGAATGCAATTATGGACAAGATATTTCGACACGAACCCGGGAACAACAATAAACGGCGAAAATGTGGATAATGTGTTTGACGTATCTGTAAGAAGGTTGAGAATGGGGGTTTCTGCACAATTAACCCCAAAACTATATGTGTATTCCTTATTTGGGGGAAATAATATCAATTCTAAATCGGAAAAGGATTTTCAGTTTGAGGTGCTCGATCTATATGCCGAATATGAATTTGCCAAAGAATTCGCTTTAGGTTTCGGGGAGTCGGGCTGGGAAGGTTTGAGCAGATTGAACGTGAGAAGCAGCAAATCTCTATTGACTCTTGATGCGCCTTTATTTAACTTATTAACGGTCAATAAAAATGATGATGTTGCCAGGGGATTGGGCATTTGGGCAAAAGGGCAAGTAGGAAAATTTGATTATATCTTTTCTTTAAAAAATCCGGTACAATATGGTGTTGTGGCTAAAGAAGGAACAGTGGATTATGCACTCAATAAACCACGAAACAGAACATCAGGTTATGTTAAATACGAATTTTTAGATAACGAAAGCAACAAAACCGCCTATAGTGGTGGTGCAGGTACTTACCTTGGAACAAAAAACATATTGAACTTAGGTGCGGGATTTATGCATCAGCCTAAAATGACCTCCCAACTTGTCAACGATGAAAAGAAATTTTACGATTTTAATAATTGGGCAGTAGATCTGTTTTATGATGCTCCTTTGAATAAAGAAAAAGGAACCGCCATTACCTCATATTTAGGATTTTTCAGCACCGATTTCGGCCCGGATTATATCAGAAATGTAGGTGCCAACGACGTAACCTCAGGCGGCACCTCTTTTAATGGAAGCGGGAACGACTTTCCAATGATGGGAACCGGAAATACCGTATTTTTCCAATTCGGATATTTGTTGGCAAAAGCTAAAAACAACATTCAGTTTCAACCGAATATTTCCGTTCAATATTCCGATTTTGATTTGCTCGACGATGCAGTGGTGGTTTACGACTTAGGAATAAACTGTTATTTCAAAGGGCATGGCAACAAACTGTCCCTTGGTTACCAAAACAGGCCGGTTTTTCAAAACATTAATGATCAATTAATAGTTGATGAACGCAAAGGAATGTTTGTGTTGCAATATCAAATATTGATTAACTAGAAAACCTGAGCAAATTAAGGATGGATAAAAATGCAACTTCAATCTTTCAACTCATTTAAAAGTTCAAATTTTAAATTTCCGTTTTTATCCATTTTATATTGATAGATCGCCCTTCCCATAATATGCCCGTCTTCGTATTCTGCTAAGATCAGGTGATCGTTTATAAATAAAATTTTTGTAAAATGCATAGTTCCTCCCAATACCGCTTTCTTTGGGATCAATTCAGAATTTTTACTGATTTTTTCAAGAATAAATTTTTCAGGTTCCGGAATGCTGTCAAAATAGGATGAAAAATCTTTAGTGACGTAATTCTTTTTCATCAATAGATCACTCAGCGTATCCAGCGCACGGTGCAATTCCCTGATTTCGGTCTTAAGAGAATCTATTTCAATAGTTCTCTGTTTTTCTTCAGAAGATTTTCCGCAGGAACCCAACATTATTAGCAAACTAAAGACGAGAATTTTTTTCATTTTTCAGCAACAATTAGAGAGATTTATAATTCCCGGAGTACCATATAAGTCAGATAGCCAAGATAAAAGAATAGTTTCACGGCTGCCTGCCAGCGATCGATCTTTTTTGGATTTCCAATAAACATGGCTAAAAACAAGAAAAGGGTACCACCTCCCAAAATATACAGATCTATATTAAAATTAGGATCAAATCCTATGGGTTTCAGAACAGAAGAAAGGCCAAGAATAAGGAAAATATTAAAAATATTGGATCCTATAATGTTCCCCACGGCAATATCGGCATTTTTTTTAAGCGCGGCGACCAGGGAAGTTGCAAGTTCGGGCAGGGAAGTTCCTGCGGCAACCACGGTCAGTCCAATGATTTTCTCGCTTATCCCGAAGAGTTGAGCCAGTTCAACCGCATTATTCACCACTAAATGTCCGCCAAAAACGAGTCCTCCCAAGCCGGCAATTATAAAGATCCCGATCTTTAAATTTGAAAGATGAGGAAGCTTGATCTCGGTTTCTGTTGGATCGCTTTTTAACTGTTTGTACACATAAAAGAGGAATAAGCCAAAAAACACTAATAATATGATCCCGTCCATCTGGCCTAAAACGGAAGTTTCCGAACCGAATAAAAGCTTGTCATTTACCAGTAAAAACAAGGCAATAACTGCAAGAAAGGAAATTGGGATCTCCTTCCAGGCGGTGCTGGATTGAACAGCTAAAGGCGTGATAAGGCCAGTGATCCCAAGGATGATGAACAGGTTAAAATTGTTGCTCCCAAGCACATTGCCAAATACAATGTCCTGATGGCCCTGCAATGCCGCAAATGTGTTTACAACAAGTTCCGGGGCTGAGGTTCCAAAGGCTACAACCGTAAGGCCGATGGCAAGATTGGAAATATTGAACTTTTTGGCCAGGGCCGAAGCGCCTTCAACCATATAATTCGCGCCAAAAATAAGAATGATCAGGCCGGTGATCAATAATAAAACAGGGATCAGCATTTTTTAAATTATAAAATCCTAACGAAATTAAGTTAAAATAGGATGATATTTCAGTTAGTTGGGAATAATTTTAGACCTGTTTTAAATTATCGTGGAAACCTTATTTATGTTTAATAGATTCACTAAAATGCTTCAGAAAGTCCATTAGAAATATCTTAAAATCTTTGTGATCCTTTATGCTTTTTTGAGTGTCTTAGTGCATTTTACGCTATTAGAATGCGGGTTTATGCCACAAAGGCTCTAAGGCTCAAAGTTGCACAAAGTTATTTTTTTACGATCTTCAAAAATAGCACTCTAATTATCAATAGTTCTGCGGAAATAGTTTGAGAGCGTATTTGATGGCTTTGAATTGATTTTCAGGTCTTTGCATATCGCAGATCATTTGTTCCCGACTGTACTTTTCAATAAGAAATTGGTTTCCTGAGGAGAATTGAAGTTTTTCAAATTGATCGAGACAAACCAATACTCTAGAGAGCCCAAGCGAGGTGCTTCGAAGAAATTTTTCAACAAGATCTTTTCGGAAATTGGTTTTCCGGGCCAATTTAGAAGAGAGATTCATTTCATTTATAAATTCCCGCCGCAATTCAGGAATATCGGTGCAAAGGGTCGCAGCGGTTTTTGTACCTGTTTGATGGTCTTCCCAAACATCAAAAATATCATTCCCCAATTGCATCAGGCCCCCTAAATGGAACAACAATTTTTCCTCCTCTTTCGGTAATGAATTGTTCAAACACAACCTGTAAAAAATAAAGGAAGCGCCGCCCTTGGAAAAAGTAATATCCTGAATTTCCTGGCGAGAATTGCCGGGATTTTGCTGATCTTTACTTTGCTGTTGGGACCTAAATACTTGTAAAGCCTGCTTTTTTAAAATTCCGGGATTGACTGAATGTTTTAATCCGAGCAGGTAAAAATGCAGCAACAAGGCCTCATAAGAATTCATCGGTTTCAAACTTTCAGGTTGAAGGATGAATTTTTCTAAATGATTGGCCTGTTTTTCCGGATCGTCAAATAAATCATCCAGCAGGCCTGAAATACCGCCGAGAAATGTAAGACAAAAGCGTTCATTTTCAGTCATGGGTTTTCCCCGCAACACGCAAAATGATTCTCCCAAAACACCCGGCACGCCAAGTGAGTAATAGCTTGTTATTTTTTTGAGGTCCTGTGGAGTCAGGCTGCCGTCATTGTCGTTTTTAAAAGGAATGAGTTCCCTTTCTACCACATTTTTTATAAATCGTTTTTGCTTTGTTATGTTTTTCAACAACAAAAAATAGATTGATGGCAGCGAAATTAAATTCCTGATTCTATATTTCAAATTTTATTCAATTGATATGGCTAAAGCCAAATTAAAATTCAACCCGTTTCCGGCAGTTAAAACTGCCGGCTATGGATAAATTCTATCTAATTAATATCGGTTCCGTTTTAGAAAATTGTAGAAACCAGCTTTCTTTAACCGCAAAGGGCGCAAAGTTTCAGCAAAGATCGCAAAGGCTTTCAATCTATTAGGTACTTCAGTCAAATAGTTATATTCTCATTTCCTATTCAACTCAACTCAATTCAATAATTATCCTATTGCATTATTTCCGCTTTCATTTTCAATAATCCTGTTTTTCTCTGCGCCCTTTGCGTTTTTTTCTCTTGGCGAGCTTTGCGGTTAAAAAGAAACGAAGCTAAATAGGAATTCAGAAGGGATCTTTAAAACAATCCACATTGTTCTAAAACAGATCATTAATACCTATTCAAATCCTCATTATTGACAAAGAAGATGGAATTCACAAAGAACAGTTTTCCGTTTTCCCAAAAATTCCGGAACAGGGGATTGTCAACCAGATAAATAAAACTGCCTTTTCCCATTTCTTCTTCCCCGAAGATCATCGAGTTTTTGATGTTTTTTACTGCATCGCTTCCGGCAAATCCTGAGATTATTTCGGGATTTTCCTTTAGATAAACCACATTATATCCATCGTTTAATAGGCTGAAACTATCATTGCTCAGTTTTAAACTGAAGTAGGTGTCGCCATATCCAAACGCCATTGGGTGGGTGTTATCCACTTTGGTTTTTATGATGCTTCCCGTAATTAGGTTTTTTATGCTTTCGCGTTCCCGAAGCTTATAAGGAATGAGATTTCCTTTTTCTGTAGAATCTTTTTTGGCAGCAGGTTTGTTTTCTTTTAGTTCAAATCCCTCTTTTCCTGCAAAACTGCCAAGAGCATTATCAATTGCAATAACTTTTCCGCCACTTTTTACCCAGGATTTGAGTTCCTTCATTTTTTGATCATTTAAAATGCTGTCGTAATTGCCCGATGGAAATATCAAAACATCCAGTCCTGATAGAACCTTATTGTCAAGATCCCCTGTATTAATGGAGGTAACTGGATATTTGAGCTCCTGCTCAAAAAAGTGCCAGATCTCGCCATAATTAAGTGAACTTGTGCCTTCGCCCCGCAAAACCCCAATCCGTGCTTTGTTGATGATCTTAATTTCCGAAGACCCAAAGTCCGGACCGCTTGTGGCAAAACTACTAGCGGCTGCGGTTAGCTGTCTGTTGTATTTATTCGCGATCTCAATCAATTTTGAGTCGAAGTTTTCCAGTTTACGATTGTCGCTTTTTGTAATTACCAGGCTTCCTGATTTAAATTTCTGATTTGAATTTTCAAAAGGTATTTCTGAAAACCGCACTTTGATTCCTTCATTAAGCATTTCGGCAAGAAAACGGGCATCCTGCATACTGTCCCATTTTGTAATATATCCGGCTCCGGCAGGAGTTGCGGTATTATTCACCGGGGTTGCGTTGACTGTTTCACTGTCAGAAATCGCCCGGGTGCTGGCAACGGCATCAAGTCCGTAAGCGTATGGAAGGCTCCAGGCGGTAATGTCATAAGTAAGGGAATCGGTTAATACTGCCGAAGGTTCAAATAAAACTTTCACCATTTTTCCTTTTGGCTGGGCAGTATTTACAATTAGTGTGTTTTCGGTAATTTTAAGATCGGCTATCTTGTTTTGGCTATAATTGAAACCCTTTATTTTCCCCGCCGTTGCTCTGCTATAGGAAATATCATGAATATCCAGCAACTTTTTCAAGGCGGTGATTTTATCCGGACTACCGTTCAATGCATAACTTTTATATAGAAGATTATCATTATGGAAGAATTTATTGAATTCAGAATTTAGTTTCTCGACATTTTGTGCCGCAACTTCCACAGTGGAAAGCCCAGTGGCGGTATGGTGGGCCACCCGATCAATCAAAGTGAGTTCATAACCTTCACCGGTTTCAATCCCCAGGCCTGCATCGCCACCGCCTGCTTGTTCGTAGGTCATTCCAATGGCACCCATATAAATGGGATAAGTATCACCATAACTAGGATATAAAAGGTCAAAACGCTCCTTCGTAAAAAATAACCATCCTTGTTCGTCAAAATATTTTGCGTGATTTTTTCCTATTTCGGTTTGAAATTCTCTTTGGAAAGGGGTTATTATCTCATGAAAAGGCTCGGCGGCAGGAGCAAAATAGTAAGGCTCATTGATCCCTTGTTCGTGAAAATCTACGTGAATATTTGGCATCCAGGAATTGTAAATTTTCAAACGTTGCCGGGTTTCAACCTGGGTTGCCCAGGCCCAATCGCGGTTTAGGTCGAATAAATAATGATTTGGCCTTCCCCCGGGCCAGGGTTCGTTGTGTTCAGTTGCCATGGTAGAGGAATT
>Ga0307487_1002541_pt1 | contig 11552 bp, 7 predicted proteins | sample CBIW12metaG_FD_203665 | JGI IMG/M metagenome (GOLD analysis project Ga0307487, IMG submission 203665) | Sea-ice brine microbial communities from Beaufort Sea near Barrow, Alaska, United States - CBIW 1.2 | ecosystem: Environmental > Aquatic > Marine > Coastal | place: USA: Alaska | collected... | reverse complement strand
CACTGTTGTACAGGTTCCCGAGTTCCGTAACTAAGCCTGGATTAAAAGTCATGCCCCCTGAATGATCCCGAAGCTTCGGGACCGTATAGCCAATAAATAGGTAATCGCTATACTCTTTAACTCCGTTTAGCCATCCCCCGTTTTTTTAATTGAACATTAAGTCTAGTTGTCCGTTCTGCATATTTGGTTCTGTATTTTGAATTTTCCATCGCATTTTTACCGGCATCAATAGGTTGGACACCACCTTGCTTATCTTATAATATATATAATTGGTGAGCTCGCTAAGAGTATGCTTGTTCAGATAGTTATATCCGGCATCGAGCAATAGCTCTATATGCAGGGACTTCATATTCTTATAAATCATACACATGGCAACAGTAAGGACTGCCAATATGGTTTGCACGCCCATAAAGGTCTTCATTTGCATGTCCTCCAATTTGTATTCTTGTTTTACGTGTCTGTGATATTCTTCTATTTTCCAACGAAGTCCATACCCATTAAATGCCCAATTAGCTACTTCAATAGGTGTGGTGAGATTGCTTTTGACCAGTAGGTAACAAAGACCTCCATGTGAGATGTTCCTGGATATGACCAACCATATTGGATATTGTTTGCCTTTTGCTCTATACATGACCCGGACAGCAGCCAGATCATAGCTCTTGGTAACAGGCTTATTTTTTTTGATTTTGGTCACGCTTTGTGAGCTTACGAATTTAACCCTTTGCACTAGCTGACTTACCTTGAGTTCCTGATCTTTATGGGAAAGCTTTGTATTTCTTTTAATGCGTATAATACATTGGTCAGTTTCACTTATAAAAAAATTCTTGAGGATCGTATTGTCCGCTCCTCTATCAAATACCCAGCACCCTTTGCCATTAAGATGTGTATTTACACTTTTTACAGCTTTTTTGACCTCGTTGTTGCTGCTCAAAGCTCCCATTTCATAACTGTACGCCTTGCTGTAGAGAGGTGTTATTTCTTTATAGGTATTGATGGCATTGATGTTCAGTACATTATACCCAAGTCCTATAGTCCCAATGTCCCCATTTCTTACAAATTCCAGACCTTCCATATATTTCGCATACTTTTTACTGATATCCGTCCCGTCCATAAGGATGAAGCTCTCTTTTGTTATGCCCGGACATACCTGGCCAAGATGGTTTTCAAGGACATCCTCCGCATAATCCTCTTTTAGGTACTGTGCCGATAGGCGCTTTGCCACATCCTTTAACTTCAAGGACTCCCTTAGGGATGCAGCTATTTGATTGATAAATACCGATTTGGATTTTAAAATCCCTACAACCATATCTTTTAAACAACGTGTTTCTGGTTTTGTCATCGTTTTGGTCGAAGAAAAATAATCGTTCAATTGGGTTTGTATCTTTTTTGTTAGTATCTTGCTCATGGAACTGTTTTTTGAGGAGAATTTGTTGTTTTTTTGCTATAACAAATTACAACTTTTAAAACAGTTTTCCTATTTAAAACACCCCTAAAACCCCTGTAAAATCAATACTTAACAAGGATTGCCTCCTAATTTTCAGGGGATGGCTAACTTATAATATGTTTTATTGGCTAGCAATTTTTATCATATACTTTTTAAAGCCATCTCCTTTGTATTCCCAATTTATAAATACGGAAATCAATAAGTTTGATAATGTTGGTGATATCAGTGAGTTTTCTCAAGAACTGGTGTTAGTTTTTCTTGATTGCAGTTCCTGTGACAATTCTTATATTCGATAACAAATTAACTTTGTGAATTATGGTCGGGATTTACAACTGACATAGATACACGTTTTTATTACAAAACAAGCTACTGTAATTGGAGGCCAAACATTTACAATAACATTTATTGGTAAAAAAGATTTTGAGGGAATTAATAATAATTTGACATATACATCAATAAAAACCAATACAGAGGATGAAATAAGAAAAAGTCTTAGCGAGAAAATTCTATTGAGATTGGTTCCGTATATATCTCATTCTTCACTTGCTGAAAAGATTACAATTGCCATTTCAGGACAATCAAATGAGCATAGACATGTAATAGACAATAATTGGATTTTTGAAGTTTACGGGGGATGAATTTTGCAAAAGAAGCAAGTAAAGTTCTCTCAATTTAAGATATGGATTCTTTGCTGACTATATAACACATAAATGGTGCATCCGCATGCGAACCTATTTTAATTAAAATCAGGTGGAAACTTTTTGTAAAAGAAGGAAAAGATATCTTAAGTGTGTTACATAGGGATATCTTTGATGGAAAGTTTATTCGTAGCATTAGTGACCACTGGTCTGTAGGTTTTTTTACAAATATTATTTCCAATACCTACGAGAATATTGATTTGGGATATAGGATTGCTCCCGCGATAGAGTATAGCCTTCTACCATATAAAAAGGCACTTCGCAAAGAATATACTATTGCTTATAGTATTGGAGGATACCTTCATCAAAGATATTTGGAAGAAACTATCTATAACAAAAAGAAGGAATCTCTATACAATCAATCCCTCAAATTATAAGTTCGAGTTTTGCAACCCTGGGGTTCACTGACAGCGAGCCTTGAAGGGTCTCATTTCTTGCATGATCTCAGTAAAAAAAGGATTTCCATCGACAGCCGATTGTCAATACGAGTCTTTAAAGGTTTTATCTGTTAACTTTTCCTCATATTATGATTATTTACAGACCAGTTGTCTTTACTCAAAGGGGATGCCTCTCTGGAAGTAGTATTGCTGGGAATAAAGCAATTAGCAACCACTTATGGAATTTCTGTTTCTGCCGGAATTAGTTATAGTTTTGGTTCTCTTTTATTGTCAAATAACTTATCACTTAGCCATTTGTGTTCATTCTAAGAATTAGCTTCTTTCTCCACGATCAGATCAAACAAAATAGCCAAGAGGGTCAGTTCTGGAATAATTTAATTTCATTAACGATTTGTAAGAATATTTATTAGTACAATTCAGCAGATTGATAAAGAGATTTAACGATATCTTAAATTATAAAGATAATTTATTAAGCTATTGAGGGCTGTGTAGTTGAAGGCGTGTTGTAATAAAATTTATTTAACAAATAATTTTGTTTTTATAATATTTATAATGTAAGTTTGGGCAATCGATTGCATCTATGAGTTTGTTGAAAAATTAATATTTGGCAAATGAAATTTATTTAACAAATAATTTTGTTTTTGTAATATTTATAATGTAAGTTTGGGCAATCGGTTGCATAAATTAATTTGAGAATTTGATGAATAAAATTGATATACCATAGTTGCAAAGTGCATTTGCTTCATAATTAGTCTAACTTTTTCCTAATAATAACAAGTGACCAGTTAGACTCTTTTAATTTCCAGAAAATAAAACAACACTTTAACTACCAATATCTAAATTTTGAAATATGAAGAAACTAAAAAACAAAAACGTTTTCGATAGATTTTTAAATAGATCTCCCGTTATTAAAAGCAAACAAATTCTTTTATTCCTTTTGATCTTTTCAGGGTTATTAGTAACAAATGGTTTTGCTCTCCCTGTCTCCAACAAGGTATTTCAACAATCTCAAATATTGGTATCAGGTACGGTTACAGATGTGAATGGAATTGCCCTTCCAAGTGTCACTGTTCAGGAAAAGGGGACAAACAATGGAGTTTTAACAGATTTTGATGGGAATTTCACTATTGAGGTGGGTTCCACAGAATCCATATTGGAATTTAATTATGTGGGAATGAAACTTCATTCGAGAGTTGTTGGTGGAAATACCTCAATGAATGTTCAAATGGAGGAAGACTCTCAATCTCTGGATGAAGTAATAGTAGTGGGTTATGGAACGCAAAAGCAAAGTGACCTTACAGGTTCTGTTGTTAGAGTTTCTATGGATGACAAGTCAAGCCAGGCAAACACGACTCTTTTTCAAGCGCTATCTGGTGCTGCTGCTGGTGTCAATATTCAGAGTGCTGGTATGGCAGGTGGTGAGGCTAACCTTTCTATAAGGGGTCAAACTTCCTTGTCGGCAAGTGATAGCCCCTTAGTTGTATTAGATGGGATAATCTATAATGGATCGATTGCAGACATTAATACAAATGATGTAGAATCCATAGATATACTTAAAGATGCCAGTGCGGCCGCTGTTTATGGGTCAAGATCAGCCAATGGTGTGATTTTAATCACCACTAAAATGGGAAAATTAGGAAAACCGGTAGTTTCATTTAACATGTATCGTGGTCTTCAGGATATGACAAATAATCCAATGAAAGTCATGAATGCTGAGCAGTATGCTGTACGATTGGTGGATTATTATTATCAGCAGGATCTATATCAATGGTATTACACAAATCCAACAAGTAGCGAAGGGAAACCAGCCCGTCCTGATGTTTCAAACCGGGAAATCGTAGCTGAAAGGTTGAGAACTCAGGAAGAGAGGGATAATTATCTTGCAGGCAATGATATTGATTGGGTTGATGAAGTCACTCAATTAGGGACAATTGAAAACTACAGTATGAGCATTTCACAACGAACTGAAAAAAGTAATTATTTTGTTTCAGGATCCTATACTAACGAAGAGGGGATTGTCTTAAATGATAACTTTAAAAGGCTCACCGTGAGGGCAAATCTGGAAAGTGAAATTACCGATTGGCTTACATTTGGATTAAATACATCCTATTCCTATCGTGATTATTCAGGTTTGGAAAGTAGTCTTTGGTTTGCAAGGCGTGGTAGTCCATTGGCAAACAATAAGATAGGGTCTTCAGATTATGATAGGTTTCTTACAGGTGAAGGTTATATGGAATACCCTCTTAATAATTTGTATGTAGATAATAGCGATATAAGAAATAACCTTTTCTTGGTTGGTCGGGCAAAGATAACCGTGCCGTGGGTAGAAGGTTTAAATTATGAGCTAAATTACTCTAATACTTACTCTAATCGTAACAATAACACCTTCTACCCTGTCAATACACCTGAAGGTGGTGTAAACAATGCATTAGCTATTAAAAACCCTTTTGAAGAAAGAGATTGGATCGTTAATAACATAGTCTCATATGCAAGAACTTTTGGTGATCATGATTTAAATGCTACGTTATTGTATAGTAGGGAGGGCCGGAAAGCAAATAGTTCAACTCTAACAAGCGAAGGAATTGGCAATCCTGTATTGGGATATAATAATATGGGATTAGGTACTTTATTCGACCTTGCATCTACAGCTTGGGAAGAAAACAGTATTTCATATATGGCCAGGGCATTCTACACTTTTAAAGAACGCTATTTATTAACAGCAACGGTTAGAAAGGACGGTTTTTCCGGATTTGCAGCAGATAAAAAATTTGCTACATTTCCTTCACTTTCATTGGGTTGGCTTATTTCTGATGAAGAGTTCTTCGGTAATAATAGTACCTTTTTAAAATTAAGGGCTTCTTATGGTAAAAATGGTAACCAAGGAATTGGACGGTATTCAAGCTTTTCAAGAATGGCATCACAACCTTATGTATATGGATCTACAACTGCAATTGGTATTTATCCAGATATTTTAGGGAATGCAAATTTAGGTTGGGAAACAACAACTTCGTTCAATGTGGGGATTGATTATGGATTTTCAAATCGGAGAATTTATGGGTCGATCGATGCATATCAAGCTGAAACGACTAATGTATTGGTAAACAGAGCCCTCCCACCTGCCAGTGGTTATGTAGATGTGTGGGAAAACATAGGGTCCATTGACAATAAAGGTGTTGAAGTGCAATTAACATCGGTGAATTTCGAAGGAGAGTTCCAGTGGGAAACCAATTTTGTATTTTCACTTAACAGAAATAAAATAACCAAACTTTATGGAGGTGAAACTGACCAGGATATCGGAAATTCTTGGTTTGTAGGAGAGTCTATTAGTACAATTTACGATTATGAATCGGCAGGTGGGGTCTATACAGAGCAAGATCTTTATAGTGGGAACATTTTGGATAATTGGTATCCAGGACAATTTAAATATGTGGACCAAAATGGAGATGGAGTTATAGAGCCAAATGCTGACAGAACTATTATTGGTTATACGGATCCCAATTATCGATTCAGTATTAATAACACTTTATCTTATAATAATTTCACATTTTCAGTTTTTCTAAATTCGATACAGGGGGGAAATGGATATTACATGATGGATAATGCTTCTGTAACTAATGTAGCATGGAATGCGGATGACGTCTATAGAATAAATGCATCTGCCGTTCGTCCCTATTGGACACCGGATAATGGGGTAAATAATGCTACAGGGGTTTATAATACGCCCGTGCAGCACGGTGGAGTCTATGAAAGCAGGAGTTTTGTAAGACTACAGGACATTTCGCTCTCATATAGATTTGAGCCAGGGTTACTGGAAAAATTAAAAATTAAGAGTCTCCAAATTCATGTGTCAGGTAAAAACTTATATACCTGGACAAATTGGTCTGGATGGGATCCAGAAACTGCAGTATTGGATCCGATAAGCAATAATATGCCATTGATGCGAAACATAACTACTGGTTTAAGTCTTACTTTTTAATTATGGAAATCTCAATTAAACACGGAATAATTATTTTAATTAAAAAACAGATTATGAATTATACTAATTTTTTAAATAAAAGGTACTCATTACTAATAGTCATCATGCTTGCGTTTTCTTCCTGTAGTAAGGATGTACTTGAAGAAACTCCACTTGATTTTCTTTCTCCGGAGAATTCATATGAATCCGTTGCAGGTATCAGGCAGGGAATTACGGGCCTTCATTGGACTGTACGAGACATGTGGACTGATGAAAATCAGGATCAAATGGCCATTATGCTTGGCAGTTTAGGTACAGATGTTGCCTTTCATGGTGAGAACCCTGGAGGTAATAGAAAGTTAGTTAATTATCAAGCTGAAATGACTTCAACAAATGTACAGTTTTCTTTTTACTGGAATAGAAGTTACCAGATTATTCAACGGGCGAATGTTTTGATAGAAGGCATAAATTCCTCTGATGATGCCATTTGGACTAGTGATGGAAAAAGGGAAGCTTTTTTAGCAGAAGCTTTATTTTTTAGGGGATGGGCTTACCGTTTTTTGGTTCCTTTATATGGTGATGTGCCACTTGTTACTGAAGCAATTAAAACCGTAAAAACAGATTTTGTGAGGACACCAAAGGAAGAAGTTTATTTGCAGGTGGAGAAGGATTTGATTTTTGCAGCTGAAAATTTACCTGATCCAGGTTCTGAAGAGGGTCCTGGCAGGATTACCCAAGGAGCGGCATTAACTATCTTAAGTGAGGTTTACCTTTCCCAGGATAAATTCCAATTAGCCGTGGATGCAGCTTCAAAAGTCATCGATGATTTAGATTATGCTTTAATGACCGAACGTTTCGGATCCACAATTGAGGCATTTGGTACGGGTGATGTTATTTTGGATCTTTTTGCTTATGGAAATAAGAATTTAAAAGAAAATAAAGAAGCCCTGTGGGTAATCCAAATAGAGCCGCTTGTTACCGGGGGAGCAGAATTTCCAGGAGATAGGGCATGGGGACCAGCATATTATAGAATGGGAAATACTCCTGATGGATTTCCTGCTTTTAGAGGGGAATTGGTCAATGGAAATTATACAGGTTATTCAGATACCTTAGGTCGTCCGGTAGCATGGATAAAACCTTCTAATTATGCCGCCTACGAAATATGGAAAGGTGATTGGGATACTGATATTCGAAATGCAGAACACCATATTAAAAGAAATTTTTATTTCGACAATCCTGCCTCTATTTACGATAAGAAAAAGATAGATTTCAGTCTTTATCCCGCAGGAAGCAGGGATGCTCTTAGAGACACAAGTCAATATATTTATCCCTATTTTTTGAAGCATGCTGATCCTCTAAATCACTTTACTAATCCAGATCGTTCTGGTGGTGGTTTTAACCATAAAGATTTTTATGCAATACGACTTGCGGAAACATATCTTTTAAGGGCCGAAGCTTATGTTGGTTTGGGCAACTTTTCCCTCGCGGCACAAGATATTAATGCCATTAGGAACAGGGCAAATGCTACTCCTGTTTCCCCTGCAGATGTGGATTTAGACTATATACTTGACGAACGGGCGCGAGAATTATATGGAGAAGAGTTTAGGCATATCACCTTAAGGAGAATGGGAAAATTCTTGGAACGGGTCCGGAAATATAATAACAACCCCATTTACCCAGCGAGTAACGTCCAGGATTATAATGTCTTGTTTCCGATTCCCCAAAGTCAGATTGACTTAAATATTGGTGCGGAGTTTGCACAAAACCCAGGTTATTAAATCAAACCTTTACTTATAGTAGGATACATTTACAATCAGGAAATAATTAAACGATTTTAAATTATTAAAAATATTCATTATGACTTTAAAAAAATTAAATCCGTTCATTCTCATTTTAATTTTCTGGATAGGATTCCATGATATTTATGCACAAAACGGGAATATGCTTTTTCCTGAAATGCCAGGATTAGTTTCATACACCCACCGAAAAGATTTTGAAAAGGATGTCGCACTAACTTTAGATAAAATTAAAGCACTCGGAATTACGGATATGGAATTTTCCAATCTGTTTGGAAAAACTGCACCAGAATTAAGAAAGCTATTGGATGAAAGAGGCATCAAATGTTCCTCTTTTGGAGTGAGTTATAATGATTTGGTCAATAAAACAGCGGAAGTTGCTCAAAATGCCAAAATACTGGGCGCTGAATATGTAAGGGTTGCTGGCATTCCCCATAAAGGTGAATTCACAAAGGAAGAAGCTTTAAGTGCCATAAATGATTTTAATCGAGTAGGCAAAATATTAAAAGAAGAGCATGGACTAACATTTGCGTATCACAATCATGGATTTGAATTTCAACCATATAAGGACGGTACTTTGTATGATTTCATTGTAAAAAGTACCAATCCAAAATATGTGTATTTTGAATTAGATATATTATGGGCTTTTTTCCCTGGCATAGACCCTGCAGAATTGTTAAATAAATACGGAAATCGTTATAAACTGATGCATCTGAAGGATTTGCGCAAAGGTGTACCAGGTGATATGTCGGGAAGGACCTCGCCTGAAAATGATGTTGCTCTTGGGACCGGCCAGCTTGATATACCCTCAATAATAAGAGCGGCAAAAAAAGCAGGAATTCAACATTATTATATTGAAGACGAAAGTAGTAATATAGATGTTCAGGTTCCTAAAACTATCGAGTACTTAAGAAGTTTAAAAAAATAAGAAACATAGCTATAGAAAAATTAGGGTTAATGAATTTACTAATTGGTTAAGCCATCTATAATTCTCTGTAGTTAATGGTTGGGAACTTTTGAACAGTATGTCCTTTAATCTAATAATAACAAATATTAAGGAGTCTTTCAGCGAACTGTGCATATTAGTTTAACGGATAGATTTACGCTGAATTATTTGAAATAAACAATAATTCGATACAATTTTATTAATTGCATGATTATCTCATGAATCTTTTGCAATTGGAAATATCAATCCCAATCTGGAACAAACCCGGAATGATCTAAAATATTGATGATGAATTATCCAAAAAAAATTATATTTGCAATTATATTTGCAATTATAATCTTTTCCGCAACCTTTGGACTTTATGCGCAGAAGAAGGTGGTGAAAGATGAATTACCTTCTAAGCTAAAGACAAGTTTAAATGCATATTCCTTTAATATTCCTCTCTCTGATGGATCTATGGATCTTGATGAACTTCTCGAATACTCTGCAGAAAATGGTTTTGATGGAGTAGACATAACTGCGTATTATTTTCCCGGTTATCCTGAAGTTCCTTCGGATGAATATCTGTACCATATCAAGAAGGAGGCTTTTCTCCTTGGGGTAGAAATAAGCGGTACGGGAGTACGTAATGATTTCACAAATCCCGATGAAATTCAAAGAAGAGAAAGTGTAGATTTAGTAAAAAACTGGATTGTGGCAGCTGAAAAATTAGGTGCTCCAGTTATCCGTATTTTCTCAGGAAATAGTAATACTGATGGTTATTCTCGTGAGGAGGTTTTCGACTGGCTGATAGAAGATGTTAAAGAATGTGTTGAATTTGGTAAAAAACACGGTGTGGTAGTAGCAATTCAAAATCATAACGACTTTATTGAAAATGCAGACGATATAATAGAAATTCTGGAAAGGGTTGATTCAGATTGGTTTGGACTTATTTTGGATACCGGAAGCTTTGGGGAAGCAGATTCTTATAAACAGATTGAACAAACAGCACGATACGCAGTAAGCTGGCAATTAAAAGATGAAATTTATATGGATGGAAAAAAAGAAGATGTTAATCTGGAACGCCTTATAAAAATAATAAAAGAATCCGGCTATAGGGGATATATTCCTATGGAAACTTTAGGAGCCGGAGACCCTGCGCAGAAGGTTAATAAATTTTTCGAAGAAATCCAGAAGACACTCAAAAAACTCGATATGGAATAAAAAAGAAAATGGATTTAAAGTGTCAGAATATGCAGCAAGTTTTCTATTAGGCTTTAAATATATTTATATCGTAAAAAAAATGTTGTATAATCCCCTATAAAAAAAATAAAGGTCAAGGAACTTAAATGCTGGATTCAATTTAATTGCAAAGATTTAAAAAAAGTGGTTAATTAATATTTTATAGTTAAAATTATGATGTTAAAAAATATTTTATTTACAGTTTCCCTGCTAGTTTGTTTATTTATATCAGAGTCTGTAAATAGTAAGGATTCTCATAGGTATTACTATCAAATTAAAATCTATCATTTGAAAAATAAAGCCCAGGAGGATCGGGTAGACAAATTTTTAAAAGATGCTTATTTGCCTGCATTGCATCGGGTAGGGATTAAACATGTTGGAGTGTTCAAGGAAATATCCAGAGATTCAACAGATAGGTTAATTTATGTTTTTATTCCCTTTCAAAAATTAGATCAGTTTCAAAATATAAACAGAAAGTTAGAAAATGACAAAGAGTATCTTTTAACTGGAAAAGATTATTTAGATGCGGTTTATAATGATGCACCTTATACCCGCATCGAATCGATTTTATTAGAGGCATTTGGCGGTATGCCTGAACCTGCTGTTCCTAATCTGACGACCCCTAAGAGCGAACGATTTTATGAATTGCGAAGTTATGAAAGTTCCTCTGAAAGTTATTCCGCCAATAAAATAAAAATGTTTAATGAATTTGAAATAGAGATTTTTAAGAAATTGGATTTTAATGCTGTTTTTTATGGTCAGGTTCTTTCGGGCAGCAAGATGCCAAATTTGATGTATATGACTACGTTTGCAAATAAAGCTGACCGCGATATACATTGGGCAGCTTTCACTCCCGAATATAATAAAATAAAGTTCCTGCCGAAATATCAGAATAATGTGTCTGAAAATAATAAGGTATTCTTGTATCCAACGGATTACTCTGAATTTTAATTAATCAGTATTTGTAATCACTTACTTCCTTAATAAAATGAAGGCCTTTTATCCATTTGTTTTGGGACTTATATTTTTGAATATTAATCTACGGATTTGATGCAATATTAATCGTTTTTAATAAATTAAAATAAATGCCATTT
>Ga0307487_1002537_pt1 | contig 11561 bp, 10 predicted proteins | sample CBIW12metaG_FD_203665 | JGI IMG/M metagenome (GOLD analysis project Ga0307487, IMG submission 203665) | Sea-ice brine microbial communities from Beaufort Sea near Barrow, Alaska, United States - CBIW 1.2 | ecosystem: Environmental > Aquatic > Marine > Coastal | place: USA: Alaska | collected... | reverse complement strand
CAAAAGACATCCTTCATCGATACAGGGGTAGAGCTGGGCATAGTTCATAATCTGGCCTTGATTGACCCGCCGATTGATATCCGCAGGATCCAGCTCCTTCACTTGATCTTTGCCCATAATGCTTAGCAGTTCCGCCAGGGTTTCCATGGAGCAGTGGTGGTAGTTGGCGACCCGCACGCCCTTGTCGGTGACGTCCAACTGTTTGTAGCGCGCGGGGTTCTGGGTGCTGATGCCCGTGGGGCACTTGTTGGTGTTGCAGCTGCGGGACTGAAGGCAGCCCAGTGCCAGCATCATGCCGCGGGCTGAGTTCACGGTATCAGCCCCCAGAACCATCATTCTCAGCATATGAAACGCTGAGAAGGCCTTGCCTGAGGCGATAATTCTTATCTTGTCGCGAACACCGATCCCTCTCAACGAATTGTGTACAAAATGCAGGCCGTCGCGCAGCGGCATGCCGACTGAGTTGGTTAGCTCCACCGGCGCGGCTCCGGTGCCACCTTCACCGCCATCCACGGTAATGAAATCCGGCAGCAAGCCGGTTTCCTGCATGGCCTTGCAGACACCCAGGAATTCCCGTCGGTTGCCGGGGCAGAGTTTGAAACCCACCGGCTTACCGTTTGACAGTTTTCGGAGTTGGACGACGAATTGCAACAGCTCGATGGGGCTGGAGAAAGCCGAGTGCCCGGGGGGCGACAAGACATCTTCGCCCATGGGCACCATGCGGATACGGGCGATCTCTTCGGTAACCTTGGCGGCTGGCAGCACGCCGCCATGCCCGGGTTTGGCGCCCTGAGACAGCTTGATCTCGATCATTTTAACCACCTCGCGGCCTGCCTGCTCTGCGAACAAGTCCGGATCGAAGTCGCCCCCGGGTGTACGACAACCAAAATAGCCGGTTCCAATCTGCCAGACCAGATCACCACCGTATTCAAGATGCCATTCGCTGATGCCTCCCTCGCCAGTGTTGTGGGCGAAATTTCCGAGTTTGGCACCCCGGTTAAGTGCCATCACGGCATTGCGGCTCAGGGCACCGTAACTCATGGCGGAGATATTCAGCAGGGAGGCGCAATAGGGCTGGGTACACTCCGGGCCGCCGAAACTGACGCGCAGACTGGCTGGAAGGCACTCTTTGGGTGCCAGGGAGTGGTTTACCCATTCATAACCGTCACGGTACACATCGAAAATAGTGCCGAAAGCGCGGGTATCGTTATCTTTTTTCGCGCGTTGATAAATCAGGCTGCGAAATTCCCGATTGACTGGCGCGCCATCCAGATCGGATTCTACGAAGTACTGCTGCAGCTCCCGTCGAACCGATTCGAAAAGATAACGAAAATGGCCAACAATCGGATAGATCTTAAGCAGCGTGTGCTTGTTTTGGTTGAGGTCAAAAACTCCGAGAGCAATGAGTGGCCCGACGACCAGCCATGCCCAGTTGACACTGGGCCAGACGATGCCGGCGATAATCAATACGGCGCTCAGCGAGAGACTCGACATGATAAAAACTTGACGGAAGACCATGGGGACAATCCTGTTCTGTAACGCTAGTGATTTGTTGCTAGTCAGGGTTGAGAGACGCATGGTCGGCTGATTGTTACAGAAAGATCTGATACTACCGTGCTCGGGTGGGGGGATTGTTTGATGGCCTTCGATGTAACAATTGGAGTCGTTCGTTGGTCCTTGGCCAGTAGACCAAGCTACCAGGAAAGGATAAGCACCATGACATGATCGAAAGTAGAGTTTGCAAACGCACAGGGCCGGGATCTTGCCGGCTTGTTGGAGCTGCCGAACCAGGGAGAGCCTCGGACAATGGCCCTGTTTGCCCACTGCTTTACCTGCGGCAAGGACATTGCTGCGGCATCCCGGATAGCACGTGCCTTGGCCAAGCATGGCATCGGTGTGTTGCGCTTCGATTTCACCGGGCTTGGCAATAGCGATGGCGATTTTGGCAATAGCAATTTTTCGTCAAATATCGAAGATTTGCTCGCGGCCGCTGAATTCCTTGAGGAGTATCATCAGGCACAGCGTATTATCATCGGCCATAGCCTGGGCGGCGCTGCGGTCCTGGCAGCGGCCCAGCGCCTGCCGTCCGTTGAAGCGGTTGCCACCATTGGGGCACCGTCGACTGCGCAACACATTCAACATCTGTTTGAAGGCCAGGCCGACGAGATTCGCACGGCTGGCGAAGCGGAGGTGACCCTCGCCGGGCGGAAGCTCAACGTTAAGTCGCAGATGCTTGATGGCCTGGAGCATTGGAACACGCCGGACCATATTGGTAACCTGCGCAAGGCGCTGCTCATCTTGCATTCGCCGGTTGACCAGGTTGTGGATATCAGCGAAGCCGCGACTATTTACCAAGCCGCCAAGCACCCCAAGAGTTTTATCTCACTGGATAATGCCGACCACCTGCTCACCAAAGCCGTGGACGCGGAGTATGTCGCGGATATGCTGGTGGCCTGGTCCAGTCGGTATCTGTAAGCTCGCAGCATCAGTTCAGATTGTCGCTCATCAGCCAGTACCACGAGCTGGGTAGTCTTTGTCCTGAATAACGCCGATCCCCATCTTGATCATGTCCAGATCGGGGCGGCAGAACGGGGCGCTGGAGATTTCACCAAAATGCAGTCCGCCATCCGGGCGGATGAAAAACAGTCCCGGCTCGGCAAACGGCTGGTCGGTCTCGGTGTTATCCATAGGACTGGAAATATACAGCCCCAGGTCCCGTGCCTGTTCGATGCTCAGACCATAAGCAACCTCGAAGTCCAGACCTGATTCCGAAGCGAACTTTTTGGCTTTTTCCTCCGGATCGGTGGATACCGCAACAATCTGCACGTTGAGTTTGTCGAAGTCCGCCTTCATGTCGTTGATCTGAGCCAGGTATTTTTTGCAGATGGGGCAATGCAGACCCCGGTACATGACCAGTAGTTGCCACTGACCTTGCGCTGGCTGTCCGAGCACCAGCGGCTTACCGTTGAGTGTTTGTAACGATATGGCGGGGAACGGCTTGTCGATTTTTGCTTGTGTTGACATGGTATGACTCCTGTTTTTGGACTGTTGAGATTTACTATTTTTATGCAACTGACGAGGGCTGTCTGTTCGGTGTCAAACCCACAGCCTGCTCCCGGAAACCCAATCCAGTGTATTTGTGTTCCTGGTAATCACGTTCGTCATAGGTTCAGGCCTTCTGGGAAAGATGAAATGCCGTTGTAGTTGGTTCATCTGTATTCGGGATTCGGTGAATCGAAGCGACACTCGGCTTTCCAGAGGCTGGGCTGATTGCCGTGTGCGGGCACGCCACCGACGTACTTCGTCGCCGATCACCCGATTCATCTGGAGAATTGTTTTACTGTTTTTCCTCAAGCCTTCCGTGTGGGAGGGGACCGGCGATTTATTAAGTGTCGTGTTAATGAAAAGAGCACCTAAGCTGGAAAAATCCCATTGGCTCTGGTCGCACCAGGCCTGTTGCACGTTGTTGAGTCCCATTTATCGACGCCTGTACCTGATCGAATCCAAAGACTTGCTCAATGCCGGATCAGTAAATCCAGAATCATGATTCCTGTTCTTGAACTGATCTACAGATGGCCATTTTGTTCTGCTCAGCGCAGCGACTCGACGGCCTCTCGGGTAGTCAGGGCCTTGCTGGCAATGAATTTGAAGTTGACCACGGCGGCCTGGTAGCCGTCTCCAAGATCGGGATCGCGAGCGGCCGCGGTGGCGTCGGTGACGACGAATACCTCGAAGCCCTGTTCCACCAGATCACGCATATGCGACTCGACGCACAGGTTCGCCGACATGCCGGCCAGGACGACCTTGCTGATCCCGTGTTTGCGCAATTGCAGCGCCAGGTCGTTATTCTGCGGGCCGTAGACCTTGTGCGGGCTGACTACGATGGTGTTGCTGCTAGTCAGCAGGGGCTTTAACCGTTTCAGCCAGTCAGCCCCTGAGCCTTCAAAATCGGTCAGATCCAGCGGTCCTCGGCGAGCGAACATGCCGATCTCATGCATTTTTTGCTCAAGGGCGCCTCCGAACTGCCATTCCTGGTCGGCTGGATAATAGTAGTGCGGAGACACAAAAGTCCGATAGCCGCCGTCCCGTGCGGCGGTCAACAAGGCCTCCAGATTGGCGATGGTGTTGTTTTCACGAACGCTGTCGCCGACCAGGCCCCAGGCGGCGCCGTCTTCGCTTAGGAAATCGTTCTGCGGGTCAGTCACAACCAGTGCGGTGGTTTTGTTGTCGATGTTCATTGCTAAATCCTCGGGGTTGGTAAACGCGTTGCACAACAATGCCGTTTCAGGCAGGTTTTATTTCGACGTTTGGGCGCTCCAATCTGAACACCACCTGAACACAACGCAGCGGTAGGACAGCCAACGCTTGGTCTCAGAGATGACTATTAGCGAGTCAGTGCATTATCAGTATCAGAGTGGACCCGTATCCCGGACAGTAGTTCTGCCTGTATCGGTAATTTTCAACCCAGTTGTCCAAATAGCTGCGTTTAAGCAGCCGATTTATTCCGCTCAATTTCCTGCAGTTTGCCGGGGTTGAGCGAGACTGCTCCGACGGGTTACCAGTTACGGATTACCCTGGACCCCCAAAAAAGCCTTCGCGGCACAGTTACCTACTTCTACGTTTGCGGTAATAACCTGTAATCTCAGCGTCTTCGGTTCCAGTGGATAAAGAGTGACTTTTGGTTTTAAGCAGCTTGCGAGCGCTACCCCTGGCGGTTTCAAATTCTGCAGCTACGATGTAAATGAGTCTGGAGAAACAGCAAATCAGATGTGCTTCAACATATTCAGTGATGGCAAAACTTACCGTCTGTTGTAACAAATCTGCATCGGCCGATTCCAAGACTCACAAAACAACAATTGCTGAAAGGATTTTACGGCGATGGCTGTGAGAAAATTGGAAATCAGACGCTACTGGCTAGGTGGCAAACGCAAGGCTGAACAGGATCTGTTTTTTCAACAAGCCTTGAAATCGTCACTATGGCAGCAGGGTGACCAGCAAGACTGGGATGCATGCTGGTTCACTGGAATGCCTGCCCCGGAGGTTTTCCGCCGGGCCAGTGCCACGCGAAAAATCAATCACATCCCCGGTAACAGCGCGCTGACCCTCAAGAGCAGCCTTTATCGCACGGTAGCCTCGTTGCGTGAGCGCCTGGTAGAGCAATATGGCGCCGCCAGTGCCGAGGTGGCCAGACTGGGTTTTCTTCCTTGCGTCTATTCGATGCCGGAGGATTATCACCAACTGCAGGAGGACGCGCTCGACGACCCGTCCAGGCACTGGATTCTCAAGCCAGCGAACGCCTCACGTGGCAGGGGTATTCGCGTGCTGACTGATGTTGCAACAGCACCTGTTGACGCCCCCTGGATGGTACAGCAGTACCTTGAAAAACCGCACACCATGCACAAACGCAAATATGTATTGCGGCTTTACGTGCTGATTGCCTCGATCGAACCTCTGCGCGTCTATCTCTACCGCCAGGGATTTGCCAAGTTGGCTTCGGAACCATACGACGTCAACGATGCGGACAACGTCTATAGCCAACTGACCAACCCCGACATCAATGCACTGAACAGCAAAGCGCAAGCGCCGGTGGAGTTCGTCGACCTGGACCGCTATCGCCAATGGTTGCGCGAAGAAGGTCATGACGATAAAAAACTCTTCGAGCGCATTCATGACCTGGTCACATTGACCATGATTGCCGCGCTTGAACCCATGCGCAAGCGCAGCGCCGAATGCAAGGCTGACCCGCGCGGCTGCTATGAGTTGCTGGGGCTCGATTGTCTGGTCGACGCTGATCTCAAGCCATGGATCCTCGAATGCAACTTGAGTCCGTCACTCGGTATCTGTGCCGCACCGGAAGACGGCGGCGAGATAGAGGAGCAGATCAAATCTGCGCTGGTAGCCGACATGACCTCCATAGTTGGACTGAATCTGACTCAACCGGCCGGAACAGAAAACACTATTGAGGACCTTGCCACACAGATTGCTGCCCAGGCCCAACAGGAGCTTGAGCAGGCGGGCGGCTTTCAGCGTCTGTATCCAAACGCGGATGTCGATGACTATCTACCGTTTTTCGCGATGCCCCGGCTAACCGATATTCTGCTGGCTGACGCGGTAAAAGGCTCGGCGGTCAGACGCCCCAGGCTGCAACGCCGCTTTGCTACCGAGCTGGTGACTGAAGAAAAGCTGGCGCTCTACCATGAAAAGACCGGTCAGCTAATCAACATGAACGACTCGGCTGCTTTCATTTGGCTGATGGCTATGGAGGGAATCGAACCCGATGCAATCGCAGAGCATCTCTTTGCCGCAAGCCAGGATAACCAGGGTAACGGTCCCGACCTGCTATCAGTACGCAAGGACGTCTGGGATAGCCTGGCCGACTGGGCTCATCGCGGCCTCCTGATGCAAGCGGCAACCTCGAACCACTCGGTAGTGATCAGTGCTTCGCGCGAAGTGCTCGCGCCCCTGCTTACAAGCCTGGCGTGTGGTGCCCGTGGTGTACGCCTGCAAACCGACAGCAGGCCAGTGATTGCACGGCTGGAGCCTCTAATCGAAGCTCTTGGCTGCGACCAGGCAGTACCCCTGAATCCGCTGCATGTCGAGATACTCCGCGATACATCTGGCTTTGCGCTGGCAATCGATGGCGAAGTGATTGCCACACGCCTGCCACTTTCCATGCTCGCTCTCAGGTTGCCAGCTTTGTTGGCCAGACATACCGCAAGGTCAGATCAGCTCGTACTTGACGTAGCTTTGCTAGCCAGCCCGACGGCAGTAATGATGTTTGCCAGACCCGAGGGCGACGATGGGTTTATCTGTCACTTTACTGAGAAGCATGGGTACGGCTTTAGCCGGGCTCTGAGCCTGGATCGTGAAAAACCAGCCTCAGCTCAGGTGATCGGCTTGCCCGGCCAGAACGGAAATCATCTGTTCAAGCCCACCCCGGGGTTAACGGGTCCAGAGCAGATCAGCGCCATAGTAGTGCCGGTGACAAGCAAGCAGACCGGCGGCATTTTGCAGCCGATCCCGGTGACCGAGGCTCTTGAGGCGCTGTTGCCGGCCTGTTCGCTGGCAGCAGGTCATACGCTCACCGGCACAGACTTCACTGCCCTGGCGGCATGGGTGTCGGAGCGCGAGTGCTTCACCCTTAATGTTGCCGACTACGCCGCGGCTCAAGAAGCACTGATCGACAAGCTTGGTAGTTAACCAGCGGACTCGGCTCTTTCAATTCAACACAACGAGGAGGTATCGAAACATGGCCAATGACGCTATTGGACAAACAGAGGTTGCCGGATCCCACGCTCACTGGCTTCTGCGCTTTGCGCTGGCAAGCGTATTTCTCTTCATGGGCTTTGATAAATTCATGGGCGGCGGTATCGGTGCATTCGCTGGGATGATGGATATGCCAGTATTTATCGCGGCTTTGGTTGCGCTGTCGGAGATAGGAGCAGGCGTATTTGTCGTGATCGGAGCCTTTGCAGGTCCGGTTTACGGCAGCTTGATTACGCGCCTTGGTGCCCTGATGACACTACCTGTCATGTTCGGCGCCGTCTTCATGGTGCATTGGGGCCAATGGCATTTCATGCCGACAGCGAGCCACCCCATGGGCGGAATGATGTTTCAGATCACGCTCATCATGCTGGCCCTTTATCTGCTTGCCCGCGGTAATAACGCTTGAGCGTTGGCGCAGGCCAGCACGCCGGGTGCACCGATCAACCATGAAAGCGATGTGAGGAATTCTCCATGCCAGACAATCACAACCAGACACTGCTTAAAAAGCTGTCCAGAGGAATTGCCTATAGCGTACCTATTCTGGCCATTGCCGCAGCAGGCTCTGCGCTGCACGCAATAGGCTCGGACATCTACAGTGACAGCGGATACCAGATGACCGCGCCTGCCGCGGAAGCGGAAGCCGAAGGCGAAAGCGAAAGCGAGGCAACGCCCGAGGCGGAGGCAGAGGCAGAAGCAATGCCGGAGGCGGAAGTAGAGGCTGAAGCAGAGGCTGAGGCAGAGGCAGAGGCAGAGGCAGAGGCAGAGGCTGATGCGGAGGGTGAAGCCACCTACTAGCTGGTCTGGTAAGTCGCTTTGCCTGTCATCGGATCCTGCGCCGCAGGGTCCGCTAACAAGTAAGAGAAGGAGATCGTTATGTCCATTAAAGAAACCAGGCGTCAATCACTGCTGGAACGGCTGTCCAAAGGCATCGCCTATTCAGCGCCAATCCTGGCTATTGCAGTGAGCGGAGTAACCTTTCAGGCAGTTGCCGCCGATGCGGTTGAACAGCCGGGCTACATAATGCTCGCGGCGAACCATGCTGAAGCAGAAAGTGAAGCAATGCCGGAAGCAGAAGCAGAGGCAGAAGCAGAAGCAGAAGCAGAGGCAGAAGCAGAAGCAGAAGCAGAAGCAGAGGCGGGCCACTGAGGCCGCGTTTGTAACTAAGCCGGGTCCGGCGATACCTCGCCTGACTCCGGCTTGTTTCCAACTTGCCAGCACCCGGGGTGAACGCATGCACCGCAATGCAAACAGCAATTCAGGGATAGCCGAGTTAATACTTGAGAATACGCATCCGCTTCAACAGTTAACGGACTTGCTGCGGGAATTGTCCTGCGGACAATACTCCGCTGGTTGCAATGCCCGTGGACAACACACGATAGGCAAGCACGTGCGACATATAGTGGATCATTACAGCGTTTTTTTGTCTGGGGTTGAGCGCATTGGATCCGCTATCGACTACGAGCAACGATCACGGGAAGCTTTGCTTGAGCAAGAACCACAGGCCACCGCCGACCGGCTATCAAAGCTATGTCAGCGTCTAGAACAACTGGGTAGCAGTGGTGAGGATCACACACTCCAGTTGGACTATGCTACTCACGATACGACCGTAGCCACGAGCTCCAGTCTCGGTCGGGAACTGGCTTTTTTGGCCAGCCACACGATTCACCATATGGCGATAATAGCCATGCTGGCCGAGCAGGTGGGCATTGCAACAAGCGAAGATTTCGGCGTTCATCCCTCTACTCTACGCTATCGCCAGAAACAGGAAATGCCGCACACGCCTGGAGCAGAGCAGCGGCTGCAGACGAGCCTTGAGGCATAATCACACCCTGCCCGGAGTACATAGCGGCGCCATAAAACGTGTGTACCACCTCATCCGCGAGCAGTGAGCCGCGTAAATCTATCGCGTAACACGACCATTCGGTGCGTGCCACCGAGCTATCTTGGCCGACTCTTTTTTGCGCACCTGCGGCGTAAAGGTAAAGCAGCCCCAGACTCCTGGCGTTTTAAAGTAAAGGCTGTCGTGGCCGATTCATTATAAGTACGTGATGGCAAATTCTTGCTCACGTCTGGCCTGTACATAAAGTTATTTCACTTATCCTGCGAAAGTAGAGTCACGCATGAAACTGAATTTCCGCAAAGCTTATCTTGTAGCGCTTGTCGTTGGCTCTTTGCTTGTTCTGATAAACCAGTGGCAAGGTATTTTCGCTGACGCGTCGATTGATTATCTGAAAATGGCTCTGACCTACACCGTGCCCTTCTGCGTCTTTCTTTGGGGGCAGTGGACCGTTGCTCAGCAGCAGCAATCTGCTGCTATCCAATTGGCTGGCCTGGCTACCGAAACCGATAAAACCAGATCACAAAACGAGAACGCCGCTTCCCAGGAAGCGGTAACATTGGGGCGTCTAGTAGGTAATACAGCCACTCAGGTCAACCAGGCGTCGCAAGAACGCTTGAAGAATATCCAGGTTGCGGCGTCTGCTATTGGTCGTGTCTCGGAGCATGGCGAGCATATACAGCGGAGCTCCACCACCACGAGTTCGGAGATTGCCAGCCTGAACGAAAACGTGCTGACCCTGCAACAGCACGTAAAGGAGCTGTTGGGTGAGGTCATGAAAGCCGCCCAGTGGTCCAAATCGCTAGTTACTGAAATGGAAAGTTTCAGCACCGAGTTTCTGCAGATAAATCAGATCACCAAAACCATTGCCGATATTTCCGAGCAAACCAATCTGCTTGCGCTGAACGCCGCCATAGAGGCGGCGCGTGCTGGCGAGATGGGTAGGGGTTTTGCGGTGGTAGCGGACGAGGTCAAGAACCTGGCTCAGAAGGCCAGTGCCAAAGCGAGGGATATAGACACCTTGGTGAGCGAGCTAAGCCGAGTGGAGTCGGAGATCTGTCAGGAGTCAGGAAAATTCTCCGATTCACTAGAGCGAATTTCTGCCGATGCTGAGCAGAAGCTTGGCGCTCTGGATCAAGCCCTGAAACAGTCAGTTGCCCAAGGCAAGCAGTCCGCTGCGGATATTTCCCACTATATTCACGAGCAAAGCCAGGAACTGCAGCAAGTCATCACGCTGATGACCGCCGTGGAGCAGGGAGCAGAAGCCGCTGTTAAGGGATCTGCCGACAACATAGTGATAGGCGACGAGATCGTTACGTTAGGAGAAAAACTACGGAACGTTACACGGTGATCCGATCATGAAAGATTGACTGTTGACGGTGTCAGGCCCGTCAATGAATCAGCATTGTTCCTACCAGACCCACCAGAAACCCGCAGATGGCCCCAATGGCCGAGAAGGTGTCGTCCTCATCATGGACTCGAGGTGCAATATCCTGGAATAACAGATAAAGAATGCCACCACTGCAGAACAGAAGAACAAGAGCTAGCAGCGAATCACTCGTGGAAAGCCAGGCCAGGCCGAGCCATGCTCCCAAAGGCCCCAGCAACGAAACGGTGAAGAAAATGATCAGTAAACACGTATGCGATCTCATATTTCTCTCCATCTCGGTGAAGGCGGTAAATCCCTGGGGCATATTCTGAAGCGCTATTAGACCTGCCAATAGATAGACTGCATTCGATCCACTCGCAGCCAATGCCCCCAGCAGAATGACTTCGGGGAGGAAATCTAGCAGCATGCTGACGAAACGTGAGATCTGATTATTGGTGCGAGAGGTCCAGACACTGAATTTCCAGAACACCAACGCTCCCAATCCAAAGCTTGCGGTCACAGCAAGCACCGATAACTGCTCAATACCCCGAGGGATCAAAACGAGCGCCAGGGCGGCCAGCAGAGCTCCGCTGCCGAAATAGGAGACGAAACGGTCCAGTTTTAGCCGCAAGCAGGCGTCACGCAATACAACATTCGAAGAAACCAGTGCTCCGGCAAGAATGGAAAGCCCCGCCAGCCACGACAAACTCAGAATCCATAACATGGGTAAGATCTCCGGCTGTGCTTGATCATGCCCGGGCCAACGTCAAACGCAAGGTCAAAACAGCAAGATGCCAGGCCCTTGATTCATTCGTGCGTAGTTGGGCAATCGGTACATCACATGCGCCGGTCAGATTTACAGCCATCGCTGAAGCTCCGTGGCCTGGTCAGGTAGCAATGAAAATCGATGTCACCAATAGCACCGTATTGCGGGCATCCGCATGCCTGGGATGCAACCAAGGCCATTGGCGTTACATTCAATTCCGGGCTTTTGGCAGTGTCGTTTTTCAGCGATCTTGTGTCTGAGTGCAATCAAAACCCCGCTTCAATCGTTATTAGGGTAACCAAGCGTTTTCTGCGCGCTCGCTT
>Ga0307487_1002536_pt1 | contig 11563 bp, 11 predicted proteins | sample CBIW12metaG_FD_203665 | JGI IMG/M metagenome (GOLD analysis project Ga0307487, IMG submission 203665) | Sea-ice brine microbial communities from Beaufort Sea near Barrow, Alaska, United States - CBIW 1.2 | ecosystem: Environmental > Aquatic > Marine > Coastal | place: USA: Alaska | collected... | reverse complement strand
ATCAGCCTGGCCTGCCGGCCTGGGTAAAAGCTCTGTCAGACGATGCCTGCGCCTTGCTGATTGAAACCCGTGCCGCCAGCCAGTCGCTGCTGCACGAACAGATCGAGCAAATTCGCGCGGTGCTGGCACCGTTCCACGTGGAACAACAGGTGGAATTCACCGAAGACGCCACCTTGTCTGGCCAGCTCTGGGCCATTCGCAAAGGCACGTTCCCCGCTGTTGGCGCCGCGCGGCCCACTGGCACCACGGTGATTATTGAAGACGTCACCTTCCCCATTCCGCAGCTGGCGGAGGGCGTTAACCGCCTGACCGAGCTGTTTAAAAAACACAGTTATCACGAAGCCATCCTGTTCGGCCACGCTCTGGAGGGCAACCTGCACTTTGTGTTCACCCAGAGCTTTGACGACCCGGCCCAAGTAGCACGCTACGAGGCGTTTATGGGCGATGTCGCTCATCTGGTGGCGGTGGAGTTTGGCGGCTCTTTGAAAGCCGAACACGGCACCGGCCGCAATATGGCGCCGTTTGTGGAACTCGAGTGGGGCAGCGATGCCTACCAGATGATGTGGAAAATAAAGCGCCTGCTGGACCCACAGGGCATCTTGAATCCGGATGTGGTGCTGTCGGAAGACCCCGGCATCCATCTGAAGAACCTTAAGCCGCTGCCGGCAGCCAATGAGATTATCGACAAGTGCATTGAATGCGGTTTCTGCGAACCGGTGTGTCCGTCTAACGGCCTGAGTCTGAGTCCGCGCCAGCGCATTGTGATCTGGCGTGATATTCAGGCCAAAAAGCGCGCCGGTGTAGACACCCGTGAGCTGGAAGAAGCCTATCAATATCAGGGAATAGACACCTGTGCCGCCACTGGTCTTTGCGCCCAGCGCTGCCCGGTGGGCATAAACACCGGTGATCTGGTGCGCGAGCTACGCGCCGACAAGGCGCATTACGATTCTCGCGCCGACTGGCTGGCCGCCCACTTTGCCACAGCCCTGAAGGGCACCCGGTTGATGCTGAAAGCGGCCGACACCGCCAACCGATTGTTGGGCGCGCCGCGCCTGCAGCGTTGGACCGAAGCCAGCAAAAAACTCAGCGGTGGTCGTGTTCCGTCCTGGAACCCGGCCATGCCGCAACCCGTGCGTTGGGTTGAACATGTTAAGCCAATTGCTGCGACCAATAAGCCGCGGGTGGTGTATTTGCCGGCTTGCGTTTCCCACGCCATGGGCCCGGCGCGCTCCGACAGCGAACAGGCTCCGCTGCTGGATAAAACCCGCCAACTGCTGGAAAAAGCCGGCTACGAGGTGGTATTTCCAGAGGCCAGGGATTCGCTGTGTTGCGGCCAGCCGTTTGCTTCCAAAGGCTACCCACAGCAGGCTGATCGCAAACGCAGCGAAATGCTGGCGGCGGTAAAACGTGCCAGCCGCGATGGCCGCGACCCGATTTACTGCGACACCAGCCCCTGCACCCTGCGGTTGCTGCAACAGCAGGGTCACGGTCTGGACATTTACGACCCGGTGCGTTTTATTCGCAGCCATCTGTTTGATCGCCTGGAATTCACCCCGCAGAGCGAATCCGTGGCGGTACACGTTACCTGCAGCACCCAGCATCTGGGGGAAGGGCAAGCACTGATTGATATCGCCCGTAAATGCAGCACCAATGTTGTGGTGCCAGAAGATATCCACTGCTGCGGCTTTGCCGGCGATAAAGGCTTCACCACGCCGGAACTGAACGATCACGCTTTGCGCACCCTGCAACCGGTGGTACAGCATTGCACTGAGGGCGTGTCTACCAGCCGCACCTGCGAAATTGGTTTGAGCAGCCACAGTGGTGTTGATTACCACAGCCTGGTGTACCTGGTGGATAGGGTTACTCAGCCAACAGGCGCACAAAACTGAATATCGGCCAGTTTATAGGCGCAGATCATTGGTTCTTTCCCCGATCTGTAACCTTACGGCGATGCCGATAGTTGAATATCGCCGTACCAGGCGCTCGCATTCTCCCCGGTGTTGTCGGAATCTGACATGATGGCAATACCGACAATCGGTGGTGGTTCTTCGCCAAACGCGGCGCGGTAGTCCTCCACGACGTCCCGCTCAACGCTCACCCATTCCCCGGTTTTATCTGCGCCGCTGTTCACGGCCAGCATGCGAGTTCTGTCGGTATAGGGATTGTTGACCCATTCACCCACCGGCAGTCGGTTCGCCCAGATGTAGTTGATGGCATTGCCCGGTAGAGTTTCTCCGAACATCACCTCCACCGCTTTGCGTTTTGCGCGCTCAAAAAAACCGGCGTTGTCGGGCTGAAACTCAAAAGCCACGTAAATGCGCGCCGGGTAGTCATCACCACTTTTGCTACGGGCATCGCCTTTGGCAAACACATTCGACACCTTCCAGCGCCAACGCAGAATCAACGAACCCTGAGATTGCACATTTAGCCGCGCAATCAGCCCGGACGCGCCACCGGCGGTTTCGGCTTTGATCACCTGAACGCCGTCCTCAACCAACAATTGATAGCTGGAATGCTGATCTATGTTGGGAAACTCCAAAGGCTCCCAGCCGTCGGTAATCGTCGTCATTTCAGAGAAGCGGGGCAGGTGGGGCGCTGTCTCCTCTGATTGAGAAAGTGCGGCTGAGCTGAACATGAATAGTGGCAGTATCGAGAGTGCCGGGAGTATGAAGAGCATCTTGTTCATGGGGTTAATCCCGTATATAGTGTTCGAGTTCTTGGTTTAATACCAGATATAGTATAGCTTCATTATTTTTTGACGGCTTACATCACTATAGCTGGTAACGGGAATCCGGTGAGACTCCGGAACTGACGCGCAGCGGTATTGGGGAACGAGCGTGGCACAAAGACACTGGCTTAGGCCGGGAAGTCGCCACGCAAGGCAGAACCTTAAGGTTCATGCCCCTGAGTCCGAAGACCTGCCAGGGAAGACTGTACCTTCGCGACTCAGGCGCCTGCATCAGGCCCTACAAGGTGAGCAGCAACGAACACGGCACTTCCACAGCCATTGCTGGCTGGTGCTGGTTTGTCCTGCGTACGCGAAGGTTCTGGAATTCACGCGTATTCAGGAGATAACGGTATGTCTGCGACAGCTTTGGCCGAACCCCGGCCCTCATCGCCATCCGATACAGAAGCCCTTCAGGTTATCAAGCGCAACGGCAACCTGGTCAGTTTTACCCCATCCAAAATCAGCGTAGCCGTTACCAAAGCCTTTCTGGCCGTTGAAGGCGACCAGGCGGCAGGTTCTGCCCGGATAAACGATGCTGTTCACCGGGTAACCGAGCAGGTGGTACGGGCCATCAGCCGTCGCCTGAAAGCCGGTGGCCGGGTGCACATCGAAGACATTCAGGACCAGGTAGAACTGGCCCTGATGCGCGCTGAAGAACAGAAAGTTGCCCGTGCTTACGTACTCTACCGTGAAGAACACGCCCGCGAACGCGCACGACACGAGCCAGTAGAAGCCCATCCTCACCTGACTGTAAAACAAGCCAGCGGGCACACCTTACCGCTGGACCTGGGCCTGATGAAGCAGCAAGTCGACAATGCAGCGTTCGGGCTGGATGGCATCGATGGCGAATCCCTGGTGGAAGACGCCGTTCGCAACCTCTATAACGGCGTCGACGAAGCCGAAGTGCTGACAGCACTCATCATGACTGCCCGAGGCCGCATCGAACGCGAGCCGGATTACAGCGCCGTTACCGCCCGACTGCTGCTGGAACAGCTGCGCCTTGAAAGCGTAACTGCGCTGACGCTCGACACCAACCTCACCTTGGCAGAAGTTTACCCGCAGGCCCTGAGCACCTTCATCAGCGCCGGCATTCGCTACGAGCTACTCGACGAAGCCATGGCCGTTTTCGACATGGAACGCCTGGGCGCCGCGCTGAAACCCGAGCGTGACCTGCAGTTTGGCTTCCTTGGCCTGCAAACCCTGTACGACCGCTACTTCCTGCACTGGAAAGAAGACCGTCTGGAACTGCCGCAGGTGTTTTTCATGCGCGTGGCTATGGGCCTGTCGCTGCGTGAAGACGATCCCAACAGCCGTGCCATAGAGTTCTACGATCTGCTGTCGTCGTTCGACTACATGGCTTCAACACCCACGCTGTTCAACAGCGGCACCCGCCATTCCCAGCTGTCGTCCTGCTACCTGACCACCGTGGGCGACGATCTGGAAGCCATCTACGGTGCTATTCGTGATAACGCGATGTTGTCGAAGTGGGCCGGTGGCCTGGGTAACGACTGGACCCCGGTGCGCGCGATGGGTTCACGCATCAAAGGCACTAATGGCCAGAGCCAGGGCGTAGTGCCTTTCCTGAAAGTGGTGAACGACACCGCCGTAGCCGTGAACCAGGGCGGCAAGCGCAAAGGCGCCGTGTGTGCCTACCTGGAAAGCTGGCATCTGGACATCGAAGAGTTTCTTGAACTGCGTAAAAATACCGGTGACGAGCGCCGCCGCACCCACGACATGAACACCGCCAACTGGGTACCGGATTTGCTGATTGAACGCATGCGCCAGGACCGCAACTGGACTCTGTTCAGCCCCAGCGACGCGCCAGACCTGCATGACCTTTATGGCAACGCATTCCGCGAGCGCTACGAGCACTACGAAGCTTTGGCTGCGGAAGGCAAAATTGAACTGTTCAAAACCATTCCGGCCAAACAGCTGTGGCGCAAAATGCTCACCGTACTGTTTGAAACCGGCCACCCGTGGATAACCTTCAAAGACCCCTGCAACCTGCGCTCGCCGCAGCAGCACAAAGGCGTGGTTCACAGCTCCAACCTGTGTACAGAAATCACCCTGAACACCAGCGCCGACGAAATCGCCGTGTGCAACCTGGGCTCGGTAAACCTGGCCGCTCACATCGCCAACGGCGAGCTGGACGTACAGCGCCTGGAACGCACCGTGAACACCGCCGTGCGCATGCTCGACAACGTTATCGACATCAACTTCTACGCCGTGCCCCAGGCGCGTCATTCCAACCTGAAACACCGCCCGGTTGGCCTGGGCCTGATGGGTTTCCAGGACGCGCTCTACGCACTGCGCCTGCCGTACACCAGCCCGAAGGCAGTGGAGTTTGCCGACGAGGCCATGGAGCAGCTCAGCTACTTCGCCATCCGCGCCTCGGCGCAGCTGGCAGCCGACCGCGGCGCGTATGAAACCTATGAAGGTTCCCTGTGGAGCCAGGGTATCTTGCCGATCGACTCCATCGAACTGCTGAAAGCCGCCCGCCTTGAAGGCGATCTGAACGTGAATACCGAAAGCCGCTTGGACTGGGCGCCAGTGCGCGAGCTCATCGCCAAGCACGGCATGCGCAACAGCAACGTGATGGCCATTGCGCCCACCGCCACCATTTCAAACATTGTGGGTGTGTCGCAGTCCATCGAGCCGGCCTACCAGAACCTGTTTGTGAAATCGAACCTGTCCGGCGAGTTCACGGTGGTGAACCCCTCGTTGGTACGTGACCTCAAGGCCGAAGGCTTGTGGGACAACGTGATGGTGAACGACCTGAAATACTACGATGGCAGCGTGCAGCAAATTGAGCGCATTCCCACCGAACTGAAATCCCGCTACGCCACCGCGTTTGAAATAGACGCCCGCTGGCTGGTGGAAGCCGCCTCCCGTCGCCAGAAGTGGCTGGACCAGGCCCAGAGCCTGAACCTGTACATGGCCGAACCCAGTGGTAAGAAACTGGACGAGCTTTACCAACTGGCGTGGGAGCGTGGCCTCAAAACTACCTACTACCTGCGCTCGCTGGGCGCCACCGGCGTCAACGAAAGCGCCGCTCCTGTGGCCGCGCCACAGCCCCAGGTGTGCAGCATCGACGAACCGGATTGTGAAGCTTGTCAGTAACCACTTACTTTTCACCTGAGAGGCATAACCATGCTTAATTGGGACGACGATACCAAACCTAAAAGCCCGTCTGCTGCGCATAACAGCGTGGCCCCGGTAAACGTTGAAGACAAACGCGTGATTAACGGCGAAACCGACGTAAACCAGCTGGCCCCGTTCAAGTATCCCTGGGCTTGGGAATATTTCATGAACGCCAACAAAAACCACTGGACGCCGCTGGACGTGAACATGTCGCAGGACGTTCACGATTACCACCACCGCCTGAGCCCTGCGGAAAAGCACGTATTTGAAAACGTGTTGGCCTACCTGACCACCTCTGACATCATCGCTATGCGAAACATTGGCCTCGCTGTCATGGAAAAAATGACGGCTCCTGAGTTGCAGATATACCAGGCGCGCCAAGTCTACGAAGAGGCAATGCACACGTGGGCATACCAGCACTGCATAGAGACCCTCAACCTGGACCAGAGCGAAATCTATAATCGCTATCGCGTAGTGCCGCAAATCAACGCCAAAATCCAGATAGCTAACCGCCGCCTGAACGCCGCCATGCGCCCCGACATGAACCTGCGCAACAAGGACGATTTGCAGGAATTCATCATGTCGTACCTGTTCTTCGCGGGCGTGTTCGAAGGCTGCTGGTTCTACAACGGCTTCAGCCCCATCTTCGCCTTGCAGCGCCGCGGCCTGATGCGCGGCACCGGCGAACAGTTTCAGTACATCCTGCGCGACGAAGCCATGCACTTCTCCTTTGGCCTGAAAGTGGTTAACCAGATCCTGGAAGAAGAAAACATCAGCTTCGACCCCAAAGCCGTGCGCGACATGTGGGACGAATCCGAAGCCGCTGAAAGCGACTATGCCAACTACATTCTGCGTGACCCCATCCTCGGCTACTCCGCGGAATACCACACCGAACAGTTCCGCTACGTAGCCAACCGCCGCGCCCGCACCGTGGGCCTGGAAGAGCCGTTCCCGGGGGCTAAAAACGTATCGCCCTGGCTGGAAGAGCAGGCCACTATGCGCAAGGAAAAGAACTTTTTTGAAACGCGGGTGATTGAGTACCAGAGCGGGGCTCAGTTGGAGTGGTAAGCACTTACTGACCCTCAACCCAGCGGACTGCGAACCCCCGCAAAACCTTGCCCGAGAACGTAGGTGTAGATTTGGGTGGTTCGCAGATCTGCGTGGCCGAGCAGATCCTGCACTGTGCGGATATCGTTGCCGCGTTTTAGTAGTTCAGTGGCGAAGGTATGTCGGAAGGTGTGACAGCCGGCGGGCTTGCCATTGCCAGTCCAGTGACATACCCGCCCCGGGATACTTACGGGCAAGTGCAAATGGAAGGCTTACGGGTGTTTGAAGAGTGAGGTCCTTTTCTTTCCATGCTTTTCGAATAGCAGCAATCTGCTTTTGCAGTTCCGCAATCAGTGTACCCGGCATGAGAGTGGTTCTGTCTTTCGCGCCCTTGCCATCCCGAACAATGATGACCTGGTTACTGAAATCGATGTCCTTCACCCGCAAACGGCACGCTTCGGTGACCCGCAAGCCGGAACCGTACATCAGCGATGCTAAAAGGCGATACGACCCTTTGAGATTTCCGATAATCGCGATGGACTCGTCATGTGATAGCACAACGGGCAGGCGCTTCGGCTTTTTGGAGCGGATAACGGAACCGATTTCCCCAAGAGGCATATCGAGAACCTTGGCGTAAAGAAACACCAAGGCGTTTAAGGCCTGAGCCTGAGTAGCGGCTGCTACGTTACGTTCAACTGCCAACCAGGTAAGGAACTCGTTGACCTCCCTTGGCCCCATATCCCTGGGATGCTTCATTTGGTGAAAGCGGATGAAAAAGCGTATCCAGTACCAATAGGACTTTTCAGTACGGATACTATAGCGATTGACCCGAATGACTGCGTGAACCTGATCGCGAAGACGCGGTTGAGGTTGTGTGCCGTCCATGTTGGCGTACCTCTTTTTGGTAATCCTGTAAAGCTGTATGTTTGTACAGTATTATTGTTTGCACCAAAACGGGAAGTCAAGCGATTACGTGGAGGTTGGGCCAAAAATGGACTAACCTTCTGTTATATTTGAGACTTAAGACGTTGAGTTGATATGAAAAAGTGGCACTATCGAGAACGCACTTTTTCGCACTATCGGTGAGCGCGGTCTAGTTACTGTTAAGTGCTAAGGCAAGCCATGAAGCCAACGAAGGAGCAACACCGAACATTCGGACGATTCCATCTCGTTGATCCCGACGAGCTTGAGGGCATGGATGAGTTTGCCGAGTGGCTAGAGGCTTTGCTTCACAATCCTTGTTCTGTGTGGGAAGAAGACGGGGACGAGTTTCTTATAGAAATTCGCAAGCTTGTGGCACGGGTCAATGGACTGAAAATTCAGATCTACGCGAATGAACATCCACCGCCACATTTTCATGTAAAGTCCCCAAACGTCGACGCCAGCTTCTCTATCGAGTCGTGCGAGAAGTTAGAGGGAAATATTGAATCCCAGGACTACCGAAAAATTCGGTTCTGGCATAAAAAGGCGAAGCCACTACTGATCAAGGCATGGAATGAGACCAGGCCAACTGAGTGCACCGTTGGACCATACAAAGGCACTTAACCAGTGCAGGCACGGCGACGCCTACTACATTGCGCCTTCGGCTCCATTCCGTAGGCGCGCATGCTGCAAGCGTTAAACTATATTGTTGCGTGATGCGCATCGTGCTATCATCTCCTTATGATTAAAACATTCCGTCACAAAGGACTGAAACGGTTCTACTCAACTGGCAGCACTGCTGGTGTACAGCCTGACCATGCCAAGAAGCTACGTATGCAGCTTGCTGCTCTGGATACCGCCACGTCAGTTGAAGACATGGCTATCCCTGGCTTTCGGTTTCATCCATTGAAGGGAAAAGACAAAGATCGGTGGTCGATTTGGGTCAACGGAAATTGGCGTATGACGTTCGAGTTTCGGGATGGCAACGCCTACATTCTTGATTATGAGGATTATCACTGATGACTATGCATAATCCGCCGCATCCTGGTGAGTTCATTCGGGAGGTATACTTGGAGCCTTTTGGCATCAGTTCCCGTCAACTGGCTTCCAGTCTGGGCGTTTCTCCTTCCACTCTGTCTCGGTTGCTCAAAGGGGATAGTGGTATTAGCCCGGAAATGTCTCTGCGGCTATCCAAGGTTCTTGGGCGTACTCCTGAGAGCTGGTTGGCAATGCAAGACATGCACGATCTAGGGGTGGTTCGTCGGACAGTCAATTTGGATGGTATTCATCCTTTGGACTTCGAAGCAGCTTAACCAGTGGCTGTTGTCGGACGCGCCTACGCTGCGCTCCAGCACGCCGCAAAGCCAAGCGTTAGCCATCTAATGAGGATTCTGTGTGAGTAAAAGGATTGATGAGGCTAGAAAGGTTAGCGAAGAATTGTTGAATGATCTTGAAAGCTCAGCATCTAAAGTCGATGCCGTTCTTATGAAGGCAAAGAGACTTGCTCGGCTGATGCGAGATTCCGACGCTCAAACATGGTTAGATTTGGAAACGAAAGGCTATCCCAATGATTTTTCATTTTCAGAACTGGGAGATTGTATAAAGTATGCCACATCTGGAGGAAGGCTAAATTTGGATAGCTCCAAATACTATCCTCAGAGCTTGCCAACTATCGAAGCAAATGCCGAATCAGATGAAGCTCTTCTCAATTCTCTTAGAAACGCTAGAGCACCTACTACCAAAGTAAAAGATTTTTTGGAAAAAAATGCTACTGAATCGCTCATGGCAACGCAGTTGCAGTTTCAAAATCAACAAAAGAAAAACTATGCCAGTAGTAAAGCTTTATATTCCTCAATGAAAGCTGCAATACATAATTATGCCACTGATACTTATCTTGCTGTTGAGTTAGGAGATGTTGCAGAAGATATATTCGAGGGCGCAAGAAATCTTGTGGATTCATTTATTCGGTCTCATTGTCCAAAAGCCGCGGAAAAAGTTATAGCAATAAATGAGCGTATGAATGATCGCAATCCTGAATCACTTTCTGCTGCTCTAACATCATGCCGTCGCTTGTTGATGGATGTAGCTGATTCGGTCTTTCCTCCGAGAGAGGAAGACTGGAAAGACAGAAAAGGTCGTGCGCGAAAAGTTGGTGGGGAGCAGTATAAAAATCGTCTTCTAGCATTCCTTTCAGATTTAAGTGAAAGCGAAGGTAGTTATTCACTTTTGGAATCTGAGCTTGAGCATTTGGCTGCAAGATTGGATATTATTTATGAAAAATCGTGTAAGGGTGTTCATGTAGATGTCACTCTTGATGAAGCTAAGCTTTCGGTTATTCATACCTACTTATTTTTGGGTGAGGTCGCTAGCTATGCTGCCAAAAATGGCTAACAAAACGCTGCTAGGGACAAATCTATGCTTCGCTCCGGTTTGCCCCAGAGCGTGGCGTTAGGGCTTCTTGACGCCGCACTTTCCCATACATACAATGTACATATGGTTAAATTCGAGTGGGGTTCCGTCAAGGCAGCTTCAAACCTGAAGAAACATGGGATCTCCTTCGTAGAGGCACAGTCTGTCTTTTACGATGAGTTTGCCCTTCAGTTTTTTGATGCGGAGAGTTCCGCGACTGAAGATCGCTTTCTCATGCTAGGCATGAGTGGTGAAGCTAAGCTTCTTCTCGTTTGTCACTGTGAGCGTGAAGGTGGCGATGCAATCCGCATCATCTCTGCTCGCAAAGCAACTAGCAACGAACGTAAGTATTATCACGGGGGGCTATCATGAAAACTGAATATGATCTTTCCAAGATGAGTTCCCGGAAGAACCCTTATGCCTCCAAGCTCAAGAAGCCTGTCACTATGCGCTTGAGCGAAGATGTCATTGCTTATTTCAAGGGCATGGCGGATGAGTCTGGAGTTCCTTATCAGAGCCTTATCAATCTGTATCTCAGAGATTGTGTGGCTCAACATCGTAAGTTGAGTATCGACTGGCCATCCCAGCCCTAACCATACGCGTCACACGGATGCCCTTGTCTCCGCTTCGCTACGTCAAGGTCACCGGTGCGCTTCGCGTTATGCATACAGAAAAACGAGGAGTCGTGGATGAGTTCTAGCCATATATTTTGGCCTGTCATTGCACAGGTCTTCCTGACCTTGATGATGTTTATCGTCCTTGGCGCAAGAAAAGCTGGAGCAGTAAAAGCTGGCAAGGTCAATCGGCAACAAGCGGCTCTGGACAAACGGGCCTGGCCAGAGAACGTCGTCAAAGTTTCCAACAACATTGCCAATCAGTTTGAAGTTCCAGTTCTGTTCTACGTCCTCTGCTTGGTGCTTTACAGTATTAACGCCGCCGGAACAGTTGCACTTGTTCTGGCCTGGCTGTTTGTTGTGAGCCGTTACGCACACGCGTTTGTGCACGTGGGCTCAAACTATGTGCCAGTGAGAATGAGGCTTTTTATGGTCGGGTGTGTGTTGCTATTGGCTATGCTGGTAGTGGCAGTCTGGAAATTGGTTTCATGACCTGTACTTGCATAACAAACAGCTCCAGTTCGTTCCAGGCCTGGCGGCCCTCCACCGGACGCGCTTACGCGCGCCGCTGAGCAACGCGTTAACTATCAGGCAGTGCTGGCGGAATAACTACGCTGTAGGTACGATGTAGTTATGCATCATTTCAACTTTCAATGGGACACCGCAAAAAGCGCCGCGAATTTACGTAAGCACGGAGTCTCCT
>Ga0307487_1002535_pt1 | contig 11564 bp, 14 predicted proteins | sample CBIW12metaG_FD_203665 | JGI IMG/M metagenome (GOLD analysis project Ga0307487, IMG submission 203665) | Sea-ice brine microbial communities from Beaufort Sea near Barrow, Alaska, United States - CBIW 1.2 | ecosystem: Environmental > Aquatic > Marine > Coastal | place: USA: Alaska | collected... | reverse complement strand
GACCCGATGGCGACCACAATCAGGCTGATCACCACGGTGCGCACCGGATGGCTGGCCGCCGTGCGGTCAGCCTGTTCAGTCAGCCATTGCAAGGCACCGGTCCGCACCAACCCGCCCATGACCAGGAACATCGCGGCAATGGTCCAGGGTGCCGAGTTCGAGAACACCGCAATCGCATCCTCATAGGGCAATAGCCCCAGAACGAACATCAGCGAAGCGCCTGAAATCGCCACCACTTCGGTCGGGTACAATTCACTGGCAAACAGCACCAACATGCCCAGAATGATGGTGAACACCAGCACTGCCTGTGTGGTCGGCCCGAAGTCGAACAGTTCCATTGGGCGAAATTCTCCTGCCTGGCACCTGCCGGGTCCGGAGGTTGACATTAAAAGCACCGACGCGCGGCCACAAGTGTTATGTCCGCACCGCGCACCAGCCGGTCTGCCACACAACAGAACCGCCCCGGCTTCTTCTTTGAAAAAATACTCCCGCCGGAGGGGTATCACTTCCGTATCACGCGATCTCACAGAAGCCCTAGATTTTAAATCTGGCTTTAATTTTAGCGAGGTAGCGTCTCACTGCGGCTCGGTAGCTTCCGGGCAGTGCCAGTTGAGTTTGTAGATATTTCGGAGGTGGACATATGGCAAAATCAAAATTCTACACGGTGGCGCAGTTGAGATCGCTGCCACTAGGAAAACATTGCGACGGTCAGGGGCTCTGGCTGTTCAAGAGGAGGGACGGCGGCGCCCAGTGGAGCTTTCGGTTTTCATTGTATGGACGACAGCGTGAAATGGGGCTGGGCTCCTATCCACTCCTCTCGCTCGCAGACGCCAGGAAAGCAGCAGAGGAAATGCGGCGGGTCGTGGTAAATGGCGATGATCCCGTCAAGATCAAGCAACGGCAAAGAAATCTGGCCAGCGCGGAGGCAGGCCGGTTTCATATCCTGGCGCAAGCTGCGTTTAATGCCCATCGATCGACCCTGAAGCATGATGGCGCGGACGGCCTATGGTTCAGTCCGATCAAGATTCATCTTCTGCCGCATCTGGGTTTGATGCCGGTCGTTAAGATTGATCAACATGACATCAAGCACGCCCTCTCCCATGTTTGGGAGACCTCGCCCGTAACCGCGAAGAAGGCTCTGTCCCGACTGAAGCTGATCCTGGCATATGCTATTGCCGAAGGCTTCGACGTAAATCTCAGTATCGTCGACCAGGCGCGGATCTTACTGGGCGCGCCGCGGCACCAAGTCACGCATATAGCGGCTCTCGACTGGGCAGATGCGCCCGCGTTCTACCAATCGCTTGGCGATCTCGTGCCAGTCGAACTGGCACTCCGTATGTTGATGCTGACCGGAGTTCGTTCGGATGCGATCAACAACATGCGCCTCGAGCAGATGGAGGGCAATGTCTGGACGGTCCCAAGCGAACATGTGAAAGGCCGGAAGGGATTTTGCAAACCCTTCCGCGTGCCATTGTCCGAGGAAGCGCTGCGAGTGATCGAGTCGGCGCGCGCAATCGAGCAAGGTGGCTATCTTTATCCCAACAGTCGCGGTGGATCACTGAACAAAATGGCAATGCGCAACTTGATAGTCGCCCGTGGCCTTGAGGCCCGGCCACACGGATTCCGCGCCACAATGCGGACTTGGCTGTCTGACCGCACAGAATGTTCGCGGGAAGTCGCTGAGGCCTGCTTGGGACATTTTGTCGTCAATGAGGTGGAGGATGCCTATAACCGTGCTGATTATTTGGAGCGGCGCAGACCCTACATGTCCGCATGGGCAGATTATCTAATCGTTAGGATGTAAGATGGTCGCCCCGTGTCCGGTGTTTTGAGGACGCAGGAAAAACACGCTTGGCCGTGCGCAATATCCAGCAGTTCTGCTGGGAGCATAAAGTGCTCCCGGTGAGTGATCTACGTTATTTCTGCGGGGTGTCCGCATATTGCTGATCCGCTTTACGGACCTCCTTGCCGTTCACTACGGGGCTCGATTTGTGCTGCACTCGCGAGGCCGCCGGAAGGAAGGGCTTATTCTGTCGAAAAACTCTTGTTGATTTGGGGCCCTGTCGCTGATTCAATTCGTCCAGTGAAGTGGGACGATTTGCGATGTTGGGACCGAAGCAAGAGGCGCAAGGCGCGTTGTTTTATGAGTTCTCGATTGAGGATCATGTGCCCCAGACCACTTGCTGCGCTCCATCGAGCGTTTCGTCGACATGTCCGGCATTCGCCAGCATCTGGCCCGTTCTACAGTAACACCGGGCGCCCTTCGATTGATCCCGAGTTGCTGATCCGCATGCTGCTGGTCGGCTACTGCTTGGGCGTCCGGTCCGAGCGGCGGCTTTGCGAGCAAGTGCATCTGATCCTCGCCTATCGCTGGTTTTGCCGTCTGGATCTGACCGACCGGGTGCCGGATCATTCCACATTCTCCAAGAGCCGCCATGGCCGTTTCCGCGACAGCGACCTGCTGCGCCATCTGTTCGAGAACACTGTGGCGCGGTGCATTGCAGAGGGTCTGGTCAGCGGGCAGCGCTTCGCGGCGGATGCCAGTTTGATCGAAGCCGATGCTAACAAGCAAAACTCGACCGCACAGGAAGATTGGCATCCGACAGCCATCAATCCGGAGGACGCGCCACGCGCGGTTCGGGAATATCTGGAGGTTCTGGATGATGCGGCATTTGGCGCCGCCTCGACCGTTGAGCCCAAATTCACCTCCCATTCCGACCCGTCCAGCCAGTGCCTCTCGGTGATTGCATGCAATCACCTGCCGGTAATAGATGACGGCACGCAAAGGCCCCGCGTTCTTTGCGTATTCGACCAATTACTTGATCGATACTGATCATGCTGTGATCGTCGATGTAGAGGCGACCCGGTCGATCCGGCAGGCTGAGGTTGGGTCCGTGCGCACGATGCTGGACCGGGTCGAAGATGCCTTCGCATCTGAATCCTGAGCGCATCATCGCGGATACCGCTTACGGCTCCGGCCCGATGCTGGGCTGGCTGGTGGGTCGCAAGATCGCACCGCATATCCCGGTGATTGATAGAGCTGGGCGCACCGATGGCACCTGAAGCCGCCGCCGACTTTGAATGGGACGCTGAGAACAACCAATACATCTGCCCGGAAAGCCAAGCGCTCAAGCAGTTCCGCCGCAATTACTCGGACCCGAACCGTGGCCCGTCCGGCAAGGGCGTCGCAAAATATCAGGCCCTGAAGCTGACCTGCCAGGCCTGCCCATCAAAGCCCAAGTGCTGCCCGAATGCAGACGCGCGCAAGATCACCCGCGAAGAGCACGAAGACGCCCGTCAGGTCGCCCGCGACATCGCGAAGACCGACCAATATGCCGTGTCGATGCGATTACGAAAGAAGGTCGAGATGCTCTTTGCCCACCTCAAGCGCATTCTGGGGCTGGGAAGACTCCGATTACGCGGCCCGAACGGAGCAAATGACGAATTCCTGCTCGCCGCCACCGCCCAAATCCTTCGCAAATTGGCGAAGATCTTTCCTGCAGCGCAGCAAATGCGAAACGCCTGACAGGAAAGGCGCTTACCCTCCAATCAAAAGGCCAGTTTCTGCGGCGGCAGCACAGAGTATTTCCACAGAATCGGCGGAAATCGGACGTTCGCCGCTACCGCAACGTTGCTGCAGTCGTTCTGTTAGAGCCGTCGCTCCAAGCTTAGAAATATCGCGTTTTCGCTAAAACTTGTATCATTCTGCCAAAAATTCAACGAAATTAACGACGGAACGTGGTTTGTTTGTACCGAGTAAGTGATCGGTGTATTTCTAAATCGTAAAACCGCAGCGAGGCATAAATGGTAAACTTCTTGTCAACTCTTCTTCTCGGACTAATTGCAGCCGTGATTGGCGCGACAATACAGCAACGGACATGGCGCCACCGGTCACTTGTGGAATTAAAAGAGAAGGAACATGGTGAAGCAAGACAAGCTGTTGAGCACCTGTCGCAAGCATTGGATCAGCGGCTCGATGCGCAAAGGACTTATACTAACCTAGTTATGAATGGTAATATAACTTCGGCCGATGTAGATGCCTATAGAAAGGCAACCACTGTTTGGATGGCAAGCTTCTCAAGTAACAAATCCAAAATTTACCATAGTTTTGGTAAAATGGTTGTGGAAGATTTTGAGAGGAATGTACAAAATCCGCTACAGTACGCAAGTGCAATCGTAAGTTTGGGGCGGAGGCTAGGAGCGGAAAGACTCTGTACGAGAGATCGAAAGTTATTTTTGGCTTCAGATCAGAAATTGGGCTTTGTTCAGTATGGCATATACAAGTTTTTGAACGAACTTAATGATCGAATTTCAAACGGTGAAATAGGGCGAACGAAAGCCATCAACAACTTGAACGAAAATGATGCATCAATGATAAGTCGAATCTATCTAATTCGAAGGCTGTTGGGGATAGAAGGGAACATTCGGCGTACGTATTGGTAACGCGAACACACATGATTAGCCCAATCTAAATTTTCCAACACACCGAGACGAATAAGATGCTCGGGGGTTATTTCGCGGAATTCTCTCTCTTTCATGACGGTTTCAAACACCTTCTTGGGCAAAGGTCTGGCGAGCAAGGAGGCAACAAAGGAAGCCTCTTCCAATGAGAGTTTAACAGCAGGCTTGGAAAAAAGAAAGCGAGATGTGATCTCACACCCCTCAAGCCGGTACCCAAAGTAGCTATCATGAAGGTATGCGTAAAAAATATCGGCCTTGCCTCTATGGGAATTCAATAAGAATGCAAGGGTAGTTTCTCTGATTTTTCGCCGTATAGTGCGTTCATATCGACCAGTGTATATTCTAACAAGTTGTTGATCTATCGTACTTACCGCGCCCGCGCGCCTTCTCAGAATGGCCCTTTTCAGTAATCGAAGTGGTGCCCTAAGCTCAAAGCCATGATGAACTAAGAACCGCCGATCCTCTAGATAAAGTATTGCCTGCTGCAGATGACTAAGTGAGTGCAATTCTAGTTCATGACTATGATCATGCCAGATTCTATCATAAGATTTGTCATCAATACGAAAAAGAACTCTTTCCAAATCTCGATTAAACTCAATTAGATGATTCTTAAAGCTGAAATTCTGCCGAATTCGATTGGAGTTCGACCCAACTTTCACGCACGGACCCCTTCTATCTTACTGCAATCACAACCTCATCGCTGAGGTATTCCGTTATTTTTGAACCATCATTCATAATCATGAAATAGTCAATTGCTGGAATGTAGTTTGGCGCGCATTGCCAACGAATGCCATCCGTCGGCAAGCTTTCTGTGACTCGAAAAATGTAGGCATCGAAGAAGCCGCACCGCAGCATCGGCTGCGTTGGCCAACGGCAGATTCTGTGCAGTTTTCTCAGACGCCACGCGCGTCGTTCGAGTAGCGCACGGCATTGCCTGGCGTCGGAGAAGCGCTCAAGCGGGAAATTGCGGGGTTGGGCATGCTGGGATGGACGTGGCTATGGGGGATTGACGTCAGGCAAAGAGGGCGGGAAAACCGGACCTTCGCCGCATTTGTGTCCCCCCCACCAGATGACGTCAACAAGCGGACCTTCAAACAATTGCAACGAGCCCCAGGCCGACCACTTGAAAATCGTGTTGCTCCAAATGCAGCCCCACCACAAGGCCTATGTTTCACTCTGGCCCGTGCTGAGCGAGATATTCGGCCTCTTCATTGGACAACTTGATAGGGACCATAGAGTACTCACAGTTGTAACCATCATCGTCACTATAGTAACCAGTGTAGAGCCAAACAGATTTGAACGGTAACTGATCTAAGAAGTCGGCCAACTCTTCCACTGCGACAAAGAAATCTTCTGGTTCGGAGTGAGTGGTTAGATTATCCAAGACAATGGTAGTGCGGTCTTTTCCGGCGTGCTTCTTCGCCGCCTTTTTCTTCAGCGCAGTTTTAATTTCCTCCTTTAAGTCCAGATATGGGTTTATCGGTGGGCGCATAAACAACTTCGGCCCCTGATCAGAGGATTCCCAAGTAAAACGACGTCTCTGATCTGCCTTTGTTTTTACTTTTGCAACAAGGTCGTTTGGCAACGTGCCAGGAAAATGCTTCTCGATTTTTTGGACCTCAAACCCTTTGATCTCAGACTTCAACAGCAAAGAAGTTACGTCATTTTCAATCTTGATTGCCTTTAGTAAGTCTCTGTCCGCAACCCTGCACACTTCCAAGGTGAACGTCGTTCCGTCATGCATGACATACTCGATGTCCCACGGATTATCTCTACCGACGATGTAGAACTGAGGTTGCTCAAGTTGCTTCCCGAAGTGGATTTTCGCGTATTGCTGAGCAAAATGAAAGCCTATGATATCTTCACGATGTCGATCGTTTAAAACGTTCAGCCGAACAACCTCAGAGACGCTTCCTTCGGGATCAATAAACAGGTGCCTACTGAAGTTGTGCTTGCCGGTTAAGTCTGCGCGTGGTGCGAACCGATTTTGCTTTCCTCGCAGAAACTGATTTCTGAATCCTTCCACTTCGCGCATCACTCGATATATCCGTTGGTCATTAGATGGCATCTATTAAGATGAACGGCGTAGACGCGTCATGACCAACGTCTTCTATTGAGATCGCGTTTCAATTGCCTTGGAAGGTTTTTAGATGGTCCCGGTGAAAATTTCGATTCCAAGCCCTTCCTTGAACTGGCAACGTCGGGGAAAAGTTCAACTAGACGATCTCCTGCAGTGATAAGCAAACTCGTACAAAAGTCCATCACCATACACAGTGCATCGCGATCGAAGTCGTTATCTACTCCAGTTCCCTTGCCATTCGGTTCAACGCGGTAGAACGTGAATGACAAGACGTGAGTATACTGAGACAGATAGTTCCAGAAAAAGTCAAACTCTACTTGGTTAATTCCCAGATTGGCGATTAAGTCTTTCTGCGGGGTGATCATTAACCACTTGCCTGCAAGAAGTTCTTTCTTCAACTTTGGCTCTAGGCTTGAAAAGTATTTGATCCCTTGCAACCGCTCCGTAATTTTTTCCGCCTGTTCATGAAAGCCCGCGATGTCTTCATCCGAAAGGACGTAAGGAAGGATTTTTATCCGCTTCTTGCAATCATAAAGGTGCATTACTTGGACGTAGGCGCGCTGGATGTCCAAGTCGTTGGGGCAATCGGCTAGATAACGAAACAACAGATAGCCCTCTAAAATGGAGCGGGCATGTGACGCAACTGTGGAAACATCCCAGATATCGAAATCTCGCCTGACCCATCTGGATTTCGGCGCGGCGCACATCATGGCCTGCGCGTGGGCACAAATCCTCCCAAAGACATGAGTTGAGTAACCAACTGCAGGTGCCTCAAGTCGCTCGGCGCACGCTTGACTTAGAGCTGTTGCTTCACAAACCGCTTTATCAAATGCCAGTAAACGTTCCCGATAGTCATCCGGGTTAAAGCGTCCCTTTGAAGTTTCATCTAACACAATATTCTCATTCATTCGCGAGTGCCCGATTTTTGCATTCAACTGCCCAGAGCACCACAAGAGAAGATTTTTTACTAAGTTTCAAGGCTCGCAGGCGAGGAATGACCGCCATGACGGACCGCACCGCAGTAACCCAAACTAGCAACCAATGTCGGAGTAGGACCGAGTTTACTAGCTCCCTCCACTCGGTTAACTTTGGTGTTAAACTTTGGGAGGTCTTGAGATGAAAAAATCACATGCTGCGGCTACTGAATTTGCAGCAGATTTTGGGGCGATGGAATATGCCCTGAAGCGATCGCCGAATTTTCGTCGGAGGAACAGAGCGATCGCAGAGGCAGACTGGGACGCATTTGCGAAAGAACTAGGACAAGAGTTCTTCGATCACGTTGTGAAGTCCGGGATCGCAAGAACCTTAGTCGGCCAACCACCGCGCCGCCTTCTCGCGGACTTGCAGTGGGATCCGCCAAACCCAGCGCCACTCTCAAATGTCGCGGAACTCATAATCAATGGTGTCTGTCGCGTGCGAAATAGTTACTTCCATGTTGAAAAGTTCACAGGTGGGGCTGAAGGGAAATGGGAACGTGACGCCAAGCTTATTGAGGAAGCCCATTCAGTACTCAAAATGGCCAGAGGGTTCGCAGTCAATCAGTACCAAGGCGCTGGCGATTCCGTATAGCTAGTCACAACTCGTTCCCGGACTGCCCCCTCTTTCGCTGAGATACGCAGTAAACCAAGGTCTGCTATTGGGAAGCTGCACTGCAGAATTCGGTCTCCAGGCTAAGGTCTGCTATGATGTAGGTTTCTCGGACGCCCCGAGCGACGTTTGATTGACGCGGGACGTTGCCTGGCGTCGGAGAAGCGCTCAAGCGGGAAATCGCGGGGTTGGGCTTGGTGGGTGGTTTGTTGCTATGGGGATTGGGGCGGTTTGCTTGCCTTGGATCTGATCTGACGGACAAGTTGAACTGGGTCTGTAGGGCTAAGCTCTGTGCTGGCGTTGCCAGCATCTAGCCGATCAGCGCCGTATCTTGTCGGTGTTATCAACTTTTGCGACGTCGTTAGTCTGATCTGCGCATGACGCTTGGTCCGCAGGCGGTGTGCCGGACGGCTGAGGTTGCAATTATCGATCTTTGGTTCGGGCTTCATGCGGCGGCCCTCGCGGTTGCTGGAGGGGCTCTGGGATACTGTGCTGGTGCGATTGTCTCGACGATGATCAACTGCCCGCCACAACATGGGCAAGGCAGTGCGAGGACACGGGGAGGCTCATCAGAATTTCCGTGGTTGTCGTCATCATCGCGACTCTGGTCTGGCGTTTTTGCCCCAAGCAGGTGCCTGATCCTGGCAATATTGGCGGGCCGGTTGTCATTCCCGAAGAACCCGTAGTGACGGATGCGGTGCTGGCCTTTGGGCAGGACGTGGATCAGGAACCGGCGGATGAACTCTGACGTTGCCAGCGTCATGGTGGTGTGGCGGCCCGTGCCTTTAAGACGGTAGTCTTTGACGCGGAAGGTGACACTGCGCGCGTCGAAACGGATCAGGCGGCTGTTGGAAATGGCAATCCGGTGGGTGTAGCGCGACAGATACGCCAGCACGGCTTTGGGCCCGGCGAAGGGTTCTTTGGCGTAGACGACCCAGTCGATTTTGCGCAGCGGTTGCAGGAAAGTGTCGAAGGCCGCGCGATCATCAAGTTCAGCATGGTCTCCAAAGAAGTGCAGCTTCCCGGCCTTGTGTAGCTTGGCCAGCCCTTCCAGAATGAGCCGCCGATACAGACGGGACAGGACCCTGACGGACAGGAAGAAGTTCCTGCGGCAGGCGATCCATTCTGAACCATCCGCCGACAAACCTCCGCCCGGCACGATCATGTGGACATGCGGGTGGTGCGTCATCGCGTAACCCCAAGTATGGTGAACCGACGTTATACCAACCCGCGCACCGAGATGCTTGGGATCGGCGGCGATCTTGATCACCGTGTCGGCACTCGCCCGCATCAGCAGATTGTAGAGCGCGCGTTTGTTTTGATGCGCGATATCGGCGATGGGTTTGGGCAAGGTGAAGACGAGATGGAAATACCGCACCGGTAGCAGCTCGGCCTCACGTGCCGCCAGCCATGCTTTTGCGGCCGAGGATTGGCATTTGGGGCAATGGCGGTTGCGACAAGAATTGTAGGCAATGTGCTCATGTGCGCAGTCTTTACATGGCGCGACATGGCCGCCAAGGGCCGCCGTCCGGCAACGCTCGATTGCCGACATCACCTTCATCTGATTGAGGCTGATATGGCCCACATTGGCCGCCCGCCAGGCAGCGCCATGGGCGCGGAAGATATCCGCGACCTCCAATGTTGGACGAGGCAACGTGGGTTATGAAGGCCTTGCCTTCTTCTTGCGCTTGGCTGGTGTCAAATCGTCCAACGGGCTGTCCACCGCCGCGATCATACCGGTGGCCACGCTCGCATAGCGCGCTGTCGTCGTGAGTTTGGTATGTCCCAGAAGGGCCTGGATCACCCGGATATCGACACCGCGTTCCAGCAGATGGGTCGCGAAAGAATGGCGAAGTGTATGCAACGTAACAGGTTTGGTGATCCCAGCTTCACGCGCGGTCTCTTTAAACAGCCGCGATATCTGCCGGGCAGACAGGTGCTTGCCGCGATAACCGGGAAAGAGGACCCTCTCGGACGCTGGCACATCCTTATCCTGACGGGTGGGTCGCTCTTTCCACCAGTCGCGCAACAGGCCCAGAATGTCCGCGGGCAGCATCACGTTGCGGTCCTTACGGCCCTTTGCTTGCACGATCCGGATGCTCTGCTGAGCGCTGTCGATATCGCCGACCTTCAGCCGGACGACCTCACCCACGCGCATCCCGCAGGATAGAGCAACCATTGGTCTGGAAATTCGAGCTTTGCCGTCTCACGCATCCTGGCATTCCCACTTGATATAGGCCTTTGTGTCGGAGGCCCATTTTTCGTCGATCTCGACGAGGACGGCGCTGACGAGGCGCAACAGTGCGTCCTCGCTGGGAAACACCCTGACCTTGACGGTCCTGCGCTTGAGCTCCTGCTGGACCGAGCGTTCGATCGGGTTGGATGTGCGCAGGCGCTTGCGGTGGTGTTCGGGCAGCGTGAACACCGCAAGTCCCTCGGGTACATTCTGCTCCAGCCAGTCGGCCAGCTTTGGTGCGCCGTCACGATACTCGGCGACGAGGTCGGCGAGCGCTGTCTCGGCCTTGACCAGATCGTCGGCCGCCCAGATCGCCTTCAACTGGCGCCCGATACGCTTGCGGATTTCGGCATTGGGCGCGTGATGTACGGCGTTGCGGGCGAGGTGGAACTGACAGCGCTGCCAGGTTGCGCCGCCAAGGACCGCCCGTCTGGCAGCCCGTAGGCCAGCATGATCGTCGGAAACGACATAGGTCACGCCGCGCAGGCCGCGCGCGACGAGCCCGTCGAGAAAGCCGCGCCAGTGGATCTCTGCCTCCGACAGCGCCACGGAGACGCCAAGGATGCGCCGACGTTCATCCGGACCGACCCCGATCACGGACAGCACGGCGACATCGCGCACGATCCCGCCATGGCGCATCTTCTCGTACCGGGCATCCAGGAACAGATACCGGATCTCACCCAGCGGACGATCGCGCCAGGCCTGCAGCTCCTCGTCCAGCAATTTTGTCGCCCGGCTGACCTGCGAAGAGGACAGGCTCTCGATCCCGAACTCGGCCATGACGGCCTCGACGTCGCGTGTAGAGACCCCCTTGATGTACATTTCCGCCACGGCCAGCATCACGGCCCGGACCGAGCGTCGGCCGCGTTCCAGTGACTGCGGGTAGAACGGTACGTCGCCATGCCCGGCCGTCTTGGGAACCTGCACGCTCACGCTGCCCGCGGGCGTGTCCACCCGCTTGGGCTTGTAGCCGTTGGCATAGCCTTGGCGGTCGACGGTGCGCTCATAGCGGCCGGCACGTAGAAACCGCTCGCGTTCAAGCTCCATCGCCAACTCAAACGCGCGGGCGAAGACGCCTGCGATGTCGTTGGGCCCGTGCGTGATCAGCTGTTCCAAGAGAGCCTCAACCCCCGTATCTTTCCGGTCGTCCATACTCTGTCTCCATGGTTGTGTTGCAACTCCATGGAATACCAGAATGGG
>Ga0307487_1002533_pt1 | contig 11568 bp, 18 predicted proteins | sample CBIW12metaG_FD_203665 | JGI IMG/M metagenome (GOLD analysis project Ga0307487, IMG submission 203665) | Sea-ice brine microbial communities from Beaufort Sea near Barrow, Alaska, United States - CBIW 1.2 | ecosystem: Environmental > Aquatic > Marine > Coastal | place: USA: Alaska | collected... | reverse complement strand
GACTTCAACAACCCCGGGAACCAGGGCCATTTGACGTTTCACCAACCAATCCTGGATGGTTCGAAGCTCCATTGCATCATATTGGTCCTCATACCCCTCTTTTACCTTAATGGAATACTGATAGATTTCCCCCAGGCCCGTGGTTATCGGAGCCATAAAGGGTTTGCCGAAACCCTCGGGGATTTCGTCGCTGACCCCGATCAGCTTTTCCTGAACCAGTTGTCGGGGAAGATAGGTTCCCGCATCATCCTCAAAAACGATGGTCACCACTGAAAGCCCAAAACGGGATACGGAACGAAGTTCGACCACATCGGGGAGGTTCGCCATTGCCAGTTCTACAGGATAGGTCACAAATTGCTCAATATCCTCGGTCCCAAGATTGGGGGCCGTGGTTATTACCTGTACCTGATTGTTTGTGATGTCTGGGACTGAGCCCAGGTTTATGGTGGCCATCGACCAGATACCGGTACCGATGAGTGCCACTATTAAAAGCCCAACAACAAATTTATTGTTGATGGAAAATGAAATGATCTTATTAATCATGGAAAGAGATTTAATTCAGTTGAACTTTTCGCATGCGAAAATCATACGAAACGGTAATTAACCCAGTGAATAGGTTAAAAAGGATATAGCTATCCTATAAAAAACTGAATTAAGCTCTGGGGGGGTCTAAAAGGGAATTTATAGCTTCTTCACCTATGCTGTCGAAATGAACGAACACTTCAGATGATATTTCCGTAATGATCGGTTTAAAGTCAACCGAACCAAAATCCACCGTATGGACGTGGCAGCAATGGCAAGTGCAGAAAGGGGGGCACGTATCTGAAATGCCATGGTTATGATCCAAACTTGAGGCCGATACGACCTCGGTCTGCGGATTGTCGGAAAAGACATCGGCACCGACATCGGCACAGGGCAACGCGTTGAGCGTTAAAATGTAAAGGCCAAATATGAATGTTAATAATTTCACTTTGCAAAGATAGCAAAATAGTGATGCATAGGGTATGCAAACTTTAGGTAAATAGCTTTTTGAGCATATTCACTATAACGATCGACACCCAAAATGGGCTGATCATTCCAGCTACCCAGTTGCCTTTTCTGTTCCATTTTTCCACTTTGTTTCATTGAACATTGCGTCTTTGGATCTTGTTGAATTATGGAATTACCATATTTAATTTAATTGGCCATACAGATGAGGGCCGTTACGGTTTAAATCAACTCTGAAAAATGCAAAGGTCCCCAAGAGACTATTCATTGGAATTCAAGTAAGGGGTGGGTGAGCTGCCATATTTGCCCCAAAGGGTTTCAGAGATATGCAGAGAGCTGGGTGTACCTCTTTTGGTATTGGGGCGTTGTATTTAGACATTCACCGTTGGGATTCTTAAAAACTATCCATTTTTAAATAAGACAAAAGTTTATTAAAAACCAAAAATATCTTCTCTACTTATTTTCCAAAAAGTCTATTTAAATGATGAATGAAATCCTAAAATGACCCTCACTAGGGATATCGAAAAGTATAATTATAGGTATGGGAAATGAACTTTACAAAGTCTAAATAATTGCGGGATTTTTCAAACCTTATTTTATCGTAGATTGATCCCATAAGCAAACAGAATATGGAACAACGGGCAATAGAGTGCCGCAGTTAATCACAGCAGCCGGATCCCTCTTGAACCGGCGGACATGCTACCGTTCCATACGAGCAAAAGACACAGCAATCGCCCCCCTTTGGTTTCAATATCTGATTGCAGCCTTCGCATTCGTAGAAGAACTGACAGGCCGTCGTGGGCATCTGTTCTTCTTTCTTGTACCCGCAATCGGGACACGTAACGGTCGATTTTAGTTGTACTTCCATGATTGTTTTTTGGTGATTTGCCTAGAGCATATGGGGGATATCCGAGGACATTGTGGGGTAGGTAAAGATCATTGTCCTCAATTCATTGATCTTCATTTTGGTCTTTATCGCCATTGCGAACAGATTGATGGTTTCCTCGGCGTTCGGGCCAATTAAATGCGCTCCCAGTATCGTCCGGTCTTCTTTGTCGATAATGGTCTTAAAGGCATATTCCCTGATGTTCAACCGCTCTGCGCTGAACCAGTTGCCCACCTTGTTATAGTTGACCTGGTATTCGATCTTTTGTGCTCTGGCCTCGGCCTCGGTCAGACCTACGGCTGCCAATGTTGGCAAGGTAAATACCACGGAGGGCATGGGGGGGGTAAATCCACTTTTTTCATGTTCCCCTTGATGATATTTGAGGCCACGATATGCCCTTCCATAACGGCCACCGGTGTCAGGGGCAGTCCTTTTGAATTTGCCGCATCCCCGGCCGTATACACATTGGGGTTCGATGTGCTCTGAAGATACGCGTTGACGGTAACCCCTTTTTTTGAAAAGGATATTCCGGCCCTGTCCAAGTCCAGATCAAAAATAGCGGGAGGACGACCGGCCGAATTAAAAACGGCTTCCGCCTCAAAGGTAATCTCCTTTCCCTTGGAAGTTCCCGTTACTAAAAAATGGTTATCCCCTTTCCGGATTTTGGAAACCTCGGTCTCGAGAACCAGTTTTATCCCCAATTCCTTGGTGGCACTTATCAAATGTTCTACAATATCCCGTTCAAAGTTCTCCAATGGTCGTTTCCCCCTATGCACGATTGTTACATCGGCGCCGCTACGGGCAGCGATATGGGCAAATTCAAGGGCAATGTAGCCTCCGCCGATAAAGAGAAGGGATCGGGGCAGATCCTTTAGATTGAGAAAATCGGTGCTCGAAAGCGCCAAATCCCCTCCCTCAAAATTCAGTACCATTGGTTTTGCTCCTGTGGCAATCACGATCTTATCGGCCTCGATGGTGTCGGTCCCCACTTGAAGGGTGTTTTTGGACAGGAATTTGGCCGAAGTATGATAAGTATCTATGTCCCTATGTTTGTATCCTTTTTCTATTTTGGGCGGCATTGCATCCACAAAGGACTGTTTGAAGGCCATAATGTCCTGCCAATTCACACCGGGAACCGTATCGATACCCTTTCCCTTTAGGCGCCTGGCAAAATCCCTCACCTCGGCGGCACCGATGATTACCTTTTTGGGGTCGCAACCTCTCAGCGCACAGGTTCCGCCGTACGGCAGTTCGTCCGTAATGCCTGCCTTGAGTACATTGGAGGCACATTTATTGGCAATGGTCATCCCTGCCATTCCGGAACCGATAACGAATACACCGTACTTTTTCATCTACTGTTTTTTTTTATTTTTACTATCGATTACTTTATAACCCGTGCTGTTTATGGCCTTTTGGATTGCGGCAGGATCGGTTTTGGTCCTGTCATATTCCACCACGGTATTCGCACTTTCGTAACTTGCCCTGACCGAAAGTATTCCTTCCAGTTTGTTTACCTCGCCCTCTACGTGGGCTTCACACCCTGCACAGGTCATTCCCTCGACATCAAAGGTGTGCCTTGAGATATTGGATTGTGAAACATAAACAACGTCCTTGCTGGGCTGGGAATAAAACAGACTTGAATAATAGGGAAATGCCAGCATCAGCCCCGCAAATACCGTAACCATAAATAGAAACCTTTTGGACTGCCAAAAAGATGGTTCTGCATCATCCTCACAGGCACAGTCGATTTCCCCCCGTGCCATCGGTCGCAGGTTCCGATACCAGGCAAAAACCAGAACAAGGATCGTTATGCCGATAAGATAGGGCCGGAAAGGTTCCATCCAGGAAAAGGTGGATGCAATGCCACTGGTTCCGGCAATCAATGCCAAAACTGGGGCTATACAGCATATGGATGCGGCTATGGCCGTCAACATTCCCGCGTAGGCGGCCTTGTTCGATGTTTTCCCTGTTTCCATTTTATGCTGCTTTACGATTGCCTTCAATTGTTGAGAAGGCCTTTTCCAAGACGGTCGTGTTTTCCTTGACCAAAGAATAATAGAGTGTCTGGCCGTCACGCCTCATTTGGATGATCCCTACATCCTTCATCTTACGGATATGCTGGGAAATGGCAGGAACGCTCATTTCAAGGATATCGGCAATATCACAGGGACAAAGCTCCTTTTCCATATTCAAAAGGAACAGTATTTTTAAACGGACCTCACTTCCCGCCAGGGCAAGTATTCTGCTTATCCCTTGAAAACTGGGGGATGAGCTCTGTAGGGTTTCCCTACATCTGGAAAGCTGCCCGTGATCTGCCTGGTTACGGGTGCAGGTTATTTCTGGTTTCATAGTTTTGCCTTGTGGGGCAAAGATATAATAACTTACGTATTTAAGCAAACACTTAAACATTAATATCTGTCATGTTGGATTTAGTATCAAAAACGGCCGTTTGAATATCCATCCCGCATCAAAAAAAAATTCATTAAAAGTAACAACTTAAATCCTAAAATGACCCTTAAACAGATTTATTGAAATGTTTAATAATAGATACAGGGAAATGAACTTTAGGTGTGGCCACAGAAAATTTACTTGAAGGAAAAGCTTAATGCTTTGGTGGAAAATGATTAAAAAAACCCTCAAATAAAAGGGCTCTATTGAGCCTGCGTGATAGTTCAAAGATACTTGGGATAAAATACTCGAAACCTTATGTTAACATAAATCCTGTTCAAGTTATGACCAGTACCTGAATATGGGAGGATGTCAATACACTAGATATTCTCATTTACCGAAGGAGTGGCCATCGAAAAATATTTTATCAAATTGAAAATATGAAAGTTCAAGGAACTGATATAGGATAAGGAATACAATTTCATTGAAATGGTGCAACCGCTCAATTACGCTAATATCGACCATATGAGCAAACAGTCTAAAAGTGAGACCGGAACGATACTTTCCAACTATAAGTCAGAGCAGAAAAAATTTAGGAATCCATTGAACCAAATTATGTAGATACCAACCATAATTGTGAAATGGCCCTTCGTGTAATAGTAGTATCTTTATGGATAAACCAAACTCTAAAGCATTATGAAAAATTCAAAATTGATCGAGGCATTGAACAGTTGTGTTACTCATTGCAATTATTGTGCAGATGCCTGTCTTGATGAAGATAACATCAAGATGATGGTAGACTGTATTAGAACAGACAGGGCCTGTGCAGCGGTATGCACCGCCACGGCAGCACTGCTTGCGACAGACAGTGCCTTTGCAAAATCAATGGTTGAAAAATGCCACGAGATCTGCAAAAAATGTGCAGAGGAGTGTTCACAGCACGACCACCAGCACTGCAAAGACTGTGCGGAGGCCTGTAAAAAGTGTGCAGATGCCTGTGAATCTTATTTAGCCTAAATATTTTTAAGTCCTTTTTAAAAGAAGGGCTTTTTAAAAAAATTATGAGAATATTCTTGCCTTATTTACAATAGGCCTTTTTACATTGAGTTCAAATGCTCATACTTCTAATCCTTATGAGGAAAACGCGTATAATTGGTCAGAACATGTCTATAATTTAACCATCGATACCCAGAAGGTCAATTTTACGGGTAAGGAGGGGGAGACGTTCCAGTATAAGTTTGCCATCAAGCAGTCGGGCACCTACTGGTATCACTCCCATGTGGGCCTTAATGAGCAACGTGGGGTGTATGGTTCCATACAGATCAACTCTAAAGGAAGAACCTTGGATTATTAGGGACCTAGCCCTTGTATTGTCGGACTGGATGGATAAGGATCCGCAATCTCAACTCAAAAACCTCAAAAGGGGCAATGAATGGTATTTGATTAAAAAAGAGCAGATACAAAGTTGGGACAGAATCATAAAGCAAAAAGCAGTGGGTGCCAAGTTAAAAATGATCTGGCAGCGCATGCCCGATGACAACCGCTTTGGAGCGGACGGTGGGTTTTCCCTGCGATTTTAGAAATAACGAATTAATAACCCTTAAAATCAGATAACAATGAGAACAGTTAAAACAGTAGTGTTCACGGGAGCAATCGCACTGATGGCAATAGTTTCGATCTCCTGTAAGGACGGGAGCAAAAAAGAAGCGGCAGCGCCGATGAGCAATGAAATGCATCAGGAAGATGCAAACGGTTTGGGGAAATGGTAAGCAACAGTGCACAAGATTCAAAGGGAGCGGCCATGGTTGGTGAATACCTATCTATCAAAAATGCCCTTGTGGCCGACCATACCGACGCGGCCGCCAAAGCAGGTGGCAAACTAGTCACCGCATTGGATAGCTTTGATGTATCGGACTTTTCGGATGCCCAGCAAACGGAGCTCAAAGATATTATTGTCGATGCCAAAGAACAGGCAGAACATATTTCGGATAGCCCGATGGAACATCAGCGCGAACATTTTAAGACCTTGAGCAAAGATGTTACGGATATGGTTGCCATCATTGGCGCGGATATGAAGCTTTACGAACAATTCTGTCCCATGTACGATGGGGGAAGCACTTGGTTGAGTGCCAGCAACGAGGTCAAAAACCCATACTATGGCAGTAAAATGTTGACCTGCGGGAAAGTGCAGAAAGAGATCAATTAATTGAAGGTGTTCAAAACCTTAGCGTGGGCTTTATTGATTGTATTTGTGGGGATTCAATTTTTCTCCACTGACCGCAATCAAAAAGAGGGTATCTATGTTTCCGATTTCATGAAGGTCAATACCGTACCACAAATGTTACAGCATAAGATAGAGGTGTCCTGTTATGATTGCCATAGCAATAACACTAAATATCCGTGGTACAGCAGAATACAGCCGGCGGCGTGGTTTCTTGAAGCCCATATTCAAGAAGGGAAAGCCGAACTGAATTTTAATGAATGGGGCGATTATTCTGATCGAAGGAAAAATAGCAAACTAAGGTCAATGATCAGTCAGATTGAAGATGGTGATATGCCGCTGGGTTCCTACACCTTTGTCCATAGGGATGCGGAATTTTCAGAATCGCAGAAAAAGGAAGTTATAGAATATCTGACCCAGCTTAAAAATAGTTTATAGCAACTTAAAATTTAAACGTTATTGTGAAATAAAATGAACAAGGTTACATCTGAAAAAAGGAAAGCTATTTCTTAATCGATGGTTTAGTTAGTAAATATTTTTTTTAGGATATGACAATAAATCCTGAATGGGAAGGGTATTTTTAATTTGGTTAGTTTAAAAAGCCCCTTCCCTTGTCGGGCACAAAAAGAAATCCCATGAAGGATTGTTGCAAAACTGGAAATGAAAAAGGAACAAAACAAAGGAGGCTTTAGAAAATGGTTCAATTATATCATTTATGGAATTATAGCCATTATACCTGTTGGGGCTTTATGGATTCAATTGGCTGGAAACTAAACAGCTATTTTTCTTTGTATTGATTTTAGCCAATTTTCGAAGCTTTCCTACTGCATCCGCAGATAATGATCCCACTGTTTCCAGTACAAGAATAAAAATAAAAAAGGAGGATCCCGCTTTGGCTATTGTGACAAATAGCCCAGTTGTAACCTCGCAAAGGGATCCCTAGGCTGGTTTGCAATTATTTCCCAACCCGCACCCTTTGGGGTCCATTTTCCAATAGTAGGAATATGAATCCCATCGGTGCAAAAACGTACGTTAAGGATGAAAAACTTAACAAAAAACATACTATTCGGTACAACAACATTGTTTGAACCAACAAATTTATCAAAGGCCTGATGTACTTACAGATCAATATTTTATCAAAATATATTTGATCGACCGTTTGAAAAACTCAGAAACCTATCTTTCGAGAATTTTATCAAAGTTCAATTGTATCTATATTTTTTGTGATCAAACCTCCATCATTTTAGAAATACCGCTTAAAAACTCAAATGCCCGTAAATCTGAAAAACACGCATTACAATTTGAACACATCATTGAGCAGTCAAAAAAATCCGTCAACATATGAAAAAGGAGGCCAATCCCTATTATATTGAAAGGTTTTCGAAAAAAAAGCAATGCGCCATATACCATCATAGCGTACTGGGAATGTAACAGATGAAAATTAATACTGCATCTGTTTGCCTCGAAAATCGGATCGGCCAATAAATGGTCTACATCAACTAACATAGTTGCGACCAGAATCAAATATACTTTTTTCCAATCTTTTCCAAAGAACACAAACGCGATAAAGAGTGGAAAACCAAAGTGCAGGAAATAGTGAATAAATGTCCGCATAAAGTTTTATAGGGCTGCTGCACATATCAAATTTGTGCCTGCTAAATGGAAGGCCTTTTCAATTGGGCGTGGAAATTCACCTTCCATTGCAGGACTCAAGATCATAAGGCATATTGACCTTTCAGTCTTAAATTTACCGTAACGTCCTCATCGCCCGTATTTCTAAAGAACCATCCGTGCTTTCCTTCATATGGTGCATAAAATGTACCCACCATGTTGTTGGAATTGGCAATGGTGTAACTTTCAAAGTAAACTTCCTTGACCTCTTTTTCCTGTTTTACCTCCCCGTGAAAATCGAAATAGAGAATTTCATTGTTAGAGGTGGCCCACTCGTATTTCATTTTTCCGTATTTGAGCATATCTATTTTGAATTCGATACCTTTTCCAGCGGGAACAACCACTTTGGTTTCATCTTCACGTAAACTTAATTGCGTGGTCGGGGGAGGGTTATCCGCCTCTAAAGGTCTTTCCACATCGGACCCTGAACCCGCTTTTTCGAGCTTGATTGTTTGTGCAGTGGAATTTGATGCCATAGCTCCCAGGCCCGCTGTTGCCGCTTCTTCCGGAACGTAGAGTTTGCTAAACCCAAACAGTTCTCCGGCACCGGTGGGATCCATTCCATACTCTGCCGGTAATACCGCTATTACCAATAGTAGCGCACCTACAAGAAGTGAAAAAATGGTCGCTTTTATAATTTTGCTTTTTTCTAATACTGGATGCTTTATTTCGGACATAGTTGTTTTTTTTAAGATGTAATGTAGCCCGTTAACTGGAAGCCGAGCAGTAAAAACCCAGCGGCCATCAGGGCCGTATTTGTAATTGTTGAAAATTTCATAAAACTTGGCTGTCTTCTCCATACCGTGATAAGAAGCAATACTACTGCCAAAGCAATGAACTGCCCTATTTCCACACCAATATTGAAACCGATCAGATTGGTGAACAGGCCTTCCCGGTCGAATTTGAATTCTTGCAATTTACTTGCAAGTCCAAAACCGTGAAACAGTCCGAATATCAAAACTGCCGCCTTGGTGTTCGGCTGTTTACCGAAGAACCGCTTGAAACCGCCCAAGTTATCAAATCCTTTGTAAACGATGGATAGCGCTATGATCGCATCGATCAGGTACGCATTGATGTTTATGTCGGTCAGAACACCCAAGAGCAGGGTGGTACTGTGACCAATTGTAAAAAAACTAACATATAGGAGCACTTCTTTCGGTTTATAAAGAAAGAAAATAACACCGACCAAAAACAGTAGGTGGTCATAGCCCGTAATCATATGTTTCGCCCCTATATAAAGAAACGGCCCAAATGCCACGCCGCTGTTTCCCAACAAAAATGTTTGCGTGTTTTCATCCACCCCGTGCGCAGATGCGCTGGTAAAAAGTGCGCAAACGACGGTCAGTACAAAGAAGGATATTATCTTTTTTATTTTCATGTTTTACTTGATTAGATCCCATTGCAAATTGCGGTACAATGGGATTATGATTATTAATGGGCGTGGCCGTGGGATTTAACCTGTTCCAGACTATCCATAGTTCTCTTTTGGGCCATTTGGATGCTATCCTGCGTCCTGATCATTTCTGCATTGTTGTCTTTGATAACATTTTCCTGGACAGTCGGGGCAGCTTCCCCTTTTTTTGTTTCCCTGCAGGATGCCATTAGGGTCAATGCAACTGCTGTAATAAAAAATACTTTTTTCATAATGTATTGATTTAGATATTAGTGTTTAAAATTTATTGATCTATGTTCCTTAATTCGAATTACACAAAAATCTGATTGGGTTATTTATTTAAAATATATCTTTTAAGGATCGTTCCGAGATCTTTCTCCGAAAACCAAATATCGCTTGGATGAAGATGAAGTACGGGGGCCTGTTGGCATCTATCGTTACAATCCATTTTATCAACTTCAATTTTATCCTTCAGGTCATATTTCTTGATATAGTATTCCAAACGCTTCCCTTTTTTCTTTCGGCAGTTCACACCGTTGCACTGATAAATGACGGGTCTAATATTTTTAGGATCTTCCATAACGTTAGTGTTTATAGTGAATGCTCAGTTTTTAGTTTCAACATTTATCATCGTAATTATTGAGGTATAATCGCCTTTGATTTCGTTTGACCTGAATTTCTAAAACTCTCCTTTGGCCTAAGAAACAGAAACACGGCCAGTAACAATGACAGCGTAATAATTCCACCGTAGAGAAATTCCTTCTCTGGAAAATTAATCCCCAAAAATCCGGCTATCGGATAGGAGATCGCCCACCACAGATGTGAAAATGCAAAATGGGAGCCATAGACCTTGCCCTGTTCGCTATCCGGTATATTTTCTCCGATAAGCGTTTCCGAAGGTATTTCTGCCAGACTTTGACCCAGACCGGCAAAGATCCAAAACACAAAGAGCAGGGAAAAATCCAGGTAATTTGCCGCACTTATCGCCAGGCCCAATACCAAAGCTCCCAGAATCAGGGAGACCTGCCTTGATCTGGATTTGTCTATGGCCCCTGAAACAAAGGCAGCAACCGTTGCACCAACACCGAAGGCGGCCATTATCAGCCCATAATCCCTATCGGTAAGGCTTAATCCGCCCTTTACGAGAACAACGGTATTTACCAATATGAAGGCCCCCGCCATCGCCGATACCAGTTCTATGAAAAGGGCAAAACGAATGTATTTGTTCTGAAACAAGAGCTTGATCCCTTTGGTAACACCTTGCCAAGTGTTGGGGTGTTTCCTCAAAGTATCTTCCTTGGGTGCATTTAAAAATTTTTTTGGAAGGGTCAAGAGCAAAATGCCAGCGATAACAAATGTAGCGGCATCGACCACGAATATTTCCCTTGCACCCAACCAGACTGCCAGTATCCCTGCCAATCCCGGCCCCAAGACCCCCAATAACTGATACGTGGCAGCGGATAAACCGATAGCTTGCCGATAGAGTTTTTTGTCAACTATCTGCGGAACAATGGACCTATAGGTAGGGCTAAAAAAGGCATTGAAAACATTCATAAGAAATACCACGACATAGATCTGCCATTCGGCGGTAATGAACGGTAACAAGGCAACAAGGCCCATTCTGATAAAATGGGTCGAGTACAGAATCTTTTTTCGGTCCATCCGGTCTGCAAGCACGCCCGCAAAAGGCGAGAAGATGATAAAGGCGGTCACCCGCAATGTGAGGGCTGTGGCCAAAATTATCGCGGCCCTTCCCTCCCCAAACTGATAGGCAAGCAATGCCAGACCGACCCAGGTAAAGGCATCACCCAACAGACTGATGGTCTGGGCGAGATATACCTTTGCAAACAACCTGTTTTCTAACGCCCGAAAGGGTTCTGTTAAATTGGATAGGGCCTTGTCGATTTTCATTCTGATCTTATGGGACTGTTTTTCTAATTGGGACTATTCCTCCTCGGAATTCCGCAATGCGGAGAGGATGGAATAAGCGTTCTTGACCACGGGCTTAAAACTGTTGACTTC
>Ga0307487_1002532_pt1 | contig 11572 bp, 10 predicted proteins | sample CBIW12metaG_FD_203665 | JGI IMG/M metagenome (GOLD analysis project Ga0307487, IMG submission 203665) | Sea-ice brine microbial communities from Beaufort Sea near Barrow, Alaska, United States - CBIW 1.2 | ecosystem: Environmental > Aquatic > Marine > Coastal | place: USA: Alaska | collected... | reverse complement strand
TGTCCGAGATCAAACACTTAGGCATTCGCAACCAAACGGGCCGCCGAAGCCGCACAAATTACTCAGCGGCCACAGCTCTCTTTTCCCGCAACACCCGCGCGGCGCCGACGAGATATGCCGTTGAGCGTCTGACCTCATCCCATTGCCGGGTTTTCAGGCCGCAGTCGGGATTGACCCAGAGCTTGGCCGGATCGATCACCTCGGCCGCTTTGCGCAGCAGGGTTTCCATTTCGCCCTGTGCGGGCACCCGCGGCGAATGGATGTCCCAGACCCCCGGCCCGATCTGGTTGGGGTAATTGAAATCGGCGAAGACCTTGAGCAGTTCCATGTCCGAACGCGATGTCTCGATCGAGATCACATCGGCATCCATGGCGGCGATGGCCGGCATGATGTCGTTGAATTCGGAATAGCACATATGGGTGTGGATCTGCGTCGCGTCCTGCACACCGCTGGCCGAAAGCCGGAAGGCTGCAACCGCCCAGTCAAGATAATCCTGCCAGTCTGCGTGGCGTAAAGGCAGCCCCTCACGCAGGGCGGGTTCGTCGATCTGGATCACCTTGATGCCGACAGCCTCCAGATCGGTCACTTCATCGCGGATGGCCAGCGCAATCTGCTCGCAGGTCTGAAAGCGGGGCTGATCGTCGCGCACGAAAGACCATTGCAGGATCGTCACCGGACCGGTCAACATGCCCTTCATTGGTCTGGGCGTCAGAGATTGGGCAAAGCGCGCCCATTCGACGGTCATCGCCTTGGGGCGAGAAACATCGCCATAGATCAACGGCGGTTTGACACAGCGCGTGCCATAGGACTGCACCCAGCCGTTTTTGGTAAAAGCAAATCCGGCCAACTGTTCACCGAAATACTCGACCATATCGTTGCGTTCGAATTCACCGTGAACCAGCACATCCAACCCGGCCTCTTCCTGCCATGCCACACATTCACGCGTCCGGTCCTTGAGAAAGCTGTCGTATTCGACATCGGACAATTCGCCTTTGCGGTGACGCGCCCGCGCCTGCCGGATTTCAGCAGTCTGCGGGAATGAGCCGATTGTTGTCGTCGGAAAATCCGGCAAGCCAAGCTGCGCCTGTTGTTGCAAGATGCGCTTGGCAAATGGCGTTGCGCGGCGGCTGTCGGCTTGGGTTACACCGGCGGCACGTTCCTTGACCGCAGGCGCGTGAATTCGCGGCGAGGCACGACGCGTGGCGGCCGCCGTATCGGACGCCGCGAAGGCAGCGGCTACATCGGATTTCTGACCGTTCAAAGCGTGCGTCACAGCCACGATCTCGGTCAGTTTCTGTTGGGCGAAGGCAAGCCAGCCGCGCAATTCCGCATCAAGCCCGGTTTCATGGCCCAGATCGACCGGCACATGCAGCATCGAACAGGACGGTGCGATCTGCACGCGGTCGGCTCCGATCGCCGCAACCGCCCGTTCGGCGATGGCGAGACAGGCGGTCAGATCGGCGCGCCAGACGTTGCGCCCGTCGATCAGACCAAGCGACAGATGCTTATCGCCGATCGCCGCCAGAACATCGTCCAACTGATCCGGCGCGCGCACCAGATCCACATGCAGCCCAGCCACCGGCAGCGCGGTGGCAAGCGCGAGGTTGTCGCGCAGCGCATCGAAATAGCTGGTCAGCATGATCTTCGGGCCAGCATCGCTCAGCGCGCCATGGGTTGATTTGAGAGCATCCTCCTCAGCCTCGGACAGATCCCGCGCAAGGATCGGTTCGTCAATCTGCACCCAGGATGCACCGGCATCGGCAAGCTGACGCAGCAGATCGCCGTAGGCGGCAATGACCTGTGGCAGCAATGTCAGCGGGTCGAAGCCCGGTGTCTTGGCCTTGCCAAGCGCCAGCCAGGTGACCGGACCGACCAGCACCGGGCGTGTCTTAATGCCCAGAGCCTTCGCCTCCAGGAACTCGTCCAGCGGCTTTGTCGAGGCAAGTTGAAGGGTCATGCCTTCGGTGAATTCGGGTACGATATAGTGATAATTCGTATCGAACCACTTGGTCATTTCCATCGCCGGGGCGTCTTTGGTTCCCCGTGCCATGGCGAAATAGGTGTTCAGATCCGCGCCAGTGCCAAACCGCGCCGGCACCGCGCCAAGCATCAGAGTGGTGTCAAGCACCTGATCGTAGAGCGAAAAGTCGTTAGACGGAATCGCATCGATCCCGGCGTCTTGCTGGACCTTCCAATTTTGCGCCCGCAGATCGCTTGCAGATCGCTGCAACTCGGTCTGTGACGCCTCTTCGCGCCAGAATGACTCGATTGCGTGTTTCAATTCGCGCTTTGCCCCGATGCGGGGAAAACCCAGATTGGCTGCCGTGACCATGTTCCGTCTCCTGTTCGAAAGGTATGGATGTATGGTTAGCTGCATTGTCCCATGACGTGAAATGATGATATGTCACCGGTTGATGAACCGGAGTCATGCCAAATGATCGACACACAGCCCCTTGCCATCCTGCGCGAGATCGACCGAACCGGCAGCCTGACGCTGGCCGCCGACCGCCTGTGTCTCAGCCAATCGGCTGTCAGCCACGCCATCCGCCGTTTCGAGGCGCGCCATGGGGTCGCGCTGTGGCAGCGCGACGGGCGCGGCATCCGGTTGACGCAGGCGGGCGAATATCTGCTGGCGCTGGCGGTGCGTGTCCTGCCACAGTTGGATCACGCCGAAACCGTTCTCGATGCATTTGCCAAGGGGCGTCGCGGAACTTTGCGCATTGGAATGGAGTGCCACCCCTGTCAGCAATGGCTAATGCGGGTTGTCGATCCGTTTCTGGCCATGTGGCCGGACGTCGATCTTGACGTCTCAACCGCCTTTCAATTCGGCGGCCTTGCAGCACTGCTCGGACACGAAATTGATGTTCTGATCACGCCCGATCCAATCGAGAGATCGGGGCTGAGCTATGTTCCGGTGTTTGGCTATGAACTCGTCGTTGCCGTGGCCGAAACGCATCCGCTGGCCGGGCGGGATGTGCTGTCACCGGCGGATCTGGCGACTGAAACGCTGATCACCTATCCCGTCGCGCCCGAACGGCTGGATATTTTCACCGGGTTTCTGGTGCCCGCGGGATGTCTGCCCCGCCGGCACCGCACCGTCGAGACGACGGATATGATGCTGCGACTTGTTGCGGCGGGGCGCGGCGTCAGCGCCATCCCCGATTGGCTTTTGGCCGAAAATGCAGCGCCGGGCGGGATCGTTCCGCTGCATATCGGCGAAAAGGGTATTTTCAAAAGCATCCATCTGGGCACCCGCAGCAATGAACCGTCGCCAGACTACTTGGCCGGGTTCATCACGACCGCCCGCGCAACCGCGCTGTGACGCTGCGTGATCAGAAATCCCAATCCTCGTCCTCGGTCGCGACCGCCTTGCCTATGACATAGGACGACCCGCTGCCGGAAAAGAAATCGTGATTTTCACTGTCAGGCGACAGGGCGGCAAGGATCGCAGGATTGACCTCGCAGGCCTGCGCCGGGAACAGCGCCTCATAGCCCAGATTCTGCAGCGCCTTGTTGGCGTTGTAATGCAGGAACGCCTTCACATCCTCGGTCAGACCCAACCCGTCATAAAGTTCGGCGGTGTAATGCGCCTCGATTTCGTAAAGATCGAACATCAGCGCAAAAGCAAAATCCTTGAGCGCGGCGCGTTCCGCCTCGGGCAGGCGTTCGGTCGCGCGCTGAAACTTATAGCCGATGTAATAGCCATGAATCGCCTCATCGCGAATGATCAGGCGGATCAGGTCGGCTGTGTTGGTCAGCTTGGCACGGCTGGACCAGTACATCGGCAGATAAAAGCCGGAATAGAAAAGGAAACTCTCCAGAAATACCGATGCGATCTTGCGCTTGTACGGGTCGGCAGTTGCGTCGTATTCCTTAAGGATCAGCCGGGATTTCGCCTGAAGATACTGGTTTTCCTCGGACCAGCGAAACGCCTCGTCCACCTCTTTGGTCGAACAGAGCGTCGAGAAGATCGAGGAGTATGACCGTGCGTGCACCGCCTCCATGAAGGCGATATTGGTCAGCACCGCCTCTTCGTGCGGTGTCTGCGCATCAGGGAGCAGCGACGGCGCGCCAACGGTATTCTGGATCGTATCAAGCAGTGTCAGCCCGGTCAGAACGCGGATCGTCAGGGTGCGTTCATCTTCGGTCAGGGTTGCCCAGCTTTGCACGTCATTGGACAGCGGAACCTTTTCGGGCAGCCAGAAATTGACGGTCAGACGGTTCCAGACCTCAAGATCCTTGTCATCCTGAATGCGGTTCCAGTTGATCGCGCGGGGCACGGTGGTGGTATGGGTCAGGTCTTTCATGTCGGAACTCACAATGAACAGGAAACGCAGCCTTCGACCTCGGTCCCTTCAAGGGCGGTCTGTCGCAGGCGGATGTAATAGATCGTCTTGATCCCTTTCTTCCACGCATAGATCTGGGCGCGGTTGATGTCGCGTGTGCTGGCCTCGGCGGGAAAGAACAGCGTCAGGGACAGGCCCTGATCCACATGTACGGTCGCGGCTGCATAGGTGTCGATGATCGCCTCGGGGCCGATCTCATAGGCATCGCGGTAGAATTCAAGATTGTCGTTGTTCATGAAGGGTGCGGGGTAATAGACGCGGCCGATCTTGCCCTCTTTGCGGATCTCGATCTTCGACACGATGGGGTGGATCGAAGAGGTCGAGTTGTTGATGTAACTGATCGAGCCGGTGGGCGGCACCGCCTGCAGATTACGGTTGTAAAGCCCGTGTTCCATCACTGAGACCCGCAGCTTTTCCCAATCCGCGCGCGTCGGAAGATCCTTACCGGCAAAAAGCGCCGTTACCGCGTCACTTTCCGGCAGCCAGTCGCGGCTTGTGTATCTGTCGAAAAAATTGCCATCGGCATATGTCGAGGCCTCGAACCCTTTAAAGCTTGCGCCCTTTTCGCGCGCCAGAATGTTCGACGCGCGGATCGCGTGAAACGTCACAGTGGCGAAATAGACCGAGGTGAATTCGACCCCCTCGGGGCTGCCGTAATGGATGCGTTCACGCGCCAGATAGCCGTGCAGGTTCATCTGTCCCAGGCCGATGGCATGGCTTTCATCGTTGCCCTTGCGGATCGACGGAACCGAGTCGATGGCGGACATTTCCGACACCGCCGTCAGCACACGAATGGCGGTTTCGACGGTCGCGCCAAAATCCGGTCCGTCCATCGTCTTGGCGATGTTGAGCGAGCCAAGGTTGCAGGAAATATCGGTGCCCATGTGATCATAGCTCAGATCCTCATGGAAGGTGCTGGCCTCGTTCACCTGCAGGATCTCAGAACAGAGATTGGACATGGAAATGCGCCCCGCGATCGGGTTGGCGCGGTTCACCGTGTCCTCGAACATGATATAGGGATAGCCCGACTCGAACTGGATCTCGGCCAGCGTCTGGAAGAACTCGCGCGCGTTGATCTTCTTTTTGCGGATCCGCTTGTCGTCGACCATCTCGGCGTATTTCTCAGACACCGGAATTTCCGAAAACGGCAGCCCATAGACACGTTCGACGTCATGGGGCGAGAACAGATACATATCGTCGTTATTCTTGGCCAACTCAAAGGTGATATCGGGGATCACCACGCCAAGGCTCAGCGTCTTGATGCGGATTTTCTCGTCGGCATTTTCGCGCTTGGTATCAAGAAACCGCAGGATGTCAGGGTGATGCGCGTTCAGATAAACCGCGCCCGCCCCCTGTCGCGCACCAAGCTGGTTGGCATAGGAGAATGAATCCTCGAGCAGTTTCATCACCGGAATCACGCCCGACGACTGGTTCTCGATGCCCTTGATCGGCGCACCATGTTCGCGCAGGTTGGTCAGCATCAAGGCCACGCCGCCGCCGCGTTTCGACAGTTGCAGGGCGGAATTGATGCTGCGTCCGATACTCTCCATGTTGTCTTCCAGCCGCAGTAGGAAACAGGAAATCAACTCGCCCCGGCTTTGCTTGCCGGCGTTAAGGAAGGTCGGCGTCGCAGGTTGAAACCGGCCCGAGAGGATCTCTTCCATGAAACACAACGCCTGATCGCAGTCGCCCCGCGCAAGCGTCAGCGCGACCATGACCACGCGATCCTCATAGCGTTCGAGAAACCGTTTTCCGTCGCGGGTTTTCAACGTGTAGGAGGTGTAATATTTGAACGCGCCCAGAAATGTGGGAAAGCGGAATTTATATGCAAAGGCGGCGGCCCAGATCTGATGCAGGAAAGGCCGCGGATAGGCGTCAAGAACCGCCCCCTCGTAATATCCTTCTTCGACCAGATAGCCCAGTTTCTCATCCAGCGAGTGAAAGAACACAGTGTTCTGGTTCACATGTTGCAGGAAATATTGCCGAGCCGCCATTTTATCAGCGTCAAAACGGATGCGACCCTCGTCGTCATAGAGGTTCAGCATCGCGTTCAGAGCGTGATAGTCCAGCGACGCATTCACACCATTGTCGAGCATTCTGCCCTCCATAATCTATCCAGCCCAACACGAATGCGGGCAATGTCGGTTTCTGTTCCGGCCATCTCGAAACGATACAGCACCGGCACGTTGCATTTGGCGGCGATCACATCGCCCGACAGCGCGAAGGTCGCGCCAAAGTTGCGGTTCCCCGCCCCGATCACCCCGCGCAAAAGTCGGCGTCGGGCTGGATCGTTGAGAAAACGGATCACCTGTTTCGGCACTGCGCCGCGACCCTCGCCATCGGCAAAGGTCGGGCAGATCAGCACAAAGGGTTTAACCGGCTGTGGCATCGGATCGGCAGGCCGGACGGGAATACGATCGGCCTTCAGCCCCAACGCCACAACAAAACGCGCCGTATTGCCCGAAAGCGACGAGAAATAGACCAGCCCGTTCATCTTCGTTCAGACCAGTTGGCCGATCATATCCGGGCGAAAGCCCGCCCAATGTGCATCGCCCGCCACCACCACAGGAACCTGCCGATAGCCCATGTCAGACACTTCCTGCATGGCCTCTGCATCCATCGTCAGGTCGATGACGCGGTAATTCAGCCCCCGCATGTCCAAAGCACGGGTGGTCGCGGTGCACTGCACGCAGCTTGGTTTCGAATAGACGGTGATCGTCATGCCCTTGTCCTTTTGTATTGTAGCAAAGGAAACAGGGGCGCGCAGGTTCCTGACCCTGACAGGGGCACAAACTCAAACACGTCCCCGGGCCCTCCGCCCGTGGTAGTCGTATCGCACTTGGGCAGGTCTCCTGGCTCACGGCTCGATCGCGCTGGCCCGCCTTCCCGGCGCATCTGCACCAGTGGTAATCGGACCATCGCTTGCCGCTTACAGTTGCGGGGGCAGCACCGGTGTTGCACCGGTTTCCCTCTTAGCCTGCGATACGAGTCGCAGGAACCAAAGCAACTACATATTGCGTCTATGTGGCTGTGAGTGTCAATATACGGATTAAGCCGACCGGGGATATTTGTGACTTTGTTCGAAATCGGCGGCGCCGAAGCTGGTCATCCAGACGTCACGAACAGGTTCAGCGGCTGAGCCAATCCGCGATCTTCTGCGCGAAATCTGTCGCCCGTGTCTGCGGAAAGAAATGACCACCATCGGGCAGCACGGTCAATGTGCTTCCCGCCAGCCGCTCATGCAATTCGCGCGCCAGATGAATCGGGACGATCCGATCGTCCTGCGCGCCGATCACCATCACCGGTTGATTGATCCGTTCCATCAACGGCGTGCCGTCGTGGCCCTTCAAGGCGTTGATCCGCCTGAGTGTGACGCTGGGGTCCAGTGCGACAGCCGGTACGGGCGGTTTGAAATCATCAAGCGGAACGCGCAGAAGATTACCGAGCACCGGGTCAAGATCCGGGGCGCGGGTCAAAAGTTCGTGCCGCAGATCAAACACCGCGCGCATATAATCATCTGCCCGCATCCATGTGCCTGACAGAACGACCGAGTCGACCTGTTGCGGATGTGCCGCCGCCATGTGTTGCGCAATGGCGCCGCCGGTCGAATGGCCAACAACCGCAAAGGGTTCATCGCCGAACACGCTTTGCGCCACGGCAAAGGCATCGGCGGCGAGCGTTTCGATGGTCCACTCTGCACCATCATCCGGCGTCGCGCCGCACGCCTTCTGATCGAAGACCAGCACGGAGAACTGCGCAGACAGAGTGGTGGTGATTCCATCCCAGAATCGCGCCTGTCCGTTCAGCCCTGAAACCATCAGAACCTTGCGCCCTTCTCCCGACAAGCGGTGAAAGATTCCGTGCGTTTGCGCGGTCATGCTGCTCTCCCGGGGATCATTGAACCGGGCTCGGCGATTAGCACATCCATGCCCATGGCGCGCACGTGTTCGGCGCCTTCGGGTGGGACCAGCATCCGACTGCTCCGGCCCAGCACCTGCCCATCCGCAAGAATCGGTTTGCCATGGGCAAAGCTTGCCACCGGCGTCAGCCGCGCCAGATCAATCACCGTCACATCGCCATCGGCTCCCACACCCAGATGCCCCTTGCGCGCCGACAGGCCGAGAACCCGCGCCGGGTTCATGCTGGTCTTGATGACGAAACCTTCCATGCTCAGCGCGTCCAGATGCACAAGGCCCAGCCCGCGCGAACACAGGTCATTCCGGGGAATACCCCCGCCATCGGTTGCCAGTCCATCAATCGCATAGCTGCCATCGGCGCGCCGGGCCGTCGCCAGATGCAGGCGCGGCTCAGGCGGATTGGCGTAAAAGCTGATGCCGATATCGGATTCGGCAGCCTGCCATGCGATCAGCCCTTCAGGGCCACCTTGCAAGTGGTTGATACCGTCCTTCAGCACATGCACCATGGCCCAACCATCGCGGATCGCCTGCGCCAGACCTTCCTTGCTCGCCTCGAACCCGCCGCGTTCAAGATTGCGCTGGGTGGCAACCGCTTCGGGCACGCCATTGGCGCATTTACCCGAATTTCCGTTGATCGGTGCGAGATAGGATTCAGACCAGATGTTGGGATGACGCCCAAGCATTTCGATGGCGTCTTCCGCCTCGATCAGCGCCGAACCGTCAAGCCCGCGCGTATAGCTGTTGATATGCGGCAGATGCAGCGGATTGCCCGCCGCCAATTCACAGGACTGACGCATCCCGTCGACATTCTGAGGCGTGTCGACAGTACCGGAATGGAAGGCGACATAGGCGCCCTCGTCTGCCGTCACCTGCATGACCCTGCCTGAGGCCTCGGCACTGAGCGGAAAGTGCCCGCCGAGAATTTTCAGGCCGATGGCGCCTGAAGCGCGGGCGCGGGCCAGCGTATCGCGCAACTCTGCCATGCCGGGATTGACGGAATCCACAGTATGTCCCGGCCGCACATAATCGATGCAGGCGATGGTCAGACCGCAGCCCTGCTCGGCGGCAAAGCGGGTCACACCGTCGATCGGTCCGGCCATGTCCAATGCGCAGGTCACGCCGGCGAGCGCCAGCATCCGGTGCCCCGCCGCGCCGCCCAGCCATGGCGAAAGATGTACATGGGAATCGATGATCCCCGGCATGACCACCATGCCTGTTACATCCCGTTCGATTTTTGCGCGCCCGGTCACATCACCGACCTGCGCCACCTTGCCATCGGCAATCGCCAGATCGGCCACCCGGTTCACACCATTGGCCGGGTCAACGATCAGGCCGCCCCGCAGAATGACATCATATTCCATTGGCATGGTTAAGCTCCGTCGTCAGTTGAACATCATGTTGGGCAGGAAGGTCACGATCCCCGGCACCGCGATCAGCAGGATCAGGACGACAAGGTCACAGAGGATGAAGGGCATAACCCCTTTGTAAACATGCTCTACCCTGACATCTTTGCCAGCCGACCCCGCCAGACTGAAGGCGTTGAGCCCGACCGGCGGTGTCACCCCCGCAATCTCGTTCATCTTCATCGCGATGACGCAGAACCAGATCGGATCATAGCCAAGGTTGACGACGATGGGGAACAGGATCGGCAAGGTCAGCGCAAAAACCGCCGTCTGCACGATCAGCATGCCCAGCACGAACCATGTCAAAAGGATCAGGGCGAGAATGAAGTGGCGGTGAACCTCCCAGCTCTCAAGGAACAGGGTCAGGTGGTACGGGATCCGCGACAGACCCAGAAAGCGGCTGAAAAACAGCGCACCGACGATGATGAAAAACAGCATCGCGGTGATTTCAGCGGATTCGCGCAGAGCGCCGCGAAAGGTTTCAAAGTGGCGCAGCGGACCGTTGGCCAGACCGAAAACCAGCGTACCGATTGCGCCGATGGCCCCGGCTTCGGTCGCGGTGAAAAACCCGGCATACATGCCGCCGATGACAATCGTCCCCAGCAATGCAATCTGCCACAACCCGCCAAGTGCGCGCACCCGTTGGACCGGTGTCACGGATTTCTCTTCGTCCAGCATCGGCGCAAGTGCCGGGTTCGTCTTGGCCCGCCAGTACATCGAAATCGCATAGACGGTGGCCGTGATTACGCCGGGAACGATCCCGGCCATGAACAGGCGGCCCACGGAGGTCTCGGTAAAGATCGCGAACAGGATGAACATGCCGCTGGGCGGGATCATGCTGGCGAAAGTGCCCGAACAGGCAATGGACCCCAGAGCAAAGCTGCGATCATAGCCATAGCGGCGCATTTCAGGATAGGCGATGCGGCCAAAGACACTGGCTGTGGCCAGTGACGAGCCGCAGATTGTGGCAAAGGCGGCACTCCCGAACGAGGTGGCGATGGCCAGCGATCCGGGAATCCCCGCCGCGACCTTGTGGATCGACTTGTAGGCCTGTTCAGCAAACCCGCTGGCCGCCGCGAAGGCGCCCATCAACACGAACAGCGGCAGCACAGTATAGGTTGGTGTCGCGATGGCGGAATACATCGTCTCGCCGACCAGTGACAGCGCCGCCTTCGAGTTCAGCAGAATCGCGACTCCGCCAAAGCCAACAAGCAAAAACGTCACCGCCAGATGCATGCCCAAAAGCAGCAGCGCCAGAAAGGCGACAATGGCGCCAATACCGACAATCGTAAAAAAATCCATGTTCAGGCGTCCCCGGTTTTGGTTGTGGGATCATCTGACCCGGCGCGGACAACGGTGCGAACCCCTTGACCGACATTGATAATAATTTGAACTAGATAAAGCGACAGCCCGACAACCATCACGAACTTGACGGGCCAGACCAGCAAGGGCGTTGGCCCGGCGATTGCCTGCCGTTTGGAAAAGGACACCCCGGCGTTGATATAGACCGCATAGAGCACCACCGCCATTGTCCCGACAACCAGCAGATACATTGCCAGATCGACGATTGCCGCAGAGCGGGGCGACAGCTTGTCAAGGATCAGCTCGACCCGAACGTGGGCCTTCATCTTTTCGGCATAGGGCACGCCCAGATAGACGATGGCGATCATCACGAACATCGCGCTTTCCGACACGCCATAGATCGGCGTTCCCGTGGCGCGACTGATCAGATCGACAAGGATCAATCCCATCACGATCAGCAGCATCCAGCCGCAAAGCTCGGCCAGAATGTTGGTGAAAAAATCTATGACTTTGCCGAGCATCGGGCTCTCCGTTCAGGGTGGGGAAATCCCGCGCCGGATCGTCAGGATCCGGCGCGGGACAATCATTCAAAAACTACGTTAGC
>Ga0307487_1002531_pt1 | contig 11579 bp, 10 predicted proteins | sample CBIW12metaG_FD_203665 | JGI IMG/M metagenome (GOLD analysis project Ga0307487, IMG submission 203665) | Sea-ice brine microbial communities from Beaufort Sea near Barrow, Alaska, United States - CBIW 1.2 | ecosystem: Environmental > Aquatic > Marine > Coastal | place: USA: Alaska | collected... | reverse complement strand
CACGGGACTTAACCAAAAAGTGGGCAATTATCCAGGCATTACTGTAGAAAAAAAGGAAGGGGTGTGCAAACTTCCCCGCGGCGTGAAGGCGCATATTCTAGATTTGCCAGGAACGTACAGCCTCAATGCAAGTTCGCTAGATGAAAACCTGGTCATAGAATTGCTGCTCAACAAGAACGATAAAGATTATCCCGATGTTGCGGTGGTAATCAGTGATATAGAAAACCTGAAGCGCAACTTGCTGCTTTTTACGCAGATCAAAGACCTTAAAATACCTACCATCCTTGTCATTAATATGGCAGATCGTATGGAGCGTAAGGCCATCACCCTAGACGTTGAAGCCCTAGAACAGCGGCTGAACACAAAGATCGCACTTGTAAGTTCACGGAAAAATACCGGTTTTGACCAGGTTAAGGAACTTATCACAGAATACCGCTCCCTATCTATAGAACCCTGCGTGAACGCTTCGGTGATCGCTCCAGATTATTTTGACCGGTTGCACAAAGCGTTCCCAAAACAAGATCTGTACAAACTCTGGCTGGTCATTACCCAAGATGTGAATTTTGGTAAGCTAAATAGACAGGAGTACACTAATATCGCCTCTTTTCAGACTGAAAGTAAAAGTAATTTGAAACGCTTGCAGCAAAAGGAAACCATCGTGCGCTATCAGTTTATCAATGGCGTGCTCAAAGAATCCTTGTCCATAGATCATCTGGCGGCAAAAGATCTGCGCAGCCGTTTAGATCGTATTCTTACGCATAAAATCTGGGGTTATGTAATCTTTCTTGCCATTTTGTTGCTCATTTTTCAGGCGATTTACGATTGGTCTGCCTACCCAATGGACCTTATCGATACGAGTTTTGCCGCTATGGGGGAATGGATAAAAAACAGCATGCCACCCGGCGCCTTTACAAACCTGCTCTCCGAGGGCATTATTCCAGGACTGGGCGGGATTGTTATTTTTATTCCGCAGATTGCCTTTTTGTTCTTTTTTATCTCCATTCTGGAAGAAACCGGCTACATGAGCCGTGTCGTCTTTTTAATGGACCGAATTATGCGTCGTTTTGGCCTGAGCGGCAAAAGCGTTGTTCCCTTAATTTCGGGCACCGCGTGCGCCATTCCCGCGATTATGGCGACACGTAATATCGAAAGTTGGAAGGAGCGCCTTATTACCATTCTGGTCACCCCATTCACAACCTGTTCGGCACGGTTGCCGGTATATTTGATCATCATTTCGCTGGTCATTCCAGACAAGCAAGTGCTTTATATCTTCAATTATCAGAGTCTCACGCTTATGGGACTTTATCTGCTGGGCTTTGGTACTGCGATCGCCTCGGCATGGTTGCTCAACTCCATTTTGGACATTAAAAACCGTACCTTTTTTGTTATCGAAATGCCCAATTATAAGCTTCCCTTGTTTAAAAACGTGCTCTACAATGTGATCGAAAAAACCAAGTCTTTCGTTTTTGGCGCTGGTAAGATCATTTTGGCAATCTCTATTATCTTGTGGGTACTGGCATCTAATGGGCCGGGGGATAATTTCGCGCGAGCGGAAGAAATTGTACAGGAACAAACTATCGGTCAAAATTTATCTTCCGATGAAATTGATAAGCTCGTGGGCGCCCAGAAATTGGAACACAGCTATATCGGTTATATGGGCAAAGGTATAGAGCCGCTCGTGCGACCGCTGGGCTACGACTGGAAAATAGGCATTGCCATTGTGAGCTCATTTGCCGCGAGAGAAGTTTTTGTGGGTACATTGGCCACAATTTACAGCGTGGGTGCTGATGATGTAAAAACCATAAAAAACCGGATGGCAGGAGAGGTAAATCCCATTCTGGGAGGGCCGCTTTTTAATCTCGCCAGTGGCGTTTCGTTATTGCTGTTTTACGCCTTTGCTATGCAGTGTATGAGTACGTTAGCTATCGTAAAGCGGGAAACAAATACTTGGAAATGGCCCGTGCTCCAACTGGTAATTATGTCTGGTTTTGCGTATATTGTAGCATTGGCAGCGTATCAAATATTAAAATAAAATTAATATTTTGCTTAGACCGTTAAATCGTCCTAGGACTTTATGATAGGTAGAGCAATTAGAACAAGGGAAAAAATTAAGCTCTCGCTGAATTGCGTAAATTTATAGAATGAAAAAACAGCGGATATACTTGGATACTTCCGTTTATGGTGGATACTTTGATGACGAATTCCAAGAATTTACGAAACCGCTTTTTGACCGAATAAACAGCGGTGAATTCACAATATTGTTTTCCACCTTGCTTGAGCAGGAATTAGAATTAGCACCAAAAAAAGTAAGAGATTTAGCTATTGGAATCGACAATAAAAATGCTGAAGTCATTATAGAAACAGATAGTGCCGTTGAACTTGCGATCAAATATATTTCAGAAAATGTAGTTGGCCAAACAAGCTATTCCGACTGCCTACACATTGCACTTGCGACGAGCAATCGAGCGGATTTGTTGATAAGTTGGAATTTTAAACATATCGTAAATATGAACCGAATACGTGGCTACAATTCCATCAATATAAAAAACGGATATAGCCAATTAGAAATACGTTCACCAAGAGAGTTAATGGATTATGATACCGAATAGGTTCACGAATACCAAGAATTATATAAAAGCATAAGCCAAATGAAAACTGAAAAAAAATTCGATGCTGTAAAAATGGCCCGCGAAATCAAGGATAAATTGGATGCGAAATTATCGAAAATGACCAAAGAAGAAATTGTCGCCTATTTTAGGGAGCAAAGGATAAAATCCAATCGTGTAAATCACAGTGCCTAACAGCGGTTCTAAAACGAATACTTTAATACTTTTTAAAATTATTAATCATGGAAACCCTACAAAATATAATCGTGCTGCTCATTTTTTTAGTTGCCGTAGGTTATTTATTCACCAAATTTGTCTGGAAACCAGCGTTTTTAGGTGGAAAATCGAGCAAAAAATCCTGCGGAGAGGATGATTGTGGGTGTCATTAATTTGAAGCTTTACGAATTCAAAACATTAGAAACTACATCACTTCAAAATATCTCTTTGTTCCGATTACGATCTGATACGATAGGTCACTTTGATATTCCCATCAACAAGTTTTAAAAAACAGCGGTATTGACGTCATAAAAAGTGTTTTTTCATTGCGGAAGAAATCGATAGATTATTGTCACATCGAGTTTCCCGATTTTTCTTCGGGAAGTATCGAGATGCGGTCTGTAGTTCAAATGTTTATCGATTTCCCGAAACCTTTGATAAAATTCTTTTCTGGTTTAAAGGAGAATTTCATTTTCAGAACGGGTCTCGATACACGCTCCTAACGTCGCGCACTCGACCTGACAATGGAAACCAATCAGCTCAGAAATGGCAAAAACTGCAAATTGAAATCATCTAATAAACAAATAGTTACCTAATTACTTCAATTATAGTGTCCCGATCCCTTCATCGGGATATATCGAGAAAGGGTTACATGACCAGATGTTCCTCGTTTTCCAGAAAAGACTTCTCGATACTTTTTTCAATCTGCTCTCGCATCTTGAAAGAAACTCAGTGACCAAGCGTTTAAGATTGAAATTTATTTCAAAATTATAAAGAAGCGGTAGTTTTAATCACCTGATAAACAAATAGATAATGAATTACTTTAATGATAGTTTCCAGTCCCGATAGATCGAGATCATCGGGAAGTATCTAGTTGCAGTCTGTGGTTCAAGTGTTCATTTAATTCCAGAAACTTTTCACAAAATTCTTTTTGGATTTAAACGAGAATTTCATTTCAAATGGGTCTCGATACAAGCTCCTTCCGTCGCGCACTCGACATGACACTAAATTAAAAGAGTCTAAATATCTCATTAAAAACGCCGTTTTCAACCCAAAAACAGCCATTTTTCACCCTTTTTAGTCATTTTAAAGCGTTTTTCAGTCGAAAAACCAGTTTATCCCAAGCCCACATCCAGAACCATCATCAGTATAAAACCTCCCACAAAACCCATTGTTGATAGGTCTGTATTATTTCCCTGTTGCGCTTCTGGAACAACTTCTTCTATCACCACAAAGATCATTGCACCTGCAGCGAAACATAGCGCATACGGCAAAATGGGCTGAAACGTAAGTACCGCCCACGCACCCAAAACTGCCGCAAATGGCTCCACAATTGCAGAAAGTTGGCCGTAATTAAAACTTTTCCAGCGGCTTAGGCCTTGTCTACGTAATGGCATGGCCACCGCAAAACCTTCGGGGAAATTCTGCAGTCCAATCCCTATCGCAAGCGCAACCGCCCCACCGATACTTGCACCTTCAAAACCAGCTGCCACTCCGCCAAAAAGCACACCCACGGCAAGCCCTTCCGGGATATTGTGCAGCGTGATGGCCAGCGTTAACAGTACGGAACGGTGCCAGGGGGTTTTGATCCCTTCCTTGTCCTCCATTTTAAAATTGACGTGCAAATGCGGTAAAACTTTGTCCAGACCAAATAAAAACGCTGCACCGAGACCAAAACCTATGACTGCCGGGATTACTTTCTCAAAACCTTCCCCCGGACTCATAGCAATGCCCGGAGCCAAAAGACTCCAGAAGCTGGCCGCTACCATTACCCCGCCAGTAAATCCCAGCATCGCATCAAAAAGAGCACGGTTCATATCCTTAAAAAAGAAAACTAAACTGGCTCCCAGTGCAGTAACTCCCCAAGTAAAAAGAGTGGCGTACAAAGCGGCTAAAATTGGATCTATTCCCTCAAAAAATGTAATAATTTCATTCATATCTTGTTGTTTTATGCAATAAATACAGGGATACCGACTTTGTGCCGAACACTGTCAACGGTGGTGCCGAACAGAAGATCTTTAAATAAAGTATGGCCATGACCGCCTAAAACAAGTAAATCAAATTTCCCATCGTTAATAATCTGTGGAATACTCTTTTTTGGCGAGCCAAAGCCCAGTGCGATCGTAACCTCGTAGCCCTGGTTTTCCAATTCTTGCTTGTAGACCTCCAGCACATTCTTATCACTTTCAGTTTCCAGATCTTTAATATCCTTGCCATAAAGAATTGCCCCGGGCGTTTCCACACTGTGAATGAGCGTATATTTCGCTTCTTTTCCACCCATCTGAAGCGCGGCCGAAATCGTCTTACGGTCGGCGCTGGAGAAATCAACTGCAATGGCAATATCAAAATACCCGTTAACGCTGGTAATATCCTTAAGACTGTTCTGTTTTACATGCGGGACCATATTGCGTGTCTTTCTCTCTTTTTTAAGTAAAATAGGCTTGATCGTAATGTAAAAAAGCAATACGACCGCCCCTATAATAAATGGGATCACCAGCGCATAAATGTAAATGGGATTTTCCGAGGAAATGATCCATTTTTGCACCTCATCAAGCACCAATTTGGCGTTGAGCCCTACAATAATTATGGTAATGATCCATGACATGATCCGCATGGGCCATTTTATATGATAGCCGTTCATTGTTTTTTTATCGCTCACAAAATGAATAAGCGGGATCATGGCAAAGCCCAACTGCAAACTTAAAACCACCTGACTGAGCACCAGAAGTTCGCCGAGACCCCTTTCTCCATAATAAAACACAGTAAGCAGTGCAGGAACGATGGCCAAAAGTCGGGTTGCCAGTCGCCGTACCCAGGGTTGAATTCTCAAATTAAGATATCCTTCCATAACGACCTGGCCGGCGAGCGTTCCGGTAAGGGTTGAACTTTGACCTGCGGCAATCAGCGCAATTGCAAAAAGTATGGGTGCCCATTGTGTACCCAATAATCCTTCCAGTAGTTTGTGCGCGTCGGTGATATCTGCCACTTCATAAAGTCCGTTTTTAAAAAAAACCGATGCCGCTAGTATCAAGATTGCAGCATTTACAAAGAAAGCAAGGTTCAGCGCTATCGCGGAATCGATGAAATTATAGCGCAATGCTCTTTTTATTCCTTTAGGAGTCATTTCAATTTCCCGTGTCTGGACCAGTGACGAGTGCAAGTATAAATTGTGCGGCATCACGGTGGCACCTATAATTCCAATAGCGATGTAAAGTGCGGCATTATTGGGCATACTAGGTATAAAACCGGTCATAAGTTCTGCCATGTCGGGTTTGGCAAAAAACAGTTCCAGAAAAAAGGAAAGACCAATGATAAAAATAAGGCAGACAATAAAAGCCTCCATTTTGCGAATGCCTTTATTCAGTAAAAAAAGTAATAAAAAACTGTCCAGAACCGTAATACAAACTCCCCAGGTAATAGGCAGTCCAAAAAGCAGGTTCAGACCTATGGCCATCCCGATGACTTCGGCGAGGTCACAGGCGGCGATGGCTATTTCGGCCAAAATCCAAAGCATAAAATTTACAAAGGGTGGATAGATTTCACGTGACGCCTGTGCAAGATCCACTCCGCGTACGATACCTAATCTACTGCAAAGACTTTGTAATAAAAGCGCCATGATGTTAGACATCAAAAGTACCCACAGCAGCGAGTAGCCAAAAGCGCTTCCACCGGCAATATCTGTGGCCCAGTTTCCCGGATCCATATAACCTACGCTTACTAAATAAGCAGGTCCAAGAAAGGCTAGTATACGTTTCCATCCCGTCTTCTTACCAGAAGTGTGAACCGAACCGTGCACTTCACCCAGCGATTTTCTGGAGTTGTCTGTTTTCATAACGAAAAGACATTTTTGTACGCTGACATATATAACGGGTGTTGAATTGAATGAAAATACATTTCTAAAGACGTATGTAAATATTTTCGGTAGCTATTTTAGAAAGGAGCAGTTCTTTGCCGTCCACATTAACGGTCATGCTCTGGTCAAATTCTTCTATGTTTAAAATCTTGATTGCACTTCCCAGTTTTATCTGCTGTTTGTCCAGAAATTGTAAAAATGACGAAGAGGTATCGTTAACGCCTATGCATTTTCCATGATCTCCTGTTTTGAGCTGTGAGATGCGCTTTTTTTCCATATTGAGCATTTTTCCCTGTGCGTCGGGAATAGGATCACCATGCGGATCCTGCTTGGGATAACCCAAAAAACGATCTAGCTCCAAAACTAATTTTTCTGATCGAATATGTTCCAACTGCTCTGCTACATCATGAATCTCGTCCCAGCTAAAATTTAATTTTTCAGCTAGAAAAGTTTCCCATAACCGGTGCTTACGAATGACGTTCAAGGCCAATTTTTCACCATTCTCATTAAGTGTCACTCCTTGATAGGGTTGATAGATCACCAAATCCTTTTCATGGAGTTTTTTGATCATTTCGGTGGTTGATGCCGGCTTGGTTTCTAGATACTGCGCTAATACAGTCGTACTGACCCCTGTGGTCTGACCTTTCTGCAGTATATAAATGGATTTCAAATAATTTTCTTCGGAAAGCGTCATTGTATTTTTAAATATTGTGTAAAAATACACTAAATAATTCGAATATATTTTTTAGGTTTGCCTAAATATTATTTTAACAAAAACTATTTATATATTTCGACATGCTTAAAATTTACTGTTCCTTTATCCTTATTTTTATATGCAATCTGGCTTTGCAGGCTCAGGAAACAAGTACAATATCTGGTACGGTCACTTTTAAAGACAAGGCGGTTCCCTATGCAAGTGTATATATAAAAGAGGGTTCTCAAGGCACCGATGCAAATGCCGATGGCACATATAGATTGAATATTGATGCTGGTAAAATGATCATAATCGCGCAGGCTCAAGGCTTCAGACCAAAAAACCAGCAGATTGAGCTCCATTCCGGGGAAAATAAAATCCTGGATTTCAATTTGGCAGCGGGAGATAATGAACTTAATCAAATCGTGGTCACCGGTACACGCACGGAAAAAAGGAGAACAGATTCCCCGGTGATCGTAAACCTGATCAATAGCAAAACATTGCAACAGGTTACTGCGACCGACCTTTCCGAAGGCTTGCGCTTTCAGCCTGGATTACGTGTGGAAATGAACTGCCAAACCTGTAATTATAGCCAGATCCGCATGAATGGCCTTCAGGGTGGCTATTCGCAGATCCTCATCAACGGTCGTTCTATTTTTAGCCCGCTTACCGGTTTATATGGCCTGGAGCAAATTCCCGTTAACATGATCGAGCGCATTGAGGTTGTCCGTGGCGGGGTTTCGGCACTTTATGGTTCCAGTGCCATTGGTGGTACGGTAAACGTGATTACCAAGATACCCAAGAAAAATGCCTATAGTCTAGGATATTCCTACCAAAACATAGACGGGGGAGCTACCCAAAGACTCATTAATGGAAATGCAACCGTAATAAGTGAAGATTATAATGCCGGAGCCAATTTTTTTATAAATAACCGTAGCAGGGAAGCTTACGATGCCAACGGTGATAATTTTTCTGAACTGCCAGAACTGAAGGACAATTCCTTTGGGGTAAATGCCTTTTACCTACCAACCGAAAATTCAAAGTTGGATCTCAGCCTAAGCAGCTTAAATGAATATCGTTTTGGTGGAGAGATCGTTGATAAACCGGCGTATCTAGCGCAACAAAGTGAGGAGCGCACGCACAATATATTGATGGGAAGTCTGGATTATCAAATCAATTTCAATGAGGACAAGAGCTCGCTCATCCTATATTATGGAGGTCAAAAGACCGATCGTGACCATTATACAGGTATCATTCCAGATGATGCGATAGAAAAGCAGGCCTTTTTCGCAGCACCTCCTTATGGAACTTCTGAAGTGGTCACCCATCAGGGAGGCACACAGTACAACCAGCGTCTGGATGCGTTTTTAGGTGGAAAAACAGTCTTGACGGGCGGGGTTGAATATATATACGATGATGTATATGATGAAATTGAAGCCTATAATTATCTGATAGACCAGACCACAACGAATTTGGGCGTTTTTGTACAGAATGACTGGGACCTTTCCGAAAACCTAAACTTCCTCTCCGGTTTCCGTTTGGATAAACATAATTTGGTAGATTACGCCATTTTTAGTCCGCGGGCTTCTTTGCTTTATAAGTTGAAAGAAACAACACAATTTAGAGTGGGCTGGGGCACTGGTTTTCGGGCTCCGCAGGCCTTTGATACAGATCTACATATTGCTTTTGCCGGTGGCGGAGTCTCCCGAATTTCACTGGCGGACGATCTAAAAGAAGAACGATCCAATAGCTTTACCGGTTCTGTCAATTATGATAAGGCTTCAGAGCATTTTATCGCAGGTTTTACGGTGGAAGGATTTTACACCCATCTCAACGACGCCTTTTACCAGTTTCCACTGGGTGAAGACGACTTTGGGCAGCGTTTTGAAAAGCGTAATGGCAGCGGAGCGACCGTAAAAGGCTTTACACTGGAAGCGCGTGCCAATTTTGATTATGTTGTGGAATTAGAAGCGGGCTTTACGCTACAATCCAGCAAATTTGATGACGCCGTTGAAAACATTGAGGGTCTTCCCGCTAAACGCGAATTTTTAAGAACGCCCAATGATTATGGCTACGCCACCCTTACCTATACGCCAATCAAAAAACTGAGCGCCAGCGCCAATTTAATCTATACGGGCAAAATGGACATCGCTCATTTTGCCGGCGAGAACACGGGACAGTTAGTTGATGAATATTATAAAACCCCCACTTTTACGGAATTGAGCCTGCGCCTCGCCTATACTTTCGATTTGCCAAAAGTAAGTACCGGCCTTGAGCTTTCGGGGGGTGTAAAGAATATCACCAACAGCTATCAGGACGATTTCGACATCGGTAAGAACCGCGACAGCAATTACATATATGGCCCAGCGGCACCACGCACTTTCTTTTTGGGTTTAAAAATAAGTTCCTTATAAATAATGAAATTTAAACTAGTCTTTGTTTTTCACTTTATAATGTTAGGGAGTACCGCTTTTTCTCAAACGGAAAAAGCGGTGCAATGGCTAAGTTTTGAGCAGTTGGAAGAAGCGCTGAAAACAAACTCAAAGCACGTGTTCATCGATTTTTATGCAGATTGGTGTGGCCCTTGTTTGAGGATGCAAAAAGAGGTGTTTACAGATCCGAAGATCGTAAATAAGCTCAATAATGATTATTATGCTGTAAAAATGAACGTTGAAACGACCGATACGGTAAATTTTGGCGGCCAGGTTTTTGTCAATGACAGACGGAAGCGGCGAAATCCAATACATCAGATCCCACTATTAATGGCGATGCAAAAAAACAAACCTTTTTTATTACCGGCACTGGTTTTTATGGATGAAGATTTTAAGGCAGAAGCGCGGTATTTTCAATATTTAAACGTGGAACGGCTCTTAAGTGCCTTATCAAAATGATCGCAAAAACAAGACATTAGCACTAAGTGCCAAAAATCCAAAAACCTTTTAAAAAGAGCGATAGTTAACTCTTTTTAGTTAAAACGATAGCTTAGCCCAGCCTGTACAAAGAAATTCTGATCGGTATCAAAACCGGTCCCCGCGCTGGCATCTACCTGAAAATCGTTGTTGATGAGGTAAGAAAGACCGGCATCCCAAGAATTTTGACCTTGGTTGTCTTCGGGCAGCGTGCCATAAACTTCTGCAAAAGCTGACAGGTCACCTACAAGTGTCCGTCCGTAAGAAAAAGTATACAAATAGGAAATTTCAGAAGAATCGCCGTTCCACTGTGCGCCTAGATTATAAGTGATCCCAGACTGTGCATCTAAAGTGTTTGAAAAGGCAAGTAGCATTTGGCCTCCGGTGTTTTCCGGTTTAAAATCCGTAGCGGCAGCAAAAGGGAGGAACAGATTTCCTATAAAAGCAATTTCTGGTAAAATACCTTTTTCTTGGCCAACACCTATTTTAAAACCAGCCGTAAGTGGGGTAAAACCTGCCAATTTATCGTTGATTTCATTTCCTGAAATTTCGGTTTTGATTTCCTGTGCATCCCACGAAAGGCGCACTTCAAAATTATCGAGCAGGCCATAACGTAAAAACAGGTTATTATAGGTCCAGTATTTTTGCTTTACATTGCCGTATTCCAGTTCCTGATATTGTGATCCCGTTTCCACTTGAAAAACCCCTTTTGAAAGTACGGAAGTGCCAAAGCTTGCCCCTGGCCTTTCCGTAGCAATTGGCTCTTCAACTTCTTGTGCAAATAGGAAGCTTCCACAAAGAAAAGCGACCGTAAGAAATATTGTTTTTTTCATCATGGCTTTATGATTAATTTTGAGCAGCAAAACTAAAAAAGTCCGCGGCGCTAAAACTTTCTATATACTAATTTTAACATTAGAGCTTAAAAACGGTGGTTTTGCTTGAAAGACCATTGCCTCAAAATTAGTCGTTGTCACTTCGTGTAGACGTTTTCCGTAGCGAGAGCGGAGGGAAACGACGTGTCGAGAAGCCTTTTATATCAGTGCATTATATGTACCCAGACTTCTCGATACTTTTTGGTTCCGCGATTGCTATACTAAAAAACTATCATTGAGGTAATTATGTAACTATTTATTTGTCTATTAGATAATTAAAATTTATGTGGTTTTTTATAATTTGAATGGAATCTCGATCTTTAAACGCGGGTCACTTCGAGTTTTTTTTAAGGAGCGGGAGCGGATTGAAAAAAGTATCGAGAAGTCTTTTCTGGAAAACGAGGGACATCTGGGCCAGTAACCCCTTCT
>Ga0307487_1002529_pt1 | contig 11591 bp, 6 predicted proteins | sample CBIW12metaG_FD_203665 | JGI IMG/M metagenome (GOLD analysis project Ga0307487, IMG submission 203665) | Sea-ice brine microbial communities from Beaufort Sea near Barrow, Alaska, United States - CBIW 1.2 | ecosystem: Environmental > Aquatic > Marine > Coastal | place: USA: Alaska | collected... | reverse complement strand
GAATTTGCCATCATACCAATTGTAGCATTTGATTTGACTAAAGGATGTAGGGTTATAAGTGTTAAATGTGTAATTTATTTTGGCAAACAATTATGTGAACTTTCATAAAATTACAATATTTTTTAACCAAAAAAATTATGAAATTTTTTTTGGTTAATAATTAAAATTTTTGATATATTTGGAAATGTAGTATTAACACTTATTAATCTTAAATGAAATTATGGCAAAAAATCAATTATTTTATTATTACCAGCTGTTATTGCGAAAATGTTTTCGTTCAATAACAGTATTGTTGGTTTTATTTAGTGTTTGTGAAATAAATGCACAAACAGACACGAATATTAAGGGTACTGTTATTTCTGAAAATGATGGTTTAACCTTACCGGGAGTAAACGTAATAGTTAAAGGGTCTTCACGCGGAGTTATTACCGATTTTAATGGAAATTATTCCATTAGTGCATCGTCCAATGATATTCTTGTTTTTTCTTTTGTAGGTTTTAAAACTCAAGAAATTCCTGTTGGTAACAGAAGTGAAATAGATGTCAATTTATTTGATGACGCTACTTCTTTGGATGATATAGTTGTTATAGGTTATGGAACTCAGCGTAAATCTGATTTAACAGGATCTATATCAGTAATAGACGCGGAAGAGGCTCAAAAATTATCTAACAGTGATGTTTCTCAACTATTGCAGGGACGTTCAGCGGGAGTAACTGTAACAAGTGATGGAGAGCCTGGAGCTGGTCCAAATGTAAGAATACGTGGTATTGGCACCTTCGGTAATAATCAGCCTTTATACATTGTAGATGGCGTTCCCGTAGGAACCTCTATCAGAGATTTCAATCCTAATGATATTAAAACGATTCAGGTTTTAAAAGATGCTTCAGCTGGAGCAATTTATGGATCTCGGGCAGCTAATGGGGTTGTTATAATTACCACTAAGAAAGGTTATAAAAACACACCTCTTAAAATAGAATTTAGCGGATATTATGGGTTTGATGAAGTGTCAAAGAAAATACCGGTTTTAGATAGGGAAGGCTATCAAATGATTTCAAATGAAAAACGAATAAATGCAGGACTACCTTTAATAGATGGTAATGACCCTAGCTCACCTCTTTTTGTAAGCGATATAGATACAGACTGGCAAAAGGTAGGTTTAAAAAGCGGAAGTAGACAAAACGAGAACTTTAATTTTTCAGGAGGTGGGGAAAATGTCACTTACAATGCATCTCTAGATCATTATCGTAATGAAGGCGTTTTTGAGGGTAAAGGTCCTACTTATGAAAGATATTCAGTTAAATTAAATACAGTAATTGAAAAGGGCATATTTAAAATGTCACCTTCCTTATATTACACCCATTCTTTTGAAAATTCGTTAACATATAGAGGTGATGTTTTAACAGGAGGTAGACCTCCTCTAATTAATGATTTGGTAACGGCAATTCCAACAATGGGGGTTTATGATGAAAATAATATAGGGGGATATGCAGGCTCATCTTCTACAATACATCAAGAAATTGTATTAAATGTTCCTGGGATAAATAGCCTCTTTGAAAATACCGTAGAAGTAGACAGAACTTTTGCTATAGTAAATCCAGAATTAAAGCTCTTAGATGTAAATGGTCACGAATTGACTTATAAGCTTAATTTAAGTTATGACAAGACTCAGGCAAGAGATTTTTCATTTGTTCCACAATTTGAAATGGGATATTTCTTTGGGTCAGGTAAATCTCTTTTAGATGATAATTCACGGGTTTATACGGTTAGTTTGATTGAAAACACATTAAATTATAAAAAGACTTTCGGGAAACATGATGTAGATGTCATATTAGGTCAAACTTATCAAGAAAATTTAGCAGTTCTAAGAACCGGTCATTCAGAAAATTTGCCTCAGCCATATTATCCGGTTCTTTCTAATGGAGAAAACCAAAGTGCTGGAGGTTTGGAATACAAAAGTTCTTTAGCTTCTTATTTTGGGCGTATAAACTATAATTTTGACCATAGATATTTATTAACTGCTACAGTAAGAAGGGATGGTTCTTCTAGATTTGCTCCTGCTAACAGATTTGGAACTTTTGCATCAGGTGCAGTGGGTTGGAGAATTTCAAACGAAGAGTTTTTTAATGTTCCTGAAGAAATTATTAATGAACTTAAATTGCGAGCAAGTTATGGTCAATTAGGAAATCAAAATATAGGCGATTATTTATTTCAGTCTGTTATGAACCGAAATATATTATACAATTTTGGAGGTGATGTTGTTACAGGCGGATTGCAAACGAGTATTATTGACGAAAATATTAAATGGGAAACATCTACTTCAATAAATCTAGGTTTAGATGCTACGTTGTTTAACAAATCTGTTGATTTATCATTAGAATACTATAATAAAGAAACTGCAGATGTTTTAGTAGGCGTTCCTATTCCGGCATCTACCGGTTCTATTAATACAGCACCTACGGTTAATGCCGGTAGTCTTCGAAATTCAGGTCTTGATATGGAAATAGCCTATCATTATATACGTAATAAAGATTTCAGTTTTGATATTTCTGCGAATGCAAGTACTCTAAAAAATGAAGTTTTAGCATTAGGGGGAAATAATGAGCCCGTTTATGGTGTAGGCTCAAAAACTCAGGTTGGTAGTGAAGTAGGTGAGCACTTTGGTTATGTTTATGAAGGAATATTTCAAACAGAAGAGGAAGTAAATAATCATGCTTTTCAAAATAGTGGAACAGCTCCAGGTGATATTATATTTCAGGATTTGAATAATGATGGAACTATTAATGCTGATGACAGGGCCTTTTTAGGAAGTGCAATACCTAACGTAACTTACGGACTTAGTATTACTTCAAAATATAAAAACTTCGACTTTACTATATTTGCTTCAGGAGCCGCGGGATACTCTATAAATAGTTGGCTACATAGAACAACAATGGCAACTGGCTGGTTCGGAAACGCTCATGAAGATATTTTAAATAGATGGACACCTACCAATACTGATACAAATATACCACGTGTAGTGGCCTATGACCCTAATGGAAATCAAAGAGATTCCAACAGGCCGGGTTGGTTACAAAAAGGAGATTATTTAAGACTTAATACGGTCTCTTTAGGGTATACTATCCCAAAGGAAACGTTTAAAGTTTTTGACTCTTCAAGAATATATGTTACGGGACAAAACCTATATACTTTTCAAAAGTATAAAAGTTTTAATCCAGACTTTACTTCCGGTGTATTTAATCCAGGATTTGATCAAGGATCTTATCCTAAGCCAAGAACTTTTATGCTGGGTGTACAATTATCATTTTAACTAAAATATTACTAATATCATGAAAATATATAATTTACTTATAATTGCCTTATCACTAACCCTTCTTACAGGTTGTGATGATGATTTGGTGTTACTTAATCCAAACAGCCAAACAGCAGAAACATTTTGGCTCACTCAAGAGCACGCAATGGAAGGAACTAATGCTATATATAACAGCTTACTAATAGATGGTTATTATATGCGAATGACTCCTGCATTAACAGATGGTAGAGGAGATGATTTTCAAGGCGATAGCCCTTGGCCTGACTTAATGCAGGTTGCTAATTTCACGATACTCCCTACTTCAGGACCGGTACAGTGGACATGGTCTGCTTATTATCAGGCAGTTTTTAGAGCTAATCAGGTATTAACTCATGTTCCTGATATTGAAATGGATGAGAATTTGAAACAAAGAGTTCTTGGTCAGGCTTACTTTTTAAGGGGATTAGCCTATTTTAATTTGACAACAACTTTCCAAAAAGTACCCTTAATATTAACAGTAGCACAAAGTGAAGAAGAGTATTACCCTGCAACTGCTACTGAAGAAGCTATATGGGCTCAAATTATTTCTGATTTTAAAAATGCTCAAAGCTTGTTGCCTGTAGATTACAACAGTGTTTCAGGACCTGATCAAGGACAGGTTGGCCGAGCAACTAAAGGGGCTGCCACAGGATTTTTGGGCAAATCTTATTTGTATACTGGAAAAGATTGGGGATTAGCTGCCACAGAATTTCAAAAATTGATAGAAGGACCAGAGGTCAATATCTATAATTTGACAAGCAATTACAGGGATAATTTTAGCCCGTTTGTTGAAAACAATTCCGAATCTCTTTTTGAAGTTCAATTTGCAACACCAGATCAGGTAGGGGGAACCGTAAAAAATTATGGAGGAGAACCTTCATCTTCATGGATGCAGGTATCATCAATTGGTCATACCTATGCTCAGGATGGTTATGGATACTCAGATTTTTTACCTACGCGTTGGATATATGATGAGTTTAAATTGGAAAAAACAGTTAGTGGTGGTATAGATCCTCGTTTATTGTCTACGATCGCGTCCTATGAACCAACTGAAAATTCAACTACAGTTTATGGAGGTACTCCATGGCCTCATGCGCAGGATGCAATATATCCAAGAAAGTATACCCACGATGGGTTTGGTTTAACTAGTGAAAGTCAAGGAAGTGTTGAGCTTTCGGACATTAACTATCGTTTAATGAGGTACGCTGATGTTCTCCTAATGTATGCAGAATCGCTAAATGAACAAGGGCAAACAGAAGAAGCGTATTCTTATATTCAACTTGTTAGGGACCGTGCAAACTTGCCAGATTTGGCAACTGTTAGACCGGGTATGTCTCAAGAACAAATGAGAGATCAAATAGCTCATGAGAGAGTGCTTGAATTATCTGTGGAAAGCATAAGAATTCATGATATAATACGATGGGGATGGTTATATGATAGCGAAAAGTTAGCAGAATTAAAACAACATGACAGTGATTTTAATTATTGGGTTGCAGGAAAAGAATATTTACCTATTCCGCAAAGTGAATTAGATGTTAATCCAAATTTAGAGCCTAATTCAGCAAATTAGGATTCTTTAAAATGGAGGGTTGGTCAAAAAAAAACCAGAGATTACGAATACGACACTTATAAAGAAGGTAGGGAATTTTTCCCAATTCCACAGTTGGAAATGGATAACAACCCTGGTACAGTATAGAATCTAGGGTGTTAAAAATATTGTTAATTAGATTTATTATATGGCAAGCTGTTTTTATGCTTGCCATATAATATTAAAATTTTAAAGGGTATGATAAACTTAAAACAATCAATTTCAATTGTATTATTTATTTTCGCTTTGGGAATTCAAAGCGGTTATTCACAAGAGAATACTACGGTGATTACCATTAAAAATGACAAAGAAGCTCCCATTATAAGCAAACATATTTATGGACATTTTGCTGAGCATTTAGGTCGTTGTATTTATGAAGGTCTTTATGTTGGTGAGGAAAATAAAATTATACCTAATACAGAAGGAGTTAGAAATGATATTATTGATGCGTTAAAAGAGTTAGGGATTCCTAACTTAAGATGGCCAGGAGGTTGTTTTGCAGATACATATCATTGGAAAGATGGTGTTGGGCCAAAAGAAAACAGACCAACTATTGTAAACCGTTGGTGGGGAGGAGTGACTGAAGATAACAGTTTTGGTACGCATAATTTCTTAAACTTATGTGAAACCTTAGGAGCCGAACCTTACCTATCTGGTAATGTAGGAAGTGGAACTGTACAAGAATTATCAGATTGGGTTCAATATACAAACCATTCATTAAAAAGTCCGATGTCAGACTTGAGAAGAGAGAATGGTAGAGAAGAACCTTGGAATGTAAAATATTGGGGTGTTGGTAATGAAGCTTGGGGATGTGGAGGTAATATGACTGCCGAATATTATGCAAATGTTTATAGAAAATATGCAACATTTATGTCTAGTTGGTCTAACGATAGTAAAATTGTTAGAGTCGCATCAGGTGCATCAGCAGATGATTATCACTGGACTGAGGTTTTAATGAAAAATGTTCCTTATGACTTAATGGAAGCCGTAGCCTTACATTATTATGCAGTAATTGATTGGACCAATAAAGGACCTTCAAAAGATTTTGATGAAGCCATCTATTTTAGATCGATGAAAGCTGCTACTAAAATCGAAGAATTAGTCACAAAGCATATTGCCATTATGGATAAATATGATCCTGAAGAAAAAGTTGCTCTTTTTGTTGATGAATGGGGTGGATGGTATGATACAGAACCAGAAATAGCAAATGGTGTTTTATTTCAACAAAACACAATGAGAGATGCAATGATTGCTGCAACAACCTTAAATACGTTTAACAATCATGCACGCAGAGTGAAAATGGCAAACATTGCTCAAGTTGTAAATGTGTTACAAGCAGTTATTTTAACCGATAAAGAAAAAATGATTTTAACACCTACGTATCATGTAATGAGAATGTACAAAGTACACCAAGATGCGCAATTGTTACCAACAACATTTGAAAATGTAGATTATTCTTTAGGAGAAGAAAAAATCCCTGCATTGTCAGTTTCTACGTCAAAAGATAAAAATGGATTGATTCATATTTCACTAGCAAACATAGATTCTAAAAAGGAAAATACTGTTGATATAAATATTGAAAATTTAGGGATTAAAAAAATTACAGGTACTATATTAAGTTCTTCAAAATTGCAAGATCATAATACTTTTGAGAATCCAACGAAAGTTAAGCCTGCTGATTTTAAAGATTTCAAATTAAAAAATGGAAAACTTGAAGTGAACTTACCTCCTTTTTCAGTAGTAGTGTTAGAGGGAAAATAAAAGAACATAATACCAATGAAAAAGTTAGCTATAATTTTTAAATTTTTATCAATTAGTGTAGTTTTTTCATTGGTATTTATAATGAATAGTTGTTCTGGGGATGATAACTTAGAGCCAAATCCACAGCCTGATCCAGATCCAATTGTAGTTACGCCCAGTACTTTTCCGGGACCTACCTATGCAGACGATTATACTTCTATTTCATCTTGGCAAGATCGCTCCAAATGGAATTTGGCGAACGTGCACGACCCCACAGTTGAAAAGTGTGGGGAATATTATTATATGTACCAAACAGATGCCTCTTACGGAAATGCCCATGATGGACATGGACATTTCCCGTACAGGCGTTCCAAAGATCTTGTAACCTGGGAATATATGGGGGCGGCAATGTCCAATGCACCTGCTTGGGTAAAAGATTCATTAAACAATAAGAGGGCTCGCTTGATTCCGGCTTTACCGCCAATTGAAAATCCGTCTTATGGTTTTTGGGCTCCCCATATTAAAAAAGTGGGGAATAAATACAGGATGTATTACAGCATTGTGGTCACAAACCCAATTGTTGGAACAGACACCAATACTTCTTGGACAGAACGTGCATTTATTGGACTTGCGGAATCTGATGATTTGGCTACCAATGTATGGACAGATAAAGGAATGGTGGTATGTTCAGAACCTGATGGTGTTCAGACCTATACAAGAAATGGAGGTTCAGACTGGGATGCCTATTTTAAATTTAATGCAATTGATCCTAGTTTTATTGTGACTCCGGAAGGGGAGGAATACTTAATTTATGGATCTTGGCACAGTGGTATTGCTGCACTAAAATTGAATCCGGCAACAGGAAAACCCTACAAACTTGAAAACATTTCCGATTATGGTGTTCGCATTGCGGGCCGCGGAGTTGTTGATACCAATCGTTGGCAGGCGCTGGAAGGCCCTGAAATTATTTATAATGAAAACACTGGATATTATTATTTGTTTTTGGCTTATGATGAATTATCTGTTGCTTACAATACTCGTGTTGCACGTTCCACAAATATTACAGGCCCCTATGTAGGAATGGATGGTGGAAATGTGACTTACGGGGCTGAATCTTGGCCGATGGTGACGCATCCTTATTCATTTAATAATCATACTGGTTGGGTCGGTATTTCCCATTGTTCGGTATTTCAAAATCCAGACACAAAAGAATGGTTTTATGCCTCCCAAGCCCGTCTTCCCGAAAATGTTCCCGGTATAAATGTTTCAAATGCGGTGATGATGGGACATGTTCGCAGTATTCAATGGACTGAAGACGGATGGCCTGTTGTATCTCCGGAACGATATGCGGCTGTGCCAGAAACAACAATTTCTGAACAGTCTTTTGTTGGAACCTGGGAACAAATAACCATGCAATACCAATATAGAACTATTCAAAAGTCTGTAAATGTTACTTTAACAAGTGACAAAAAATTTAGTGGAGGTGGTGTAACAGGAACATGGTCTTATGACAGCACAAATAAAATTCTTACAATAAACGGTAATAAATACAACGTGGCTGATGCTTGGGATTGGGAAGCTTCTCCAAGAAAAGTAAGCATAACCTATTCTGGATTCACTTCAGGTGGACAACCTATTTGGGCGAAGAAAATATATTAATTTATTGCCTTTTATCCTTTTAAGGGTGATTGAAGAAGACAGATTCTTCATGGCGTCGGCAAACTAGAATTAAAACTTGAATAATAAGAAATAAAAATGAAAAACACTTTTTCAATCATACTATTCTTTTTACTTATTACGGCCTGTAATACAAAGAAAAAAGATGAAGTTTCAGTTTCTGAAAAATCTGAAACTTTGGGAAGTGAGGTTAAAATTAACAATCCTATAATTAAAGACAAGTTTACTGCTGATGCTGCGGCTCTTGTTTATAATGATAAAGTTTATTTATATGCTGGTCATGATGAGGCTGAAAACGATTTTCATTTTTATAAGATGAATGAATGGTTGGTATACTCATCATCAGATATGGTAACTTGGGAAGAACATCCTGTTCCATTAAAAACATCCGATTTTTCTTGGGCTTCAGGTGATGCTTGGGCTGCTCAAGTAATTGAGCGAAATGGAAAATTTTATTGGTATGTAACAGTTTCTCATGGGAGTATTAATGGAAAAGCAATAGGTGTTGCTATTTCTGATAGTCCAATTGGCCCCTTTAAAGATGCTTTAGGAAAGGCATTAATCACCAATGATATGACAACACAAACTGATATTAGTTGGGATGATATTGACCCAACTGTAATAGTTGATGATGATGGTCAAGCTTATTTATTTTGGGGGAATACAGTTTGTCACTATGCAAAATTAAAGGATAATATGATTGAGTTGGATGGACCAATTCAAACAATTGAGTTGCCCAACTTTACAGAGGCACCTTGGATTCATAAAAGAGGAGAATGGTATTATTTATCATATGCATATCAATTTCCAGAAAAGATAGGCTATGCTATGAGTAAATCGATCAATGGTCCTTGGGAATTTAAAGGTATTTTAAATGAAATTGCTGGGAATAGCAATACAAACCATCAGGCAATTATTGAGTTTAAAGGAGTTCCCTACTTTATTTATCACAACGGAAGTATTCAACCTAATGGAGGAAGTTTTAGGCGTTCAATTTGTATAGATAAACTATATTATAATGAAGATGGAACCATGAAACGAATTGTAATGACTTCTGAAGGAATTCAATAATCAAAAATTTAGAGGATATGAAACTTTTTAATCATAAGCAAAATTTTTTTAAAAGAGTATTCTTTTTAATATCAGTATTGACAGCATCAGTGTCATTCGCACAAAATATCAGAGTTCATGATCCAGTGGTAATCAAACAAAATGACACTTTTTATTTGTATTGTACAGGTGAAGGAATTACGTGCTATAGCTCTAAAGATTTAAAGGATTGGAAACGTGAGCCTTCTGTGTTTAGCGAAAAACCCGTTTGGGCTGATTCTGTGGTTCCAGATTTTAAAAATCATATTTGGGCTCCAGATATTTCATTTCACAACGACACCTATTATCTATATTATTCGGTTTCAGCTTTCGGAAAAAACACATCCGCCATTGGCGTTGCAACAAATAAAACTTTAAATCCAAATGAGAAGGGATATAAATGGGTGGATCAAGGTATTGTGCTACAATCTGTTCCAAATAGAGATATGTGGAATGCCATAGACCCTAACCTTGTATTTGATGAAAATAATACGCCTTGGTTATCTTTTGGCTCTTTTTGGAATGGACTAAAACTAGTAAAACTAAATCCAGATTTATTGTCAATTGCTCAACCAGAAGAGTGGTATACCATCGCAAAACGTAAAAGATCTTTTGAATTGGCCGATACCAATGCTGGAGATGGCGCACTTGAAGCTCCATTCATATTTAAAAAACGCGGATATTATTACTTATTTCTTTCTTGGGATTTATGTTGCAGAGGTGAAAAAAGCACCTATAAAGTTGTTGTTGGAAGGTCAAAAAATGTTATGGGACCTTATATTGATAAAGAAGGAAAGCCATTAAATGAAGGTGGTGGAACATTATTGATTCAAGGCAATGAAAACTGGTACGGAGCAGGGCACAACAGCGCCTATACATTTGATGGAAAAGACTATATCTTTTTTCACGCTTACGATGCAAAAGACAAAGGAATTTCAAAGTTAAGGGTTTCTGAAATTATTTGGGATGATGAGTTTTGGCCGATTATAAAAGACAATGTTTTAAACAAAATTTAGTATAGTTATAGTTACTGGGAATCAAGGAGGTGGAGAAATACCTGCAAAAAAAACACTTAAAATAATTAATTAACATTTTAAATCAAACACATGAAAAAATTACATGTATTCTTATCAATAATTGGCTTTATAACTATATTTAGTTGTGATAAACCTACTACTTCTACTGCTTCTTCAGTCAATGAGGATGAGCAAAATACGGGTTATAAAATCACACCTGTTAACATTCAAAATGTTAAGCTAACAGATGAGTTTTGGCTACCTATCATAAAAAGGGTTCAGGAAAAAACAATAGATTACGCTATAAAAAAGTCTGAAGAAGAAGGACGTTTTGATAACTTTTTAATTGCAGGCGGCAAAATGGAAGGTCCTGTAAAAGGAAAAATGCCTTTTGATGATTCTGATGTTTACAAAATAATAGAAGGTGCTTCAAATTCATTGATTAGCGCACCGAACGAATCTCTGGAAAAACTATTGGATTCTTTAATAAGTATAGTGCAAATTGGTCAGGAAAAAGATGGTTATTTAACTACTTGGCGTACCATAAACCCTGCCAACCCACCAGCCCCCTGGGTAAAAGTAGTTGAAGGAAAACGGTGGGAATCTTTATTTATGAGTCATGAACTGTATAATGCAGGTCATATGTACGAAGCAGCAGCGGTTCATTATAAAGCAACAGGTAAAAAAACCTTTTTAAACATAGCGCTAAAAAATGCGGATTTAATGGTGAAGACTTTTGGAGAAGGAGAAGGTAAAATTCATACGGTACCGGGACATCAAATTATTGAAACAGGTTTGATAAAATTGTATCAAATCACTAAAAAGGAGGATTATTTAACACTTGCCAAATACTTTTTAGATAACAGGGGGAATCCTGCAAATCACGAGTTATATGGTGCCTACTCGCAAGACCATATCCCTGTTGTAGAACAAGAGGAGGTTGTGGGTCATGCGGTTAGAGCTGTATATATGTATGCAGGTATGACAGATATTGCAGCCATCAAAAAAGATTCCGCTTACTATAATGCCGTAATTAAGCTATGGGAAAATATGGTTAACAAAAAAATGTACATCACCGGAGGTATTGGTGCCAGACATGAGGATGAGGCTTTTGGAGAAAACTATGAATTGCCTAACCTTACAGCATATAATG
>Ga0307487_1002524_pt1 | contig 11605 bp, 9 predicted proteins | sample CBIW12metaG_FD_203665 | JGI IMG/M metagenome (GOLD analysis project Ga0307487, IMG submission 203665) | Sea-ice brine microbial communities from Beaufort Sea near Barrow, Alaska, United States - CBIW 1.2 | ecosystem: Environmental > Aquatic > Marine > Coastal | place: USA: Alaska | collected... | reverse complement strand
ACCTCGCGCCTCGACCAGCGGGGATCGAGACCCCGGGAGCGCGTCACCAGGTCTCGATCGCTCGCACCTCGCGCCTCGACCCGCGGGGGTCGAGACCCCGCAACCCGTCACCAGGTCTCGATCGCTCGTACCTCGCGCCTCGACCAGCGGGGGTCGAGACCCCGGGAGCGCGTCACCAGGTCTCGATCGCTCGTACCTCGCGCCTCGACCAGCGGGGGTCGAGACCCCGCAACCCGTCACCAGGTCTCGATCGCTCGTACCTCGCGCCTCGACCAGCGGGGGCTCGCGGCACTCGTGTGGCCGGGCGGCACTCGTTGGAACGAGTGCCGGCGGGGCCGGGGAGTGCCGCGAGGCATCCGCTCCCGTGGTTGGCTGGAGCCATGACTATATTCCAGGCGACCACGGCGTCGACGCATCGCAACGTGCTCGCGGAGGGTCCCCTGTGGGCCGCGGACACGATCTATTGGGTGGACATCGAGGCCGGGCAGGTCTTCGAAGGCCGGTTGACGGGTGACCGGGTGGAGCAGACGGCCCGGCACGACTTCGACGGCACCGTGGGTGCTCTCGCCGTGTCGACCGACGGGCACCTGCTGGTGGCCGAGCGTGAGCGGCTCGTGGTGGTCTCCCCCGCCGGGCAGCGGATGCCAGGCCCGCGGATCGTGCCCCAGGGCGCCAACCGCCGCACGAACGATGGAGCGTGCGACCCCGCAGGTCGGTTCTTGATCGGCACGCTGTCGCTCGGTGACGAGTCGGGAGCGGAGACGCTCGCGCGGGTCGAAGACGACGGCTCGCTGACCACGCTGGACGACGACCTGGCACTCTCGAACGGGCTCGCCTGGTCGCCCGACGGCCGACTGCTGTACAGCATCGACACGATTCCCGGCGTGGTGTGGGTGCGCGACTACGACGCGGCGTCGGGCACGGTCGGCGAGCGGCGGGAACTTCTGCGGGTGACCGACGGCTCGCCCGACGGAATGTGCGTCGACGAGCGCGGTTACCTGTGGGTCGCCATCTGGGGCGCCGGCGAGGTGCGGTCGTTCTCGCCGGCCGGCGACCACGTCGACACCGTTCGTGTGAGCGCGCCGCACACCTCGAGCGTGGCTTTCGTGGGCCCCGAGCTGGACGTGCTGCTGATCACAACCGCGTCGCGGGACCTGAGTGCGCACGAGCTGGAAAGGTACCCGGATGCCGGCCGGCTGTTCACCGCCCGGGTGGGCGTGCGCGGCACGCCGTGCGCTCTCTGGGGCGGGGTGCCGGCCGGCTGGAGCTGAGCGACGCTTTCGCGGCCGCGACGGGAGGCGAGACCCTCGGCGCGGCCCCACCACGCCACCATCGACACCGCCGGGTGGGAGATCCGCATGGTGCGCGGCCGACCAGAGGTGCGCGGCCCTGTGCTGTTCGACCCGCACCGCACGTGGCGGCCCGCCGCCAGCCACCGGGCGAATACGCCCAGCGCCGTCTCGGGGTAGGAGTGTGCCCGTCGTGGCGCCAGGCGGCCGGCACTCGGGCGGGCGAGCCTCAGGTCGCCGGCCGCTCAGGTGGCGGGCACGCGGGTGCGGCCGGCGAAGGCGGTTGCGACGATGACGAGCACGAGGGCACTCGCCGCCCAGGCCAGGCCGGAGTAGCCGAGCACGGCGAGCACCGGCCCGGCCAGTGCCCCGCCGAGGGCTCCCGAGAGGTTCATCACGAGGTCGGTGCGGCCCTGAATCCGCGTGCGCGCGGCCCCGGTGACGAGATCGGCCACGAGCGCCGACGCGGCCACGGTGGCTGCGCTCCAGCCAAGCCCGAGGAGCGGGAGTCCCACCATGACCATCGTGGTGCTCGTGCCTCCGAGCCCGAGCGTCACCAGCGCCACGGCGAAGAGCCCCTGGCCGACGAGGATCGTGGGCACGCGCCCGACACGGTCGCTCATCCAGCCGAACAGCGGAGACAGCGCGAACATGCCGGCAATGTGCAGGCTGATGGTGAAGCCGATGATGCTGAGACTGTCCCCCTGGTTGACCATGTGCACCGGGGTCATGGCCATGACGCCCACCATCACCGCGTGGCTGAGACCAATGGCGCTGATGGCGAAGACGAGCTTCGCCCTGGCCGTGACGCCGCCCTCGGCCGTGCCGGTGGCGGGCACCGGGAGCGCGCGACTGATCAGGAGCGGATCGGGGCGGAGGCCCATGAGAAAGACCACGGCGGCGAGCAGCAGCGCCGCAATCGCTATGGCGAACGACCCGGTCAGCGCCGGCATGTTGAACCAGTCGGCGATGACCTCGCCGGGACCGAAAAGGTTCGGCCCCACGACCGCGCCGATGGTGGTCGACCAGACCACAATGGACAGGTCTCTACCCCGGTGCTGCGGACTCGCCACGTCGGTTGCGGCAAACCGCGACTGCAGGTTCACGGCCGCGCCGCTGCCGAGAAACACGAAGCCGAGGAGAATCAGGGGGAACGAGTTCGTCTGCGCGGCGGCAATGGTGATCATGGCGCCCAGAGCCGCAATGAGCACTCCGGTGGTGAGGGAGATGCGGCGTCCGCGCTGCTGGGCGAGCCGGGCCAGGGGAATCGCGGCGATCGCGGCACCGAGGGTGGACATCGTGACCGCAGCACCGGCCCAGGCATCGGAACCGGAGATCTCGGCGGCCAAAACGGAGCCGAACGCGAGGGTGGCTCCGATGGCGAGCCCGCCGAGAATTTGGCCGGCGACCAACACCCGCACCGTGCGCCGCTGAACGGCAACAAGGTCGTGGTCGAGATTCATGAGTGCTCCAGGGTCGCCGTGACCGTCCTGCTGCATGCTAGCACCGGGCAGGGCTGGCACCGGAACCGGAGGCAGCACGTGTGCCGGGGCGGTAGTTTGGGTAAATGAGCACGGTCACCACCCCCCGAGTCCTCGACGCGCCGCGCGGGCTGACGGATGCGACGGTGGGCGTGGTGCTCGCCGCGCTGTTTGTCGTGTTCGCGGGACTCGCCGCCTCGAAGCTGTGGGTGACCGACCCGAACCTCAGCCTGCTGTTGAGCTACCTGGCTGTGTGGGTTCCGCTCCTGGGAGCCGTGGGGGTGGCGTGGTACCGGCACGGGCACGATCTCGGGTTGCGGTTTCGGCCGCTCGACCTGCTCTGGGGGCTCTCCATCGGACTGCTCGCACGTTCGATGGCGAGCGCCGTCGAACTGCTCGGCTACGGGCATGTGGGTACCGGGGCGGTGACATTCGGCGAGACGGTATACGACGGATGGTGGCTGTTCGGTGCGTTGGCCGCCCCCGTTCTGATCGCTCCCCTGCTGGAGGAGCTGTTCTTTCGCGGGCTGCTGCTGCGCTCGGTGCTCGGCACGACGCGCACGGCGGGCGGCGGCCGCGTGTCGTCGTCGGTGATCGCGGTCGTGGTGAGCGGGCTCGTGTTCGCGCTCGTGCACACGCTCACCGCGGGCTCAACCACCGCGGTGGTGGTGGTTGGCGTGTCGACCTTCGTCTTCGGCGCATCAGCGGCGGTGCTGTCCGTGGTGACCGGGCGTCTGGGCGGAGCGGTCGTAGCGCATGTGACGTTCAATGCCCTGGTGGTCGTTCCGGCGTTGCTGGCCCCGTAGCCCATTCGAGGGCCCGGGCACGTCCCCCGACTTGGGGCGAAGTTGGGCGACGCACCGACCGCGGGTGCGGCGACGGCATTAACTAGGCTGAAAGTGCCTCGGGACAACGAATTCCCACCGTGGGATTGAGTCCGTGGGTTGTGCTGCTTTAGCGGTGCGATCAGGTGCTTACGCCTGAGCACGTCCGATACTAAGTGGAGCATGAACATGGGCAAGCTGACCTACGACTCAAGTCTGACGGCCGACTTCGACGATCGAATCCTCGCCCATATCCAGCTCGTGATCGGCACGAAGCTGCGCCGCGGCGAGAGCTTCTACTTCTCCTGGCGGGATGACCCGCTGGCCGGCGGTGGGCGCAGCACGATCTGGCTGCACCCCAGCATCCCCCTCGCCTACAAGTACTTTGGCAGCCGGGTTCCTTCGTTGAACCGGGAATGGGTGGAAGCCCTCTCCCTCGCGGCGAATTCGTCGGCCGGACTGCAGGTTGTGGCGGAGCCCAGCGCCCTCTAGCGACTCCAAACCGAACGCGCAATTGTATACAATTTCGGGGTGTTTTGGGGTGCGCGGGAGCGGTTCGGCGGCATCAGGCGTCGCGCGCGGTGCCGTCGCGCGCCACCACGAGCATGCGATGTTCGGCCGCCTCAACCACGATGGTGGCCAGGTCGATGCGCTCCGACGGCAGGATGCGGGCCGTGAAGCGACCGAAGGTCAACGCATCCAGCTGAGCGGCCACCAGCGGCGCGAGCGCGCGCACATCGGCGGGCTGGAAATCGCCGCCGTCATCGAGCAGCGTCACCTCGACGCCGCGGGACCGCGCCGCACGCGTGGCCGAGATGATGGGTTCCGTGAACAGTCCCCTGGCGCGAATGGCGTCGCGCAGGCTGCCCTCCACCAGCAGGCACTCGGCCTGCTCGGCGCTGCTGAGCCGCGGCGGCACCACCAGGCGTTCGAGGATGGGGCGGGCCAGCTTGTTGATACGCGCGAGCTGCGCGGCACGCTCCTCGGCGACCTCGTCGCTCGCGGCCTTGCTGGCCGCCCGTTGCCCGTCCTCCCACATCAGCAGGTTCAGGCGGCGTCCGGAACGACGCAGCGCCACGGCAAACATGGTCCCTACCAGGAGCGTTCCGGCGTGGCGAATGATGAGACCCACGCCATCCGCGATCGCCAGCCCGTAGACGAGCCCCCAGATCATCGTGGCCACGGCCAGGGCGGCATATCCCACCCAGACCCAACCGAGGCGTCCGCGTGCGACCAGCACCACGAGAACCAGGGTGACGGCGCCGAGCGCCCAGTGCGCGTAGGGGCGCTCGTCGAGCGGGGAGACGTGCTGGAACATGAGCCCCATCGCGACGGCGCACAGCGCGAGAATACCGAGCGTGCGGGAGTGCGGGAACGGGTCACGGGCCGGCAGGATGCTCCACAGCCCGGCCGCGGAGACCGCCAGCAGGGCGAGCAGGTCGACCCCGACACCGAACGGAAGCAGACCCATGTGTTGCGAGTCCGCGACGGCGAGCAGGGCATGCACACCGATGAACAGCGCGAGGACGCCGCGGGCCAGGCCGCTTGACGGACCGAGGGTCGCGGCCACCGACACGCGACGCGGGTCGTCGGCGGAACGCCGTGGCTCGCCCTCCCGCCCGGCGCTCGCGGGGGCGACCGGGTCGGAGACCGACTCGTCGGCATCGACTGCCGGGCGCCGCCGGGCGGCCGCCGACGGGTGCGTGAGCGCTGCAGGGGGAATCCAGGTGATGAGCACTTCGGTTCCCTGGCCGGGACGTGACCGCACGGCCGCCGTCCCGCCGTCGACGCGCTTCATGCGGCCAACGATGCTCTGGGCGATCCCGAGCCGCTCCTCCGGCACGAGTGAAGGCTCGAATCCGGCGCCGTCATCGCTCACGAGCACCTGGATGCCGCCTCCCGACGGCCGCACCGTGACGCGGCGGGTGACCGGATGCCGGTGACCGACACCCGCCGACGCCAGCGAGTTGCGCAGCGCCTCCCCCACGGCGCCCACCACGGCATCGCCGGCGCGCACGGGGATCATCCGATCCAGGTGAAGCTCCGTGCTCAGGATCGCCGCCGGCGCGAGGTCTGTCGTGAGGGCTTCGAGTCGCGCCCACACGCGGGAGCGCGCGACCACCTCGAATTCGGCGGGCAGGCTGAGCGAGTCGAGCTTGTCGAGGGTCGACGCGGCCTGGCGCGAAACGGCCGCCTTGTCGTCGCGGCCGAGCCCCGCGACGAGCAACGTGGAGATGACGCTGTCGTGCACCAGGGCGTCGATCGCGTGCCGTTCCACTGCGCGGGCGGCGCGGGCGGCACCCCGGGCATCCGCTGCCCGAGACGACCGGGTGGCGGCCTCCACCCGGGACGCACTCCGTCGAAGCGCGAGCGTGAGTGCAACGAAGACGCTGATCAACAGCAGGGAATACAGTCCGTCCTGCAGGCCGATGAGGGCCGGCTGCTCGGCAGGCGTGGTGACGGCACGCACGACGCCGCTGAAGGTGCAGGCGACGCCGATGTAGGCCCACGCCACGGACGCGCGCTCCGCCACGGAGACCGCCACGCACGGCACCCCGGTGAAGGACAGCACCCAGGGGATGCCGAGTTCCGCCGGCATCGCATGCATGCCGAAGATGAGCCACCCGACGAGGAGCAGGAGAAACACCGCTCCGTGCAGGCGTGCGAGGCCGCGCAAGGTGTGCATCGACGCGCGGCGGGACAGCGCCGCGAAGAGGATCGGCAGCAGGAAGACCACCAACCAGGCGGTCCATGCCGCAGCGACGGAGGGGATGTCTACCTGGGCGAGGAAGGGCGGCAGCGACAGGCCGCCGAAGATGACCGCGCCCGCACCGACCGCGCCATAGAGCAGGCGAGTCAGCCGCTCCTGGGTGCCGTCGACCACCGCCACGGTCGTCCCGTCGGCCTCGCCCACCACGGCGTCGAGGGGGCGGGCGCGCATCACGGGCGGCCGGGTATGGGCAGGATGCCATCCTCGAGAGCACGTTTGTACAGGTCCACCTTGGTGTTCGCCGGGCGGCCGACGCGTTCGTACTTGGAGCGCACGCGACGAATGTAGTCAATCACCGTGGACTCGGACAGCCCCGTTCGCGACGCCACGAGGGGCGCCTTCGCTCCGGCGGCATACAGGGACAGCACCTGGCGTTCGCGCGGGCTGAGCGCGGCGTCGGAGAGGTCCGGGTCGCCGTCGAGGGCCGCGGCCCAGTCCGTCGACGCGATGGTCTCCCCCACGGCCGCCCGGGACACCGCGTCAAGCAGCACATTGGCGGGTTCGGATTTGCGCACCACGCCGAGCACCCCGGATCGGGCGGCGGCACGCATCAGGGCCGCGTCGTCACCTCCGGTGAAGGCGAGCACATCGGCACCGGCCTCCCGGAGGCGGTGCACGTTGCTGGAGACGGTGGATCCGTCGGACAGGCGCAGGTCGAGGATGACGAGGTCGATCTTGTCGTGGTGCGCGGTCGCCTCCAGCAGCTCGGAGACGGTGGCGACCGTGGCCGCGACGTGGATGGTGGGGATGGTCGAAAAGAGTTCGGCAAAGCCCCGTGCGACGATTTCGTGGTCGTCGATCAACGCAACTCTGTAGCGGTACATATCCTCCACCCTAGCGGGGGGACAGACCGGTGTGTGTATCCTCACGACATGCGCCGCGAACAGGGGATATATCGGGCCGCTATGACGACGTCTGCGGCCAATTTGGGGGACAAAGACCGTATTATGGGGGCCACTAGAACTGACGGCTACCCGACTTCATTGGGGTATACCTAGAGTAGACCCTGGGGAACATTATCGGGGGGACCGGGGGTGTTGGGGCGCTCGTGACTTTCTTTCACCGGAAAGTGATCGAGCGCCTCGCCTTTTCACGCCGGAGCCGCGTGCGCGGCCGTGGCCTCGTTACGCTCTGCTGCGGGAGTTCAACACGCCATGGCTCTCTTCGAGGTAGCAGGACCCGCACAGCGATTCGTAGGTGACCTCTTCACCGTCAATGGCCACCTGGTCGCCGTCGAACACGTACACGCCGTCGATCTTGCGCCCGTTGAAGACGGCCTTGCGGCCGCAACGGCAGATCGTTTTGAGTTCCTCCAGGCTGTGCGCCACCTCCAGCAGCCGCCGACTGCCCGGAAACGCCACCGTTTGAAAGTCCGTACGGATCCCATAGGCCAGCACCGGCACGTTCTCGAGAATCGCGATGCGCAGCAGGTCGTCCACCTGGGCCTCCGTGAGAAACTGAGCCTCGTCCAGCAGCAGCGCACTCACGTCGAGGCCGGTCTCCCTGAGTACCGTGCGGCGATGTTGCTGGAACGTCGTGAGGGCATCCGTGTCGGGCGTCAACAGGTAGTCGACGGCTCGGGTCACACCGAGCCGGGAGAGGATGCCTCGATCGCCCTTCGTGTCAACCGACGGCTTGGCGAGCAGTACCTGGTGCCCGCGCTCCTCATAGTTGTATGCCGCTTGAAGCATGGAGGTGCTCTTGCCACTATTCATTGCGCCATAGCGGAAGTAGAGCTTCGCCATTAATACTCGTTTCTGGTTGAGGCCGCCGGAACGGATCTGAGGCGCATGCGGTCGGCATTGCGGTGACCGGCCTCCCGGTGCGCGGCATCGAAGCTGACGGTGAGCAGACGGCCACGAACCGTCACGTGAACGCGGGAGAATTCCACGCGCAACACGGCGATGAAGGGGTGCGCCACGGCGCGCAGCTGGCGGGCGGGCAAGGCCACGGATGCCTCGAGGCGCACGACGGCGGCTCCTGCCGCGTGTGGGGACTCCTCGGCGTCGTCCGGGTTGAAGGTGGGGTCGGCCCGATCCGCCGTAGAAATGCCGATCATGAGGCTCGACGGATCGAATCCGGGGTGGGCGCAGACCATCACGACGAGGGCGCCGAACGCGGCGCGCTGCCTCGACGTGAACCGAGCGGCACGTCGCTCGTCGTCGTGCACGAGAGGGAGACCGAACGCCGTCGCATCCGCGGTCGGCGCCGATGCGGCCAGGGCCGCGCTCTCGCGCGCCACAAGGTCATCGAGCCAGGTGCGATCGGTTTCGGCCACGAGTGCGGCGCGCACCTCGTCGGCGAGGCGACGGGCCCGGTCGATCTCCACGGCCGTGACGTTTCCACGAGCCAGAACCTCGCTCAGAAAGGGAAGCACGTGCGCGTCGAGGTCGCTCAGGCGTTGCTGCACGACCGCGCGGGCCGTGGGCGCCCGGTTCGCTTCCGTGTCAAGCCGAATGGACCGCCCGGCATCCGTCTGCCAGATGCGGATGGACTTGACCACCTGTCGGCAGTACGCGGCGCCCGCCAACGCTGGGGCGAGCAGCTGGACGGCAGCCAAAATGGCGAAGAGCGCCGGAGTGCCGGTACCGAAGAACACGGCCTGCGCCCATGCCCCGCACGCCACAACCACCGCACCGATGACGGCCAGGAGTGCGATCTCCCGCCACGGGCGGAAGGGGGCGAGGGCGAGGAGGAGGAGGCCGAGCGCGATCTGGCCGAAGTCGTTGTGCACGGAGGCGTTGTGGCCCCACATGCCGACCTGTTCGAGCACATAGGCCAGCAGGGCGAGACCGACCATGAGCAGACTGGAACGAGCCTGGAACGGGGCGCTTTCGGGAAGCGACGCCCAGACGAGCAGGCCCGCCGCGCCGGCGAGGGACACCACGGCGAGGGCGGTGAACAGCTCGTGCTGCACCTCGCCGGCCTGCGTGAGGGTGGAGTAGACGGCATAACCCAGCACGATCAGCGCGGTCACGGGAGCGAGGGGCCAGACGGCGAGACCACCGATCGGGTCGAGTCGCTGCTGGGTGGCGTCTGGTCGCTGCTGCGCGACGTCGGGCGCGCTCATCGCGCCTCGGAGGATGCGGCGGCCGGCGAGGGGCGCTCCGCCGCGTCCGGGAGCGGCACGGTGAGGCGCACGGTGGTTCCCGCGCCCGGCCTCGTCCAAATGGTCACGGACCCGCCGACCCGGTCGATGCGTCGGCGCACGGACTGGCGCAGCCCGAGGCGCCCGCGACCGGAACCCGACAGGGTGAAGCCGCGGCCGGCATCCGCGACCATCACCGCCACGCCCTCCGAGTCATGCTCGATGCTCACCTCGGCCGCCGTGGTTCCCGCGTGCAGCAGCACATTGCCGAGGCACTGCTCAACCGCCAGGGCGAGCTCCCGGTCCACCGAGGAGTCGAGGCGGTCCAGCACGTCGACGGAGCCGGTGACATCCACCGTGAGACCGGCCGTGCGGCACCGGTCAACGGATGCGAAAAGGGCGCTGGTCGCGTGCACGCCCGTTCCGGGGGCGTGCGCGTCGGCGAGCCAGTCGGTGTCGTGCAGGGTGTCGAGGGTATTGCGCAGACCCGAACGAACGTGCGGGGTGAGGTCACCGGGCGAGGATAGCGAGAGGGCCACGAGCTGGTTCACGGTCGTGTCGTTGAGCACCGCGATCGATTGGTTGTCGAGCGAATGCCGCAGCTGGCTCGCCGCATCATTCTGCGCCGCCCGCAGCAGGGCGGGCTGCGCGAGCGCTCCCCGGCGGCGGCCGAGGGACGCCATGAGCAATACGGTCGTCAGGAACACGTAGGCGGACACCGTGAAGAAGTCGCGGCCGCCGCTGATGCCGGCGTGGGCGATGGCGAGCAGGGCCGCCGCCTCGGCCAGGAGAAAACCGGCCGTGCTCCAGAAGACGCCGACGACGAGCCCGGACCCGGCGCCGCCGACCATGATCAGGGCCATCTTGGGGAGGGCGAGGAGAAAGACGGTCGAAGCGGAGAACTCCTGCGGCACGCCCAGCACGGTGTCGGTGAAGACATACACGCAGAACGTTCCGGTGATCAGATACGCGAGGGAGGTCAGGAGGTTGCGTCGGCGCGCGAGGAGCACGAGGAGTCCGCCCATGGCGAGGATGACGGCGATGGTGAGGGAGAGTTCGGTTCCGCCGCGGGTCGAGCTGAGGATGGCGACGGAGGCGAGGGCGCCCGCGAGACAGATCAGACCGAACCAGTTCGCGGCCCGCGCGAGGGCGCGACTGAGCGCTGACCGAACCAGGTATCCCGGTAATCCAAGAGTCATCAAATCCCCCTCAGTTTTAGTATGCCATCTGAGGCTTGGAGTCCGCCCGCGCCGGGGCCGACGTGCGGGGGCGGCGGGCCGGGGCGGCGGGGCGGGGCGGCGGGCCGGCTAGAAGAGTCGGGGTGCGAGCTCCGGCGGGAGTTCCTCGGCGATGAGCGACCCGGCGGAACCGGCCGCGGCGTCACCGGCGGGCGAGAAGCCGGGGGCCACGGTCGGCCCGGAACCGGCGGCCAGCGCCGCATCCAGAGCGCTCGAGCGCGGTCCTCCGGTGGCAGGGTCGGTGCGTCCCCGCTCCAGGCCGTGCGCGCGCATGAGGGGTCTCATGCGCGCCGTGAGCCAGGTGCGGTAGTCCTTCGCGGCGTACGTGCCCCCGGCGAAGACCTCCCGGTAGCGCGGCAACAACTCCGGATATTCGCGCTCGAGCCACTGGAAATACCACTGCTTCACCGTGGGTTTGAGGTTGAGCGCGCAGTACAGCACGCTCGATGCCCCGGCCGCCTTGGCCTGGCGGAGCGCCTCGTCGAGGTGCGCGCGGGTGTCGGTGAGGAACGGCAGAATCGGCATCATGAACACCCCGCAGTCGAGGCCGCGCTCGCGCACCGCGGTCACCGTGGCGAGCCGGGCCTTGGTGGTCGGCGTTCCCGGTTCCACCGACTGCTGCAGCTCGTCGTCGTAGATGGCGATGGAGAGCGCCAGGTCGACCGGCACCAGTCGGCTGGCCTCGGCGAGCAGGTCCAGGTCGCGGCGCAGCAGGGTGCCCTTGGTGAGGATCGACAACGGCGTGCCCGATTCCGCGAGGGCCGCGATGATGCCCGGCATCAACCGGTAGCGGCCTTCCGCGCGCTGGTACGGGTCGGTGTTCGTGCCGAGCGCAACGGGATGCTTTCCCCACGTGGGCTTGGCGAGTTCTTTGCGCAGCACCTCGGCCACGTTCACCTTGACGATGATTTCGCT